>ERZ807291.505-NODE-505-length-66084-cov-8.884051_pt1 | contig 66084 bp, 64 predicted proteins | sample MGYA00521257_ERZ807291 | MGnify/ENA primary metagenome ERZ807291 (study PRJEB31413, sample SAMN03169783) | marine metagenome | biome: Marine; feature: Water; material: Subsurface seawater | place: North Sea | collected 2011-04-28 | depth 1 m m ... | reverse complement strand
TCGATGAGACCAGCTCGGATTACGACCGTGAGAAGCTGCAGGAACGTCTGGCGAAGCTCGCCGGCGGTGTTGCAATTATCCGGGTCGGCGGTGCGACCGAAATCGAAGTGAAGGAAAAGCGCGATCGTGTCGAAGATGCGATGAACGCTACCCGCGCTGCGGTTGAAGAAGGCATCGTCCCCGGTGGCGGAACCGCGCTTCTCTACGCCACGAAGGCGCTTGAGAAGGTCGTGCCAGCCAATGACGACCAGCGTGTCGGTGTCGGTATCGTGCGTCGCGCGATACAGGAACCCACCCGTCAGATCGCCGAAAATGCGGGTGTCGAAGGCTCAATCGTTGTCGGCGCGCTGCTAGAAGGGAAAAGCATGACCTTCGGCTACAATGCCCAGACCGATAAGTTCGAAGACCTGGTCAAGGCCGGTGTCATCGATCCGGTCAAGGTGGTACGTATCGCGCTTCAGGATGCGGCGTCCGTTGCTGGCCTCCTGATTACCACCGAAGTCATGGTCGCGGAAAAGCCCTCCAAAGATGGCGGCATGGGCGGCATGCCCGACATGGGCGGTATGGGCGGTATGATGTAAGCTGGCCTCTCCCAACTCAGCAAAAGCGTAAGATCAAGGCCCCGCTCCGGCGGGGCCTTTTTCATCTGCCCTTGCAGAGAAGGAGCTGGATCTCGATTTTGGTGAGGTGAAATCGGAAATCCGATGAAAGCAAAGGTATTCACCTATGATGGCAAGAGACGCCGACGGATTTGAGATCGTTATATCTTACACGCGCGACCATTTTAGAAACTGCCAGTTCACAATGGAGCGTGAATATCCTCTCCCGGTCAGAAGCGGAAATGACGGAGCCCGGAAATCACGTCTGCTATCGGGTTAAATTCAGACGGTGCGATGTCCGCCTTTTGCGACTTTCCCCCAACGAAAATTCACCAAGGCGATAAAAGGAAAAACGATTTATTACATGCCGCCGAAGCACCCTCTCTCCGGCGAATGATTTTGCATGTCTAAAGGAAATTTGGTGGAGCCGAGGAGGATCGAACTCCCGACCTCAGCGTTGCGAACGCTGCGCTCTCCCAGCTGAGCTACGGCCCCACCGTGTCGACCCACGGGAACGAATCATCGGGGGCCGAGCGGGGCGGATAATGGTTTCGGCACCCCTGTCTGTCAAGCAGTCAGAAAGGGTTTGGAAACGTTTTGAAGACACGCTCTGCGCTTGCGTCCGAATCGCGGCATCGCTAGGCTCCCGCGACCGCTTCGCATCGTTCAGAAGCCCCAGAAACCACGGAATTCGCCATGACCGCCGTCCTGAATCTGATAGACAACGTTGTCTCTCTATACATCTGGATCCTCTTTTTCTCAGTGATCGCAAGCTGGCTGATCAATTTCAACGTGATCAACACATCCAACCGCGTCGTCTATATGATCGTGGATGCGCTCTACAAGCTGACGGAACCGGCTCTCCGCCCCATCCGGCGTCTGCTGCCCAATATGGGCGGGCTCGACCTGTCACCCGTCGTGCTGATCCTGCTGCTGTATTTCATCCGCGATCTTATTTTTGACGTCGCCCGCTAGATAAGGCCTTTGACCGCCGGGTTCGGAAGATCGCCGGATACAGACCCGGTAAAAGAAAGTACGGGAAATGTCTGACGCAGAAATTGCTGAAAAACTTATCGACGGCAAGGGCTTTGCTGCAGGACTGCGCGCCCGTGTAACGGAAGAAACGGCGGAACTTAAAGCCGCCCACGGGATCGTGCCGGGCCTTGCCGCGGTGCTGGTCGGCGAAGATCCGGCAAGCCAGGTCTATGTGCGCAACAAGAACAAGCAGACGGTTGAGGCCGGCATGAACTCGCTGGGCGAGACCCTGCCCGTCGACACGTCGCAAACAGACCTGCTCGCCGAAATCGACAAGCTGAACAACGACCCCGCCGTGAACGGCATTCTCGTACAGCTTCCCCTGCCCGACCAGATCGATCCGCACGCCGTGATCGACGCCATCGACCCGGCGAAGGATGTCGACGGATTCCACCTGCGTAATGTGGGCCTTCTTGCCACCGGGCGCGGCGGCATGGTGCCGTGCACGCCGCTTGGCTGCCTGATGATGCTGGAAGACAGGCTCGGCGACCTGACGGGGCTGAACGCGGTCATCGTCGGCCGGTCCAATATCGTCGGCAAACCGATGGCGCAGCTTCTGCTGTCGGCCAACTGCACGGTGACCATCGCCCATTCGCACACCGCCGACCTGCCTGCCGTCTGCCGCGAGGCCGATATTCTGGTCGCCGCCGTGGGGCGTCCGCAGATGATAAAGGGCGACTGGATCAAGCCGGGGGCAACCGTCATCGATGTCGGCATCAACCGTGTACCCGCCGCCGAAGAAGGCAAGATGCGCCTGGTCGGCGACGTCGCGTTCGACGACGCGGTAAAAATTGCCGGCGCCATAACGCCGGTACCCGGCGGCGTCGGGCCGATGACCATCGCCTGCCTGCTGCGCAATACGCTGGTCGCCGCCTGTATTCAGAACGGAATTGACGTTCCCGATATCTGATAACGCGGTATAGTGCGGCACCCGTCGATAAAAAAAGCATGATGCCGCCGACATGTATGCCGATTATTTCCCCCTGCTGCTCGCTTCATTCGCCTTCACCGCCGGGCATTTCTTTTTGTCGTCCGCATCGATCCGCGGACCGATCGTCAAAGCAATCGGCGAAGCACCATTCCGGGCGATCTATTCAGTCCTGATGATTGCCGCACTCTATTGGATGATCAACGCCTATAACGCAGCGCCCTATCATCGCGTCTGGGATGTCTACCTGTTCGGCCCGCCGGTCATCCTGATCCTGATGTATTTTGCGGTCTTCTTTTTCCTGTGCAGCATCACGACAAAAAACCCGACGCTGGTCGGTATGGATGCGCTTCATCACGAAGTCGCCCCCGGCAAAGGTATCTACGCGATTGTCCGCCATCCGATGCTGGCCGCGTTCTCGCTCTGGTCGGGCGCCCATCTGTTCGTGCGCGGTGATATCGCCGCCATCCTGTTTTTCGGCGGCTTCTGGGTGCTGGCGACCTTCGGCATGGTCCATATCGACAACCGGCGACGCGCCAATGCTGACGACGCCTGGCGGGCCTTCGAAGCGGGAACCGGCAGAACCCCGTTCAAGGCAATCCTGCAGGGCCGCAGAACGCTGGTGATGAGCGATGTCGGCTGGTGGCGCATCGCGCTCGCCACCGTTCTCTACATCACGTTTCTGTACCTGCACGAGAACGTCTTCGGGATGAATCTTTTCCCGGTTTGATCCCGGCAGTTCCGGTTTGACCCCATCAGCTTTTTATCTGCCCTGACGGTTTCGAACCACGACTGCGCCTGGCTTCCCGCAGAGTGATGTAATATCCGGCAACAAAGATGATGACCGCGCCGGACCAGGTCCAGATATCGATAAATTCCGCGAACAGTACAAAGCCGAACAGGGCGCCCAGCGGCAGGCGCAGGAAATCAAACGGCATCACGGCGCTGGCATCGGAATGTTCAAAGGCCCGGGCCTGGCAGAAATGGGCGGACCAGCCCGACAACGCCATCACCATCAACGGCAAGGCATCAGACCAGTCCGGCGCTACCCACAGGAATGCCGCCGGGATTGCCGTCAGCGGCAACATCAGCACGTTCAGCCAGAACACGGTCACGGCAGGGGAATCGGTGCGGGTCAAGATTTTGACGCTGGACCACGCACCGGCGTAAAGCGCCGATGACAGGACCACCAGCATGATCGGCAGATCTATATCAATCACGCCCGGCCGGATGATCACCATCGCTCCGGCGAATCCGACCAGGGTCGCCCCCCACCGGTGAATTCCGACGGATTCCCGCAGCACGAGACCGGCGGCAATGGTGGTAAACAATGGGATCAGAAACGTCAGGGCGATTGCCTGCGCCACCGGAATTTCAGCAAGCGCGTAATACAGCGTCGCCATGGCGAACAGCGCGAACAGCGTCCGCACCACGTGCATCGGCATCTTGTCCGTCTTCAGCGTTCCGAACCCGGATTTTGTGACCAGCGGGATCACCAGCAGGATACCGATCAGCGCCCGGAACAGGACGATCTGAAAAGCATCGAACTTGCCGTCCATATAGCGCACGCTGGTCATCATGAAGGCAAAGCTGATCGCCGTCAGGATCGCCCAGAATGCACTGCGAAGGAACTGCGATGGTGGGGCAGAACCCCCTCCCGTCATCCCTTGCGGGCGTTCATCAGGCGCAGACGCAGGGCGTTCAGCTTGATGAACCCTTCGGCATCGCGCTGATCATAGACTGTATCAGCCTCGAACGTGACGTGCTGTTCGGAATAGAGACTGACCGGCGATTTGCGCCCGACCACACTGACCGATCCCTTGAACAGTTTGAGGCGGACCTTGCCGGAAACGTATTTCTGGCTTTCATCGACCGCCGCCTGAAGCATTTCACGTTCAGGAGAAAACCAGAATCCGTTATAGACCAGTTCCGCATAACGCGGCATCAACTCGTCCTTCAAATGCGCTGCGCCCCGGTCGAGGGTGAGGGATTCGATCCCGCGATGGGCCGCAATCAGGATCGTGCCACCGGGCGTTTCATAGACGCCGCGGGATTTCATACCGACATAGCGGTTCTCGACAATATCGATCCGCCCGATACCGTTGGCGCCGCCGAGCTCGTTGAGCTTCGTCAGCAGCGTCGCCGGCGACATTTCCTGGCCATCGACGGCCACCGCATCGCCCTGGTCGAAATCGATCTCGACATAGGTCGGCGTATCGGGGGCCATTTCGGGCGACACCGAGCGCGTATACATCGCATCATCCGCCTCGACCCAAGGGTCTTCCAGCGCTTTTCCTTCATAGGAAATATGCAGCAGATTGGCATCCGTCGAATAGGGCGGCTCGTCGATCTTGTCGCGCGAGATCGGAATCTGGTGTTCGCGGGCGAACTCCATCAGCTTGGTACGGGAATCGAGATCCCATTCACGCCACGGCGCGATCACCTTAATATCGGGCTCCAGCGCATAATAGCCAAGCTCGAACCGGATCTGGTCATTGCCCTTGCCGGTTGCCCCGTGGCTGACCGCATCGGCGCCGACCTGGCGGGCAATTTCGATCTGGCGCTTGGAAATCAGCGGCCGGGCAATCGACGTGCCGAGAAGATAAATGCCTTCATACAGCGCGTTGGCGCGGAACATCGGAAAGACGAAATCGCGGACGAATTCCTCGCGCAGGTCGTCGATGAAGATTTCCTTCACCCCCGCGGCCTTGGCCTTTTCGCGCGCGGGCTCGACTTCCTCGCCCTGACCGAGATCGGCGGTAAAGGTCACCACCTCGCAGTCATAGACTTCCTGCAGCCATTTGAGGATGACGGATGTATCCAGCCCGCCTGAATAGGCGAGAACGATCTTGTTGACCTCTCCGGGTCGTGGTCCGGCCATGTGATGTCCCTTTATTTAATCGCGGCGGAGTATAGGTATTACAGCCGGTGCAGCAAGCGGGCTTACGCGGATTTCCGCTCCCGCAGGCTTTCGGTTTTCAACTGGCCGCAGGCAGCGAAAATATCGCGGCCGCGCGGCTTGCGGACGGGCGAGGAATAGCCTGCCCGGTTGACGATCTCGGCAAAGGCTTCGATGTCTTCATCGGTCGAACATTCATACGGCGCGCCCGGCCACGGGTTGAACGGGATCAGGTTGATCTTGGCGGGAATCCCGCTGATCAGCCGGACCAGTTCACGCGCATCCGCCGGGGTATCGTTCATCCCCTTGAGCATGACGTATTCGAACGTGATCCGCCGCGAATTGCGCGCTTCCGGGTAGGCCCGGCAGGCATCGAGCAGGTCAGCGATCGGGTATTTCTTGTTTATCGGCACGATCTCATCGCGCAGGTCGTCATTGACCGCATGCAGCGAAATCGCGAGCTGAACACCGAGATCGGCGCCGATCTGCGGAATCATCGGCACCACGCCCGCCGTCGACAACGTTATCCGGCGGCGCGAAACGTTGATGCCTTCTTCATCCATCACGATCCGGAGCGCCTTTACGACATTGTCGTAGTTATAAAGCGGCTCCCCCATGCCCATCATGACGATATTCGTCAGCTGACGGGGTTCTTTCGATGACGGCCACTCACCATAGGAATCGCGCGCCAGCATGAACTGGCCGACAATTTCCGCAGCGGTCAGGTTTCGGACCATCAATTGCGTGCCGGTATGACAGAACCTGCAGTTGAGTGTGCACCCGACCTGGGATGAGACACAGACGGCTCCCCGGTCGAATTCGGGGATATGCACGGCCTCTGCCATTTTTCCGTCGGCAAATGACATCAACCATTTCCGCGTGCCGTCGGTAGACGTCTGTTCGGTAGATATTCCGGGGCGCGAGATGTCGAAAATTCCGGCAAGCTCTTGCTGCATTCCCTTGGCGATCGTCGTCATTTCAGTAAAATCACGGACGCCGTGATGATAAATCCAGTGCCAGACCTGTTTTACACGGAAAGCGGGTAACCCCAGTCGATCGAACTCCGCGGCCATTTCGGCGCGCGACATTCCGACGAGGTCTATCTTCCCGGTATCGGGGGTCTGGATGGCGGGTTCTGCGATTATTGACATGGCGGCAATATAGGCGCACCCATCGCGCGATCAACCAAAGTATTTCAGTGCGCTCTTTCGTCCATCAGAAGGCCCAATCATGAAACTGACTCCCGTGATGCAGGGTCTCTTATGGATGATGGCGGGCACGGCAAGCTTCTCGGCGATGATTATCGCCGTCCGCTACCTGTCGGATACCATCCCCCCCTTCGAGCAGGTATTCCTGCGCAGCGTCATCAGCCTGGCCATCGGCCTGCCCATGGTGATCAGGGTCTGGCGGCAAACGGCGTATACGTTCCGGCCGAACGCGCTTGGCGGGCTCTATGCTGTGCGCGGCCTGAGCACCTTTATCGGCGTATCCGCCTGGTTTTTCGCTATTGCAGTGCTTCCCCTGGCAGAAGCCGTGGCCCTGCATTTCACCCTGCCGATCATCGGCCTGATCCTGTCTGTTGTCATTCTGGGCGAGCACATCACCCGCCCCCGCTGGCTGGCCGTCATAATCGGCTTCACGGGCGTGCTGATCATTCTGCGTCCCGGCGCCGAAGCCTTCAATATCATGGCCCTGGTCGTCTTCCTGTCGGCAGCCGGGTATGCGAGCGGTGACATCTGCACGAAGCTGCTGTCCCGTACCGAACCCGCCCGGCTGATCGTGGTGAACCTGAATATTTATCTGGTCCTGTTCTCGGCCATCCCGACGGTGATGGACTGGCACACCCCGGCCGTCAGCGACATTCCGATGATCCTGATGATGGGCGTAACCGCCTGGACGGCGCATATGTGCCTCGCCCAGGCCATGAAGCGGGCGGATGCCAGCGTTATCATCCCGATTGAATTTATCCGTCTGCCGTTAACAGCCCTGGCCGCCTATATCTTCTTTGCGGAAATTCCCGGCGTCTGGACGATGGTCGGCGCCGCGGTAATCTTTATCGGTACCTGGCAGCTGGCCAAGAAAGAAGGCGGCCACTGAACCCGGGCGGCGGCATACTTATTCCGCTGGTACGGCGCGGACCCCGGCGTGACGCATCCACCAGACCGCAACACCGACAAGCAATACCTGGGGGATGATCGCAATCATAACCGCGTCCCAGCCGAACTCGATCTGTAGGTAGCCGGCAAAGAAAGACGATATCGCCGACAGGATATAGGCGATCGTGTCGTTCGCGCCCTGCACCTTGCCCTTTTCCTCTTCGGTATGACAGGTCACCAGAAGCGCGGTCGATCCGATCAGCATGAAATTCCAGCCGGCGCCGATGAACATATTCGTAATGAAGTAATGACTGACCGTGATTCCCATAAGGCCGGCGGTTATCCCGCCGAAAAACAAGATGAAGCCCAGCATCACGACTTTCTGGTACCCGTATTTGCCGATCAGCGAGCCGGCGATGAATGACGGCGCGAACATGGCGAACATGTGCCACTGGATCACGAAAGGAACATCGTCCACCAGCCCGGCATGATGCATGGACAACGGCGTTGCCGCCATCATCAGGATCATCCCTGCCCAGGCAACCGACGTGCCGGTCGCCGCCACGATGAAGGCAGGCTGCTTCATGATCACCGATAACGGGCGGCCGGTGGATTGTTTTCCGTCCACCTTGCGAACCGGTGCCGCCGGTTCCGGCATACGGACAAATTGGATCGTGATCGCGAACAGAAGTGGCGTCACCGCCAGAATAAGATAAGTCGCCAGGAACTGGGGCAACAGCAATGAACCGGTCTTGCCCGCAAGCGTGCCCCCGACAAAGGCTGCGATGATACCACCGCCGATCACCAGAGAAATCGCCTTGGGCCGGAAAGATTTCGACGCGGTTTCAGCCGCCGCAAATCGCAGGTACTGATTGAAGGCGTTAAACGCGCCCATACAGGATGTGCCGGCGATAAAAACCCAGAAATTCCCGAAATCGAGCCCCAGCGCACATAAAAAGCAGCCCGCATAGCCGAATATCGCGCCGATACTGAAACCGGCGCGCCGACCGTATTTCCGCATGAGCATCGATGCGGGCGTCGCCGCGAGCGCTGTCGCCAACCACATAAACGCATGCGGCAGGGTCGCCAGGGATTTATCTTCGATGATCGTGAGCGCCGCCAGCGCAGAGACACTGATGATCACGGTAACGGATGTCTGCGCATACCCCTGGCAAAGTGCCAGGAGCGTCACATTCCGCTTCATATGGGGGACTGCCATCTCCATCGGCAGCACTTTAGACGAATTTTATTCCGGGCGGAACCAGTCGGCCCTATTTGATGCCGCAGGCCTTGCTGATTGCCCTGTGCGCGGCGGAAATCCCCGCCAGCGAATAGGTATCCTTCGTTTTCGTGCCTCGGGACGATTGCCCGGTTACAATCATTCGGGCGCCGCCGCGCATGGCAGCAACGATGCTCTTGTCATCCTTGGTGCTTCGCGCCCAGGCCGTATCGTCATTGGTGAACAGTTCGAATTTCTTCTTGCCGATCACGACCTGGACGGCGCTGCCTTTCTTGAATGTATACCCCGCCGTGAACTGGACCTGGTTGGAGGTCTTTTCACCCGGGCGGTGCGTTACCAGCATATAAATTCGGCCGCGTTTCTTGTACTTGCCTTCATCCTTCACCGGCTCGCTGTAAATCCAGCAGGTCCGCGCCTTCGCCTTGCCCTCGGAATGCGCCGACCAGTCCTTGAAAGCGCCTATCTGCTTGGCCGAAGCAGGCGCTATGCATGCGACAGAGATCGCGACAGATCCTGCAACCAGGGCGCCAGCAAAATAATTCATCAACTTCCTTTTACACTCCGCTTTTTACGCCCGATGACCGGGGTGCCGAATACAGGCTCCGGCAAGGGTTCGGGGCGGGCCCCGGCCATCACCGGCCTGTCGGAAAAACGCCCCATCGACAGCAAACGGTCATACATAACGATCCCGCCTGTCGTTGCCAGGTTCAGCGAGAACTTCGTCGGTATTTTGACGATGTGATCACAACACTCAATCATGGCATCACTAAGGCCGATACGCTCCATCCCCAGGACATAGGCCGCCCGACGAGGGTGGCGGAAACTCGGCAGATCAATCGCTGTGTCGTCAATCTCGATTCCGACCAGCGCACAACCCGCAGGCAGACGCATCGACTCCATCGAATCGAATGGGTAGAACGGCACCTGTGCGGAAGTATCGGAGGTGTCGGACCCGCTATTGGCAATGTCGTAATTCGCAGCGACGGTAAAGACGAAGCTCGCCCCGAAAGCATGGGCGGACCTGACCAGATTACCGACATTCATCGGCTTGCTGACGCCTTCTATTCCAATACCAAAATATCCTCGCATGAGGCCAGATTCTACAGCCCGGAATGAATCGCGCAAGGAGAAGGAATAAAGACTTATGAATGACGATCTGCGCGGCCAATATGAAAACTACCCCTATCCGCCCCGGGATCCGGCGGATGAAGCAAAGCGGCTGATTGCCGGGTCTCCCAGTCACATTTGCGAGATCGAACACCATATCATGGGCGGCGTTCGAAACGCCGCCGAACCCCGCCGGATACTTGTCGCCGGCGGAGGCACAGGTGACGCAACGGTTATGCTCGCCGCCCAGCACGCCGCGGCGGGAATAGACGCCGAGATCATTCACCTCGATATCTCGGAAGCATCTTCCGCGATTGCCAAATCCCGTATAGACGCACGCGGGCTGACAAACACGAAATTCGTGCACGGCGCGATCGAGGCCATTGCCGAACGCGATCTCGGCACATTCGACTACATCGACTGCTGCGGTGTGCTGCATCACCTCGAAGACCCGGTTGCCGGGCTGAAGGCGCTCAGAACTGCACTGAAGCCGGCCGGGGGACTCGGCATGATGGTCTATGCACCGCTCGGGCGCACCGGCGTCTATCATGCCCAGGCAATGCTTCAGATGATCGCCGGGGATTTGCCCGACCCGGACCGAATTTCTGCCGCCCGGGAGCTTCTCGGCGAACTGCCGGACACAAACTGGCTGAAACGCAATCCCTATGTCGGCGACCACCTGAACCAGGGCGATTCCGGCATATACGATCTTTTACTCCACCGCCGCGACCGCGCTTACTCCGTGCCCGAACTCGCCGCCCTGGTGCAGCAGGGGGGTATGAGACCGGTCAATTTTGTCGACCCCGCCCGCTATGAACCGAGCGTGTATCTGACATCGGCGGAACTGTTGAAACGCACGAGCGGGCTAAACTGGGTCCAGCGATGCGCGTTTGCCGAACTGCTGGCGGGAAATATGAAGACCCACATCCTTTACGCGGTTCGGGACGACAACAAGACCAACTCCCTGGCGACGCCGGACGGCGCCGACACAATCCCGGTAATGCGGGACGATGACGGACAGTCTTTGGGGGCCCAGATCAAACCCGGCATGTCGCTGAAGGTCGATATGGCGGGCGTGAAGATCTCGCTGCCGCTGCCGCAACTTGCCGGGCCCATCCTGATGCTGATCGACGGCGAAAAATCTCTCGCGGATATCCACGCGGACCTCCAGTCATCGCAAAAACCTGCACCGGGCTGGGATAAATTCAAGGAACAGTTCGACCAGCTTTTCAGCTCGTTCTACGGGCTGAGCAGAATGTTCCTGAAACAGCCTTCGAAATAGCGGCCGCCCGGGCAAACCGGTTCAGTTGACGTTCGCCGCCTCGCCCAGTGTCGGGCCGATTTCACGATTGAGCACCAGGTCGGCAATGCCGTCCAGGTCCGTCGGGTCCCGGTTCAGGATCACCAATTTTGCGCCGTTCTTCTTGGCCATCGCCGGGAAACCCGCTGCCGGATAAACCACCAGTGACGAACCGATAGCAAGGAACAGGTCGCTTGCGAGCGTTTCATCCCGCGCGCGTTCCATCGGCGCCTGCGGCATCGCCTGACCAAATGATATCGTCGCGGTTTTGACAATGCCGGCGCAGACCTGGCATTGAGGCAGCGCGCCGGTTTCCTGGAAAGCCGCCTTGATCGGTTCCAGTTCATAGCGCGACGCACAGTCAAGACATGTCGCATAGGTCGCATTGCCATGAAGTTCGATCATATGGGCGTCAGGCACGCCCGATTCCTGGTGCAGGCCGTCAATATTCTGGGTGATCACAGCGCTGACCTTGCCGGTCCGCACCAGCTTTGCCACCGCCCGGTGACCACGGTTGGGTTCCGCGCCAATCATATCCTTGTCGATTTCGAACTTCCGCCGCCAGGCTTCCCGCCGGGCATCGGCAGAGGCGACATATTCGTCGAAATAGATCGGTGTCGTCTGCGACCATATCCCGGTCGGACTACGAAAGTCGGGAATGCCGGATTCTGTCGAAATGCCGGCACCCGTAAACACCACGACGCGGCTGGCGTCATCTATCAGCCGGGCAAGAGTCTGAATATCTTCGGTCATGCCACCAGTTTACACCACGGATTACTCCGCTGCGACCGCCTCGGCCCGGGCCGCGCGCCGCGCCTTGCGGCCCTCAACAACACCAACGGTAATCGACATCATCGGCGGCACGATCGCCATCGTGAGCACCGCAGAAAGCGACAACCCACCCAGCACGACGGCGCCTAGTCCGCGATAAAGCTCCGATCCCGGTCCCGGGAAAGCAACCAGCGGCAGCATCCCGAACACGGATGTCAGCGTCGACATAAAGATGGGACGGATACGGTTCCGGGTTGCCGTCTCAATGGCCGTGTTTACGGCCATCCCGTCTTCGCGAATATGGAAAAGAGTCTGGTGGACCAGCAGGATCGCGTTATTGACGACAATACCGATCAGGATCACGAATCCGAGCATTGTCAGCATATCGAGCGACTGGGTCACATATGTGTTCAGCAATGCCAGGCCACCGAGACCGCCCGCCGCCGCCACAGGAACCGTCAGCATCACGATCCACGGATAGAGGAAGCTTTCGAACAGAACCGCCATCACCAGAAAGACAATCACCAGTGCCAGCAGCAGGTCGAGCTGCATATGCTCCCAGGTTTCTTTGAGCTTATCGGCGCTGCCGCCGAGCCGGAACTGGACCCCGTCGGGCAAGCCGCGTTCACGGATTGGCCCGAGCACTTTTTCTTCCAGAAGTTCCGCTGCGGCTTCAAGCGGTATACCGTCATGCGGACTTACGCTGACGACCATGGCACGGAACCGCTCAATGCGCTGGATTTCAGTCGGCCCTGTCGTTTCCCTGACATCCGCCAGGTTGCCGACCGGCACAATTCTGCCGTCAGAGGTCACAACGGGCAGAGACCGGATAGCCTGCGTCGATTCACGCTCCAGGTCCGGGCCTTTCAGGGTCAGGTCGATCCGTTTGCCCTCCACCGTGACCTCCGCAACCCGAATCCCGTCATTGAAGGCATCAACGGATAGCCCCAGTTCGCGGGCCGACAAGCCATTATCGGACAGGCGTACACGGTCCGGCGTAATCCGGACCTCGGGCTCGCCAAGCGTCAGTGCAGGTCTCGGGCGGACGCTGTTACCGTCTCTCGGCGGAAGTACTTCGCGTGCAGCAAAGAAAACTTCGCGGCCCACGCCGTAAATCGTCGCGAGGTCCGGACCCGAAATCTCGATGTCGATCGCACGTCCCGAACCGATGGAACGGCCGAACAGCGAAGGCTGGAACATGAAAGCGAAAACACCCGGTTCCGCCCGTGCCGGCCCTTCGATCAGTGCTTTCAGCTCTCCCGCCCGCTCCGGATCAACATGGGTCGCCGCCATGAACATGCTGCCAAGACGCGCGACATAGAAAAACCGGTCTATTTTCTGATCTTCGGGCTTGTTGATGTCCGCGTAGGCCCCGCGCGACCAGTGCTTCTTCGTCGCATCCGCGATACCCTTCGCGATCCCTTCATTGGTGTCGAGATTGTATCCGGCGGGTGGCAGGACGATACCGAACATCAGGTTCCGATTGCCCTGCGGCAGGTAATCCAGCTTCGGCATGATAAGAATGGAAACACCGCCGGCGACCACGACGATAAGGGCGACGATCGCAACAGCCATTACCTTGTATCGCGCAACAAACCGCGCATAGCCGGACCAGAAATTCGTAAACCCACGGGCGAAATCATCCACCAATGGCACCTTCAAGCCGCCCATTTCCGTTTTGACGCCGCCGAGGAGCCCATTGGCCAGGGCGGGGATCAGCGTGACCGCCACCAGCAGTGACAGCATAACCGACACGGAGATCGCGACCGCGATATCGCGGAATAGCTGCCCGACCTCCAGATCCATGATCAGGATGGGGATAAACACCATGACGGTCGTTAACGCGGAAACAAGAACAGCAGGCCAGACCTGCTGGGCGCCATAATAAGCAGCCTCGGCGCGGGAGCGGCCTTCCTGACGCAGGCGGAAGATATTTTCGAGCACCACGATGGCCGCATCGACCACCATACCCACAGCAAACGCGATACCCGCAAGGCTGATCACATTCAGCGACCGCCCAAGCAACGCCATTGCGACAAAGGAACCGACGACGGAAACCGGAATCGACATCGCCACCACGGCTGTCGGGCGCCATGACCGCAGGAATATCATCAGGACGATAATCGCCAGAATGCCGCCGTAAATAATGTTGGTACGCACGAGATCAATCGAGGAATTAATGTAGTCGGTCTCGTCATAGACCTGCTCTATCAACAGCCCCTGTCGCTTCACCGGCCCGTCAGCGAGCTCTTTCACGGTCGCCCGCACTTCCGCCATCGTCTTGATGACATTGGCGCCCTGTTCCCGCGTGATATTGAAGGCCAGCGCGGGCTGGTTCAGCACGCGCAGACGCGATTGCGCTTTCTTGTAGCCGATGGATACATCGGCGATATCGCGGACGACGACCCGGCCGACACCCTGACTGCCGCCTTCGCCATCGCTGCGCAGAACAACATCTTCGACAAGCTGGGTTGAATTCAGGTCACCCTCGGTCCGGACGACGTAGCGCCGCTTGCCCTCTTCCACATCGCCGCCGGTGATGGACGCATTGGCAGCGCGTAGGCGCGCAAGCACCTCGCTGACGGTCATTCCGTAACGCGCCAGCCGTTCCGGCGTGATCGTGATCGACATTTCGCGTTCGGTCTCGCCGAAGATATTGACACCCGCAACGCCCTCGAGCCGCTCGATACGCTCCTGGACGACATCCGCCAGGAAATCGCCGTTGGTTATCATCGGCCGGGTATTGCCCTCTTGGCGGGTGATGATGAACCAGGCAATTGCGTTATCTTCGGTGCCAGATGTCGACAGGACCGGCTCGTCCGCTTCCTCCGGATATCCCGATACCCGGTCCAGCCGGTTTGCGACCAGCAGGAGCGCGCGATCAAAATTGATTTCCGCTCCGAATTCGAGCGTTACCTCGCCCCGGTTCCGCTGGGCCTTAGACGTCATCTTCTTGACGCCCTCAAGACCCTTAAGCTCGTCTTCCTGCGGGTTGATGATCTCGCGTTCGACCTCACGCGGCGCAGCCCCGGGCCAGGATGTCTTGACGATAATAACCGGCTGGCGGACATCGGGTGCCATCTGGATCGGAATACGCTGAAGCGCGACATAGCCGAACAACACGATCATCATGACCATGGCGACAATGGCAATCGGCCGCTCTATTGAAAGCCGGATTATGTTCATCGGCCTGCTCCGCTCCTTTGACAGTTGGCGCAAGGGCGCCGCCTGGTTGATCGCCGTCTAGTTTGTCTTTGTCTGCTCGGCATTGGCACTTGGTGAAGCCCCGCTTAGAATGCGCACAGCAGCACCCGGCGGCAGTGTTTCATTGCCATGGGTCACCACCTGATCGCCTGCCTTGAGTCCTTTTTCGACGATATAGCGGTTCCCGACCGCCACACCGAGCGTCACCTGACGCGGGAAGGCCTTACCGTTCCGCACGATACTGACAACACGGTTCGGGCCGCGATGAACAATGGCGTCTTTATGGACAGTGACGACCTGCTGGATTTTGCCGATGGGCACCAGGACGGTCACACTTTGGTTTATAGCGAAACGCGATGATTTTTCACCGAACTTCGGCGTAAACCGGACAGGCCGGGTACGCGTTCGGGCGTTTTCCCGCGGAATGATAGACCTTACCGTTGCCCGGTGGTCCGTCCCGTCATCAAGTCGGAACCGGACGATCGTGCCCGGCGACAAACCGGCAATGCGGTCGGACGGCACTTCGGCTTCAACCTCGATTTCCGTATCGCTGATCAGGGTTACAACCGGATTTCCGACGTTTACATACGACCCAATCTCGGTGTGTTTTTCACTGACCACCCCGGAATACGGAGCACGGATACGACCATTGTACAAATCGATAGCCACCTGATCGAGTTCCGCCTGGGCTTCTTTCTGCTGTGAGCGCCGCTCAACCAGCGTCGCCTGGCGGGCATCGACATCGCGCTGGAGATCTTCATACCGCGCGCGGGAGAATGCCGAGGATTTCTTCAGGTTCGACATCCGCCGAAGTTCCTGCGCGGTTTTCGATGCTTCGGCCTGCGCGGTCTGCACCATCGCCCTGCGTGTCGCCAGGGCTGCCGCATATTTATCGCGCTGAGCGGTCAGCCGTTCTATTGCCAGAACCGCGATGATATCACCCTTGTTGACCCGATCACCGACAGTGGCGTTCATTTCAACCACGGCGCCGTTGATACGCGCCGCAACAGCACCCGTCCGCTGGGCAACAAGCCGGCCTATCACAGGGTAGGTCTGAGATTTCGGCTCAACGATCACGGCATCCACGCGAACCGCTTTTGGAGGCGGTCCGCCTGATTTCTTGCCGCCCGCCTTCTGCGCGGCAGCGGGCTTGCCACCCGGTCCGGGCGCGCCGGCCGCAGCCTTTGGTGCCGCAGCCTTTGGTGCCGCAGCGGGGGCGGCTGCCACGGGTTTCGGGCATTCGACACCGGTAAAGAAGCCCTTGATTTCGCCGCCATCGAGCGTGCCGGACTTGTCACAGTCCATTTCTGCAAAATTGCTTTTCAGCGGGCCACCCGCTTCGTCGCGGTCAATGACGCCGTTCTTGTTTTTATCAGCCGCTTTTCCACGATCAGACAGCGGCGGCGGTACTTTTTTCGCCATTGCCGGCGCCGCGACAGGCGCGGAAGCGGCCGGGGCCGGGCATTCGACGCCGGTGAAGAAACCCCGGATCTCTGCCCCATCAAGGGTACCGGACTTGTTACAGTCCATTTCCTCAAAATTGCTTTTCAGCGGGCCACCCGCCTCGTCGCGGTCAATGACGCCGTTCTTGTTTTTATCAGCCGCTTTTCCACGCCCGGAAAGTTCCGTCCCCTGCGCGTACGCAGCGGGAACGATAAAAGCAACACCAAGAGCCACACTAAATGACAACAACCCGGCCCTGAACAGGCCGGCAGAATATGTACCGGACATTATTTTAAAAGGCCTCCAAATAGGCGCGGCGCCGCACATCCAACACGTAACCGGCGAGATCAATCCGTCGGGAAAATGCTACTGTTCCGGATACGGGTCAAAGTAAAATTTAGACCTCGTAGAAATTTATTATTTAGCTGGAAAGCTGGTCGAAGGCATCGAGCGCCTGGGCGCCATATACGGCAGCAGGACCACCACCCATTTCGATTGCAACAGCAGCTGTTTCCGCCACTTCTTCACGTGTTGCCCCTTTCTTGATCGCTGCACGTGTATGAAAATTAATACACCCCTCGCAATGCACGGCGATACCGACGGCAAGCGCCATCAGTTCCTTCGTCTTGGCATCCAGCGCGCCGTCCTTGCCGGCAGTTTCCATCAACCCGCGAAACGCCCGCATCGTATCCGGGGCCGCTTTGAACAGCTTGGCTGCCCGGGCATCTACTTCTTTGGCGAATTCCTTGTGATCGCTGACCATTCGTTTACTCCTGAAAATGACGAGAACAGCGCCCATACCGGCGACCGATAAGCAACCCTATCAGGTCGTCCGGTCCGCCGGAATGGTCCTGGGCGCGGGCTTTCGGCGCCGCATGAGCCACGTCAATAATGCGGGAGACCAGCGTTTGAGAAACACGTCCCGCCGGGCAACGCCGTCTGCAATGAGGACTTCGCGTTTTCGCGCATGAATGGCATCCAGCGCGCGCCGGGCGCATTCTTCAGGCGGCATGCCGTTTTCGAGAAACGAATCCATCCGGTTGTACCGGGACCCGTCTCCGCGCAGGGCATTGATCGACACATTCGTTCGCACCGCGCCGGGCACAATCAACGTGACATCGATTCCCGCTGCAGCGACCTCTTCACGCAACGAATCGAAAAACCCGTGGACGGCGTGTTTGGCCGCGTTATATCCCGACCGCATGGGTGAGCCGTATTTCCCCGCCACACTTGTCGTACAAACAATCTGGCCAGATCCCCGTGTCAGCATCGACGGCAATACCGCCTTTGTCAGCATCAGCGGGCCGAAAAAATTGACATCCATGACCGCCTGAAAAACCGCAAGATCCGTATCGACGACGCGGGCGCGCTGGGTAAGCCCCGCGTTATTCAACAGCACATCTACTCGGCCGAAGCGATCGAGGACCGAACCCGCCGCAGCAGAGACGGCAGCCTGGTCCGTCACATCGAAAGGCATTACAAATATCTCGCCTGGACCTTTCAAACCGTCGAGATCATCTGCGACGCGCTGCAAATCCGCGTCATTGCGGGCGGAAAGGACCAGATGAGCACCTTCGGCGTGGAACTGCCGGGCCGCCGCCTCGCCGATTCCCGACGATGCCCCTGTCACCCAAATAACCGAGTCGCGAAAACGCATCGACATTTATCCCTTCCCTGCGGTAGGTCGTTTCATGGTCAACGAATGATCCAGTCCGTCAAAACCACTTTCACCCGGCTGCCGCCTTCTGCGCAAGGCGCGATCTGGATGACGTTGAGTGCCGTGTTCTTCGCGGCGCAGGCCGGGATCGTGCGCTATCTGTCCAAAGATCTGCATTTTATCGAAATCTCTTTTTTCCGGGCCGCTTTCGGTATCGTCATCATGCTGCCGTGGCTGATGCGGTCAGGCATCGGCGTGCTGCGTACATCGCATACGAAACTTTATGTCACGCGGGGCCTTCTGAGCACGATCGCGATGTATGGCTGGTTCGGCGGGCTAACGCTGATTCCCATCGGGGATGCCACCGCGATCTCATTCACGTTTCCGCTGTTTATTGCCCTCGCGGGTGTACTGCTTTTGAAAGAGCCCGCACATGCGACCCGCTGGATCGCCCTGGCGGTCGGCTTTGCCGGAACACTGATCGTCGTCCGGCCCGGATTCCAGGAAGTGAATATCGGCGTCTTTATGGTGATCGGCGGCGGCGTGTGCATCGCTTTCTCGGCAATGATCCTAAAAGTGATGCTGCGAACAGATGCACCGGACAAGGCGGCGATCTATCAATCGATTTACATGCTGCCCTTTGCCCTCGTCGCTGTGCTGTTCGTCTGGGAATGGCCGACCCCGGAGCAATGGTTCTGGGGCTTCATGCTTGGCGCACTGTCAACAACGGCCCAGCGCCTGTATTCCCGCGCTTTCGCGACCGGTGACGTCGGGTCCATCACGCCTTTTGATTTCACCCGACTGCCTTTCGCGATCGCCATCGGCTTCGTCATTTTTTCGGAGCTGCCCGATGTCTGGACGATTGTCGGCGGCGTGGTGATCTTCTGCTCATCCGTCTTCGCAGGACAAACAGAGTCCCGCCGTGACCGGAAAAAGGCGCCATGAATACGCCTGCGCCCATGGGCTCCATCGCTGCCTGGTTCGCAGGCCTGTCCGGCCCGGTCCGGGGAACAATCTGGATATTGATCAGCGCCGTGTGCCTGACGGCGATGGCAGCAACAATCCGACATCTTTCAAACGATGTGCATACGTTCATCATCGCGTTTTTTCGCGTCGGCATCGGATTTATCGTCATGGCGCCGTGGCTGGTCCGCACGCGTCTACAGGGGATGAAAACCACAAAGACATCCTGGTTTCTCGCCAGGGCCGTCGTGACGACGATCGCATCGCTCGGCTTCTTTTACGCGCTTGGCGAAATTCCCCTGGCAGATGCCGTAGCAATCATGTTCACGCGCCCGCTCTACGGCACGGTCTTCGCCATCGTTTTCCTCGGCGAAATCGTCGGCCAGCGTCGCTGGACCGCGCTCGGCATCGGCTTCCTCGGAGTACTCGTCATGGTTCGCCCCGGCTTCGAAGCCATCAATCTGGGCCTTGCAGCCGTCTTCGTCGCCTCGATCGCAGGTGCTGCGGCTGCGATCCTGATACGTTACCTGTCGCGCACGGAATCTCCCGATACCATCACCATGTACATGGTTCTGTTCACGGCGCCGGTGATGCTCGTCCTGGCTATGTTGGTGTGGGAGACGCCAACGTGGGAACAGATCGGCTGGCTGTCATTTATCGGTGTGATCGGCACGTTCGGCCAACGGGCAATGTCGCGCGGATATGCAGCAGCGGACGCCTCGATCATTCTGCCCATGGATTTCTCACGCCTGGTGATCGCCGCCCTGTTCGGCTACATGCTGTTTTCAGAAATTCCATCGGTCTATACCGCCATCGGGGCAGCGCTGATCTTTACCTCGACCGTCTATATTGCCCAGCGCGAAGCACGTATTGCGCGCCGGCAGGCGGCCGCTGCACCGGTGCCGGACTAGCATGACCATCGCAACACTAACCACCCGTTTCGCCGCCCTGCCCGGTCCTGTCCGGTCCGGTATCTGGATGTCGATCTCTGCGATCACCTATGTGATCTCGATCGCCATCGGGCGTTACATGGCCCCCAGCATCGAAGTGTTCCAGATCGCGTTCCTGCGCAACGCTTTCGCCATCCTGTTCATGATGCCCTGGCTGATGAATGTCGGATTGGGGGCGATGCGCACGCGGCAGATCGGCAAGCATGTCATCCGCGGTTTCATGTCGTCGACCAACGTCACGCTGCTCTTTGCCGCGGTCGCACTGATCCCTATTGCCGATATGTCGGCGATCAATTTCCTGCAGCCGGTAATCGGCGCCGCGATCGCCGGGTTCGTGCTTGGCGAAGTTGCCGGGCGGAAACGCTGGCTGGCTATTTCCATGGGATTTATCGGCGCCCTCCTCGTCGTCCGACCGGGATTCGCCGAATTCAATCTCGGGATGGCCTATGCGCTGGGATCGGCCGTTGCCGGGGCGCTCGTATCCATAATGATCAAGACGCTGGTCCGCACGGACCCGCCGGATACCATTGCCGCCTGGCTGTTCATCACCCAGTCGCTGATCCTGCTGATCCCGACGATCATTGTCTGGACTCCGCCGACACTGGAACAATGGGGCCTGTTTGTCTTTATCGGCGCGGTCAGCGTGATCCTGCAGCGCACCTATAACAGGGGTATTCAGGCGGCTGATATTTCCATCGCCATGCCCTTTAACTTCACCCGACTGATATGGGCGTCCCTGCTCGGCTGGCTGGTTTTTGCGGAATTTCCGGATGTCTGGACGTGGATCGGCGGAACGATCATCTTTATCGCCTCGGTCTGGCTCACCCGCCAGGGCCGCAAGAAATAAAAACAGCGGATCGCATGAGCGGATATATCGAAAAGTTCCACGCACTTCCGCCGAACATGCGGGGCGCGCTGTTCGTCATCCTGGGAACAGCCTTCTTCGTCCTGACGGATATCGTCGTCAAATTGACGGGTGAACGCTTTCATCCGGCACAGATGTCGATCTTCCGCTACGGCGTCGGCTTTATCCTGCTGGCCCCGTTATTTATCCGCACCGGGCGCGTGAAGCTGCGGACCAAGCGCCTGAAGCTTCATTTCGTCCGCGCGATCCTGGCGACGCTGGGGCAGGCCGGTATTTTCTATACCGTCATCCATCTCCAGCTCGCCGACGCGACGGCGATGAACTTCACCCGCCCCCTGTTCCTGACGATCCTCGCCATCTTCATTCTGAAAGAAGTCGTCGGAATCCACCGTTGGTGCGCAACCCTTATCGGGTTTACCGGCGTGATCGTCATGATGCGACCGTTCGGCGGTGAGGTGGATATCGCCTGGGGAGTGGCCCTTGTCACAGCGTTGCTGTTTTCATCGGGCCTGATCATCATTCGTATTCTTGGCCGCGAGGACCCGCCGGGCACAATCCTGTTCTGGTACCACATATTCGGAATTATTTTCTTTGCCGGACCAGCGGCCTATGTCTGGGTCCACCCGACACTGCATGAATGGGTTCTGCTCTGCCTGATCGCGACGTTCACGGCGATTGGCATGAACTTTTTCGTCCGCGGGTTTTCGGTCGGCGAATCAAGCCTGATGGGCACGATGGAATATATCCGCCTCGTCTTCGCCGCCCTGGCCGGATACTTCATCTTCACCGAAGTCCCCGACATGTGGACCTGGGTCGGGGCAGGCGTCATCGTGTCCGCGACGCTTTACATCACGCGGCACGAAGCAAAGACCGGGAAAACCTGAGCGGAACCGCTATTTCGCGGTCACCGCTTTTCGCCCCGCGATACGATCGATGAACGTCGCCAATGCGACATCTCGTTCCGAGACGCCACCCGCATCATGGGTCGTCAGCGTGATCGAGACGTTGTTATAGACATTCGACCATTCGGGGTGGTGATCCATCTGATCCGCCTTTATCGCGACCCGGGTCATGAAACCGAATGCTTCATTGAAATCGGAAAACTTGTAAGCCTTGTGCAGGGCATCGCGGCCGCGCACTTTTTTCCAGCCTTTGAGGGATGCCAGTGCTCTGGACCGTGCCGCGCCGGTGAGTTTATCGACCATGAAACCTCCTGTTTATCAGGCACCTACCCTGATGCGCCTTGGCCGGACGATCAAGGGCGGGTAATCATGACACCATGAGCAGAGAATTCACCACCGCCCCGTCGCTGGACGATATCGAAGCCATCGCGCGGACGGCATTCGAGGCCCTGCCCGATGCCTTCCGGATATTGACAACCGGCATCGTGTTTCGCGTCGACGACTTTCCGGACCAGGAAACGGTTGTGGAAATGGGTCTGCAAAGCCCGTTCGACCTGATGGGGCTGTATAGCGGCGTGCCGGTCGGCGAAAAGGATGCAGGCGCCCACCCCGTGGTGGACATGATCTTCCTGTATCGCCGTCCGCTGCTCGACTACTGGTGCGAGACCGGGGAAGATCTCTCCCATCTCGTCCGCCACGTTCTTATTCACGAAATCGGCCACCATTTCGGCCTGTCGGATGACGACATGGAACGGCTCGAGGCCAGCGCCGAAGATTAATCCCCGCCAAGATGCGAAACCAGCGCATCGAGCTTCACCGGCCAACCGCCAGAGACGCTTGCGATATCGTCTTCCGTGCTGTCGCCGACATGCGACAGTTTAAGCCGCGCTCCCTCCGGGGTCGGCTCCAGCTCGAATATCACCCGGGTCGGTTCCGGGATATCGGCGCTTTCCCATGCCCATACTATGCGGGTCGGCGGGGTGAATTCGAGCACTTCGATATCGGTCCAGCCACGCCAGCTGGACCCTTCGGGAGGTGTGGTCCGAAAAGTGAACTTGTGGCCGATTTCCGGTTTGAAGTCGCAGGTGAACAACCACTCGGCAATGGCATCGGCACTGGAAATTGCGTCCCAGACCCTCTCGACCGGATGAGGAAAAGTGCGTTCAAGGTTGAGATCAAGTTTCATGTTTCTGTCTCCGTGTCAGAGTTTGCCTGCTGATCAAGATAGCCACCAAGGCGATCAAGACGGTCTTCCCAGAATTCCCGGTACTGCTCGGTCCAGTCATGCACCTGCTGAAGAGCCGCAGGCTCGGCGTGGTAATACCGGTACTTGCCGCGCGCTTCGCGAGAGACAAGCCCTGCTTCCAGCAGCACCTTCAGATGCTGGGAAATGGCAGCGAGCGAGATGTCAAAATGGGCGCCGAGTTCCTGCACCGGGCGAGGGCCATCCAGCAGCAGATCGAGAAGCGTTCGCCGGTTAGGATCGGCAACCGCCTGGAAAATATCGGGGGTTATGGCTGTCATGTTCATTCATTTAAGTTATTACTTAAATGTTTTTCTGGCAACTCTTTTCTCCGGTGACCGGACAATCACCCTTTCACAGCCCGTCGTTCCCTGATGACCGTGTAGTACGCGCTCGCCGCGATGATGGCCGCGCCCGGCCACACCCAGACAGACGGCACCTGTGCCAGTATCAGGAAGGCAAGGCCGGCCGCGAAGGGCATCTGGAGGTAATGCGCCGGCAGCACAACGCTGGTATCCGCCGCGCGGAAAGCCCTTGCCATGGAATACTGCGACAGCATCGTCAGCAGACCGAGCAGCACAATCAACGGCATGTGATTCCAGCCCGGGGTTGTCCAGTGCACGGCGGCGGGGATCGCGGAAATCGGGATGATCAGGGCGTACATCCAGAACGCAACTGCATCGGGATGGTCCGTGCCCGTCAGTGCCTTGGTGCTCGCATTGGAGATGCCGTAGCCAAATGCCGCAAACAGCCCGGCGAAACTTGCAAACGTAATCTCGGCAAAACCGGGACGGATGATCAACAGCGCGCCCGCAATACCGGCGAGCAGCGCCATCCAGCGATGGAAGCCGACTTTTTCCTTCAGGAAAACGGCCGCGAACAGAACCGTGAATAACGGCGACGCCAGAAGCAATGACGTCACATCCGCTATCTGCACATGCACCACGCCATATACGGTGCACATCATCGCCGCATAGGTCACGGCGGACCGGACAGTGTAAAGCTTCCAGCGCGTCACCCGGATGGCCCGGGGCCGGGTCGCCAGCAACCAGGGTCCCAGAAACAGGCAGGCAATGCAGGACCGCAGGAACGTCAGCTCATAAATGCCGATGTCGTCGGACAGCAGGCGCAGCACGATATAGCTCACCGCATAGCAGGACGCCGTGAGGGTCATCCAGAGCAACCCGGTTACTGCGGCGGGTGCCCGCGGAGGTGCCTGTTGCGTCATGATTCTTCTTCCTGCGCCCGCGCGTTTACTTTCCGGTTGCGGCTTTCACTCCAGACCGAATAATAACTGCCACCGATAATCAGCGCCGCACCGGGAATGAGCCAGATATCCGGCAGCTGTCCGAACAGGAAGAACCCGAACACCGCCGCGATCGGCAGCTGCAGATAGAATGTCGGCATAACCACAGCCGCCTCGGCAAGCGCCAGGGACCGCGTCATGAAAATCTGCGAATACAGGCTCAATATCGCGAAAACGACGATCAGCAGCCAGAGTGATGGTGTTGGCATGGTCCAGTGATACACGCCGGGTCCGAATGCCAGCGGCAGGTTCAGGGCAAACATATAAAAGACGACGGCGTTTGAATCCTCGGTCTTGGCGAGCACGCGGGTCACCGCCATAGCCCCGCCATAGACAGTCGTCGCATACAGCATGGCAAGCGTTGCAGGGCCGACCTCGGTAAATCCCGGACGGATGATCACGAACGCACCGGCCAGTCCCAGAAACAACGCCGTCAACCGCGCACCGCTAAGCTGCTCGCGCATCCAGAAGGCCAGCACCAGCGCGGCAAATACCGGCATCAGGAATGACAGCGCCGTTGCATCGGCAAGCGCCATTTCGGCGAGCGCGTAAAACCAGCAAAGATTGCCCGTGTAAACGGCCAGCGCGCGAACTCCATAGAGCTTCCAGCGCGATGTCCGCAATACGCGAATCCCCGACCGGAAAACCCAGGGCAACATCACAGCCGTCCCGATAGCGGTCCGGAAAAGCACGAGCTGATAGACGGAGAACGACTCCGTCAGTTCGCGGATAGTGGCGTAGGTCAGCGCATAGGATATCGCCGACATCACCATCAGGATCACAGCCCGGCTGGCATCCGGCAGGGCGGTATAGGCGGCAGCAAGTTTCACGTGATCAGCGCTTTCACCCGACGCCGTATTTCAGGCAGGATTTCGTCATCGAACCATGGGTTCTTTTTCTGCCACCCGGTCGTCCGCCAGCTCGGATGGGGTGTCGGCAGAATATCGGGGCCATAGTCACGCCATGACCGCACCGTTTCGGTCATCGTTTTCCGGCGGCTCTTACCAAGGTAATAGGCCTGCGCGTAGCTCCCGACCAGCAGCGTCAGTTCCACGTTCTCCAATGCGTCGATCACCGGGGCATGCCAAAGCGGGGCGCATTCTTTCCTGGGCGGATAGTCCCCGCCGTTTTCCATGGTCCCGGGATAACAGAACCCGATGGGAATGATCGCAAACCTGGTCTCGTCATAGAACGTGTGATCGTCGACCCCCAGCCAGCCGCGCAGGCGCTTGCCGCTGGGGTCGTCCCACGGCACGCCGCTGCGGTGAACGCGGACGCCCGGCGCCTGGCCGATGATGCAGACGCGCGCCGACGCAGAACCCCGAACCACGGGGCGCGGCCCCATGGGCAGATTTTCTGCGCAATAGGTACAGGCGCGGATTTCGCGAAAAAGCTTTTCGATTGTTTCTGACATCGCAGGCCGGACGGCGGGCACTTTCAGGGCTGTAAACGTGTAGTATACGCCCTATTCACAAAGCGAGGCTATCGCGTGCGCCCAAACCTTTCTGCCGACAGAGTAAATGTCCTGTTCGTCTGCACCGGAAACATCTGCCGGTCCCCTACTGCAGAGGGCGTCTTTCTGCATCTCATCCGGTCACGCAACCTGGAAAGTCGCATTGGCGTGGATTCCGCCGGGACAGGCGCCTGGCACCAGGGCGAAGCCCCGGACCCGAGGTCTCAGGAAACCGCTCTCTCGCGTGGCATCGATATCAGCACGCAGCAGGCCCGCAGAGTTCATACGGACGATTTCCATGAATTCGATCTCATCGTCGCCATGGATTCGAGCCACCTGCACAGCCTGCGCGCTGATTGTCCCAGCACTTATGCCGACCGCCTGCGCCTGTTCATGGAATATGCCCCCGAAACCAGGATCACGGATGTGCCGGACCCCTATTACGGCGCCGGGGACGGCTTCGCGCGGGTCTTTGACATGATCGAAGCCGCATCAGAAGGGCTTCTGCGGGATATCGAGGCAAACCACCTGACGTAGAATGCGCGCAAATTTACACTGAATTATCGAGCTAAACCGGCTAAACGGAAAAATTTCTCCCGGTTAAGCGTTTCATGGAAAAATCTTTTTCCAATTCATGCGTTGACGCTTCCCCCGACAAAGGCCATGTCCCGTATATGTGAATTGGGACGAGGCGGTTGCATGGCGATATTCGCGCGGATCGGCGAAGACATCCGTAACATCATGGAGAAAGACCCGGCGGCGCGCTCCCGTGCCGAGGTGATTTTCTGCTATCCGGGCTTCCACGCGGTGTTGTTTCATTGCGCGGCACGGGCAGCATGGGACGCGGGGTTGAAATTCCCCGGCAGATTTATTTCCCATATAGGACGCCTCCTGACCGGGATCGAGATTCACCCGGCGGCAAAAATCGGCCGGCGGGTATTTATCGACCACGGTATGGGGCTCGTGATCGGTGAGACCGCGGAAATCGGCAACGATGTAACGCTTTATCACGGCGTCACGCTGGGCGGCGTCTCGCTCAAGCAGGAAAAGCGGCATCCGACCATTGGCGATTGTGTCGTCATCGGTGCCGGCGCGCAGGTACTCGGTCCGGTGACCGTCGGCGAAAAGGCACTGATCGGCGCCAATGCCGTGGTGATGTCCGACGTCCCCGCGGGCGTAACGATGGTGGGTATTCCGGCACGCCAGGTCAAAGCCCGCGACCGGTCCGGCGCTGCGGATGAATTCGTCGCCTATGGCACACCGGCCGGCGACCTGCCCGACCCCGTTGCGAAGGTCCTCGACGGCATGATGCGGGAAATCCAGACACTCCGAACCCGCGTCGACGAGCTGGACGGGACAACACGGAAGGACGACCCCGAGACCGACGATCCCTGTATCGGCGATTCCCGCTGATCGGGTTCAAACCACGAAGGACGCACAGGCATGGATATTCGTGACGGCTTTTCAGACTCCGTCGGCAACACGCCGCTGATCAGACTGAAGAAGGCATCGGAACTGACGGGCTGCGAGATTCTCGGCAAGGCGGAATTCCTGAATCCAGGCGGTTCCGTTAAGGACCGCGCGGCGCTGTATATGATTCTCGACGCCGAACGCAAGGGCACGCTGCAGCCCGGCGGGGTCATCGTCGAGGGCACGGCGGGCAATACCGGGATCGGGCTGACGCTCGTCGCCAATGCGCGTGGATACCGCACGGTGATCGTGATCCCGGAAACCCAGAGCCGGGAGAAGATGGATATGCTGCGGCTCTGCGGCGCTGAGCTGATACCGGTTCCGGCGAAGCCATACAAAGACCCCGACAACTACGTCCGCCAGTCCGAACGTGTTGCAGCCGAATACGCCGAGAAGGAACCAAACGGCGCACTCTGGGCAAACCAGTGGGACAACCCGGCCAACTGGCAAGGACACTACCAATCGACTGGCCCGGAAATCTGGGCGCAGACCGACGGCAAGGTGGACGGATTTATCTGCGCCATGGGGACCGGCGGCACGCTGGCCGGGATTTCAACCTATCTGAAGGAACAGAACGCGGACGTAAAAACGGGTCTGGCTGACCCTATGGGCGCGGCGATGTACAGTTATTACAAGACCGGCGAACTTGCGAGTGCAGGCAGTTCCATCACCGAGGGCATCGGCCAGGGACGCATCACCGCCAACGTGGCCCAGGCCAAGGTGGACATGCCGTTCCAGATACCGGATGAAGAAGCTCTGCCGATCGTGTTCGACCTGCTGAAGGATGAAGGCCTGTGCCTGGGCGGCTCATCCGGCATCAACGTGGCCGGCGCTATCCGCCTCGCGCAGGAACTCGGCCCCGGCCATACCATCGTCACGATCCTGTGCGACGGTGGCCAGCGCTATCAGTCGAAGCTGTTCAATCCGGTTTTTCTCAAAGAGAAAAACCTGCCCGCACCGGACTGGCTATAGGGAGAGCCAAAGGCTAGTAAAAACGGAGTTCATAGTGTTGTTCTCTAACACCGCCTGACCATTCGTCTTCATCGGCCTCGCCGGTGAGCCTGAAGCCTGCCTTCAGATACAAGGCACGCGCCGCCTCCAGACCTTCGAACGTGGTCAGCCAGGCTGATTGAAAATCAGCGTCCCGGCAAAACGACAATGCCGTCTGAAACAGACCGGCCCCCAGCCCGCTGCCCTGAGCTCTATCGGCAACGATGAACCACCGGATCCGTGCGGTGTCCGGAAACCGGTCGCGTCCTGAAACGGCGATGGCACCGAGCAACGCTCCGGTCTTATCCCGGGCACATTGCAGCAGGTCGAGCTCGTCATTGTAGCCCGCTAAAAAAGCGCCAAGACCTGTCGCGAGTCCGGTTTCGAACGGAATGCCGAACCCCCAGACGGGGCCATAATAGTCCATGTGAAGCTGGACGATCTCGGCAATCACGCCGGGGCGGTATCCGGCATGAAACTCATTCGCTAGGGAAGAGTCCCTCATCAGTGAATACCGCCGCAGGCGATTGCCCTGCGCGCAATCACGCCCGCGCCGGCAGCATCAAGGCCATTGGGCGCCGTCAACAGTCGATGCCACACCAATGCGATCACGGTCTCGATTGCCGTCTCGACACAGAAATCTCGCGGCAGGTTCCCCTCGGCAATTGCCCGGTCAAGCGGATTGCGCAAAACGTTGCCCCGGCCGACCATCAGGCCTGCCCGAATTTGCCCGGCCGTTCCGGGGTCTTCGGCAGAGGCGCCAACCAGCCCCGACAGAATGATGCCCGCGGCGGTTTCATTGTAGATTTTGAACAATGCCGTAAGCACGAACGTGACATCGGCCTCGGCATCACCGGTTGATTTTTCAAGGGCTTCAACCGGTACGATAGCGGCATATGCATCGACGAATAACGCGGCTTTGGATCCGTACCACCGGTAAATCGTCTGTTTACCGGCACCTGCCCGGCGCGCAATTTTTTCGATTGATGCAGCCGCATAGCCATCGTCCTGCGCAACCTGTATCGCAGCCTGCAGTATCGCCGTCTTTGACTGCGTTGACCGAAGCGGGCCGGCAGAACGGCGGCTTTTCTGAGGGGATATATCGGTGCTTTGCATGCTCACAATATAAACGAGACGGTTCGTCTTGTCTATAACCAGCATACAGGCCTCATTTTCCACGCATAAATGTGTCGGAAACAGACCCGTCTTTCGCCCGATACCGCAGCACGGAAGCGCCCCACCGATACGCAAACCAGCCCGTCAGCCCTTCAGCCGGTTTAGCCGTAACGTTTTTCCAGCATCTCGAAGACGGCGCGCAATGCCTGTGCTTCGCCACCGGCAGGGCGGCCGGGCTTGCCCGCGACATTCCACGCCATCATATCGAAATGCGCCCAGGGGGTCGTATCCTTCACGAATTCCTGCAGGTAGAGCGCCGCCGTGATCGCTCCGCCAAACCCGCCTTCGGACACGTTGTTGATATCGGCGACCTTGCTTTCCAGCAACTGTCGGTAAGGCCGCCAGAGCGGCAGGCGCCACATTGGATCTTCTACCGCATCGCCCGCCTTCGCCAGATCCGCGGCGAGTTTATCGTTATTGCAGAACAGTGCCGGCAGGTCGGTGCCAAGGGCGACCCGCGCCGCCCCGGTCAGGGTCGCAAAGTCGAGGATCAAATCCGGGTTTTCGCTATCAGCTTCGACAAGCGCGTCGCACAGCACCAGGCGGCCCTCAGCGTCCGTATTGCCGATCTCGACCGTTATGCCCTTACGCGTCGTGATCACATCGAGCGGCCGAAAGGCATTGCCCGCCACATTGTTTTCCACTGCAGGCACCAGAACCCGCAGGCGCACCCGCAGCTTGAGTGCCATGATCAGGTGAGCCAGTCCCAGCGCATGGGCCCCGCCCCCCATATCCTTTTTCATCCGCAACATGCCTGCCGCCGGTTTGAGATCGAGCCCACCGGTATCGAAACAGACACCTTTGCCGACCAGCGTCACCTTGGGATCGGATTTCCGCCCCCAGGTCAGGTCGATCAGCCGGGGCGCATCGTCGCTGGCGCGCCCCACCGCATGAATCGTCGGGTAATTCTGTTTCAGCAGGGCGTCGCCCGTGATCACCTTAACGTCGGCTTTATGGCTGCGCCCGAGCGCGCGAGCAGCAGCCGCCAGCTCCGACGGCCCCATGTCTTCGGCCGGTGTATTAATCAGGTCCCGCACCATAGAGATGGATTCCGCCATCGCATTCGCCCGAGCCTTATCGGCACGCGCAGGCCAGACAAGTGTCGGCAGTTTCCGGGCCTTGGTCGATTTATAGCGTTCGAACCGGTAGCCGCCGAGCGCCCAACCGGTCGCCGCCGCCGTCGCCCCGGCCACGCTCATCCGGGCGTCGATCCGGTAAGACCCCGCCGGCAGCGCCGTCGGCAGGGATGCATAATCCCAGAAACCGTCATGATCTTTTACGCCGAACAGAACGCGCGACAATTTGCCGTCCGTTCCAGCCAGCAGACTGATTTCGCCCGGCTTGGCCGAAAACCCGGACGACTTTACCCATCCCTGTATGGATGCCGGTTCTTTCTTCAGCCAGGAGTCAAAAACGGCGTGTTCTATCGGTGTGACGGGTATCGTGGTGCCGAGTGCCTTTGCGCGAAACATCGAATGCTATCCCCTGCGTCTGTCGTCGTTTGTCCGGCGTGTTAACTTGATGTATCTCAACAGTGTTTGTAGCTCCGGAAATACCGGGGTCAAGAACGCCCGATAAAACAGCCCGGAGCCGGGCGTATGAAAAATGCACAGGGAGAGAAACATGGCCGCCATGAAACCGCAGGAACGCACCCCCTATTCCGCCATCGAAGACCGCGCCCCGCTGACGCTCCCCGATGGCGGGCGGATGATTTTGTGGCCGCTGATGTCGCTCGAAGTCTGGGATATCGACCGGGCCATGCCGCGGACGGTCCTGCCGCCGCCCCAGCACCAGCAGATGCTGCCGGATGTTCCGAACTGGTCATGGCACGAATATGGCATGCGCGTCGGGTTCTGGCGCCTGCGGAAACTGTTCGACGAAATGGGCATCAAGGGCACGGTCACCATGAACGGGCGTGCCTGCACGGAATACCCGCGGGTCGTCGAAGCCTGCCTGGAATCAGGCTGGGAATTCAACGCCCATGCGTTCGAGCAGATCCCGATGCACAAGGTCGACGATCAGCGCGAAAATATCCGCAAGACCATCGAGGCCATCGAGTCTGTTTGCGGGTACAAGCCGCGCGGCTGGTTCGGCCCGGGCCTGACAGAAACGTTTGAGACACTGGATTACCTGACCGAAGCCGGATTCGAATATATCGGCGACTGGGCATTCGACGATCAGCCGGTCCCGCTCAAGACCACGCATGGCGAGTTGATCTCGCTACCCTATAATTTCGAGATCCACGATATCGTCGTCTCGCTGATCCAGAATCAGGATTCACCGGTCTTCAAGACCCGCGCGATGGACTATTTCGACACGATCTACGAAGAAAGCGCCGAATCCGTGCGCGTGATGTCCTTCGCAGTACATCCGTATATTTCGGGATCACCCCACCGTATCCGCTATGTGCGCGAGTTGATGGAATACATGCTGTCCAAGCCGGGCGTCGTCGTCATGACCGGCGACCAGATTCTCGACTGGTACAAAACCCAGACGGGCTGAAAGCCCGTCCGGGGGTCGTTCTATTTCCAGAGATCGCTGAACTGCGTCGCGACCACGTCTTCAAACGCAGGGTCGCCGGTCATCAGACCCATGTCGCGTGAAAATGCGTTCATGCCGGTGACGAATTCCGGCGAGATCGACGCGTCGTAAAAGCCGAGATCGCGTTCGACAACCTGGGCGATAAGCGCGGTTTCAGCTTCGGGGAAGCTTTTACGCGCAACCTCGGTCGCAAGGCTGATATCAGCCTTCAGCGCTTTCTGGACATTGACGATAGCGCGCACGGCCGCCGCGACAGTATCGGGATTATCGTCGATCATTTTCTGCGTCGTCGCCAAAGCCGGCTGGGTGTAGTTGAACGAGGCTGCCGGTGCGACGCCGCGGCGCGGGTCGAGCACGACGGTGCCGACACCGCGGGTCACGGCAACTTCCGCCCCCATGCCGTTTGCCCAGAACGCATCGATCTTGCCTTCTTCCAGAGCCTTTGCCGCCGTAACGCCGAACGAGACACCGGGCACGATGGTGCCGGGAACGGGTGCAATATTCAGGTCTTTTTCAGGATCCAGTCCGGCTTCGGTCAGCAGGCGTTTCAGGCCCAGATCCACCCAGGGCGCAGCACCGATATTCAGACCCTTCAGCGCATCCGTGTCACCAAGCTCGATGTTCAGATCAGTCCTGGCAACCAGCAGCCAGTACATGCCCTGCGACAACGCACAGACAAGCTTTGCGCCGTCCCATTCGGGAAACGCCGCCAGCGTCGAATGCGCCGAGCCGCCGACGAAATCGAAAGCGCCATCGCGCATCGCCTTGTTAGCGTCATCGACCGGAAAGACGAGCTCGTAGCTCATATCGAGGCCTTCTTTTTCGAAAAAACCCAGTTCGACCGCTGCGGGCACGGGGAAGTACGAGTTGGAGATAAGGTCGGGAACGGCGATTTTCATATTTCTGTATCCTTCTGAATTAAGTCGTCAGCGCGGGGATTAACCCTGGCTGAAATCAACCCCTTTTTGCACGCCCGGACGGGCGCCGATTTCTGCGTACCAACGGTCGATATTCGGGCAACCTTCGGTGAACTGGGGCGTCACGGCCTTGGCCCGGTAGACCACCGGATAGAACGCGAAATCCGCGATGGTGACCTCGTCACCCCCGACACATTTGCGATCGGCCATCAGCCCGTCCCAGTATTTCATGTAGCGGTTAAACCGCGCGCCGAAATCGTCCATTGTCGGCTTATGCGCGTTCTCCATACGGCCGATCGTGAACACCGCCATCAGCACACCGGTCATATCTGTCGCGATGCCCAGGATATCGCGCCGGAAATGTATATCCGTCGCCAGATGATCCGGCAGAAACCGGCCGGATTTCTCCGCCAGGTATTCCAGGATCGCGATCGACTGGGAAAGCGTGAACGGCGTGCCGTCAGCGCTTGCCGGACCGTCGGGATCAACGATGGTGGGGATCAGCCCCATCGGATTCAGTTTCAGATATTCCGGCGACTGGTTGTCCTTCGCGGCCAGGTCGACGACGTGCAGCCTGTAATCCAGTCCTGTCTCGTCGAGCATTATTTTGGCCCGCAGCCCGTTCGATGTCGGCGCGGCGTAAAGATCGATCATCTGGTCATCCCACTTGGATTATGGTTTTCCAGATTTGATTAGCATGAATTCCCGCGCCCTGCGAATAGGCCGCTAGTCGGCAGTGGCTGAAGCCTCTTCCAGTTCCGCCTGAAGACCGAGCCAGGCCTCTTCGGCCTCCGCGATCTGGCCCGAAACCCAACCGAGATCCTTTTGCAGCCCAACCAGCCTGGAGCTGTCCCCGTCATACAGATCGGGGTCGGCCATCTTTGCTTCGATCTCGGCCTTTTCGGCCTGAAACTTGGCGATATTCTTTTCCATCCGCTGCACCTGCTTGCGCAGCGGAGCCAGTGCCTGGCGCTGTTCAGCCGCCTTTTTCCGCTGTTCGCGCTTATCGACGGGCGGTGGCGGCGGTGGCGGCGGCGTTTCGACCACCTCAGCAGCCTCCACGACGGCGGCAGCCACCTTTTTCGACGTTTTCTTGACGCCAGCCAGCAAAAGGGAGCGATAAGCGTCCATATCGCCGTCAAATGGCGTCACACCGCCATCGGCGACCAGCCAGAACCGGTCCGCCGTCAGCTCGATCACATGCGGGTCATGGCTCACGATAACGACCGCCCCCGCAAAGCTGTTGATTGCCTGTATCAGCGCCTGGCGTGAATCCACGTCGAGATGGTTGGTCGGCTCGTCAAGCAGCAGAATATGGGGTTTATCGCAGGTCATCAGCGCGAACAGGAGCCGTGCCTTTTCGCCTCCCGACAGGTTGGAAATCTTGGTATCCGCACGCTGCTGGCTGAAGCCGAACCGGCCGAGCTGGCTGCGTAACTGTACGTCCTTGTCGTCAGGCAGGCGACGACCGAGCTCGATGACCGGCGTCGCGTCCATGTCCAGCTCTTCGGTCTGGTGCTGCGCGAAATACCCGACACGAAGCTTAGGTGCGGTCGTCAACGTGCCCGCCATCTGTTTGAGCCTGCCGGCAAGGAGCCGCATCAGGGTCGATTTACCATTCCCGTTCGCGCCGAGCAGCGCGACCCGGTCGTCTTCATCGAGCCGGATAGATAGTTTGCTCAATACCGCCTTGTCGTCATAGCCGACCGTGGCATTCAGAACGCTGAACAGCGGCGGCGATAATTGCGGTACCGGATCAGGGAAGTTGAACGTTACCCGCCCGCCTTCACTGTGTTCGGCAATCGGTTCCATCCGCTCCAGCATTTTAAGGCGTGACTGCGCCTGGCGCGCCTTGCTCGCCTTGTAGCGGAAACGGTCAACGAAGCTCTGGATGTGTGCGCGCTGGAGATTCTGTTTCTCGCGCGCGCGTTCATTCTGTTCCAGACGCATCCGCCGGGTCGCCTCGAACTGATCGTAGCCCCCCTGATAGAGCGTCAGCTTGGCGCCTTCGAGATGCAGGATCTCGCGCGACACCCGGTTCAGCAGGCCCCGGTCATGGCTGACGATCAGGATGGTGCCGTCATAACGACGGAGGTAATCCTCCAGCCAGAGGGCTGCTTCGAGGTCGAGATGGTTTGTCGGTTCATCAAGCAGCAGCAGATCGGGCTTGGTGAACAGCAGTGACGCCAGCATGACGCGCATCCGCCAGCCACCGGAAAATTCACCGAGGGTGCGTTGCTGGGCGGCTTCATCGAAACCGAGCCCCGCCAGAATGCGCGCGGCGCGGGACGGCGCGCTATGGGCCTCTTTCTCGCCAAGGCGCTCATAGATATAGGAAATCCGCTCCGGGTCGGTCGCGGTCTCCGCCTCGGCCTGAAGTTCCGTCAGTTCGGTATCGGCGGCGAGCACGGATTCGACCAGCGAGCCGTGTCCTTCCGGCGCCTCCTGGCTGGTCACACCGATCCGCCAGCGCGGCGGAATCGAGATACTTCCGCCATCGGCTTCGATCTGTTCGGTGATCAGCCGCAAGAGCGTGGTTTTCCCGGTGCCGTTCCGCCCGACCAGCCCGACGCAATGTCCTGCGGGTATCGCCGCCGACGCCTCGTCGAGCAGTACCCGGGGACCGATCCGGTAGGTAAGATTTTCAATCTGCAACATGGCGCGCGGTTTGACACGACACGCCCGGGATTACAACGCCGGAGTTATTAATTCAGGCGGTTTTCTCGGCTTTTAACCACAACTCGCCGGGCGTCCGCTCGCAACACCCCCGGTATTCGGTACCAGCCGTGCCAACACCGTAATCATGGCAGTGCAAAATAGAAAAACGCACGTCCGCTGCGTCAAAGCCGGAGCAGCCGCCGCGCATTCCCGTTCAGGATCTTCACCCTGTCTTCGCGGCTGAAGGACAGCTGTTCTGCCCATTCGGCGCCGGGACCATTTTCGACAAACGGGTAATCGACCGAGAACATTACCCTGTCGACACCCATTTCCTGAATTGTGCACAGCAGGGCCGGGTTCGAGAAATTGCCGCTGGTGGTCACGTGAAAATGCGCTTCGAAGATTTCGCGGAACGACCGGGTCTGCGTGTTTTCGACCCGCGACAGCGCCTGGTTCACCCGCCACAGCAGGAAGGGCAGCGTCTCGCCCATATGGCCGAGAACCATCTGCAGGCCGGGATGGGCATCGAACACGCCGGACAGGACCATGCGGATCGCCTGGGTTGCGGTTTCGACCGTGTAGCCCCAGCCTGCCGTCGCCAGGGCGGGGAAATCATCCAGGTAATCCTCGTAATAGACCGCAACGACATCCGGGTGCGGATAGCCGGGATGCAGGTAGATCGGCACGTCCAGCGCCTCGGCACGGGCATAGATCGGCCAGTATTCCCTGCCGTCGCAGAACTTGCCATTGGTCAGACCGTGGATCATCGCCCCCTTGAAGCCCAGATCCTTCACACAGCGTTCCAGCTCGTCCGCCGCCGATTCCGGGTGCGCCGTGGCAAGCGCGGCAAAAGCGGCAAACCGGTCGGGATTGGCGAGGACCATGGCATGCAGATTGTCATTCGCCTGGCGGGCAATGCCGGGGCCTGTTTCGGCATCGAGGCGCTGGGCCGACGGCGCACCGTGACTGAGCACCTGGATATCGATACCGGCCGCGTCCATTTCCTTCAGCCGCAATTCACCGACATCGTAAAGCCGGTCGAGCAGCGGGCCGCGGCGGGAGGCATTGCGCCCGACAAACGTATCGGTGACGACCTTGTCCCAGTAATGCTCTTCAAGCGCGATGATTTCGATTCCGGATGATGTGGGCATTTTCTGGTCTCCCTGCGTTTTGACGACGATAGCAGATCCATACCCTCGACGGCATAGCCCCGGGGTCGTTAAAGTTCGAAAAACAATAGCCTGTGGGAGAAGTCTTATGGCCGGACGCATCGACGTACATCATCACGTATTGCCGGAATTCTATATCGAGGCGCAGCGCGGTGCCGGCATCACCGGGTCGGCCTATCGCGGTTTTCCGGAATGGAGCGCCGCACACAGCCTGTCGGTGATGGAAACCGAAGGCATCGCCACATCGGTGCTGTCGTTTACGTCGCCCGGCATCTGGTTCGGCGATATCGATCAGACAAAGGCACTCGCGCGCCAGTGCAATGAATTTCTGAGCCGACTGGCGGCGGATCATCCGGGCCGGTTCGGGGGATTTGCCTTTCTGCCCCTGCCCGATATCGATGCCGCCCTGTCCGAAACCGCATATGCGCTGGATGAGCTGAAACTGGACGGCATCACCCTGCTGACCAGCGTCGACGACAAGTATATCGGCCACCCGTATTTCGAACCGCTTTATGCCGAACTGAACCGCCGCCGGGCCGTCGTATTTATTCACCCCTGTTATCCACCCGGCACCGAGGCCGATGGATGGGACATCCCGCGGATGCTGATCGATTATCCGTTCGAGACCACGCGTGTTGCCATCAACCTGATCTTTCAGGGGGTAATGGCACGCTATCCGGACATACGCTTTATCCTGTCCCATTCGGGTGGGACGCTGCCGTTCCTTGCCCACCGGGTATCGGTTTTCGACAAGTCGACGACGTTCCAGGACAACTACCCTGACGGCGCGCTCGCCTATATCAAGCGTTTCTGGTTCGACACCGCCCTATCAGGGGATGCCGTACCACTTGCCGGGCTGACCGCCGTCGCCGACCCGTCTCGCATCCTGTTCGGCACCGATTACCCCTATATCTCCCCTGATGTTGTCACCGGGGAAACCAGGGGGTTCGATGCCTGGGACGGATTTACTGACGCGCAGCGGGCGGCGGTTAACCGCGGGAACGCTGAAACCATGTTCCCGAGGTTTGCCGGCTAACCGGCACACCACCGCAACTGCGGGCAATCAGGGCATCGGGTTGAGGTTATTCGCCTTGATAGCGCGCTCGTAGACCGGAATATCGATGATAGCCGGCATTGCCCCGGCCTGGCCGAACATGTCGGCAACCCACCCCCGGTGATAACTGCCATGGGTGACGAGGTGGCTCAGGCACATTGCGCGGGACAGCGACCCCGTATTGCCGCCGATCAGTTCGTAATCGACGACTTCTTCAAGGTCGGCATCGCTCAACCCATCGAAATAATCGAGCAGGGTCTTGTCCATCGCCTGGCGCGCCTGCCAGAGGTCGTCGATATCTTCATGCTGAACGGCGCGCAGTTCGGTGATTCCGTGAGCGCGTTTTTCCATATGAGCGTGCCACATCAGATCGACGGACAGCAGGTGATTCAGGCTGACATGAATCGAATGGAGAAGCGTTTTGCGCTCCTTCGTGACTTCCTCGGGCGGAAGTTCTTTCACCTTTGCGAAAAGCTCGGCATTGGCCCAGGCATTGTATTCAAGCAGGCTGCGCAGATAAGGTCGGGCGTCCATGTCGATTTCCTCCGATATTAAATTTTTTCTGATCATAGCGGCAGCGCACGCATCGTGTGAATCATATATAAGGGGGGCATGAAAATTCTGCCGCACCGCGCCTGATGTCACGTTTTCTGCCATCGGTCGCTCCCGATATCCGCGCCGGTCACAAAGCCGATCTAAAAGCCATCGCCGCCGTCATGCCCTATTTGTGGCCGCGTGACGATCCGGGCATGCGCTGGCGCGTGGTGCTGTCGGTAGGGATTCTGTTCCTGACGGCCATCCTGAATGCCCTGCTGCCTGTCCTTTTCAGCATCGCCATCGACCGGCTGACCCCGACCGACACATCACTGCTGATCGTGGCCCCGGTGGCCTTGCTGCTGGGCTATGGCATTATCTTCTGGGTTTCCCGTTCGCTGAACGAGCTGCGCTGGATATTATTCGGCCCGCTGGAACAACGCGTGCGCCGCCGCCTGGGCCTGGCGGTGTTCGATCATCTGCACACGCTGTCTCTGCGCTATCACCTGTCGCGCCGCACCGGCATGCTCAGCCGGGTACAGGAACGCGGACTGGAAGCGACAGCGGAACTATTGTTCAACCTCGTCTTCGTGATCGCACCGCTGGTCACCGAGATCATTATTATCACCGCCATCGTGCTGGCCCGGTTCGAAGCGCATTTCGCAATCATCATGGCCGTCACGCTGTCGCTGTTCCTGTTCGCCGTCATATTCGGCTCGGAAATATTGCGCCGCTATCAGCGCCCCGCCGTGATCAAGGCATCCGACGCCCATGGCAAGGCAATCGACAGCCTGATCAACTACGAAACCGTCAAATATTTCGGCAACGAGGATTACGTCTCAGGCCGCTATGACAGCGAATTGGCAGAAGCGGAGCGCCTGACGGTGCGGTCGCTGATATTCCGCAGCCTGCTGGGTGTCACCCAGATGACGGTGCTGGGAATCGGCGCCGGTGCCATCGTCATACTCGGCGGTATGGACGTCGCCGCAGGCGCCATGACCATCGGCGCATTCGTTCTGATCAACACCTATCTTCTTCAACTCGTCCGCCCGCTGGAGCGTCTGGGCAACCTGTACCGGTCAATCAAGCAGGCGCTGATAGACCTGGAACAGATGGTCCGCATCTTCGACGAGAAGCCGGAGGTCACCGACCGCGCAGACGCGAGACCGCTGCCCGGCGGCGACGGTGCGATTCGATTCGAAAACGTCTCATTCGCCTATGACCCGCGCCGGCCGATCCTGAAAAACGTCAGCTTCGAGGTCGAGGCCGGACACAAGCTCGCCCTTGTCGGACCGAGCGGCGGCGGCAAAACCACCATTGGCCGCCTGCTGTTCCGATTCTACGACCCGGCAGAAGGCATCGTTCAGATAGACGGGCACGATATCAGCCGCCTGACCCAGCATTCCGTCCGCGGCGCTATCGGCGTCGTGCCGCAGGACACCGTTCTGTTCAATGAATCGATCGGCGACAATATCGGCTTCGGCCGCCCGGGCGCGACAGCTGGAGATATCTCCGATGCGGCGGAAATGGCCCAGATATCGAGCTTTATCGGCAGCCTGCCGGACGGGCTGGAAACGGTCGTGGGTGAACGCGGACTGAAACTGTCCGGCGGCGAGAAACAGCGGGTCGCCATCGCCCGTGCCGTGCTGAAACGCCCGCGAATTTTTCTGTTTGACGAGGCAACGTCGGCACTCGACAGCCACACCGAACAGGCAATCCAGCAGAGCCTGACGGAGGTATCACGCGGATCGACCACCGTTGTGATTGCGCACCGGCTGTCTACTGTCGTCGACGCGGAACAGATATTGTTTGTCCAGAACGGCGAAATCCTGGAGCGCGGCTCTCACCTGCAGTTACTGGCCAAGCAGGGAAGTTACGCCGCCCTGTGGGACCGCCAGCAAAGACAGGGCAAGGAGGCCGAAGACAAAGCCCATGGCGACGATGCGGATCCGGCAATCACGGTTTCCGCGCCATAGAACGGCTTGTCATAAAGCTGCCTTGTCATAAAAATGAAAAGGTGGATGCTTATATTAGTGTGCTTCAATCTGCGTCCGATTTCCGGCGTGGGTGAACTCTCTTCACGGCCTGACCGCCAGAATCACCTTCTATCCAATCGAAACAAGGACGCACGACATGGCAGACTCCGAACCCACCGGCGGAATCGGTTTCTTTGAAAAATGGCTCTCGGTCTGGGTTGCGCTGTGTATTGCCGCGGGCCTGATCCTCGGCAATGTCGCACCGGGCGCCTTCGAGGTGATTGCAGGCTGGGAATACGCATCGGTGAACTTCGTCGTCGCCCTTCTGATCTGGGCGATGGTGTATCCGATGATGGTGAATGTCGACTTCGCCAGCATCCGCCACATCGGCGACCGGCCCAAGGGCCTCATCATTACCCTCGCGGTAAACTGGCTGATCAAGCCGTTCACGATGGCAGCTCTCGGCGTGTTGTTTTTCGAAGTCCTGTTCGCCGATCTCATCTCGCCGAAAGATGCTCAGGAATATATCGGCGGGCTCATCCTGCTGGGCGCCGCTCCCTGTACCGCAATGGTGTTTGTCTGGTCGCAGATGACGCGGGGCGATGCGACCTACACGCTGGTCCAGGTATCCGTAAACGACGTCATCATGATTTTCGCCTTCGCACCGATTGTCGCCCTGCTTCTGGGGGTCACCGATATCGCAGTGCCCTGGGAAACCCTGCTGCTCTCGGTCGGGCTGTATGTCGTGATTCCGCTGATCGCCGGGTATGTCACCCGACAGCAATTGATGCGCCATGCAGACCGGCTCGAAGGCGGCGAAGAAGCGGTCGCGCGGTTTGTCGGCGGTATCAAGCCGTTTTCGGTGATCGGATTATTGGCCACCGTTGTGCTTCTCTTCGGGTTCCAGGGCAACGTGATTATCGAACAGCCGCTGCTGATCGCACTGATCGCCGCGCCCCTGATCATCCAGTCCTACGGTATCTTCGCAATCGCCTATGGCGCTGCCTGGGCATGGCGGGTGCCGTTCAATGTCGCGGCACCCTGCGCCCTGATCGGCACGTCCAATTTCTTCGAACTTGCCGTCGCCGTCGCGATCAGTGTCTTCGGCCTGAACTCCGGCGCCGCCCTTGCGACAATCGTCGGCGTCCTGGTCGAAGTACCCGTTATGCTGTCACTCGTCGCCTTTGCGAATCGAACCCGGCGCCACTTTCCGGCGAAATAGCCCGCCGTGAGCGCCTTTCGCTAAACGTCTTTTTCGAAATGGCGCACATTGGGCACATCGCCAGGCAGTCCGAGACGTTCCCAGTCCGCCGATACCTTGTCGTAAATTTCCTTGCTAAGCATGGTCCGCTTGGAAAAGTTCTTCAGATTCTTGTGATCTTTGCACGCATTGATCAGCGCCTTGGACCCATAGGGGCGATTTTCGGGCGGATACTGTGACGGATCCAGCTGGGTGCTCCACGTATTGCGCAGGATATCGATATCGTCGATCGGGTTGCTGCGGCTCGCCATGGCCCACAGCACCTGATCCATGTCGCAGGGATCGACATCTTCATCCACGGCGATGATCCATTTCGTGTAATAGGCACCGCCCGGCACCTGCGCCGCCAGTGCCAGCGCCTGTGCCGCATGACCGGCATAGCGCTGCTCCAGGCTGATGACGGTCATGCCCCAGCCGCCGGCGGCGGCAGGATGACAATAGACGCCTTCGATACCCGGAATACCGAGCTTGTCGAAATCGTTCCACACGCGGGCCGACCGGATAATCGCAAAGAACCCGCTCTGTTCGCAGGACGGATAATCCGCCATCAGCGCATTGGTCATGATCGGCTGGTTACGGTGATGCAGTGCCGTGATTTTGACCAGCGGTGCATCGCCCTCGGGCCGGCCGTAATAGCCGGTGAACTCGCCGAACGGGCCCTCACCCTTCATCGAGCCGGGTTCCAGTACGCCTTCGATCACCAGCTCGGCATTGGCAGGGATCAGCAGGTCCGTCGTCTTGCCTTTTACGACCGAGACGGCCTGATCGCGGATTCCACCGATGAATTCATATTCTGAAATATTCTTCGGAAAGCCCTGGGAGCCGACCAGCATGAAGATCGGATCCACACCCCAGGCAGCAGCGACTTCGATTGATTCGCCACGTTCCCACGCACGTTCGATATGCAACCGCGCATCCTTGCCCGGCGACAGGTACAAACCGGCTTCGCGCTTGCCCTGCTGCATCATCCGGTAAGTGCCGACGTTCAGATAACCGGAATCGGGATCGCGGGTAATCACGCAATCCGCAGTGCCAGGATAGCGTCCGCCATCGAGCGGCCAGTGCATCGGGATCGGGAACTTGTCGAGATCGATATCGTCGCCCAGCAACGTATTCTCGAACACGGGCGCTTCCGGTGGTGAAACCTCGCGCGGCGGTATGCGCTGCATCAGCTTGCCTTTGACCTTGCTGATGAGGTCCGTCGTATTCATGTCCGGGGATTCACCCAGCGTGATCGCAATGCGCTTCAGGCTGGGGCCCGCCAGGTTCCACAGCAGGCGCGCGCCAATGCCGTCGTCTTCAAAGCCGACTGTTTTTTCGAACATCACGGTGGGAGACGGCTGCTGCTTGGCCAGCAGATACCCGATCGCACTCATTTCCTGATCGCGGCTGACGGGTTCCGACACTTTGACGAGTTCGTCGATTTCAGCGACCGCGTCCAGCCATTGCCGGAGGTCCTGGATCGGCTCGTTCTGTGTTTTGGCGGTCACGTTGGAGGTTTCGTCGCTCATGCGTAGGGGTCTCCGTATCGGAATTAATTGTTGTCGACGGCCGCTTGTCTGTTCCGGCCAGGCGAGCAGGATATTGAACCGGCAACCGCCGTCACGCAACCGTTTGGGCTGATTCCGGGGCATAATTCGGGGAGAAAAAACACGCCGACAGCCAATGGATTCAGGTGTCCCGATCCGTGCAATCTGTATACTTGATCGGGGAGGGTCGACTTAATGAGGTGGTTATTTACGATTTTCACGGCGGTTCTCACGATGTCTGCACCAGCATCGGCAAAGGAATATGTCGATCTCGAACTGGTAATCGCGACCGATGTGTCGCGCAGCATCGACAGCGACGAAGCCCGTTTGCAGCGTCAGGGGGTCGCCGCGGCCTTTCGCAGTAAACAGGTGATCGACGCTATCCAATCCGGGGTGCTGCAGCGCATCGCCGTTGCCTATATCGATTATTCAAGCCGCGACTGGAACAAACTGCTGATCGACTGGAAAATTATCCGGGATCAGAAAAGCGCCTATGCGTTTGCCGACGCCCTTCTGAAGCCGGAACTGACCTTCGGTCGACGGACGTCTATCAGCGATGCGCTGGAACACGCTGTCCGGATCATTGACGGCAACGACATAGAAGGCACACGGCGCGTGATCGACGTATCCGGTGACGGGCCGAATAATTTCGGCCGCTTTGTCGACAAGGTCCGTGACGAGACAATTGCCAGGCGGATCACGATCAACGGCCTGCCGATCATGAATGACACCAGCAACGTCTTCAGCCGCTACAACCTGCCTGATCTGGATAATTACTACCGCGGCTGCGTCATCGGCGGGCCGGGCGCGTTTCTGGTCGTCGCGCGCGATTTCAAGGATTTCGCCCGCGCAATCCGCAAAAAACTGATCCTGGAAATCGCTGGCCTGCAACCTGCGCGCCCATCAGGTTTCATCCGGGCGCAGATTGCGCCACCGCAAAACGTGCGGCCTGCCCCCAACGGTTACACCTATCAAAAGGGCTGCGATATCGGCGAGCGCATGCGCGAAGGCTACTGGGCAGACGATGACACCTGATAGCCGGAATAGGGCGCGTTAATCGTCCTGGGTCAGCACGATCCGGCCGCGAACCTTCCTGTCCTGAACATCTTGCAGGGCCTGGCGGAAATCGTCGATCGGATGGGTTACCGTCGGCAGCGCCGAAATCTTTCCCTCGGTATAAAGCGCGAATATCTGCTCGAAGCATTTTGCCGTCAGGTCCGGGCGGCGACGGCGGTAATCGCTGATCTGCAACCCGCCGACATCAATGTTCTTTACGAGCAGGTAGTTCGCTTTAAGCGACGGTATCCGACCTGCCGCAAACCCGATCACCACCATGCGTCCACGCCATGCAACCGCCCGCAGCGCCGCATCGAAAATATCGTCGCCCAGCGGATCGATAACGACATCGGCGCCGCGCCCGTCTGTGACGGCAAAAACCTGGTCGCGCAGAGAATCGCGCAGATTATCGGCAGCAAGATCGATCACGGCCTCGGCGCCCGCATCGCGCACAAGATCGGCTTTCTCGGGATTGGCAATTCCCGCAAGCGCATGCCCGCCCATTGCCCGAACCAGTTGAACAGCAGCCAGCCCAACCCCTCCGGAGGCCCCGAGCACCAGAACGCTCTCGCCTTCTGTGAAGCGGCCGCGTTCCACCAGCGAAAACCAGGCGGTGTCATAGACCAGCGCCATGGATGCGGCGTCGGTGAACGACATGCTGTCCGGCAGATGATAGCAGTTATTCCGGTGGATCGGCGTCAACCCGGCATAACCGCCCTGCTCCGCCATCGCCACCACACGGTCCCCCGGCGCAAAATCCGTGACATCCGAACCGACCGATTTCACGATACCCGCCGGCCCCTTGCCCGGCACGAACGGCACATCGGGTTTGAACTGGTATTTGCCGCTGATAATGACCAGGTCGACATAGTTCACCGCGGTGGCACGCACGTCGACGATGATATCTTCTGGTCCGGGAACCGGGTCAGCGAATTCCGTCAATGACAGGTTATCGAGCGATCCGTATTCGTTGAGGACGACTGCACGCATGATCTTCTCCGATTAGGATTCCGGTCAGGTCGCCACGACAGGCTCGGGAACCAGCGAACCATCGCGCACCCTGCGGATAATCTCCAGTTTTTCCATCTTGCCGTTGGGCATCAGCGGAATATCGGCGAGCGGCAACCAGAATTCAGGCATGTCATAACGCGACAGGCCCTGCTCGGCGAGATGGGCCAGGATTTCGGCGACCGAGGCCGTCTGTCCGTCCTCGAACATCACGGCAAGGCAGGCCCGTTCGCCAAGCCGGTCATCCGGCACCGGAATGGCCGCAACGAGATCAAGTGCCGGATGGCGAAGTGCGAGATCTTCGAGCAGGTTGGGATTGATGTTGTGACCGCCACGTACGATCAGTTCCTTCTTGCGGCCGGTGAGCCGCAGGTAACCGTTTTCATCGATCGTGCCGAGATCGCCGGTCAGGAACCAGCCGGACGCATTGATGCAGTCTTCGCCCGCTTTGCGGTCGTTGAAGTAACCAAGCATGAGCGATGCCCCCTTGCCGCCAACCAGCCCGGACGTTCCGGGCGGTGCTTCGCGATCGGGATCGTTCGCATCGAAGATACGAAGATCGTACCCCGGACAACACACACCAGATGTGCCGATGACAAGGTCTCGGGAATCCCCCGGCTTGCCGTATTGATGACCGTTGGTCTCGGTCATGCCGTATCCCTTCTGAACGGGAATACCGCAGTCATACAATGCAGCCGCCACATGTTCGGGACATGCCGCAGCCGAGACCCGGAAACTTTTGAGTCGGTCATATTTCTCGATGCCGCGGGCCTTCAGTTCGGCCAGCAGATCCATCGCATGGGTCGGTACGCCGACGAGATAGTCGACACCGGCGGCCTCGATATGATCCAGCAGGCTGTCGCCCCGTGGCCAGTCATGCAGGACGAATTTCCCGCCGACGACGAGGGACGTCCAAAGGGTTCCGCAGCCGAGATTGTGACTGAACGGGCTGAGCGAAAGCGTTACCGTATCTGCGTCGAATCCCCAGGCACCGGCGATACCGCGTGCGGCGACGAGCTGCGAATTATCACTGTGCATCACGCCCTTTGGCGCGCCGGTAGAACCCGACGTAAATGCAAGATAGGTAATCAGATCGGGATTCCCGACTGGCGGGCCAGCATCACCGGGGCCCGCTTCAAGGACACCTGCGAACGGCTCTGCAGCGTCATCGGAAGACAACTCGTAGATATGTCGAAGCGATGGCAACCCGCGGATCAGGTCCGGAATCTCATCGTCCTCGGCATCCGCTCCGTGGCCCGGATAATGGATATAGGCGGCACAGGCCGCGCGCTCGCACATCGCAACGATCTCGGCGACGGTATGATTGCGATGGGGCGATGGACAGCAGACATAGCCGTCACGGGATGCGGCCAGCAGAGCAAACACGGTCTCGGCCCGATTGGGCGCACCGACGAAAATCGTATCGCCCTGAACGAGACCGCGCCTGGCGAGGTCTGCGGCGAACGCGTCGATAGCCTCGACGAGTTCGCGCCATGAATAAGTGCGGCTCCCGCTTATCAGCGCGGGCGCATCCGGGCGCTCACGGCTGTGAGCACGGACGATGTCGTAAATCGTCTGAGATCCCCACGCTCCGGATGCGTAATAGCCCTCTCGCGTGGCATCGTCGGGCGACAGTGTCGGGGTCATCCCCATGGTTGATCAGACGCCGTGAGACGCAGCGACCAGCGGGTCCATTTCCATGTCGTCATCTTTGACCGCACCGATCAGGTCCGTAACCTTTTCAATACCGCGCTCATCGCACCATGTTTCCAGGTCGTCGATAATCGTCGTCAACGCAGACGGATTGCGGAACCCGGCATAGCCGATACCGACAGCGTGGGCGCCGGCCAGCATGTACTCGACAACGTCCTCCGCCTTGGTCACACCGCCAACACCGATCACCGGAATATTCACTTCCTTGGCAACCTGGTAGACCATGCGCAGCACGATCGGTTTCAGCGCAGGCGACACCATGCCGCCGAACTTATTGCCCAGCGCCGGACGAAAATTATCAGTACGGATTTTGAGCGACAGAAACGTATTGGCGATCACCAGCGCGTCAGCGCCCGCCTCTTCGGCAGCAAGCGCTACCGAAACAAGGTCGCCCGCATTAGGGGAAAGCTTGGCCCAGACCGGCTTATCGGTCGCTGCACGGATACCTTCCATCACCATCTTGGTATGATCTTCCTGCATCGCGAAATTGCCGCCGGTCGTATTGCGGGTCGGGCAGGAAATATTGCACTCGATCACGTCGACATCGGGCACGCTGAGTTCGCGGGCCAATTCGGCAAAATCCTCGGCCGATTCCGACGACACGCTGACCACCAGGGGCGGCTCGAACTTCGCGTATTCGGGTACAATGTTCTCAAGGAAATAATCAATGCCTTTGCCGGGCAAGCCGATGGACTGGATGATCCCCGCCTCGGTCTCGGCCATGCGCGGCGTCGGGTTACCGAGCCGGGGCTCGCGGCAGATGGTTTTAGCCACCAGCGCGCCGAGCCGGTTAAGATCAATAACGTCGTTATATTCCCAGGAAAACGCGCCAGACGCGGGCTGGATCGGGTTCTGAAACGTAAGGTCGCCGATTTTTACCGAAAGATCTACCATCCCACTGCCTCCTGCATATTGAATACCGGCCCTTCACGACACACGCGTTTCAGGGTCTTTTCGCCGTTTATTTCAAATGTCCGCATGCACACGTAGCAGGCGCCGATACCGCAGACCATGATCTGCTCCATGGCGACCTGGCCGGGTACATCATGTTTCTTGCCAAGGTTCTGCATCAGTTTGAGCAAGCGGCTCGACCCACAGGTAAAGAAGGCATCCGCCTTGCCGTCGGCAATCAGTTTTTCAAGGATTTCCTCGACATTCTCGACCGCGCTGCTGCCATCCTCATCGACAACGGTGACCGTTGCCGCACCCAGTTCCTCGAACAAATCCTGCGACATCACGAGGTCCGACCTGCGAGCGCTCAGGACCGCGGTGACCCCGACGCCTTTTTCAGCAGCCAGCTGAGACAAGGGCGCCAGCGTAGCCAGTCCGACGCCGCGACCGAGCACGACGATATTCTTCCATGCCGGATCGAGCGTGAAGCCGACACCAAGGGGGCCCGCAATATTGAACGTATCGCCGGCTTCCAGCGTCGCCATGCCCTGCGTGCCGCGACCTTCGCATTTATAAAGAAATTCGAGACAGCCGGCGGCCTTGTCGACCTTGTATATGCTCATCGGCCGGCGCATCCAGACCTCTGCACCATCGGGCGACGGACACAACAGGTGATAGAACTGCCCGGCATAGGCGGTAAGCGCCCGCTCGGCAGCGCGAACCACCAGCAGCTTGTATTCACCGTTCACCCAGTCATTCGAGACGACATCGGTGAGGAATTCACCCGTCGGCTTGTCGGGGTGAGGGTCAACGCCGCCAACGGGTATGGCTGCATTTGTATATTTTCTGTCTGGCGCGAGATCGTTCATGGCTTCACTTCTATTCGATCATTCGGTTGGTGCATTTATAGGCGCTGAATGTGCCAAAATAAAGACTTGTTCCATTTTTGTTACAATTTGGCAGCAGTTCCAAACAGCATTGTAATGTTGATCCTGTGATTTTCGTAGCCCGGCCTGAAATCAGGTGCGTCTGACCCGTGAAACAGACGGGAATCAAAGAGGACGGCGCGGTTTTCCCGGTACGGAATGGTGAGCGCCGAATCGCCGCGGCTATCAAGAAACGACCGAATCCGCGCCCGGTCCGCGTCATAATCAACGATGGGCCAGTCCGGCGGCGGTATCTCGCGGTAAACAATCAGCCCGCCCCGGTCCGGATTGCGGTTCGCCCTGTCCGGGGTGACCCAGAAATTCAGGCTGATCGCGGCATCGTCGGCATGGACGTCTATCGGTTGCTCCCCTCTGAGTGCTTTGAACGCCCATGCCTGCGTCAACGGGTGCGGCCCGAGAAGCTCAGGCAAAGCGGCGCGGAATTCATCCGCGACCTGCAGCACCAGCGGACAGGCCAGCCCGTCTTCAAGATAAGCGGCGACAAACCCGCCGATATGCGAAAAATCATGCCAGATCGTGCTTTCACACAAGAACCGCTGCAACAGGGACAGCGCTTTGGGCGTCAGAAGATCATCAAACCACGCGACCCCCGGTTCGGTTTCACGGTACATCCGCGTGATCGCGACTGCATCAAGCCTGTCATTTACGGCACCACCCAAGATTTCCGGCGTGTCCCGCAGATGAACCGGGCCATTATAATCCGGGCCAAGCGTTGCGAGCTGGCTATCCGACAGGTCCACAATTTCGTCCCCTGAATCATCAGCCGGGCCGTCTGCAAGCTCCGCTGCGACGCCTTCATACAGACGCGCCAGCATTTCGAACCGGCTGCCATCGCGCGGGCGCGGCGGCAGATGCCGGAACAGGTCCGCATCGTGCTGAAGCTTCATCCTGGTCGCCGTGCGAAGAGACCGGTTTGCCATCCCGTTGCGGTCCTCCCCCCGGCGCAAATCATACGTCCGCGCGAAGTGATCGAGGGAGCGGTCACGCTGTCCCGCTGCCAGCCAGAGAAACCCGAGCGCGCGGTGAGCATCGTGATGATCCGGCTCCAGCGCCGTAACGGACCGGAATGCCTGTAATGCATCCTGTGCTGAACCGAGCGCCATCAGGGTATTGCCGCGATTGAAATGCGCCGACGCATAATACGGCTCGGACGCCAGCAACCGGTCGAACAATTCGAGGGCGGACCGTGGATCGCCCCGCCGGGCAACAAGCGCACCAAGATTATGCAATACGCCCGGATGACCCGGGTCCAGTTCCAGCGCCGCGCGATATGCGCGCTCCGCCTCTTGCGAGCGGCTCTCCTGTTGATAAGCGACCGCCTGTGCGATCAGAATCTGAAGATCGTCGGCACCCTCAGCCATGTCAGGCCGGCAGATTCTTGATAAGGCCGCGCAGGTATTTCGCGGCTGCCTGCCCTTTATATGCACGGCGCCACATATCTTCGACCGTTCGCTCATGCAGGTCGAGCGCTTCCGGTGCCGACGTAATCATGGCGATCCCGCCGTAGACATTCGGCTGCTCGCCCAGCCGGAAAGGACTTAGCGTCAACACCTTACGGTCGGCCTGTCGGAATATCTGGAAGCTGCTATGGGGCAGCGCGCCCGGCACGATTCCGATCTGGACACCGATGGGCTCCTCTTCCATCAACGTGATCAGGTGCTCGGCTTCACCCAGCGCCCGCCGACGACGCTCGGCCAGGACATCTTCCGGCAGATCGAGCCTGCCGACCATACCGTTGCGCAGAAACCGGTCGATTTCCGCGCCTGAAATCAGATTCAGAAGTCCCGGTTTCCGGGCCCGCCATGTTTCCTTCCGCTGACGCAGGATGGGCAGTAATTCGCGGACGATTTCCTGCGCCCGGTCATGATCGGCCGCACCTTCGGGAATACTCTCCACCAGCACGTCTTCCAGGGTCTCTCCGAATGTATCGGATGCCAGCAGGTAGGAGACAGGCCCGGCAAGCACCACGATATGCTCCGCGCTTTCCTCTATCTGGCGGAGACGTTCGAAAAACGCCACGGCGGAAGATATGTATTCGACCCCGACACCCAGTAGCGTCGGCACCGAGACATCCAGAAGCTCCGACAATTTTTCCAGGGTTTCGATCTTCGCGACCTCGCCCTTCTCGAAGCGGTAAAGCGCTGTACGAGAGATTTCCAGACGCGCGGCGATCTCGTCCGCACTCAGCCCGGACGCGAGGCGGAAAGCTTTCAGCCGGTTGCCTATATCGTCGAACCGTATGGTCATGCCGGAATTTTTCACACCGCTTTTCGAATTAACATAGAACAGGTACAAGGTTTCGGAAGGGAGGGTCAACGCACCCATGTCGAAGTGGAAGTATACAAAAGGTCTGCACGATATCGGAAACGGTGCTTTTGCCTACCTGCTGCCCGATGGCGGCTGGGGCTGGAGCAATGCCGGATTGATCACGGACGGCGATGAATCGTTGCTGGTCGACACCCTGTTCGATCTGCCGCTGACCGCCGATATGCTCTCGACGATGCGCGATGCGGCCCCCGGCGCAGCATCGATAGACACCCTTGTGAACACACACGCGAATGGCGACCACACATACGGCAACCAGCTTGTCGAAGGCGCCGTCATCGTAGCATCGAAAGACTGCGCCGATGAAATGGAGACCCGCCCGCCGGAAGCCTTTATCAGTCGGGTAAAATCCTGGCAGGACATGGGAGATGCCGGTGCGATCATCTGGGAACTGATGGGCCGGAAGTTCGATTTCGACGGCATAAAGAATACCCTGCCCACGCGTACATTCGACCGGGAGCTGACTCTGAACGTCGGCAATAAACGTATCGAGCTGACGAATGTCGGCCCCGCCCATACCCTCGGCGACGTGATCGTACACGTACCCGAAGACCGAATCGTTTTTACGGGCGATATCGTCTTTGTCGGTGGCCATCCGGTCATGTGGGCCGGCCCCGTCAGCAACTGGATCGGCGCCTGTGATCATATTCTGGGGCTGGACATCGATATCGTGGTGCCGGGTCACGGGCCGATCAGCAGCAAACAGGAAGTCCGCGCACTGCGCAGCTACCTGACCGAACTGCGAGACGAAGCGCGCAAGCGATACGATGCCGGCCTGGACTGGGTCGCCGCATCGGAAGAAATCGTTGCCGATTTTTTCAACGACTGGATCGACCGCGAGCGCGTGTTCATCAACGTGAATACGCTGTACCGCGAGTTTGACGGAAACAACCGTCCGCCCAGCGCCATGAAAGTCTTCGCCGAGATGGCGAAATGGTACTGGGCCGAGTACCCTGATCGCTGCCCGCACGGGCCAGGACATGATCACGACAACTGCACGGGACACTGACACATGGGGCTCAACATCACACGATCCGTCAAACAGATGGTGGCAGAGGCCAATGAACACGTCGAGGAAATCAGCATCTCGGATGCGCGCGAACTGGTCGGCCGCGACGACGTCCTTTTTATCGACATCCGCGACATCCGCGAGCTTGCCAAGTCCGGTCGTATTTCGGGGGCACGCCATGTGCCGCGCGGCATGCTGGAAATGTGGATCGACCCCGATACGTCCTATCACCGGGAATTCTTTGCCGAAGACCGAAAATTCATTTTCTACTGCGCGGGCGCCTGGCGATCGGCACTGGCAGCGAAGACAGCCCAGGACATGGGCCTGAGCCCCGTTGCGCATCTCGAAGGCGGCATCAATGCCTGGATCGACGCAGGCGGTCCGATCGATCCGCCCAAAGACACTTGAAGAGGAACAGCATTATGGATGGCATTTCCAACCAGCCCTACACACCCGACCTTCGCGGATTCATCGAGTATCTCGACAAGGAACATCCCGAAGAAATTGTCCGTATCACCAAGGAGGTCGATCCGGAATACGGGGTGTCCGGCATTCTTCATCGGTTGGAGAAAGAAGGTCACTTCAAGGCTGTCATTTTCGAAAACGTCAAAGGGTCCGTGTATCCGCTGGTCGCCAACATGCATGGCAGCTTCACACGACTGCGCTATGCCATCGGCATGGAGGAAGGTGACGAGAAAGCCTTCCTGACCGAGTTTGCAGCACGCGAATCTCACCCGATAGAACCTGTCATGGTCGAGGAAGGCCCGGTGCAGGAAGTCGTGAAGATGGGCGACGAGATCGACGTCGAGGAATTCCCGATCTGCACTTATCACGAACTCGACGCCGGGAAGTTCATTACGGCAGGCCTCGCCCTGATGCGCGACCCCGACACGGGAATCGACAATATCGGCATCTACCGCCACCAGGTGCACAGCAAGAACGAGCTTGGCGTCCAGCTGTCAGAGACCGCAGACGGCAATGTGATCTGGAAGAAATACGAAGAACGCGGCGAGCCCTGCCCGATCGCCATCGTTATCGGCCATCACCCGGCATTTTTCCTCGGCTCGCTCAGCTACACACCGATTGATTCGAACGAACTTCACCTGGCCGGCGGCATCCTGCAGCGCGCGGTGCCGCTTGTACCGTGCAAGACGATCCCGCTGGACGTTCCCGCCGATGCCGAGATGGTCATCGAATGCGTAATCCGGCCAAAAGAACGCCGGGCCGAAGCGCCTTTTGGCGAGTTCCCCGGGACGTACGGCCCGGAACGCATGAACCCGGTGCTGGACATCAAGGCGATCACCCATCGCAAGAATCCGCTGTACCAGAATGCCTTCGTCGGCCACGCCGATAACCTGCTGCTGTCCGGCGTCATCCGCTCGACCGCCATCGAAGAAACAGTAAAGATCGCCTGTGGCACCGTCACCGGCGTCCACATGCCGCGATCGGGCCGCTTCCGCTTCGTGTGTTACATCGCGATCAACCGGAAAATCGAAGGTGAGGCCAAAGCCGCCGCGATGGCCGCGTTCGTCACCGACCCGTTTCTGAAATTCGTGGTGGTCGTCGATCACGACGTCGATATCACCAGCGATACAGAGGTCATGCATGCCATTGCCACACGCGTGCGCGCCGACCGGGACACATTCATGATTCCGTATGCCAAGGGCTCACCACTGGATCCTGCATCCTACGATCCTGCGGGGGGCTCGCATCTGGTGACTAAAATGGGTATCGATGCGACCCGCAAGGACAATTACCCGGCCGAAATTCATGTTCCCGGGAACGAAGATATCAATCTCGCGGACTTTATCGACGGTTATACGAAACCCTAAGGATACAAACCGATGGAAAATTGCCACCGTATCGACGTTCATCACCACATACTGCCGCCCAATTACGTGGAAATCGTCGGCGATGACCGGATCGGCCCGCTGATCCTGGCAGGCAAAACGCCGGAATGGACCCCGGAAATGTCTATCGAGGCGATGGACCGCAACGGCATCCAGACCGCGCTGACATCGATCTCCGCGCCCGGTCTGTGGTTTGGCGAAACCCAGGAAACCATCGATCTGTGCCGGCATTGCAACGAATATGCCGCCGAGATCACGAAGGATCACCCGACCCGGTTTGGGGTTTTCGCCTCGCTGCCGCTGCCCGATGTGGATGCCAGCCTCGCCGAAATCGCCTATGCGCTGGACGACCTGAAAGCCGACGGCATCGGCTTGCTGACCTCATACGGCAACCAGTATCCCGGCGACCCCGCCTTCGCACCTGTCTTCGATGAACTGAACCGTCGCAAAGCCACGGTCTATTTCCACCCCACCAATGCACCCTGTAACCAGTGCCAGCCGGAAATTCCTGCAGCAACGCTGGACTTCCCGTTCGACACGACCCGTGCCGTGGTCAGCCTTCTGTTCAACGGCACCTTCGCGCGTTGCCAGGACATCAATTTCATCTTCAGCCATGCTGGGGGTGCGATACCGTTCCTGGCCGAACGTATCGGCCGGCTTCAGGGACGCCCTGGATTCAAGGAACACGTGCCGAACGGCGTCGTGCCTGAACTGGAGCGGCTGTACTACGACACCGCACTGTCGGCGAACTGGCTTGCCTTCCGCAGCCTGTTCGAACTGGTCACACCTGATCACGTGCTGTTCGGCAGCGACTATCCGTTCGCGCCCGAACCGACCATGACAGGCTCGATCAAGGCCCTGCAGGAAATGGGGCTCGACCCCGACGTGCTGCAGGGAATCGAACGCGACAATGCGCTTAAACTCTTTCCCCAATTCGGTGCTTGAATATCAATGGACTCACTGACGCTCACGATTAACGGTGAAGCACGGGACATCAATTGCGATCCCGCGACGCCACTCCTCTATGTATTGCGCAACGATCTCGATCTGACAGGCGCCAAGCTCGGTTGCGGGCTGGAACAATGCGGCGCCTGCGCTGTGCTGGTCGATGGCGAAGCAACACTGTGCTGCAACCGCCCGGCAGGTGAGTTCGCAGGCAAGGAAATCGTGACCATCGAAGCCCTTGAAAATGATGCCGTCGGCGCTGCCGTCCAGAGGGCTTTTATCGCCGAAGGCGCCGCGCAGTGCGGATATTGCACAGCAGGCCTCGTCATTGCAGCGACATCCCTGCTCAAAGCCAATGCAGCGCCGGATCGCGACGCAATCGTCGCCGGGCTCGAAGAACACCTCTGTCGTTGCGGCTCTCACGGTCGCGTTATTGCCGCCATTGGCCGTGCCGCGAAGGAGATAGGCAATGTCTAAATCCGTGTTTTCCAGCCCGAGCCTTGCCAAGCATCCCGGCCTCGACGAATGGGTTTCCGTCGGCGCGGATGGCCGTATCTCTATCCACAGCGGCAAGGTCGATATCGGCCAGCGCATTTCAACCGCACTTGCCATGATCGCCGCCGAGGAACTCGACGTGCCGCTGGACCGCATCGACATGGTGCGCACCGCCACCGGCGAAGCACCGGATGAAGGCATAACATCGGGCAGTAACTCGATGATGGAATCCGGCAGCGCGGTAAGGCTCGCGACCGCAACCGCAAGGCGGCACATGCTGGCACTGGCCGCGGAACAACTCGGCGTCGACGCAGACACGCTCGAAGTCGATGACGGGCTCATCCAGTCGCGGGATACCAATCGCAGCGTAACTTACGAAGAAATCCAGGGGGACAAGCCTTTCGGTGTCGATGTCGACCCGGATGTTGACGTCAAAGACCCGGAGACCCATAAAATCGTCGGCGAGAAAATCGCTCCGCTTGGCCTGTCGGAAATCGTTACCGGCAGTTATCGCTTTTTGCACGACATGAAGCTGCCGGGCATGTTGCATGCCCGCGTCGTGCGCCCCCCCCATTATAATGCGCGCCTTAAAGGCATGAACGACGAGACAGCCGACAGATTGCGCCAGAGTGGCATCGACATTGTCCAGGACGGCAGCTTCATCGCGGTCGTCGGCGCCAATGAATACGCGGTGATCCAGGCCGCGGAACGACTGTTCGCCGCCTGCGACTGGGACACGTCCGGTGCGCTGTCGGAAAACGATGTTTTCGAGAGCCTGACCGCCAACCCTCGCGAGAGCCGCCCGGTCGAGAATGACGGCGTGCCCCAGGACAAGCCGGTGCCGCCCCTGGCAGACCCTCCGGAAAACGCGTCTGCCACGCTGGAAGCCCGCTACGATAAGCCCTATCACGCCCACGCGTCTATGGGCCCGTCCGCAAGCTGCGCCATCTGGCAGGAAGACGGTCTCCAGTTATGGTCGCATAGCCAGGGGGTCTATTTCCTCCGTGATGCCGTCGCGGAAGCTTTCGATATCGACCCGGAAACCGTGCGGATTGAGCATATCCCGGGAGCTGGCTGTTACGGTCATAACGGCGCTGACGATGTAGCATTCGATGCCGCTCTTGTCGCCCGGGCCCTGCCCGGCAAGCCGGTTCTGCTGAAATGGACGCGCGAAGAGGAACACGCCTGGGCGCCCTACGCCACGGCGACATCCATGAAACTGCGCGCAAGCCTCGACGCGGACGGCAAGGTCATCGATTGGAATCATGAAAGTTACGGCGACACATTCAACATGCGGCCCCGGTCGGGGCCGAATATGGCGGGTGCCGCGCGCCTGTTATCGGGCCGGTTCCGTGAAAACCCGCCGCCCGAATTCGTGCCGCAGCCTGCCATGGTCCGCCACATGGGCATTCACCGGAACCTGGACCCGCTTTACGTCTTTCCGAACAAGCGCCTGGTCAAGAACCTGGTGCGGGACCTGCCCCTGCGAACCTCGGCGCTGCGGACGCTCGGCGCATTCGGCAATGTCTTCGCCATCGAATCCTTCATGGACGAACTGGCCGAAGCCGCTGGCATCGACCCGGTCACATTCCGGCTGAACCACCTGGAAGACACGCGCGGGCGCGAAGTGCTCGAAGCAGTTGCCGCGCGGATGGATTTCAACGCCGATGACGGAATCGGGCGCGGCATCGCCTTTGCCCAGTATAAGAACCTGAAAGCCTATGCCGCCGTCGGCGTCGAGTTGGAAGTCAACGACGCCGCGGAAGTGATTCTCAAACGGGCCGTGCTTGCGGGCGATGCCGGTGAAATCGTCGACCGGGACGGCACCGCCGCCCAGTACGACGGCGGATTCCTGCAGGCGGCGAGCTGGACCATCAGCGAGCAGGTCACCTGGGACCGCGATGGCATCACCAGCCGTGACTGGGAAACCTACCCGATCCTTGGCTTCGACAATGTGCCCGAGATCGAGACAATCCTGATCGAACGACCCGGCGTGCCGTTCCTTGGTGCCGGCGAAGCCGTATCGGGCCCGGCGGGCGCCGCCATTGCCAACGCGATATATAACGCAACGGGTCTCCGGCTCCGGCGCATCCCGTTCACGCCGGACGCGATCCGCGCGGCAGCAATGGACGCATAAAGCCTTGTCAGGGTTTACGATCCGTCCGCTCGCGCCGTCGCTCGGAGCAGAGATACGTGATCTGGACCTGACATCACCGCTGGATCGCGACACAATTTCCGCGATCCGCGCAGCGTGGCTTCAGCACCTGGTTCTCGTGTTCCGGTGCGGTGAGATTTCTGAAGACGACCAGACCAGGCTTGCCGGGTATTTCGGACCGACCGTCGGCGCACGATCAAAACAGCGCAGCGATGGCGGTGACCGACGGCTGATGCTGATCAGCAATATCCGCCAGAATGGCGAGCCCATCGGTTTACTTCCCGATGGTGAATTGATGTTCCACTCGGATTCGGTGTTCCTGGAAAAACCGCTGATGGGCGCGATGCTCTATGCCGAGGAAATCCCGTCAACCGGCGGCAATACGCTCTTTGCCAACATGTACGACGCATACGATTCCCTGACGGACGAGCTGAAAACCCGGGTGACCGGACTTCAGGCAGTTCATGTTTTCGATTACGAAACGCAAGTCAAAAGTGGCAGGTTCGACCGGTCCAGCGCGCCGCATGCCACGCACCCGGCGATACGCACCCACCCGGAAACGGGCCGCAAGGCGCTCTATGTGAACCGGTTGATGACCGAAGAACTGGTCGGCCTGCCCCGGGCAGAAAACGACGATCTGCTGCAGCGATTATACCGCCATGCAGAAGACAGTACGCATGTGTATGAACATATCTGGCAGGTCAACGACCTGGTGATGTGGGACAATCGCTGCACCCAGCACGCACGCACCGATTTCCCGACCGGGGAGAGACGCCTGTTACGCCGTGTCGGAATCGAAGGCGACCGGCCCGTCTAGAAAACCGGCTTCGAATTATCCAGCGGGATCGTCAGCGACACCCCGCCGCCGCCGCAGCATGGACAACTGAGCGAGACGAGGATCTGCTGTTTCTGTTCCTCGGTCATGTCCGATTTTTCCAGCACTTCGAGCACCTGAGCGCGTATCGCCTGGTGCATGGTCATATCGGTGACAACGCCGGTTTCGTTGGACATGGGGCTGCCCGCTACTCTGCGGCCTGGGCCAGGCCCTGAAGCGGTGCGAGATGCCCGAGCATCGCCCGGGCATTGCCGGTGCGGATCATATCCCGTTCTTCCTCGGTCAGGTTCGCGGCGGCGATTGCCTTGTTGGTCCAGTCACACCCGAAAGCCGTGCCGTCGGTCGCGTAAACAATCCGGTCAACCCCATATAGCTCTATCGCCATATCGATCGATTTCGCCCCAAAGGAATTGCAGTCATACCAGAGGTTGGGCTTGGTCAACCGGGTCGACGGCAGGGGCTCCTCCGGCGAATCCAGCATGCTCCTGTGATCAAGACGTTCGACCTCGAACGCGATATTGCCGCCGAGATTGTGAATATGGAACCGGGCATCCGGGTAGTCATCCAGCAGGTCCGTCATTGTCAGGGTGACCGTACAGGCAGACAGACTGGACTGCATATCGAGCGTGCCCATCCGGCGAATGAAATTGTCGGAATCGGCACTGGTGCGCGGCCATGGATCGCCAGGGCGCGGACCCCAGTGGATAAACAGCGCCGCCTTGTGACCGTTGGCCGCCGCAAGAAGCGGGCGAAATGCCTCCGCATCCGCATGCGTCATGAAAGCATTGGCAGGCATGATCGCACCGATCATACCGGGCATCGTCATAATACGGTCCAGCTCGGCGACCGCTGCATCCATATCGGTCATCGGCAGAGAGCCATAGGCGACAAAGCGACCCGGGTTGTCAGCGCACACAGCGGATGTCGCATTATTGAACACCTGTACCGCCGGCACGGATTCAGCGACCGGCAGGCGCTCGATCCACTGATGCGGCCCCCAGAGCGACAACACGCCGGTTGTAACCCCATGCGCATCCATTTCGGCGAGACGGGTTTTCAGGTCATCGAACATGCCGTCGAAGGATTGTTCTCCCCGTCGCGTCTTGATCACTTCCTCGCCGGCTTCGTTGGTATGGATCATCGGCGGCTTGGTCCGGGCGCGATAGATATCCATCAGCTCAGGCGGACTCCAATGGGCATGCATGTCGATGGTCATCGGCCTGTCTCCGTCGATTATTGTTAAAGGCGATAATTTTATTGTGAGCGATTTTGCGCCAATCCGGATACAGACTCAATGCATAGAAAATTCGGGCGCAAACTCGGTTGGTGGGATTTCGCCCCGGTTGAATCAGCGCTAAACTCTCCGATCAACCCCAGACAAAAGGCGAAAAGCAGATGAAAGCAGTTTATTTCAACGAAAACGGCGCGGTCGATGTGCTTCAGTACGGTAACCTGCCGGACCCCGTCGCTGCAGCCGACGAAGTCGTCGTCGATATCCATGCCGCCAGCGTAAACGGGGCCGACTGGAAAGTGCGCGAGGGGTCATATGCGCCGACCGCGTTTTTCCCCTATGTCTGCGGACGGGATATTTCAGGCGTCGTATGCGAAGTCGGTAGCGACGTAACCGACCTGGCGGTCGGTGACGCCGTGTTCGGTGTTCTTCCCGTCGGTCAGGAAGGAACCTATTGCGAGAAAGTCGCTACCAAAGCCGCCGTTCTTGCAAAGAAACCGGATAATATTTCGCATGTGGATATCGACGCGCTGTCGCTCATCGGACTCACCGCCTGTATCTCCATCGAAGAATCGCTGAAGCTGCAATCCGGTGAAAAAATCCTGATCCAGGGCGGTGCCGGCGGTGTTGCTGGGTTCGCCATCCAGCTCGCCAAGCATATCGGCGCGCATGTCATCACGACAGCCAGCCCCGGCAACCACGAATATGTCCGTGGGCTCGGTGCCGACGAAATCATCGATTACCACGCCGTTGACTTCACCGAGGTCGTGTCGGATTGCGACGCCGTGTTCGATACCGTCGGCGGCGATGTCGGCCTGAAAGCATTCGACGTGCTGAAACCCGGTGGGCGGGCAGCGTTTATTGCTTCCGGTGCCAAGGCGCCGGAAGCACCCCGCGACGACGTCCAGTCGCTGCGGCCCAGCGTGGGACGCGCACGGCATTACATGGAACGGATTGCCGAACTTTATAATGCAGGGGTCGTGACGGTCCCGGAAATCACGCTGTTCGATCTGAAAGATGCCGCTGAAGCGCAGAAAATCAGCCAGACACGGCATCTGCGCGGCAAACTGATCCTGAAAATCCGCTAAAGGAAATCGGTATTCGCCATAGACCGAATGTGTATGACATAATCGGGCATTAAAAATAATCAGGGAGGAACTTTTCGATGAATATACGAAATTCACTACCCGGACTTGCCCTGGCGGCGATTGCTGTCGCTGGCGTCACGGTCCCAGCGGCGGCTGACGACGTTGCCGATTTCTACAAGGGAAAAACCATCACGGTGGTCGTCGCTGCGGGTCCGGGCGGCGGACACACGCAATATACCCAGTACCTGGCGCCGTTCCTTGAAAAGCACATGCCCGGAAACCCGACCTTCATCGTCCAGAACATGGGCGGCGCGGGCGGAACGAAAGCGGCAAACTTCCTGCACTCGATCGCGCGCAAAGACGGCACGATGATCGGAATCCTGCTGTCGGATACGCCGCTCGCGTCGCGCCTGCGGACGACCGGGGTCAAGTACGTCGCCAAGGACTTTCAGTTTCTTGGCGGCGCGGACCAACCGCGCAGCGTTTTCCTCGTCTATAAGAGTACCGGGGTCAAAACCCTCGACGACGCCAAGAAAACGGAAGTCATCCTCGGTTCCACCGGCAAGGGCTCGCAGACCTATGTCGTCCCGACGCTGGTCAACAAGATGCTCGGCACGAAGTTCAAGGTTATCACCGGATACCGCGGTATGGGCGGCATCTATATCGCCATGGACAAGGGCGAAGTGCAGGGCTTCCAGTCTTCCTGGTCCGGGGTCAAGATCGCCCGGCCGGAATGGGTGCCGAATCTGAACCTGCTGGCTGTCAACGCCCACACGCCACTGAAAGACAATCCGGACGTCCCGCTGCTGAAGAATATCATGACGGATCCGGTCGACAAGGAAATCGCCGAGCTGATGGCCGGCAATATGATTCTCGGTCGCGGCTGGCTCGCACCTCCCGGCGTTCCCGCGGATCGTGTCGCAGCATTGCGGGCCGCCTTTAAAAAGGCGCTGGAAGATCCGGAAGTCATTGCGGGCGCGGAAAAGCGCAAGATGACCTGGGAATCTGCGAGTTGGCAGGAAATGCAGGCGGCAGCTGAGCGTATCTCGAATGTCAATCAGGCGATCATCGACAGAATGCAGGAAGCTCTCGGCCTGAAGAAATAGCCGCAGGCGAACAAATATCCCCCGGCCGGGTCATACCGGCCGGGGTTATCTATGTCCGACACGAACCAATCCAGCCCGCCAGATCTACCCCGCAGGAAAGCAACCATGAGCAAAACAAAAGTCGCGATCTATACCCCTATGGGGTCTGCCAACCGCAAGTTCAGCCAGCTGGAGGAGGCTGGTTGCGAGCTGTCCTGGGGCGATCCGGAATGGCGCCGCGCGTTCGGCGCGAACGCAGACAACGTGTTCGCCATAACCGAGGGGCGCGCAGCCATCATCGGGGCAGTGATGCGCGGCTTTGATTTCACACGGGAATTTCTGGAGCGCCAGACCGAAACACGCCTGATCGCGAAGCTGACCATCGGCTATGACGATATAGACATAGATGCCGCGACCGATCTCGGCATTCTCGTCACCCATTCGCCGACCGAGGCAAACTGGGGCGGCGTCGCCGAAGGGACAATGGCGATGATGTTGGCCCTGCTGAAGAAAGTGCGGGAGCGCGACCAGCATGTCCGCAACGGCGGCTGGCGCGACGACTCGCTGGCAGGTACCTATCTCGGCGCGCGCCAGGACGGCTACGAGGGTATTACCGTCGGGATCATCGGCCTCGGGCGCATCGGCTCGCGTCTCTGCGATCTTCTCGCCCCCTGGCGGGTGAAGCTGATCGCGTACGACCCATACGTCGACGAGGCGAAATTCGCGCATAGCAATGCGAAAGCGGTCGATCTCGAGACGCTGCTCCGCGAGTCAGACGTAGTCACGATCCACGCAAACCTGACGTCGGAGACCCACTATCTGATGAACGAGGCCCGCTTCGAACTGATGAAACCCTCGGCCATCCTTATCAATGCCGCGCGCGGACCGATCGTCGAGGAGGAAGCCCTGTTTTTCGCGCTGGAGAAACAGAAGATTGCCGGCGCAGCGCTCGACGTGTTCGAGACGGAGCCGCTCGACCTTCAGTCGCCACTTCGCGGGCTGGGCGACAAGATACTCGTCTCGCCGCACATGATCAGCGGAAACAAGGGCGCCAGCCTCAAACCCGCCGTGCCCTGGACGGTGGACAACACCCTTGCCGCTCTGCGCGGCGAACTGCCGCGCCATATCGTCAATGCGGAAGCGATTCCGCTGTGGCGGAAGCGGTTCGGCGGTAAAAACCTTTTATAAAACGATCAGTTCCGTTTCATGAACCCGGTCAGGACATCGACGATTTCAGGCTCATACGGTGCCCAGTCGGGATACGGAATTAAAGCGACATCGACATCATCTAGGCCGAGGTCGTGAATTTCGCTTCCCGGAATCATCCGGTGCGCTGTCCGGCCGCTTTCTGACGAATGAGTGTTGTCATTCCCCGGAATGACGATCGTCGGCATCTTCAAACCGCCGAGCTGATCTTCGGTCACCCCCATGACAGGCAGGTTCGCACCCGCTTCGAAAAGCTCTTTCCACTTGCTCAGCGTCGAGATGAACTCTGCGGCGTCCATCGCCATCAGCTTTTCGTGGTTCGCCGCATTGCTTTCAATCCGTTCACGCCAGGTATCTGTCTCACAGATTGCGGCCATGCCGCCTTCTTTGGCGATATCAATGAACTGTCCGTAATACATCTCGGGCAGGCGCTTTGCCGGGAATGCACCGCCGGTGACGCGCAGCAGCATCAGTGCCCGGGTCGCATCGGGGTGGCGCAGACCAAACATGATCGCCGTCCGCGCGCCTGAAGACGAACCGCCGATAAACGCAGGTGCTGCCCCCAGCTGGTCGAGCAGATCGCGGAGGTCGTCTGCCCAGGTGGCTTCTTCGACCTCGTGCGCTTCAAGCTCGATATCCGATGCGCCGGTATTGCGCCGGTCATGCAACAGGACGCGGAAACCCTTCGCTGCAATCTTGCCCGCAAGCGGCAGAAATTCCTGATAGCCACGCCGGCCACCGGTAATCAGCGCGACCCAGGGGCCGGCATCACCGACAATTTCATAATTGATGTTAAGTCCGCGCACCGTCGCTATTGCCATTATTTCACTCCCGTCATTGAGAGGACAGTATGCAATTCGCCCGGTGCTCTGCGCCAGCCCCTATCCGTATAATCATATACCGACGTCAAACCGGGTCAGGCCGCGGATTCGAGTTTCTTTTGGGATATCTGCAGGGGAATCTGGATCGTAAAACAGGTTCCTTCGCCAACGGTCGAGGAAACCTTCAGCGTACCGCCATGCTTCGATTCGATTATCGACTGGCAGATTGCAAGCCCCTGACCGGTGCCGGCACCGGGGCTTTTCGTCGTGAAGAACAGATCAAAAATCTTGCCCAGCTTATCCGCCGGGATGCCCGGCCCGTTATCGACTATCCTTATCTCGGCGAGGTCCGGATATCGTTCTGTCACGATCCGGATCGTTCCGAGTGCTTCGCGCTGATCCTCCGCTATCGCCTGCGCAGCATTAACAACAAGGTTGATCAGAACCTGCGCCAGTTCTCCCGGATAACACGGAACAGCTTCCAGTCCCGGCCCAAGCTCACACTCGACATCAGCTGCGTATTTCCATTGATTGCGGGAAACCATGAGCGTGTTGTTAATAATTTCCGACAAATCGGCGGCCGATTTCTCGGACGCCTCCGGGTGTGAAAATTCTTTCACTGCACGAACGATGCCGGCAACAGTTTTCACCCCTTCACCTGCTTCATCGAGCGCTTTCGGTATCTCGTCTGCCAGAAATGCCCAATCGATTTCCTCAAGAGCCGCCTGAAAATCCGGTCCCGCGAGAGGATCGGCGGCAAGTGTGCTGGCGATATCGGAAAAGGACTCGGAAACGAACCGGATATTATCGCCGACATACTGAATAGGCGTATTGATTTCGTGAGCGATCCCCCCGGCAAGGGTGCCCAGCGATTCCATCTTCTGACCATGCATCAGTTCCAGCTCGAGTTCGCGGTTCCGGGCATTGGCCTCGTGGAGATCGGTGGTGTCGTGCTCAACGACGACGACGCCACCTCCCGACATCCGGCGCTGTGAATTGACGAGGTGGGCTCCCTCAACATGCTGGCTTTCCCAGCTCTGGTATTCCTCCACCATGCGGAGCTTTTCCATCCGCTTTTGCACCCTGTCGGCCAGCGAAATACTATTGGGATTGGCGATCGAAGGCAGGATGGCCTTCGACACATCAGCGAAATACGGGTGGTCGTCAATCATCCCCCGCAGCACGGGATAACGCTTGAGAAACGCCGAGTTTGCGTATTGCACCCTGCCGTCGACACTGACGATCATAACCCCCTGAGGCATGCTGTTCATGGCGTCGTTCAAGGTGCTTTCAGCGCGGTCCCTGCCCTGCTCCGCACGTTCGCGCGCAGCCTGTGCCTCACGGGCGAATTCGTCGAGCGCGGCCGACATCGTGTTAAAACTTTTTGCCGTATCGGCGAGTTCATCCGATCCGGAAACTGCTACCTGATACCCGAATTCTCCATGAGCAACGCGGCGTGCGCCGGTATTAAGGCTGGTAAGCTGCCGGGTAAGGATTGTACCGAGCAACAGGCCGAACAACGCAACCAGGATGATTTCCGCAGCAGCAATGCCCAACATCCAGCTACGGGCGCCGGACAGTATTTTTTCGACCCGGGATGTGGACAGGCCTATCTCGACCTGTCCGAAATTTCGCCCGGCCAGCATGATCGGCGATGACAGATCAAGACGCCCGTCCGATTTCGTGTCTTCGAAGCTTCTATCTACCTGGAATTCCTGGTTCAGTGCGTCAGGGTCACCGCTCTCTGCAAGTACCATCCCCTTTCTGTGCCGCACACGGACATAGACGAGACCTTCGTTATTGATGGTTGATTCAACCAGGCTGTCGAGGGTCGCGATATCGGTTGCAACAACCGCATCGGTAATCATGGTGGCGAACAGCCGCGCCGAGACGGCGCCGTTCCTGAAGAGCTCGTTCTCATTCGAGCTCTTCAGGTAATTGAGGCCGCTAATGACGAGTATCGCGAGCAGAACGACTTCGATCACCGCAATACCAAGGACCGTCTTTAGCCGGAAAGACATTGCCCGCCACCTTCAGCGATTACATTGGTTTGGGATTTTTTCAGCTTCAGGCTTCGCACATCGTCCCAATCCGCGTTCTGCGCAGCCTCGATACCCTTCATGCCAAGGGTCTTTGTCTAGCCCCCAGGTTCTGTGCCATTTCTGATTAGAGTTTCCGGTACTGGCGG
>ERZ807291.503-NODE-503-length-66157-cov-7.907673_pt1 | contig 66157 bp, 62 predicted proteins | sample MGYA00521257_ERZ807291 | MGnify/ENA primary metagenome ERZ807291 (study PRJEB31413, sample SAMN03169783) | marine metagenome | biome: Marine; feature: Water; material: Subsurface seawater | place: North Sea | collected 2011-04-28 | depth 1 m m ... | reverse complement strand
AATCCATCTAATAGATGAGGTATAGATCTAATATTATCTTCATTTGAAAAATGTTTAAGTTCTTTGTGAATAAAATCAGTAATTGTAAGTGTTGAACTATTAGTATCTAATATTTCGTCTTTGTTATAGTTAGCTAACCATAACTTTCGATTATCAGCTTGTTTTTTAGAAAATGCTAATATAATTGATTTATCAGCTTTGTTATCCCAAGAAAAAGAAATAAGATGTTTATCTAAATTATTAAAATATTCTTTAGCTTCATCAGAAGTACTTGTACCTAAACCTTTATAATATTTAATTTTCCAGTTATTAAAATCTTTATTATTTAATTTCCATTTATTGAAATCAGTTAATGAATAAAATGATTTAATTTCTTTTTGTTTACTAACTTTAACAACAGGAGTTATTATTACTTTCATAAATTTATCTAATTTTAGTAAAGATGGGAAATAGTAATCCATTATATTTAAAAATAGTCCTTTTATATGAGATCCGTCTGGATCTGCATCCATCATTAAAATGATAGATCCATATCTTAATTCATTTATATTATCTTTAGTGTATGTTTGTCCCATTTTTAACCCTAAAATTTGTTTAATGTTGTTGAACTCTTCATTTTCTATAATTTGTTTATGACTTGCTTCTCTGACATTTAGTAACTTTCCTTTTAATGGAAATACACCATAATAATCATTACCTTTTTTAATAGCAGATAAACCACTAATTGCCATAGTCTTAGCAGAGTCACCTTCTGTTAATATTAAACTACATTCATTTGATTTAGATGTACCAGCATAATTTGCATCATACAATTTATTTACTCCTTTTAACTTTGTTTTCTTTCTTTTAGTTTCATTTTTTTCTAATTCACTCAATTCCTTCGCTTTAATTAAAGAAATTATCTCAGTTGTTAAATCTAGCCTATCAATCATCGACTTCATGGTATTATTCTTTATTTCACAAAAATCATTTGAAACATTAGACGATAAAGCGTCTTTAGTTTGACTAGAAAATACTGGATTTACTATAACTGAATTAAGGAATATAGTTATTTTATCTTTAATAAATGAATCTCTAATTTTAGCAGATTTATATTTTCGTTTAATTGCTTTTTGCATATTTTCAATAATTTGCTTAACTAGATGATCAACATGTTTACCTCCATTCTTTGTATGTACACCATTAACGAATGATACATGTTTAAATTTATCATTTATACTGTTAGTAATGATAAATTCTGATGGGCCTGCCCAGTCAGGCATGTGGCCGCATTTCTGTGTGATATAATCTTGACTTTTATCAAAATATAATTTAGCGTAATCTTGGAAAGTGTTTATTTCAATTAATTTTTGGTTAAAATGTAGTTTCACATTAGATATAACACCTGCAATGTCATATGCTCTTTTATGAAATAATGCTTTTATATCTTCAGTTAATGAATTAAATCCAAATCTATCATAATCTGGTGTAAAAGTAATTTTAACATAATCTTTACCTGAGTATTTTTTAATTTTTGGTTTATTAATTTTGCTTAAGTTATTTTCAAATATTTGTGTATAATTTAATTTATTTTTTGAATCACCTATTTCAATTTCAAATAATTTAGAATATATATTTGTTAATTTAGCACCTAAACCATGAGTTCCAGCAGTAATACGTTTTTCTTCAGTGAATGTAGATGATGTTAATAAATGTCCAAATACTAATTCAGGTAGATATATATTATTTTTTTTATCTATAACGACTTCTACACTTGATCCATCATTCATTATAGAAATAGTATTATCAATAATATCAATATGTATATTTTTTACATTTTTATTTCTAATAGCTTCATCATATGAATTTGATATAATTTCATCATAAATTTTATATAATCCAGATGAATACTCTATTTCTTTTTCTATAATTTTATTATTCATAAAAATATCCATAACTGACTTTTCTTTTTCGATAGATCCTATATACATACCTGGACGTTTTAATACGTGTTCAATTTGTGATAATTTAGTATATGTTTTCATTAAATATAATAAGATTATTAATTTATGTTAAAAATTGAATTATACTTTCAATAAATATAATTCAATAAATATAATAATATTTTTAATATATATATTATGGCAGAGTATTTCAAAATTGATCTACCTGATAAGCATAAAGATATAATTCAACAAATAAAAATAGAAAAAGAGATTGATGCATTTAGTAAATTTCAATTTCCATATAAATCATTTGAAGGAAATGCATATGATTATATTCATAAAAGTATCTTAGAGACTAGCCCTGATAATTCATTTAAATTAGCTACAGATGGTGCAAAAATAATTAATAAAATTTTAGAACTCGCTATAGAAAGATTAAGTAAAAATATGAACATTAAAAAATTTAATAAAATAATTTGGTTAAGATATAGAGGATTATCAAATGAATTTAATGAGCCTAGATGGCATCATGATGGAAATTATAATATAGATAATATGCCATTTGAAAAGTTAAAAAATCAGAAGAAAATAATAATTTCACTAATTGGTCCTGGAACATTAATATTAAATTGTGATAATGAAATTAATAAAGAACTTGATATTAAATTAGACGAGTTAAATGAAAAATATCCATATTACAATAATAATAATAATAATAATAATAAAAGGAATTTTAAAAATGCTAGAACAATTAATGAAGAAGCTTCATCATTAATATATAAATGTCAAATGGAACAGCTAAAAAATTTTGATGGTGTAATATATAATATTGGTCGTAAAGGAGATGGATGTATACATTCTGAACCAAAATTTGATAAACCACGATTATTTTTAGGATTAGTCCTTAATGAAATATAAAATACCTTGTGCGTTTAATTTAAAAAAATTAATTTAAAATTAATAAAAATATAAATATTTCATTATATATTTAAAGGCTTTAAATATATTTTCATTTCTATATATATGAATGATGATAATAGATTTTCAATAGTATTGTTAGAGAAGGATATATTAGAATATAGAGAGTATAAGGAAGGATATAATAAATATGAAAAAAAGTTAAAATCATGGATGTCTTTAGTTTACGGTGTACAATATGAGAAAAAAAGAAATTTTTATTATAATAAATATCTTAAAAAGATGAGATATTTAGAAAAAAAATATAGATGCAATAATATTTATACAGAATATCATTCTCAACTTGAAGGTAATAATGCATTACCAGCATATGATGATGTTAATATACCACAAGCGGTTGTTATTCCTAGTGCACCATCTATTAATCAAATAAATTCAACATCAGAATATAGTTCTAATTTAACTTATTAAAAATAATAGTAATTATTTTTAATTAAAAGTCACTAAAGTATAGTTAATGCTTTTTATATCTAAAATATTTTTGAAAACTCAATGTCATTTTCTACCAAAGCATTTTCTAAAATATCATATATTGTATCAACTATTTTTACTTCAAAATTATCTCCTTCTGGTGATAATTCGTCTTTTCTCATTTTTATAAGATCTTCTTCATTTTCTCTAGGTATTAATGCGAGAGTTACACCAGCTTTTTTAGCACCATTTAATTTAGAAACTAATCCACCAATTTGTTTAATATTACCATTTAAATCAATTTCACCTGTCATTGCAACGGTGTTTTTAACTGGAATACCACTTAATTGAGAGAATATACCTAATGTAATAGCTCCACCGGCAGATGGTCCATCTTTAGGTGTTGCAGCTTCTGGTGTATGTATATGTAATCCCCATGCTCCATTTTCTTTCCAATCATCTTGTATTTTATTTTTCATTTCTTTTGGTAATAAATTCCATGCAATAGTTTTAGCACAACTCATTGATTCTTTCATTACATCACCTTGTTGACCAGTTAATACCAAACTGAATTTAGTTTCTGAGTGAGTTTTTCCAGCTTCAATTATAGTTAAACCTCCAACACCTGCAGTAGTTGCATATAAACCATTAACCAAACCGACACCTGGATTCTTAGCAATTTTCTTAAATGTAATTTTAGGTTTAGTTGATAGTACTTCTTCTATTTTTTCTCTTGGAATAGTATATGGCATCTGTATATTTTCTCCATATAATCTTTCTAAATTAATTACTCTTAAAATTTCTACTAATTTTTCTTTTAATTTTCTAACACCTGCCTCGTAAGTATATGAATCAACTAAATGAATAATGTCATCATCTGATATTATAATATCATTTTTTTTATAACCTAAATTATCTAAAATTTCAGGTAATAAAAAGTCCTTAACTATTAAAATTTTATCTTTTGTAATTAATGGATTAATTCTTATTTCAGTAATTCTATCTCTTAAAATAGGATCTATTAAACTTGTATCATTGTATGAAAATATAATTAATGCCTTAGATAAATCAATATCTATACCTGAAAAATATTTATCACTAAATGTATCATTTTGTGTTTGATCAGTAATATGAGTTAAAATACCTGTTAATTCCCTTCCATGTTCTGTGTGACTAATTTTATCAACCTCATCAAAGAAAATTATTGGATTCATGCATTTAGAATCCATTAAAATATCAACTATTTTACCCCATACTGCACCTACATATGTGTAACCATGTCCTTCTAAAACAGAACCATTTGTAGATCCTCCTAATGGTATAAATGCGAATGGTCTAGATTCACCATCTGCATCTTTTAGACATTTACATAATCCTCTTTTAGCTAATGTAGTTTTACCTACACCTGGTGGGCCTTGAAATCCTAATATAGCACCTGTTGTTTTTCCACTAATCCATTGACCAATAATACTTTCGATTTGTTTCTTCCCTTCATCATTTCCATATACAGCAGTATCTAGTGTTGCCCTTACATCTTTGATATAATTTTTTCTATTTTCTTTATATTCATCCCATTCAGTAGATAATAATTTAACATGTTTCATTAAATTACGTTGATTATCGAGATCATCCATATTAAATTCTGTTGAATTATTTAAACATTCATTGAGTAAATTAATGTAACATTCTATTTCATAATCAGTTTCGGGTAATCCTAATTTTTCTAATCTTTCATGTAAAACTTCATTATTTTTCTTTACTAAATCATTAAATTTATCTACTTTTTGAATAAACTCTTTGATAAATGAAATAATAGCATTTTCTTTATAAATACCAAATGGAATTTTTAAAAATCCATCTAACCATGCTTGTGCTTTATTATCACCTCCACCACCAAATAATCCACCTCCGCCACTGACTGCTTTAAATTTTTCCATAGCTTTAGCTTTTACATTATCAGTTGTATTCATCATTGTAATTCTTTTATCATATGGAATATCTTCTTCAGTTATATTTTTTAATTTTTTTACTTCTTTATTAAATTCTTCGAATGCAACATCAAATAATTTTTGAACAGATATATGTAAACTCAAATATAATTGCTTTGCTTTACTAGCATCATCTTTTTTTATTAAAACATCATATAATAAACTAGCCAATCCAGCTGATTTAGGATCAGATAATATTAAAATTGTTAAAATTTCTCTTTGTTTTTCAAAATTAGAATTAGAAAATGTAAATAATAATGAACTCAAAGACATTGATTTATAATATAAATGTTTTGAGTTCGCATCTTTTACTAAATCTTTCATTTCAGATGGACTTAAAACTATAAAGTTTCTTAAACTTATTTGTTTCAAATACTTATTTTTAAAAATATCAGACATAACTTCTAAATTTAGTAATTCATATACTTCATTATTTTTTTTTTCAAATATTTTATTGTCTCTAATAATATTCATATTATCATTTTTAAAGTAGCCACTTAATGACATTACCTTTTTATTAATATAAATAAATAACCTGGCACCATGTATTTCTTCTATTATATTATTTTTTTTTGCTGCTAGTTTTTTAAAGAAAATATACCCATTATCCATATTACTTACATCAGTTAGATAATTAATTTTATTCTCAATCATACATGAAGTTGGGATGAATACATCATTATATAAAGAAATTACGTCAGTCATATTTTCATTCATATCTACATCCCAATTCTCAGTATAAAATAATTTTAACATTTCTATAATTGTTCCAGCACTAGATTTTAAAGTAAATTCCTTTAATTCCATTGTTAACTCTGTTATTTTTAATTTTATCTCATAAAATATTTCATCTTCTAAATTTTCTAATTTTATTTCTTTTTGTAAATTAGTATATTTCTCATACAATTTATTTATATTTGATAAATTTTTATTATATTCTTCACTTCCTATTTTTTTAATCATAAAATTATTTTGAATATTATTTAAAGTACTAATTATTATCTTGTACAAAAATAACATTTCGTTTTTGAGAAAATTATAGAGATCTACTTTATGTTGAAATAAATTTTTGACATCTCTTAAATTATCTATTGTTTTCAAGTCATCCATATTGTATAAATAATATAATAAATTTAATACGGTTAAATTACGTATATTCAAATTTAAATCTTGTTATATATATGCCTGAAGGACCGGAAGTTACGAAATTAAGTCAATATCTAAATAAATTTTTAAAAAAAAATAAAATATTAAATTTTAAAATTTTAAAAGGTAGATATGGTAAAAAATTACCGAGTGGATATGAAAATTTTATGAAGAATTTACCTTATAATATAAAATCTGTTTTAAATAAAGGTAAATTTATATATTTTACTCTTAATAAATCATGTTATATATTCAATACTTTGGGAATGAGTGGATTCTGGACTACTGAAAAACTAAATCATTCTAATCTTGTGTTTGAAACTGAAAAAGGCCCATTATATTTTAATGACCAACGCAACTTTGGTACCATAAAATTTATATTCTCAGAAGATGAATTATATAATAAATTATATACTATTGGTCCAGATATGCTAGATTTAAATGTAAAACTAGATATTTTTTTACAAAGAATAAATTTAAAAAAAAATAAAAATAAATCAATAGCTCTTATTTTAATGGATCAATCTATCATTTCTGGAATTGGTAATTATCTTAGAAGTGAAATTTTATGGCTTGCTAAGATTTCACCTTATAGAAAAATAAATAGTAGTGATAATAAAGATAAAATATTATCACAATATGAATTAAAAAAATTATTTAATATTATTATTAAAGTAATTTGGTGTTATTATGATTTATCTAAAGCAATTAAATTTAAAATTATATCACAAAAAGAATTAGTTAAATTTAATACAAATAAAGATTTTTTTGTATATCAGCAAAAACAAGATATTTATGGAAATAATGTAATTAGAGAAAAAATCGGTGAAAGATCTATTCACTGGGTACCTGAAATTCAATACTAATTAAATATCTTATATAATATTCTAATCTATGACTCTCTATATTACCTGCAAGAAAATTAGAAATATATGAACTACATAAATCTTTATAGGAAACTATGTTATTATCATCATCTATCATATATTTATTTTTCTCTTCACAATATCTATAAAAAGGAATCTTTACTAAAAAGTCTTTCTGACAACATAATGTAAATGTATTTTCTACATTCTCATTAAATTTTTTAGCAAAACAAACACTACCAAGTAAAGGACACGCAAATGTTATACATTTTGAATTTATACCTTTATTCATTTTAAAATATAAAGATCCTAATTTAGCTATTGCTGCTCCTAAACTGTGACCAGTAAAAATTACTTCATTATATTTATCTTTATTAACATCTAATATAAGTTCTATTTCTGATCTTAATCTATTAAATATGTATAAAAAACCTTTATGAATATTACATTTAAAATCTTCAGAATATTGTAAATTAAAATTTAAACAATTAATTTTGTCAGTATTACTATTTATACCCGGAAATGATATAAATAATTTGTTATCATTTACACAGTATAATATACTTGGTAGACCAATATTCAACTTGTAATTTATTATTGGATTTAAGTTATTTTCTTCAATAAATTTGAATGATTTTAAATTTGAAAAGCACTTTGTTTCATATTTTAATTGTGATTTTATATAATTATTATCTAGGTATGCTAAATTAGAAAAATAAATACAAGCTTCTATTAAATTTTTCATTTATTTTTACTTAGAAAAAAAAATGAAAAATAATTTTCAATAATAGTAAATAATATAATATTTATAAAATTTGCTAATATAAAATTTACATCAAAAAATTGTAAACTCCATATTTCTTTCATTTTTAAAGTTTTAATTATAAAAGGAATAATATTATCTAATCTTAATACTAATATATTATTTAAATCTGGTCTTATCCAGATTCCTCTAATTTTTGGATTTATTTCTAAATATAAAATCCATGTTATTATTGAAATTAATAATTTATAGCAGAAATTATATTTTATTTTACTAAAAATATTTATCATTATAATTATAATAATAAATATTTATCATTTATTTCTTCATAATTCATATCTATTAGGGATTTCATAAATTTCGACGTATTCATTAAATTTAATACTTTTTAATTTTCTATGCCATTTTTTAATTTTATGATCAAAATTTATATTTTTTTTATAATTATCTAATTTAAATCGATTATCGTTTAAAAACATATTATCTATTAAAAACATATTTAAATTATCATTATTATTTATTTGTGTTGTAGGTTCAGTCATTGTACTAAATATACTGATACTATAACTATTTCAAACATAATTAATTTAATAAAATATATTTTATTAAATTAATTATGAAGGACAAGACGAAGTATCACCATTAACAGGCATTATTCCGCAAAATAGGTTACCATTGTTTTCATCAAAATTAAATTTACGACTATCTCCCATAGCATCTGTTAATGTATGTATTTGTGTACATAAATCTAATGCTGCGTCATCAATAGGTAAAATGGCAGATACACGATCTAAATCCCCAGGGTTAGGAACTGATAATTCAACTGTTTCAGCTTGGTAAGGAATTTCAGCTTGTGGAGCTACTGCTTGAATTTCTGCACTGCCTACTACAGCGTCTTGAATCAATTTGGTTCTTTTTGATAAATTACTCTCCCCTAAAATCTTTATTATCCAATCATTATTAGGATCAGTTAATAAGTTAATTAATCCTATAACATTAGAATCAGTTGTGTTATTATATAAAGTAATTAAAGGACTTTTTAATATAGTAAAATCTAATGTTATCCATTCATCTATTAAATTTAAATATTTAGAATTTATTAATGTTAGTAAATCAGTATTTATCGGTGTTTTAAAGAACTTACTCATTGATATTATTAACTCTCTTGAAGATTGAGATTGACTTTTATATATATTATACAAAGCTAAAGTATCAGTATTTAACCTATTAAATAATAGTATCGCATCTGAATTATTTGGATCCGAATATGCATCATAATTAACTTTATTATTAATATAAGTATGTAATTTTACTATATTATCGAGTTTTTCACCTATATAACTACTTAAAATATTAGGATTACTAGTTCCCGTAGGTGTCAGACCATTTATATAATTATCTGTAAATGGAGATGTTCCATTAACAACTAAATTAATTATAGCTTTGCTATCAGTACTTAAAGTATTATACTTGGTATTAAATAATCCAGCAGAAACTGGTGATACTGCTGGTTGATATACAACTTCTGGTACTGCTGGTTGACCTACAACTTCACTATTAATTACTGTTTTAGTTACTGTATCGTGTCTCATCTTACATTGACAAAATCTATTTGATCCCCTTTTTATAAAGGAGTGTCCTCTAAAACCATATTGACTGCACATGGTACCACAATCACTTGCATTACATAGAGAATCTGTAACAGTAAAATATTCTTGAGATGAATTACGTTTTAGGAATATATATAATAATAAAATTATACATACCAAAATAATTAGACGAATTTTTGTTATTTTCATAAAAGTATATAATTAATTGACATAATAAATATTAGTTAAATCAATCGTTTTAAAACATAATGGACATTCTGTCTTATTTGATTCTTTAAACCATTTTATGATACAATCATAATCAAAATGATGATTATTATTACATTTTATTATTTTATTTTCAGGAATATCGTGACATATATTGCATCTAGAACATTCTATTTTATGTCTATATTTTAATATATCTAATTCTAATAAATATTCATAATTATTAATTACTAAATTATTTTTAATATTTACTAATAAATTAATTGATTTCAAAAAATTTAATACTTCATCTGAATTATTATTATTTTCTAATAAATAATCTACAAATGTCTTATTTTTATTATCTAATAAATCAGGGTTTATACCAATTTTTATTAAATATTTTAATACATCTACATTAGGATTTTTTGAAATACATCCTGCAGCGTAATGTAATGCATTATACTTTTCGATACTAATATTAGATAAATCTTCCCTATTTAAATGTACACATAAAAATTTTATTAAATCTAAATTCACATCTCCTTTGTTATCACATCCACATGCATACATTAAAGGAGAATCTAATTGTAAATCATGTGCATTAACTTTAGCTCCCCTTTCGATTAATTTCTTAACAATATCAAAATTATTATTCATACATGCGTACATTAAACATGTATTTTCATTAGAATTACATATTTTAACACAAGCTTCTTTTGAAAGTAAAAATTCAATATAATTAACATTATTATCATTTGTTGCTAATAATAAAGGACTATTATTATCTATATTTAATGAATTTATCTCATTACATAAACTAAAACATAAATCATAAAATGTATTATCATTACTTTTATAAGTTGATAAATAATGTAAAATATTATTACCATTACTATCGGTATTACTAAAGTCGTAATTAATAGAATTTAAATATTTTAATATTTCTATTTTATTAGATTCAATTGTTTTATTATTTAATAGAAAATATATAATTGATTTATCTTCATTCGTATATCTTAATTCAAATTTTTTTTGTAAAAAAAAATCAATCATCTCTATATTTAAATTTACATTCATAAATAAATAACATATTGGAAATATTCTTTCCTTGTTATAAAAGTTATGAAAAGAAACAATATTATTGTATAAATTAATAAAATCTTTAATTTTTGAAAATGTACTGTTTTTCAATAAATTTATAAATTCAGTATACTTTATAAATATTGTTCTAAAATATAACTCAATATCATAAGTTATATTATCCGTTCCTACTAGTCCATCAAATAAAATATCGGTGATTGATGGCATTATTATAATATATATCATCTTTATAAAGTTAAATTATTTGTATTTAAAGAATATTTAATATATATAATTATGTCATATTATAAGGATTTAGAAATTTTACCAACAGCATCTATGGAGGAAATATCAGTTGCTTATAATAATATTATTAATAAGTTAGACGAAGATGATACAGGTTGTGACTTATTAATAAGGTTAGATAATCGGATTAAATATAATAAAGTTTTTGCTACATTATCTAATTATAATTCAAGAAGAAAATATGATAATTTAATGGAAGAAAGCACAAAGGCAATTACTGCTTATAATTCTGATAATTGTTATTCTTATGTATCATTTAATAATACAGAAGATGATGAAGTATTAAATACTAATGAAAAAGATGATAATGATAATAATATATTAAATAAGATTGAAACATTATTTTTAGATTTAAATGTTAGATTAGAAAGTATAGAGAAAAAAATTTATAATAATGAAAAAATAAATAATAATTTTTATAAAGAAAGGAAAAAAATAAATACAAAATGGACAAAAGGTAAAAAAACAGTAAATATTGTAACTGATCTTAATAATAATGGTGAAATGAGTAGAAAAGTAAAAACAATTGGATATGATTCAGATGGGAATGAAGAAATAAAATATAAAACCATAAATCCTAATAATTTGAGTAAAAATGTGTAAAAAATTAACCAATGTAATATTTTAATATAATTTTAATTATGTTAAATCATTATTATAATATTTTAAATTTTGGAATTAGTTCAGGATCTGACGTTGGGATTAGTCCCGAATCCGATCTTAGTTCTATTCCTGAGTTAGATTCTGATTCAAGTTTTGAGGAATTACAGCATTATCCTACTCAATTAATTTATTCTCCAATAATAAAACCAATAAAAACTAGAATAATTACTAAAAATATAATTAAATTTATATTTAGAGATGAAGGTAAAAAAATAAAAAAATTAAAAATCTAATATATTACTCGTATTATATTAGATAATTTATATTTATTGTGTTGGTAATAATTCATATTCACATTTATTTCCTGCTGAATCCCAATATCCATATAAGTCAGTATTTGGATCTCTTAATCTATGACATCCAATACTTCTCATAATTTTTTTTGCAGTAGCATTTTCCCAATCATCTTTTTTGGTTTTCCATTCATTTAAGGAAGTTAAATCGCCATTTAACTTATTTAAAAATCCAGAATCAGCTTGATCTCCTGTTAATTCTGTTTGTAAAGCTTCAATATCAGTAGTAGTAGGTTTATTAGTACCTGAATATACAGCATCATATTTAGCCTTAAATGAATCAATATCTGCATTTTTTTTAATTACTTCTGTAGTTTGACGATCAAATATATCATATTTAGCTATTTGTTTTTCATAATTATATGCTGGAGTAGCAAAATTAGGATGATGAGCATTTCCTGCTTCGGATGATTCATTTGTTTGAGTATTAGTTGCTGTTAAAAATTCGTTTGTATTACCTGCAGGTCCTCCAAATTCAGGATTTCTTCTAAAATCATAACTAAAATTACCATTTACATCTAATGTAAAATATTTATTTTTATCATTAATCGCAATTTCTAATTCAACATGTGTATTTGCATCAGTTAACTTACTTATTTCTGAAATGTAAATTTCAATATAATCTTCTGGTAAATTTTTTGTATCTCCTGCTAATTGATCTTCAGTAGGGACAGTATCATTTGCTAATTTATATAAATATACATATCCACCATTTAATTTATATTTTGGTTTATCACCTGATTCATTAATTGTATTTAAAGTAGGATCATTTAATTCACTTATTTGGTCTAATAATGCTGGACCAACATTATGTAGCTGTACTTCTTCTCCTAACACAATTTTTTTTTTAAGAGTAGTTGGAACCTCTTCGGAATTAGGATCTATTGTTCCTGCTGGATCATCTAACTCTTTTAAATATCTATTTTTTATCTTTTCTACTGTTATCTCATCTAAATTAGTATTATCTGTTGCCGTTAAACTTCTTAATTCGAATCTAGTATGATCATTTAAATCATCATCATTACAATTAGCTGGACCTCCAGAACATACAACTGTTCCACTACTATCTACACAATTACCATTATCGCCTTCAGCAATACAGACTCTTTTCAAATATTTTCCATATGCAGCTCCACATGCTGGAAATGTATTTTGTTGATTATTAAACGGATCAGTTCCAGTATCTTTTGCACATTTAACAACATCATTTAAATCAACATCTCCACATCTAGGATCTGGTGTAACTGTTGGAGTTTCTCCTGATGAGTTACTACCTGTGAAACGATTTATCATACTTGATGCTAAATTCCTACCTTGATCCAATCCATTATCTATCACACTTGATGTAGTACCCTTATAACATTGTCCTGCAGGTAAACTATCAGTTGCGGGGTTTCCCCATCTTTTTAAATTGTCACGATTTATTTCATTTATTGTTCTGTTATCACTATAATTCTTAATTGCATCTTTCATACTTTTTATAGATGATGTGTTAGTTGTTGTATCTTCTACCAATAAATTAGAAAAGTTTTCATATGACATACAATTTGCTGTAGCAAAATATACAATAGTAAGCATTAATGCACCTTCAAAGTTAATAGTACTTAAATATGCAATAGATGATAGTACTATCATCTTAACAATAGGTTCTTTTAATAATTTTTTAAATTGATTTGGTACCATATCTGTTAAACAAGCTATATATATTACAATACCAACACCAATATACATTCTAGTATTCTCGTCATGTATTATAGAATTTAAAAATCTATCAAACATTATATAATTATATAATATATTAAATATATTTAATAAATATCATTTATTAAATATTTTTTAAAATATTATATAATTTTAATCTTTATCTATTTAATGAACGTAAATAAATGGGGTCCTGGTGGTTGGGAATTCTTACACTCCATAACTTTTAATTATCCTCTCGAAGATGAAGTTGAATCTGTTCATCTAGAAAACTATAGAGATTTTTTTAAATCTCTTGGAAATATGTTACCATGTAAATATTGTAGAGAATCCTATCTAATTTATTATAGATATATTCCAATTGATAATTTTTTAGATTCAAGAGAAGGCGTTGTTTATTGGCTTTATAAAATACATGAACTTATTAATGAGAAAATATTTAAACCGAATGCATCTTTAAAAGATGTTGTACGTAAATATGAAGATATGAGAGCAAAATGTGGAAAAATGTCACGTGATGGTGATAAAGATAAACAATATAAAACATGTCAAGAGAAACCAAATTTAATTGATCAGGAATATTTAAATAACTTTTTAAATAAAGCAAATTCTTATGAATCAATATTCGAAGAATTAAAAAAAAAATTATATGAATCAGATGAAAATCCAAATAAAAAAAAATTAGATGTAAATCCAAATAAAATATATCATGTTAATTATAAACCAACTAATGTTTGAATTATATCCTATATCTTTTCATTCTAATAAAAAATATACAAATCAAATCAAAAAAATTATATATTTTTCTCTATTTATAGTTTTTAGTTTTTTTGTTATTTGGTTCGTACGATTTTCAGAACCAATAAAAATTAGTAAAAATCCTAAATTAGTTAATCCTGTGCAATATCGTTTATAATTAAATAAATATTTAATTATAAAATAATTAATAAGTTAATAAATTAAGCATGTGCTTCTTGCATATCTTGCATATCTTGACCACCATCATTAGATTTCAGTTTAAATCTGTAAAAACTTGCTGATCCTTCACCAAATTTAATCTCTTTTTGAGATACTAGAGCATCTAATCCTTCTTTTGTATCAACTGTTAAATCTCCAGATCCCATTAATGTCTTATTCTTGGTATAGAATTTGAAATAGAGAACATCTACATTACCAGACGATGTCGCTAATTCTTTTACAGAATTTTTTAATTCATCATAATCAACATTATCCAAATTTATATCTTTAAGTCTAAAGAAAATTTTGTAGTATGAATATTTTGTTCTTACTCCTTCATCTCTCATCTTCTTGTATGCTGACCTAGCACTTTCTACATTATCAAATACTAGAAATCTAGAACCACTACTTGTGGTATGAGTATTTACTAAACCATCTAATGATAGTTCTTCTTTATGTTCATTACTAACAAGCAATGTTCTACCTGCTTTTCTTCTAGGTCTTGTTTCATTTGTTGCCATCTTTATAATATAATAGAATAGTTTCTTCTTTATATGCCTTTTATATTTCAATTTTTAAATATATGTCTATATCCAAAAAATTGAAAAAAATAATAGCTTAAAAATAATAGTATATAATACATAAAAAGACGAATATGAGTACTAACACTGCCACCGATTCTACTGTTTTTGACATGGCAGCATTTAGAGATGCTATCTGTAAAGATCCCTTGACAGGTATTGAAAGGACTTTTGGAGAAAATAATCATCCAGAACTTACACTTGAAGGATTGGGTGACAATTTAGTTGGACTTTACTTCAAACTTGTAAGAGGCATGCATCAAGATGAATTGTACTCACTTCTTCAAACTTGTATTGATGAAGCAAGGGCAAAAAAAAATCTAGCAATGCTAGAGAACATTTTTGTCCTTGTATTTCAAACAAGATGGACCCGCGGAGGAAAGGCTGAAAAAAAGTTGACATACCAAATGTTCAACTTTCTTACGAAATTCTACCCAACGATTGTTGTTGATATGGTAGAATTGTTTCCACATTTCGGATACTGGAAGGATCTTCTTCTTCTACTACAAGAAATGAAATTAACACCAATTGAAGGTGTTAATTACTTTCCAATTCAGCAAAAAGTACATCAGCTTTTTGCTGATCAACTTACGAAAGATTACACGTCTCTTCTTTCAACTCCTGAAGGTAAGACTCCTAATATTCAAGGATACTGTGCAAAGTGGGCACCTTCTGAAAATAAGGAGTTTGATAAACTTCTCAACTCTGTTTCGGAAATATGCAAGATTTTGTATCCTGAGTTGGTAGGACGTGACGCAACTCATAGTAAGACTAAGGAAGAAATTAAAAAATCTTGGCAAAATGCCAAGATGCAGTATCGTAATATGACTACTGCATTACGTCGTGCACTTGAGATTCCTGAAGTGCAAATGTGTGCTAATCGATGGGAAGAAATTAACATCGGGCGCATTACATCACTTTGTATGAATCGTTCTTCTAGTGCTTTCCTCAATGAGATGAAAGAAACTGATATTACAGAAGAAGAAGAAGCTACAGGTAATCGATATCCGGATCGACCTGATAGGGTAGCATTCAGAAATAAACTTATTGACCATGCAGTTGAGAAAGGAATTTCTGGAAAGCAACTGCTACCTCATGAAGTTGTACAATCTGTCTTTCAAAAATCTTCTTCATCTCGCAAAATAATTGCTGATGCACAGTGGGATAAGGTTATTGAGAATACACTAGAACAAATCAAGACACGTGCTGATCAACTTAAAGATTCAGGAAAAGATATTAAAGTTGACATTACAAACATGGTCCCCTTGTCTGATGTATCTGGATCAATGACAGGTGAACCAATGATGGTATCAATCGCTTTGGGCATTCTAGTTTCCCAAATTGCCCCACCAGCTTTTAAAGATATGGTAATGACGTTTTCTGATGAACCTAAATGGCATCGGTTCACTCCTGAAATGTCATTTCATAAGAAAGTACAATCCTTAGCTGGTGCGGAATGGGGTGGAAGTACTGACTTTGAGGCTGCTATGGACTTGATTATTCAAGTTATTAAAACTCATGGTTTAACACCTGAACAAGTTCCTAATCTACTTATAGTTTCTGATATGCAGATTAACCAGGCAATGGGTGGTAGTGGATACTATGGGAGTGCAGCCAAACGTTGGGCACCGATGTATGAAAATATCAAAGCTGGATTTTCAGCAATTGGTATGTCTACACCTACTATCATCTTTCTGAATGTTCGTTCAGGAACAGTAGGATTTCCAGCAGAATCTGATCAAGAAGGAACTATGCTTCTTTCAGGATGGTCTCCATCAGTTTTTAAATTTCTTCTTTCTGGAGAAATTGATGAGGAAGTTGAAATGATTGATGAAGAAACTGGTGAAACCATTAAAATCAAGAAGAAACCAACTCCTCAAGATATAGTTTTAAAGATACTATCGGATGATGGATTAGCTCCAGTTCGTGAAGTTCTCCAAAAACATAAGGAAGAACTAACCAAGTTCTAAACCCTTTATATATTATTTGTGAAATACCACAAAAATTGATAAATATATTGATTTATAGTTAAATCTTTACTATAACAATAAAAATAATGGAATTACATAATTTCAATAAAAATGATTTAAATATCATTCAAACTAAAAGGTTACATTCTGAATTGAGTTATTTATTAACATGGGAAACAACATACCTAAATAATGACATTAAAATTATTAAATATAATCATTCTGAAAATGACATTTCATGTATGATTTATTATGATGGTAAATTTAATTCATGTAATTTAGATACTAAAACATTTAATTTAAATACAGAATGTGAATCTCTAAAAATAAAATGTGAACCAATTAAATTAAAATCAACAAACTTAAAACATTTTTTGGAAAATTTATCTACATATCTACGTTTGGTAAATCATGATCATGAAAAATATGTTATTACTAAAAAACAAAAAATAGAAGTACCAATAAAAAACATAGATTTTATGTGGAATCCATATTTAAACTTAAAAACTAAAACCAGTTTTAGTTTTAATATTTTAGAACTTAGACAAATGGCAAAAAACTTTTATTTAGAAAAAGGTTTTGATTGTCAAAACCTTAATATTACAAAAGAACATATAATTGATATAATTATTAAAGAACTTCAAGGCTTGGATAGTAATGATAACTTTAAGCTTTCAATAAAAGATAATATTTTTGATTTTGATATTATTTTTACAAATTTTGAAAATGAGAATTTAACTTCTGAATTGAATAAGTTAAATTCAGAAGGAATTAAAATGAATATTAAATTAAATAGTAATTTATATCCATATTTTCCACCAAATATATCATTTAAAAATAAAATTAATAATAACCTAGATTTAGCAATAATAAAATTAGGTTATTTCAATCCTATTGAATGGAATCCAACTAATACTTTAGAAAGTATGATTATAGGTATACATAAAATTCTAAACGAAAATGCAAGTATTGGATTATCTATACCTTCTAAATATGAAGACATTGAATCACTTATCCAAAATATTACTAATACGAATAATATAATTATTTCCACTACAACTTTCAGTAATATTAACCTAGATTACATTAAAGTTAGTCAAGAATCTAAACAATCAAGTGATTCTAAATACTGGAATTCAGGAGTTGGATATGGATACAGTGGCAGAAATAAATGGGATATTAAGAAATTTATTGAAGAGAAAAATGTAAAAAATACTCAAACCTTATTTCTAATTAAAGAACTACTAAATAATATCTTAATTGCTGAAAGTAATTATGAATTACAAAATTACTTAATTAATTCTAACTTATTTAGTATTTTAGTTCATTTTATCGAACAATTTAATTTAGTTGAAATAGAAAATAACTATGATACTTTTAATTGTATTTATAACATTCTATTTCATATAGATATTACATCTTGGAATGAAATACCAAAATATGAAATAACACAACTTGTTAATTATATCAACCCATTGAAAGATGAACTATGTATTTTTATGAAAATAAATAAAGATTCTATTCTACCAGAAAGAAAAGAATTATTTAATAAAATTATACAATTTTATGATAATTTATCTACATACACTCCTGATATTAAAAATATAAATTTAGATGAATATTGTTCTACAATGAATAAATATCAATTTGAAGGAGATGGAACTACATTTTATAAATATTATTATAATGATAAAAATAATAATTACAATAATAATTTACCCACTAAATCGTGTGTTTCAAAGTTAACAAAAGAACTTGCAACCTATAATAATGCCCTTCCTATGAATATTGAATCATCTATTTATGTCAGATATAATATAGAAAATATTCAAAATATTAAAGCTCTTATTATTGGACCTAAAGATACTCCTTATGAAAATGGGTGTTATATTTTTGATATTTACATTCCACCTAGTTATCCAAAAGATCCTCCATTGGTGAACTTACAAACAACAGGTGGAGGTAAAGTAAGATTTAATCCAAATCTTTATAATTGTGGTAAAGTATGTTTGTCTCTACTTGGAACATGGAGCGGGGAACAAGGGGAAAAATGGAATCAAAATACTTCTACTTTATTACAAGTATTAGTATCAATACAATCACTAATTTTTGTTGAAAAACCATATTTCAACGAGCCAGGGTTTGAAAGAACTATGCATACACAAGAAGGTAAAAATTCTAATTTTAAATATAATGATTTGCGTAGACTTCAAAATATAACATGGGCAATTAACGATAACATTGAAAATTTACCACTTGAATTTAAAGATGTTATTATTAATCATTTTAAATTTAAGAAAAATGAAATTATTGAAACTATTAACAAATGGTATTCAGATACAGATTTAGAGAAAGATAATTATAATACAATCAAAAATAATTGTATAAAATTATTAGAAGATATTTAAAAATCTTTACTATATATATGGAATACCAAAAATTATATGAAGATTATTCTCCATTAAAATTTAATTTAAATCAAGAATATATAGAAAATTTTCAAAGAGATCAACCTGTTAATGTTTCAATTGATAATTTAGCATTAAATAATGCTAAAATAAGATTAAATGAATTTGTAAATGAATTAAGTTCAAAATATAATTTACTTTTTGAAAAAGGTGAAATAATACAAAATATGTATTTAAAATCAATTAAATTATTTTTAGGATTATTTATTGTATTATATTTAATAGCACCAAAATATGACATTTTAAGACTAGAAGATGAAACAAATAATAAAGTGTATAAACCTAATTTATTTAGAATTTCATTAATTGCATTTATTATATCATTCTTTTATATTTTAATTCAAGGTATTGATGTATTAGGTGATATAAAGAATATTATATTATTCGCTTAAATTAATTTATTCATATAATTAATATAATTATATGAATACATGTAATTTAAAATCGATATTTAAATTCGTAACACATCGTAATAAAATTTATAGTTTTTTAAAAAATTTAAATGTAGAAGAGTTAAATCTACCATTTAATGACCTAATTTTAAGTTTAAATAATAAGCAAATATTAATAAGTAAATTTATTTATTTTTTAAAACATTCATATGAAGTAAATATTTCAGTTCAAGAATTTAATCTTATATTTTTTATTCACTATCACAAAAATGATATTATAATTAAAGATACTGAATGCAGTAATAATCTTATAAATTCAGTTAAAAATATAATAAATCTAATTAACTGTTTTGACCAATATGATAAATTATGTATTCTAAAAACCATTAATAGATTTAAAAGATATATTTATAATTTCAATAAATGGAAAGAAATCGATAAAAAAGAATTAGTAACAGACCTGAGTTCTGAGTTTTATAGATTAGAAAATATAAAATTAGATATAAAAAATAAACCAGAAAATGAATTATATATCAATGAACTAGAAAAAATTAAATTAGTTGAAGAAGAACAAATGACAATTATGAATGAAATTAAAAAAATAGATGGATTAGAAATATTTAATAATTTAGAACCTGTTAATATTGAATACAATGATGAAACTATTAATCAAATTAAAAATATGTTAGAAGATCAATATTGGAATTTGTTAAAAGATGATTTTAAAAAAATACCAATAAATACAGATTTTATAATTAAATTACTATCAGAAATAAAAGAGATAGTCTATTTAATTTTGCTTAAAAGAATTGATATGTTAATCGATTTAGAAAAAAAAATAAATACAGAAGAATTAAAAGAAGATTTTGATACACATTATTTCTTAGACGGATTAACTTATTTATTAGAATTGTTACGACAATTACAATCACCTGAATATGATGAATTAACAGATGGCTATCTTAAACAATTAAGACATCACATGATAGAAGGAAACGAATTATATGATTTTGTACCTACAAATTTAAAATATATTCTTAACGGATTTTATGTTGTTTTAATTGAAAAACAACAAGCTTTACAAAAATATACAGAATGGGTAAAAAAAAATGAAAATAAATAATATTTAAGATAAATTCTTATTTTAAATAATGTTTAAACATATAATATATCATAAAGCTTGTCCAGATGGTTTTGGATCAGCATATGTCGCATGGAAAGTATTAGGAGATGATTGTGCATACATCCCACAATCATATTATGAAAAACCACCAATAATTAAAAATAGTTCTATATTAGTTTGTGACTTCTCTTTTAATTATGACACAACTATGAATTATATACAAAATAATGATAAATTTTATAATATAGATCATCATCAAAGTGCATTTGATAATTTAAGTGATCTTGATGATGAATATAAATATTTTGATATAAATCATAGTGGTATTTTTTTAACATGGAAATATTTTTTACCGAATCATTCAATCCCAAGATTTGTAAAATATATTGAAGATTATGACTTGTGGAAATTTAAATATCCAGAAACAAAACCTTTCATGTTAGCATTAAATGAGTTACCTTTTAAATTTAAAATTTGGGAAAAATTAGAAGATAATAATTTTGTTGATGAACTAATTAATAAAGGTAAAGTATTAGAATCATATCAAAATAATATGGTAAAAATAATTTGTAAAGCTGCAAAAATTAAAACTCAAATTATTGATAATAATTCATACGAAATTGCATATGTTAATACAAATTTATTTAAGAACGAAGTCGCAAATAAACTTGCATCTGAAACTAATTGTGATTTTAGTGTTGTTTATAACTACGATGATAATAAAAATTTAACAAAATTTAGTTTACGATCTATTGATTCTAAGTCCGATGTTGGTTCAATATCACATAGTATCGGTGGAGGTGGACATAGAAATGCCGCCGGTTTTACTAAATTTGGTTTTCATAATTCAATTATCTAATGTATATTTTTTAATTACATTTTCTGCTGATTTCTTATTATATATTTTACCCACATTAACATACTTATTTTCTTCATTATCCTTATAATGCCTTAGAAAGTACAATATATTATCTAAATCAACTTTATTCATATCACTTATATCATTTAAATATTTTGACTTAGGATCTAAGTTTTCATCCAAAACTGCAACTATTTTATCATCAATACCTGACTCATCTGATGTTTCTATTCCTCCTAAAATTTTTACTTTAGCATAACAACCAGGATTAATAGGATAATCACATAAAATAATAATATCTAATGGATCACCATCTGGTGATAAAGTATTGGGTATATAACCATAATTATATGGAAATGCATTTGTATTATGTAGTATTCTATCTAAAATTAAACTATTAAGTTCTTTATCATGTTCATACTTTAAATTACTACCTTTACTAATCTCTATAAAAACATTCATTTATAAATATAAAAGATTTTATATTTATAAAGGTTTAAATTTATTTTTGTGATTTATAACAATTATTTAATAATTCCATAAAATCTTTACATTCATAATTACCATTATTTAAACATACCTCTAATTTTTCCCTCTCAAATTTACATTCTGTATTATTTTTGCTTTCAGTTGAATTAGAATTACCACCAAATAACCCACCAAATACAGCTCTACTTGCTTCTAAACCAGCACCTATTCCAAATCCACTTGCCATACCATGACCTACAGTTTGACTAACAGATTGACCATTAGATGTACTAGCTTTATTATTTGATTTTTTAATTGAATTATTTCTTCTCATTATATATTTTTATATAATATATTATAATTTACTAAAAAATTTATTTATTGTTGTAATTTTCAACATAATTATTAAACCATTTTATAAAATCTTTAGGAGACATATTGATTTCTTTCAAATATTTTATAAAAAAATCTTTATTATAATTTTTATTATACCAATTAATTAAATCTAAACTTATTTCCTTATTAAAAAAATTTTTAATTTTTAAAATCCTATTTTTATTTTTTGAGTTATTTAATGGACTTTCTAATATATATTCAATATTGTCATAAAAATAATTAAACCAACTATATACTTGAGTTTGATGACTAAAAACTTTTTCATTTATTTTATCATTATAAACCATAATATTTTTATAAGGTTTAGAAATATTAAACTTTGTAAATTCCCCTTTTTTTGATTTTATAAGTTTATAACAGTCATTGTGCATAGGTATATTATAATCTATTTGAGATGTAATCATCCCTTTATATTTATTTCCTGATGAATCCCAATATTCATCTTGTCCCTGTCCAGTATCTTTTACTTTAATTATTTTTCCTGTAATATGTAATAAAACAAGATCATTTAACCAATTATATTTTTTATCTTTTAATTCAACAACTTTGTCACTTATTTTTTTAATAATCTCGGTAGAGAGTACTTTTGATTTTTCTAATTCTTTAATAAAACTATCTTTTTCGTAAGAATCATTAGTAAGATTGCTAAATATATTCGGTTCTTCTTTTTTAATTATATCAAAATATTTTTTATGAGTTTTGTCAAAATTAAATATGGCTCCTCCTTCATTAAATGATCTAAAAGGTGCCCCACATATATAGCAATATGAATCTGCAATACCACATCCTACTTGTTTTTTACATATAGTGTTTTTCAAATTAATATATTTTTTTTTATATTTGATATATTTTTCTTTATAATCCATATAAATTAGTTTATAAATAAAAATCATATTTTTATATGTCTTTAAATTTTACTAAAAAATTTATTTATTTCATCTCTTACAATTTGTATTAAATTAATTATATTATTTTTTTTAAGATAATTTGATTTATAATTTAAAATATTTTTATCATATGTAATTTTTTCAGATAATTTTTCATAAATTACATATTTCTTTATTGCATGAATTATAAATTCATATTTAAATATCATAACTAAGGTAGTTTTAAAATAATTTATTTTTAAAATATTATCAATATTATCTTTATTTCTTAACTTATCTAAAAATGTATTAAATAAATCATTTAATCTGTAAGGTTTATCTATAAATATAATATAATTATTTATTTTATTTATTTCATTCTTTGGAACAATTTCTACTAAATTTCGTTTTTCAATATATGTTAATTGAGTTAACTCATTAATCAATTTATGATCTTTTATTTTTTTATGTAAATTTAAAACTAAATGATATAAAAATAATACATCATATAAAGTATAGTTAATTAAACTTTCATTTAATCTATCTATATGTATAATTATATCCCAAATAGGACCCATTTTTCTTTCATTTTCTAATAATTTATCAAATACTTCCTGAGATATAATTCCTTCATTTAGCAAAAAATAATATATTTTACACTTTCCTAATTTCTCATTCTTTTTATAAAATTGATATTCACATAAAAATTTTGTATCAATGAAATAACTATTAAATTTATTAATTTGGTCTACATTATTACCTAACAAATCATTATAAACATACGGAATATCTAATGAATCTGATCCATGTAAAATTTTATATGTATTACCACAAATTATTTTATTTATAAAAAAATTCTTCCATTTTTTAGAAAATTGATTTGGATGAAATAAAAATATTAAACTATATTCAAATAAATCTAATCTACATTGCTCAAAATTTATTTGCATTAATGCTACAACTTTAGTATTAAATTCAAAATCTAATCCTAAATATTTATCATCTTTATTTATTTTTAAATTTGCATAATAGAATAATAAATATGCCCTTAAAATATTGAAAGATAACATATTGTCAGTCGCAAATACTAAATATTTATTATTACTTTTGTCATTATTTAGTTCATCTTTATAATTTAATTTTCTTAATGCAACATCACTTATTATATTATAAAATTTTTTTTCTAAAATTCTATACATCAATATCAAATTATCATTATTATAATTGTCCTTCCTAAATAAATCAATTTTTAGATTTTCAAAATTTAAATTATCATCTAAATTTTTTATTTGATCAAATAATTTATAATTTTTTAAAATAAATGATAATAATTTCTCTATATTACTTATTTTAATACATGTATCTAAAAATTTATACAATAACATTATATAAATTAATAGATTTTATTTAACTTAATTAATCAATATATCTTAAATTTAAAAAACAAGCTATCATTGATCCTAATTGAATTTCATCGGTACCTCCATTTGATAAATTATTCTCAATATTTGATAAATTTATAATTAAATTGGACATTTGATTATCTGATAATTCCAAATTCAAAATAAATTTATCTATTCTTCTTATTAAATCAATCAAAGACATACTATATTCCAATCTTATTTTATTCAAATAATTATAAGTATCTACAAATGAATATTTAGTTAAGTAATCAAGTAATTCATTAAAAACTTTAGAACTTGGCTCACCTGAACATTTATACACATTTAATTCATTAACATTACCAGTTGCCATTGATACAGATTGTAATAAATTTATACACTTTCTCATATCACCCTTCGATATTTCTATTATAGTTTTTAATCCTTTGTCACTATATTTTATATCCTCTTTTTTAATTATCTCTTTTAATTTTCCATAAGCAATTGTATTGTCAATATTCGAAAATCTAAAAGTTATACATCTCGATTGCAAAGCCAATATCAATTTTGATATATAATTACAAATTAAACAAAATCTTGTATTATGTGTATAGTTCTCTATAACTCTTCTTAAAGCAAATTGTGCATCATATGTCATTGAATCTGCTTCATCTAATATAACCAATTTTACACCCCTACAAAATAACTGATTATACTCTGAAAATTCTTTTATTTGCTCTCTAATAACTTTTATGCCTCTATCGTCTGATCCATTTAATGATAAAACCATCGATTTATATCCTTCTCCATATATTTCTTTAGCACATGCTAATATTGTACTTGTTTTACCTGTTCCAGGAGGTCCAAAAAAAATAGTATGAGGAAACTTTTTATTACTAATTAGCTTTTTTAATGTATTAACAATATCGTCATGGTAAATTATATCATTAATATTTTGTGGACGATATTTTTCAATCCAAGGTATTGTACTTGCCATTTAAATATATAAACATTATATCTTTATATATTCTAGATTTCAATTTCAATTTATAACTCATTTTTAATAGTTATGCCATTCTTGATTATATATAAATTATCGTAAATTTATTTGAATTTATATCTTAATGTAATTTCTAAATGAAAATGAATATCTTTTAATTTTATCTTCTTCCTTATCAATTGAATGACAATAATATAGTTGACTTCCACCACCCATTATAAATAATGAATTATCTTCTAAATCAAATTTCAGATTTTTATTATATTCATTTTTATTTCTAGCAAGTGAATTATACTTTGTTCTTTCTAAATTTATAGTTCTTTTATCACCAATTGAGAAAATAGCAATTGTTGGGTTAAATCCAAATGATTCTTTACAATCTTGATGAGCAGTTATAAAATTATTGCCATTTTCATAATAATTAATTAAAATACTATTAAAGCTCGCATGTCTAACTTCATTATGTCCTTCTATTAAATTATTAACTTTACTTTCTATTATATTTTCTAATTTTATTAGATTATTTGTGTAATCGAATGAATTCCATCTATCATATTTTATTTTCCATTCTCTACAAAATGATAATCCATCTTTTTGATACCATTTTTGTTTTCGCGTTATAGCATTATTATTATAATTATATCCACAGTGCCAATCACTATAGTTATAAACTTCGTTTTTTATTTCATTATAAAATTTATTATCTAAAATATTAGGTATATATATAATTATTGTATCCATACCATTACATTCATTCAAAACATATTTTTGCATAATACAAATTTATATAATTTATATAATTTATAATTAAATTTAATATAATTATAAATATTCAATTTTATTCATTAAAAAATTTTATTAATTTATTTATATCATCTGTAATTAAAATATCTATATTACTAATATTATCTAAATAATTACAATTAAATTCATCATCAAAAATTGTATATACTCCCTTACAATTTTCTGTTATTTTACTATAATGAACAATATCACCATCATAACTTTTTTCATCGGATAGCAAATAACAATTAATATTTTTATTTTTCAAAATATTATTTATTTCTTTACTAAAAGTACTTGTAAAATAATTTAAATTATACTTATTTAATAAATCAATTAAAATGTTACAATATAATAATTTATTTATTGGATATTCTTTTAATTCAATGTCCATAATATAATCTTTTTTATTATTAAATTTTTTAAAAACATCTTCTAATAAAGGAATATTTTTATTTAACATTTTAATTTCTTTATAAAATAAATTATTTATTTTTTTTCCATTAATCATATTATCATGAAATAATATAAGTTTATTATCTTTTGTTAGATTTATATCAAATTCAACTCCAAGTTTAAATTTATCTGATTTATATTTAAAAATTTCTACAATAGATTCTAATGAATTTTCTGGATATTTATAATGTATACCCTTGTGTCCTAATATAAATTTCATATAATTAGATATATAATTTTTATTAAATTGGTAAAAAATATATATATAATATATATATACATGGCAACAGTAGAAGATATTGTTACAAAATTAGATACGTTAAATAATACTATGCAAATTTCATCTACAGGATGGAATCCTGATGGCTTTATAAAAGTATTTGACCATATTTTTAATAAACTCGGAGATGTTTTACCTGAACCAACTTTTGCTGCTGCATCAAAAAAAATTGCATTAAAAGTTGCAGGAGGTACATCTGGTGCAATTTTGTTAATAGGAATAATTGTAACAATTTTTTTATTAGTTAAATATGGAACACCTACAAAATCAACTCAAACAGTTCAAGAATATGACAGTGATGGTAATGTTACTACAGAATCATCAGGTAAAATTAAATATAGTGATAAAGATGGATGTAAAAAGGACTATGTGAATGGTAAAGTAAGCAAGAAAACATGTATAATCAATAAATCAAATAATGCATGGTTAATTGTTTTAATTATTTCAATAGTAATAAGTATATTCGTATTTGTAAGTTTATTAGGACCAGTTAGAAAATGGCATTATGCAAAAGCATTAAGATTCTCTAATCCATATCATAAATCATTTATTGATTACGCTCATAGATTATTTACACCTGAAGATTTATAAATTTTATTTATTAATTATTAAATTAAAACTTATTTTTAATTTAATTTTTTAATTTTTTAACTATAACATCAATGTCACCTTCATTAAATTCATGTGAATAATCTTCTATACCTATATCAGTCATTGCTTCTTTAACATATGGACCCAGTATAGGTCCAAATACAGTATTATATTTATCTTCATTTTTTGAGAAAAATAAAGATGTAAAGTAATATAGCAAAATAATAACTGATACTGACATAACATCACCACCTAAGGTCTCATGTAATACAATATACGCTAAAAACATTTGATATAATTTATTATCAAGTAAAGCTTGTGGAAATGCTTCTAATTTAATTCCTAAACCAGAAAAGAATCCTAATAATACAATATATCCTGATATTATCATAAATAAATAATTAAATACAGATTCCATATATATATATATACATATTTAATAATTTAATTTTATATTATTTATAATTTCACTTGTTGATATTTTATCATAATATTTAATTGTTTTAAATTTATTTAACTCAATTGCTACTTTAAAAAATTCTTCCTGTTTTTCTAAATCATTTTCATCAGAAAAACCATGAATAATTATATCTATATTATTATCATCCATAAATTTTTTATCTATTATTAAAGGACATGGAAAAATAACTTCATCTACATTTTTTAAATTTTTTATAATTTCTACACGATCATCTTCTTTTATTATTGGAACACGTTTATAAGAAGCACAATCATTATCACTTACAACTCCAATAATAACAATATCTCCAAATTCTTTACATTTTTTAATAGCTTCTAAATGGCCTCTATGAAATAAATCAAATACTCCATCCATATAAATACGGGTCATATAATAAACATATATTATTTATATTATGATAATACGCTTGAAAAATATGTCAAAAAATTTATTATAATTAGCTCCTCATCTGACCTATTATTTATTAAATTATCTAAACTTGATAACTTCAAAAATATTAAAGATTTTTGTTGATCTGATAATTTTTCACTTGTTATAATTTTTTTTGACATTTCTCTTAATATAATATTACCACCATAACCATTTTTCATAAAAAATCTTGTTATATTTAGAATTTCTTTATAAGAAGGTGATTTACTTAATTTATCTATCAAATTTGAAAAATTTTTTAAACTAATCTTTATGGAAATATCATTTAAAATATTATCACTTATTTCATTTGTCGATAAAAACTTTAATCTTTGTAATGTATTTATTGCTTTTCTCAAATCACCATCACAATAATCTATTATTTTATCCATAGATTCATTACTTATTTTAATACTTTCTTTTTCAGAAATATTTATCAACATATTAATTATAGCACTATGGCTTAGATTTTTAAATCTATAAATTGCACATCTCGATATTATCGGTTTATTAATTTTTGCAACAAAATTACATATCAAAAAAAATCTCGTTGTCAACGAATTTTCTTCTATAATACGTCTTAATGCAAACTGTGACTCGTCTGTCATTGCGTCTGCTTCATCTAAAATTATAACTTTATATGGAGGACATTTATATTTATAATCCACTGGAATATTTGCATTTATTTTTTTTCTTGCAAATGTTTTAATTTTTTCTCTAACAATTTTAATACCTCTCTCATCTGATGCATTTAGTTCTAAAACACGCTCCTTAAAAAATAATGGACCATATAATTGATGACAAATTGCCAATGCAGTTGTTGTCTTACCTGTTCCAGGTGGTCCGTAAAATAAACAATGAGGTAATGCTAAACTATTTTCAATACACTCTTTTAATGTTTTAATAATTTCATTTTGTTCTAAAATATGTTTTATATTTTTTGGACGATACTTTTCAACCCATGGTACATTTTCTATTATTTCCATTTATTTTATAATAATAATAAATCCTTAAATATAAACAATATAAATCAATTTTATCAAAAAAATGAAAAAGTAAATAAATAAGTATTAATTTACTTATTAATAAATGATATTTCATAAAAAGAGGGATGCTGTGATTAAATTAAAACAATCAAATAATCCTAACCTAAGACTCGTCCAAAAAGATTCAGACGAATTAGGTAGTAAAAAATTTTTAGTAATAACCCAAAATGAATTATTTGATTTTATAAAAAAAGCTCAATCAAATAACAAACATCCATATTTTTATGAATCATGGTTGGAAAAAACAAATATTCTATTTTCGTTAGATATTGACGCACCAAATGACATTGATAACGAAAAGTTTGATAAAATGATCTCAAAAAATATATCAAATGTAATAAAATCTGCTAAGAATTTTTATAACTATGAATATGAGGTTGATAACATTATTGTTTTAAAAACAAAGAAACAACCAAATAAACAAAGTGCCCATGTAATCTTTAGAGGATTAGCTTTTGAAAATCATTTAATTTGTAAAAATTTCTTTTTTAGAATGATAAGAGATAAAATTAAATTAGAATATTGTGATGCAAGCATATATGGTTTAACATGTTTAAGAACATGCTATTCTACTAAGAAAGGTAAAGAATTTCCATTATTACCTCATAAAATTGAAGTTGGTAATAAATTTACATCAACTGTTGATGATTATGATTCTGAAATTGATTTTTTTGTTCAAACATTAATTACTACTATCGATGAACTTGAAAAAAAAAATATTATGATTACTTCTCAAATGTTAGTTGAAGAAGCTGATTTAGAAAATCCCGCTAAAAAAAATATTGAAATTAAAGATAATGCTCAATTGGAACAAATTATGAATAACCTTCCAGAAGAATATTGTAATGAATATATTAAATGGAATCGAGTCGGTATGGCATTATTTTCAATGAATGAAGATAATTTTGAGATTTTTAATAAATGGAGTCAGAAAAGTCCTAAATATAAATATAATGAAATCTTAAAAATTTGGAATAGTTATAAATCAAGTAATTTAAACAAAAATATGTTAGGAATTGGATCTTTAATTTACTGGGCTAAAGAAGGAGGATACACATTTCCTGAAAAAAATACAGAAAATGTAGTAGTTTCATATCCTGAAACAAAAATAGAAATAACACCAAATGATAAATATGATGTAAGTTATATATCACAAAATAAATTAACTGAAAATTTATTTAAACCCAATTTAAATAAAAAATTATTAGCATTACAAAGTGAAAAAGGTACTGGTAAAACTAGTAACTTAATTAAAACAATTTTTGAAAATAAAGAAAAATGTCCAGAATCTATATTATTCATCTCAAGTAGAAGAACATTTGGAATTAAACTATCAGCTGACCTTAAAAAATACGGATTTAAATTATATTCAGAAATTGATGAACATTATATTTATGATAAACGTATTATTGTTCAACTTGATTCATTATTACGATTACAAAGAGATACATTTGATCTTATTATTATTGATGAATGTGAAAGTCTCGCACGATATATTACTTCTTCACATTTCACTAAAAATAATAAAGCAAGTACTATTGTTAGTAATTTAGAATATCGTATCAATGATGCTAAAAATGTAATTATTATGGATGCCGATTTATCTGACAGATGTATGAATTATTACACATCTCTTATCGATCCTGAAAATAAAATTTCAAAAAATGACATTAAAGTAATTGTTAATAAATTTACACCATTCCAAAATTACACATTAAAATATATGAACTATAATATTTGGTTAAATGAACTAAAAATTAAATTATTAGATGATAAGAAAATTGCAATTCCTATGGCATCAAATAGTAAAGCAAAAGATTTATATTCAAAACTTAAAACAGACTTTCCTAATAAAAACATTTTATTAATTCATAAAGAAACAAGTGATGAAGATAAGTTAGCAAAATTATTAAAAGTAAATGAAACTTGGGTAAATTATGATGTTGTCATATATACACCAACTGTTTGCATGGGTGTATCATTTGATCCTAAACATTTCGATACAATCTTTGCATACGGATGTCATAACTCATTAGGTGCACAAGAATTTTGTCAAATGTTACATAGAGTTCGAGATATTAAAGATAATACTATTCATATTAGTTTCGATTATTATAAACATTTTGATCCAGTTGAAGATATGGTTATATATGAACAAGTTGAAGAAATGTTATGTAATGATCATTATTTAACATATAATGATCTTGATAATAACTTAATTAAAAAAAAATATAAACGAGTTGGCAAAGAACGTGTTTTATATTATCCTTACAAAGATGAACCTATTTATGACTTATATGTAAGAAATTGTGTTGAACAAATTAATAATAAATTAAATTTTACAGCAGCATTCTTTGCATATGCTAAATTTAAAAACTATCAACATGTATTTCATGAAACTGATGATAATGAAAATATAATTGAAGAATTAAAACAAATTAAAAAAGCAAGAGAACAAAAAGAGAAAGATGAAGATATTGAAAATATGATGACAGCAAAAATTCTAACAAAAGATGAATATAAAGAAAAATGTATGAGAAAAGAAAACTTTATGAATGATTCTGATCTTTACGAAATAAAGAAATATAACTTTATGAAAAATTATAATATTTCAGAAGAAGAACTTACAGCTGATATTGTAGAAAAATATAACGATAGAAAATTAATGTTAACATATAATAATCTATCATCAATTATCGATTCAGAAGATCAAAAAACTGATAATAAATTAGGTATATTAAAAAATAATCAAAAAATTGGAGATGAATTCAAGACATGTTACCAAGACTTTACATTTAAAAATAAATATACATATCATTACCACACACTAATGCTTCTTAAGTATTGTGGTTTAGATATTAATGATATTGATAATAAAGAAAATGCAATTTTAAAAGGGATTATAGAAGAAAATATGAAAGGAAAAATAGATAATTATACACTTGCAGAATATATTCAAAAAGAAAAAAATGGGTTATATTGGAAATTCGAATGCAGACAATTAATTAATACTGAAATTATGGATGAATTTAATTTCTTACTTAAAATCGTAAATAATATTATTAATAAACAATATGGATTAAAAATTCGATCTATTACAATAAATAAAATTAAATCATATTATTTAACTACAAATAAAGTATGGGACGATTTACCAAATCTAATTGTTGCTAAAAATATTAATGAAATTAAAACTAAAGATCATGATTACTCTCACGTTATTGATGATCTAGATAGTGGATTATTTATAGCAAGTGATAGTGATACGGATAGTGACTCGGATTAAAAAAAATTGATTTATTATATTATTAAATTTTTATTTTTAATTGTATAAAAATGGAAGTAAATAACCAACCTACATTCGATGATCTTGTTACTATTAATAACGTACACATAAGGGGCTTATGGAATTGGAATATTCATAATACAACTTGTGCAATTTGTAGAAATCATATTTTTGAATCTTCTATAAATTCAAATGTTAATGAATCCTATGCTGTTGTAGGAGTTTGTAATCATGCATTTCACCAGGAATGCATTTCAAATTGGTTAAAGACAAGATATGTATGTCCTCTGTGTAATGAAAAATGGTGTTTTATGAAAACAAATACAAATACAAATACAAATTAGAATCTTTTTATATCTAATATATATATATGAGTATAAATTCACCCTTAACTGAATATTTTATCGAACCATTTGATTCTTATTTGGAGGCAAAAAATAATTTAAAATATAATAAATTTGCTTTAGCACAATTATCATTTATATTCTTAATTATCTCATTTTACTACTATAATCAAAATTTAGTAGATAGATCAAGTGTTATTTATTTAATTGCATATTATATGTTTTATAAATTTACAAAATCTAACAACCTAAAAGGTTCAATAAATGAAGATATTAAAACAATTTCAGATATAACTTACTTTATTATAAACACATTCATTATCATCTATATAATTGATTCTGCAAATTATCCAATAAGTACTATAATTATATTATTCACAGTTCTTATCTTAACTTTCTTATCATATGCTATTAAATTTAATAATTTTAAGCAGTCAGAAAATAAAAAATTAAATGATTGGAAATATGTATTAAGTACAACATGTAAATCAATGTATCCAAAAAATGATAGTACTAAAAAACATCATGTAAATAAATTTTGGAAAGTTTTTGATTTTAGTACTTTATCCTTTATTATTTTCTTACTAATTAGTCAAAAATCTATTTCATAGAATAATAAAAGTATATTCATTATTGCTACATTTATAGACCATAAAATATAAATTATATTATGTAAATTATAAATGAAAATATATGAGATTATAGCAAAACAACTTAATAGATCACTTGAACACTTTAATATTAATAAAAATCTATTAAATTATCTTAAAGAACCAAATAAAATAATAAATGTAAATGTACCACTAACTATAAATAATGAATTAAAATTATTTTCAGGTTATAGGGTACAACATAATAACATTTTAGGTCCTTATAAAGGTGGATTAAGATTTAATCAGAAAGTTGATTTAGATGAATGTAAAGCATTGTCAGGATGGATGACTTATAAAACAGCTTTACACAATTTAGAATTAGGAGGTGGAAAAGGAGGCATAGCAATAAATCCATTTGATTATAATGATGATCAAAAAGAAGAATTATGTAGAAATTTTATAAAATTAATTCATAAGGATATAGGTGAAGGAATTGACATTCCAGCACCTGATGTAGGAACAAATTCACAAATGATGGAATGGATGAATAATGAAATGATAAACTTGACAGATAAAGAAAGTAATTTTACTGGAAAACCAGTTGAAAATAAAGGTTGTGAAGGAAGAACTGAAGCAACCGGGTATGGATGTGTAGAAATTTTAAAATTATGGGCTGATAAAAATATGTTTTCATTAAATGGTAGTACATATATCTTACAAGGATTTGGAAATGTAGGTATGTATACCGCCAAATATTTAGATTCACTTGGAGCAAAATTATTAGCTGTAGGTGATCACACATCTTATATAAAAAATGAAAATGGAATAAATATTTCTCAATTAATTGATCATGTAAATAAAAATAAAGTAATAAAAGGATTTTCCAATAATGAAATTACTTTAGATGAATTCTGGAAGATAAAGTGTGATATCATTATTCCAGCTGCTTTAGAATTACAAATAGATCCAGAAATTGCAAAATTATTAGAATGTAAAGTTATATTAGAAGCTGCAAATGGTCCTTTATATTTTGAATCGGATGAAATATTAGAAACTAAAAATATAGATGTGTTACCTGATATCTTGACAAACTCAGGAGGTGTTATAGTAAGTTATTATGAATATTTACAAAATATAAATAAAAAATATCCAGAAGAATATTTAACTAAAAATGAAACTCTAAATAAATTATCCAAACAATTAGAAGAAACGTTTAACAATATTTATAAACTTAAACAAGAAAAAAAAACTTCCTATAGAAATTCATCATATGGTCTTGCATTAATGAATTTAGAAAAAAAATTTAAATATTAAAAAAAATTTAAATATTAAAAAAAGTTGAAATATCTATTATATAAAATACTACTTCATATAATAAATACTAAACATGAATTATATACTTAATCTTTTATTTACTATAGGTTATTATATCATAATATCTCTATTAGTATTGATGGTATTCACTTTACCATCCATTCTAAAACCAATTGAACCTACTTTAATATCAATTGATGGAAATATTGGATCTGGAAAATCTACTCTTATTGAATTTCTAAAAAAAAAATGTAAAGATAACACAAATATTACATTTCTTGAAGAACCAGTAAATCAATGGATTAATACTACAGATAATAACAATAAAAACGTACTACAAATGTTTTATGAAGATAAAAATAGATGGTCTTATATATTCCAAAATTTCGCATTCATAACACGAGCTACTATTCTTTTAAAAGCAATTAAAATGAATAGCACTAACCTTTTGTCAAAAAAGAAAGTTATAATTTCTGAAAGATCAGTTGAAACTGACAAATACGTATTTGCTAAAATGTTAAATGATGATAATCATATGAATAATTTAGAATATACTATTTACAAAACATGGTATGATACCCTATTTCCTGAAATTAAAGTAAAAAATGTCATCTACGTAAGAACATTCCCAGAAACTGCATATAATCGTATGACTAATAGAAAAAGAAAAGAAGAATCATCTGTTCCTAAATCATATATTCAAATGGTTCATAAATATCATGATGAATGGTTAACTAACAATGAATCAGGATATAATATTTGTTATCTAGATGGTAATAAAGATATGGATGATTATGATAATATAATGAATGATCATTATGAAAAGATTTTACAATTTATAAAATCTATTAACTAAATTTCTTTATAGAAGATTCTAATTTTTTACCTAATAATAATTTAATATCATTTTTATTTATTTCTTCTTTTTTTAATAAAATTGTCACCAACTTCTTTACTTCCTCTTTATTTTCACTCAAAATATTATTTGTATATTTATATACATTATCTATTAAATTTTGAATCTCATTATCTACCAACTGTTTCATCTTTTCACTCACATCATCATTCATCATATTCAAATTACCTAATTTATCACTAAAACCATAAACACAAATATATGCTTTAGCTAAATTTCTTAATTTTTCTAAATCATCTGAAGCCCCAGTTGTTATATCATCCAAAAATATACTTTCACTACATCTTCCACCCATCATAACACTCATTTGTTGCAATAATTCATTCTTTGTACTTAATTTTTTCTCCCGTTGATTTGACATCGAAAAACCTAATGCACCCTTTGTTGTAGGAATTATAGATACCTTACATGGTGACTCTGTATCTTTTTGAATATATGACATAAACGCATGTCCCGCCTCATGATTAGCTACTGTAACTTTATCTGACTTCAATAACTTACTACTCTCTCTCTTACTACCTACCATAATATAACTTATGGCATTATTTAATTCATCCAAATCTATCTTTTCTTTCTTATTTCTTACTGATTTTATAGCTGCCTCATTACATAAATTACTTAAATCTGCACCACTAAAACCATATGTAATTTCTGATATATTTTTTACTATATTATCTAAATCACTCGAAACTGGGTATTTCTTCAAATATAATTTTAAAATTTCATTCCTCTCATCAAGTGTAGGTAAACTAAATTCTATCTTTCTATCAAAACGCCCAGGTCTAGTTAATGCACTATCTAACATTTGAGGTCTATTTGTTGCACCAAAAATTAATATCGAATCATTTGAATCCATACCATCCATTTCTGCTAATAAACTATTTAATGTATTTTCATGTTCATTGTGACCTTCACTCATTTTACTTCTCCTTTTCCCTAAAGTATCTATTTCATCTATAAAAATAATACATGGTTTCATTTTTCTTGCTTTCTCAAATAGTTTTCTAACTCTAGATTGACCAACACCAACATACATTTCATTAAATGAAGAACCAGAAACATGAATAAATTCAGTTTTACATTCTTGAGCAATCGCTTTTGCAATTAATGTTTTGCCAGTACCAGGTGGACCATAAAATAATGCACCCCTTGGAATCTTACATTTCATCTTTTTGAATTTTTCATTTCCTTTTAAAATATCTATAAATTCCTGAACATCTTCCTTGACTTCCTTTAATCCAGCTATATCTTCAAATCTTATTTTTATATCACTATCTTTATTTAATGATTTTATAAATGATCCATTGAACATACCTGTTTGCATTGTTATACTTTTTACCATAACATACAAAAAAATTATTGTTGGCAAATTAAAAAAAATTAACTTATAAATATTTACTTTTGTATCATACTTAATCTCAATATCTAAATTGGAATTACTTTTTAAATAATCATTAAAAATACCATCATTCCCTATAATATACTTAAAATCAGGTCTTTCTGTTGTATTCGTATATAAATAAGCTATATTGTTATCTATATTAATATTTGTTACATTACTTAAATTTTTCATCTCATTTAGACCAATTGTTGATGCATTACTATAATCCGAAAAATAAGATGTAGTAATTGTACCAAGTAAAGATGTTAATGATATGAATAATATAATTTTATCTAAAAGAGTCATTTATAAAATTTAATACTATTTATTTAAGTCTTAATATAAATAATTTTATATTTAAAAAATTAAATGATAAGAAATATTTTAAATTTACTAAAAAATGTAAAATCATATAATTATGAAAATTATTTGATAAAAAATAATATTAATTTAACAAATAATATATTAGAAGAATGTGTAAATTTAAGAAGATCAAAATATAATATAAATAATTTACCATTTAAAAACTTTAATTATTTACAAAATTTAAACCGTAATTGTGAAAATATTGTCGGGTATACTCGAATACCTACTGGTATAATCGGCCCTGTTACTATTAATAATAAACAAAATTTTGTACCTATAGCAACTACAGAAGGTGCTTTAATATCATCTATAAATAGAGGATGCAAAATTTTAAATAAAAGTAAAACTAATATAATTGTTGAAGATGTAGGTATGTCAAGAGCACCAATAATAAAATGTAATTCTTTGGATGAAGTTTTTAAAATTAAAAATTGGATTTTAGATAATTACGACGATATAAAACAAATATTTCAAACAGATACACAATTTACTAAATTAAAATCAATTGATTTTTTACAAGAAGGACGACATTTACATATTCGTTTTAGTGCTACTACAGGTGATGCTATGGGTATGAATATGGTTAGTAAATCATCTAATCATGTTTTAAAATTCTTACAATCTAAATTTAATTTAGAAATAATATCATTATCTGGTAATACATGTACTGACAAAAAAGCATCTGCAATAAATTTAATTAAAGGTAGAGGAAAATCTGTAATAATGGATGCTGTTATTCCTCATAATGACTTGCACAATATTTTAAATGTAACTCCAGATGATATGATCAATTTAAATATTCAAAAAAATTTAATAGGAAGTAGTTTAGCTGGTACTATTGGTGGCAATAATTGTAATGCTTCAAATATTGTTGCTGGTATATTTGTTGCTACTGGACAAGATTGTGGTCAAATCGGTACAAGTTCATACTGTTTATTAAATATGACCAAAGAAAATAATGATTTACTTGTTACTATTAACATGCCAGCTCTTGAAATTGCTACTATTGGGGGTGGTACACAACTTGATGATCAATTAAGTAATCTTCAATTAATGGGTATTAATAAAAATAATGAACCAGGAATTAACGTATCAATATTAGCTAAAAATATAATTTACAGTGTTTTGTCATGCGAACTTTCTTTAATGTCAGCTCTATGTAATGACGACTTAGTTAAAGCTCATTTAAAGTTAAATCGTGGGATTTAAAATATTGAAATTAATACTAGTTAAGTAAATATTGTTATTCATATAAATGAATAGTTCTGAAGAATTTGAAGATAACCAGCAAGAAAATATATCCGCAATTAACAATATTATCAATGAGTCCTATGAATATTCTGACGATTCACCTACTAACCTAAATAATAATATTTTTCATACTACTATATCATCTAATACGAATAATAATACTAATTCTGAAGATTCTAATGATGAAGAACAAACAACTGACTATAATAATGAAAATAATTTTAATATCAATTTAAATACTACTAATTTTACTATTTCAAATAATAACTTTGTAGTAAATGATATTAATATAACTTCTATTTCACCTGAAAATATAACTTCTATTTCTACAAATTTACCAAATTTAACATTATCATATCCACCCATTATTGATATTTCAGATAATACTGTATCATCTAATTTTAATAATCATCCTACTACTCCGCCCGAGTTACCTCCTGGTATTAATAATACTATATATAACAATAATACTGTATCATCTAATTTTAATTTTAATCATCCTCCTACTACTCCCCCAGATTCACCTCTTGGTATTAATAATTCTATATATGACGATATGCCTCCATTAATTCAGGGATCAACATTTAGTATTAATGATACTATATATAATAATATGCCTCCATTAATTCAAGGATCAATAACTACTAGTAATCCACAATATAGTATGTTAAATAATGATGATGATGATAATCCATTTTCAAAATGTAAAATTAATAAATTAGAATATGATACTGATGATGAAGAAACTAATGATTTAAGAATTATTTTTACATGGAATTATGAATTTAATTATGAATATTTTTCATTAAATGATATATATATTCATTCTAATAAAAATGATTTATTTAATTCACAATTAAATGAATTAAAAAAAATTAGAAATACAAATATTAATAATAATTCTACAGGGAAAATCTTTAAATTGCCAAATAATGGTAACTTTTTGAAAGATATGGTTGTAGATTTGTATTTAATTGCATATTATGATAATGTAAAAGCTGATATTGAATTTTATGGAATTTTCAATCAAGAATTAGAAGAATCTAAATTAATTGATAATATCAAAAGAGAAGGAATTTATGGTACAAAGGGTATAATTGATCAAAATAATTCAACTAATTTAGGTGTTAATGATTTTATTGTTATTCATAGAAAATTATGTATAATCTAATATCATTGTTTTTATGATATTGTATTACAGGTGCTGGTGCCACTAGCGACTACCTACGGCCAAATATTGCTTGGTATAATTACTTAGATTTTATTTATTGAATATAAACTAATAAAAATATAATATTTTATTATTTTATATATATATATATGAAAATTATAACCTATATTATTTTATCTTGTTGTATAATTGTTTTTATTCATATGTTTAAAATTTTTAAATTATATGACCAACGTTTTATTACTAAAAAATATGACTATGTACAACAACACCACATTAATATAAATACAAAAAATACTGAAATTCAACACCAACCATTTAATTATTCTGATGTTTATGAATATGGTATCTACCGTACTCATCCTTTTAAACATGCGAATGACCATGATTACCATTTAGCAGAATTAACTAATAATATGACTATTTTAGACGCTGGATGTGGTATTTTAGGTCCTGCTCTATATTTTACTGATAGATTACCAAATATTAAAATATGTGCTTTAACAAATGCAAAAGGAAAATACAAAAATGAAATTATTAGTAAAGTTAAAGCAAATAAATTAAATAAAAAAATAATACCATATTTTAAAGATTTTAATCAAATAAATATCACATTTAAAAAAGAAACTTTTGATAGAGTTTTATTTATTGAATCTATTGGATACTCTGATGATATTATTAATTTATTATCTACAGTAAAAAATAAATTAAAAAAAAATGGTAAAATATACATTCGTACTTTAACTATTCCAAAAACTAAAAATAAATTTCTTACAAAATCTTATGATAAAATACAAAAAAATATAGATATGAAAATTTATTATCATGAAAATATGATTTATTTCCTCCAAAAAGCAGGATATGTTAATATAAAATTCACATCCATTCCACTTATGTTTTCAGAAAATTTAAATAATCCAGTATTTTTATTATCACTCAGAAAATTAAACATATTATCAGTATCTAATTTAATTGCAAGTGTCCCTATTGCATCATCCACATATATTGCTAGTATTCAATAAATTTCTCTAAAATTATGGATAAATATAAAAAGTTACTTAATAAATTTACAAAACTTATTGGTAAATAATCTGGAGCTGCCAGTATCATTATAATATATATTGTATATCTTTTACAATGTATAATATTTAAAGATTTTACTTAATTATTGACAAAATCTATCTTCTATCATCTTATTAATTCTTGCTGCATAATCACTTGGCTCCTCTAACGTAAATCCACAATTAATTTGAGCTGTATTAAATAACATATTTACTATTTCTACACACTCCACACTTTTACTATCATCATTTAATTTCTCACTTAATGACTTTAAAATATTATGATTAAAATTTACCTCTAACATTCTTTTTGATGTCATAAAATGATCCATCTCATTATTCCTTAATGCTTGTGATTTTACAATTCTTTCCATATTTGCACTCCATCCTTGATCACTCGTTACTAATACACATGGCGTATTAGTCAATCTTTTTGATATTTTAACATCTGACACTTTTTTATCTAATGTCTTTTTTAAATAATCTAATAAAATTTTATCACTTTCTATTTTATTACTATCATCATTATCATCATTCTCTATATTATTATTCATAACTTCTTTTGATACATCTACTAACTTTATATTCTCATACTCTTTCATATTTTGTGTCATATACTCATCTATTGGATCTACAAAATATAAAACATCATAACCTTTCTCTTTTAAATTTTCAATATATGGAGAATTTGATAATGAACTAATACTTTGTCCAGTAATAAAATATATATTCTCTTGCCCATCCTTCATATTCTCTAAATAGCTATCTAAACTAATATACTTTTCTGGACTATTCGCGCTATAAAATCTCAGTAATTTTGCCAATTTCGCACGATTTCTATTATCTTCATGAATACCTAATTTTAACATCTTATTATATGCATCATAAAATATCTCATACTTCTTCTCATCTTCTGCTAATTCATTAAATAATTCAATACTACGTTTAACTATTACCCTATTGATTTGTCTTAAAATATGATTCTGTTGCAATAACTCACGAGATACATTTAATGGGATATCATTTGAATCTACAACTCCTCTCATAAATTTTAACCATTCAGGAATTAAATCATCACAATCATCCATTATAAATATACGCTTTACATATAATTTAATATTCTTCTTCTTTTTACTTTGATCAAACATATCAAGAGAATTCCTCTCTGGAATATATAGTAAACAATCAAACTCTAATTGACCTTCTGCATGAAAATGTTTATATGATAATGCATCTGAATAGTCATCAGTATAATTTTTATAAAATTCATTATATTCTTCTTTAGTAATATCATCCGGTTTTCTACACCAAATTGGCTTTTGCGCATTTATTACATTCCATTCACTTACAGACTTCATTTTTCTATCCTCTTTATTTATATCATCTGATATATCCTCTACTTTCATTTCGTTAGTTTCATCTGTGTTATTTACTTCTTCTACTTCCTCTACTTCCTCTGCTTCATCTACTTCATCGTCAATTACTTCTTTCGTTTCCAAAATCTCTATTGGAAAACTAATAAATTGAGTATATTTCTTAATTATATCCTTAACTGTATCTACCTCCAAATATTCATTATCATCTTCTTTAATATGTAGAATCACACGAGTACCCCTCTTCAACAATGGGTCTGAATTTACTTTAATCGTATATGAACTATCAGCTGTTGACTCCCATATATATTCAATATCTAAATTATGTTTTGTATAAACCTCCACTTTACTTGCAACTAAAAATGAAGAATAAAAACCTACACCAAATTGTCCAATTTGATCAACATCACTTTTCTTTACATTCTCTAAAAACTGTTTTGTCCCTGATTTTGCAATTGTTCCCAAGTTATTAACTAAGTCATCCTTTGTCATACCAATTCCTGAATCTTCAATTATTAACTTTTTATCTTCTGTCCAAATTTTAATTTTTAATTCTTTTTCAGTCTCTAATACTGACTTGTTAGTTAAAGATTCATATCTAATTTTTTCTAAAGCATCACTTGCATTTGATAGCAATTCTCTTAAAAATATCTCATTTTTACTATAAAAAGCATTCACAATTAAATTCATTAGTTGTGAAATATCTGCATCAAAATGTTTTGTTTCTTGTACGGATTCCATTATTAATATAATATTAAATTTTATTTAAGTATTTTCAATAATATTACTTATATTTTAAATTCATCTTTAAGTTAATTATTAAAATTATAATTAACTTAAATTTACATTATATTAAAGATCAATAATTTTATTTATGACATAAAACTTAATTAAAAATATAAAAATATTTAAAAAATTCCTAAATCATTGTCATTTAATGAACTCAAATTATTTACTTTTTGTTTTAACTTTTTTGATATATCCTCTTCTACTGTATTAGAACAAAATATAATTCTTTGCGTAGCTGGAGTTTTACTCCCGGCTCTATGAATTCTACCTAATGCTTGAACTAATTGAGTTGATGAATATGATGGTACAATCAAAGATACTCTTGGATGATCACCATATACATCATGTAAATTAATTGATTGACCACCTGCACATATATTACAAATAATTATTTTATCTATATTTTTTTGAAATCTTCTAATATTATCCTTTCTTTCTTCGAATGTTTGCTTACCATGTATTACACATTTTGTATCTAACATATTTGATAACATTTCCAATGTATTATGAAAATTTACGAAAATAACAATAGAATGATTATTTTGTATATACTGATAAGTTAAATCAATTATGATTTCTATTTTATATAACTCTATTTTTTGTCTACTAAACGAAATATCTACTAATAAATTGCTCTTATTTAATTTCTCCTGCTTTTCATCTAATTTTTTATAATATTCTTTAATTTTATTATATTCCTCATCTATTAATTTAAAATTACCATCATCATAACTATCAACAATAATTTTGTTCTGGGGAAATTTATCTCCTAATTCTTTTATACTAATTCTAGATGCATAATTTGGATACAGTTTTCTACTAATGTAATCAAATGACTTTAAATGTTGAGTTTCTGCTAATAAATAATTTTTTGTCTTTTTTAGATTATTACACCAACCAAGTACATAAGTAAAAATTTCAAACGATGAAATACTATCTATTAAAGTCGCAGATAATAATAATTTATTATATGGTAAAGATGAAATTAATAATTTGCCATTTAATGTAGACTTCTTTTTACAAAAATGCACTTCATCAAAAATGATTATATTACTTTGTTTCATTTTATACCATGTAAATTTCTTCTCTTTCTTATTAAATTTTAAATAAGGACATTTTACCCTATTTAATAATTCATCATCTGTATAATATTTACCTCTTCTAAGTGTTTCATAATTACACGCAAATACTGGATTTACACCAAATATTTTTGCTATTTTCTTCCAATTTGATATTATACTTTTTGGACAAATTATTATGGGATCTAAATTTAATTGTTTACACACTGCTAATGCACAATATGTTTTACCACAACCTGTATCTGAAGTATCAATTGCAATTTTATTTTTCTCAATTGAACCTACCAAATTTTGAACATGCAATATCTGATAATCTAATAAATTTTGTTGTATATCTCTTTTTATATCTACATTTAATAATGAACTTTCATAATCGCCATTTTCTAAGATTTCAAGTAATCTGTCATCTAAAGTGCTCATTTATATACTATACTACATATTTATTTAAGTTATTTTTAAATCAATATGTATATTCAATTTTATATTTCTTACCACCTACGTGATCTTTTTTAAATAATTTTGCTGAAACTAATCTATCACTCCTTCTTAAATAAATATGTGGTAAAGGAGATATTAATTTCGCTTCAGAATCAATATATGTCGCTAATTTTTCTAAATTAACTGATACATTATTAAGTGTACTATCTACGTTTAGACTTACATTTAACTCATCACTCTGTATAAATGGATAATCTAAATTTATATTTTGTTTAGTACAGTTATTAGATCTTATAATATTTTTATTATTATAATACCTTCCATATGTTTTAGTAATATCCTCTTTATTAATATATTCATAATAAGGACCACCTTTCATATTTGGTTTAATTATAAAAGAATTTGGTGATATGTAATAATTTGGATCTCCTTCTCTTACACTAACATATAAACAAATATATCCAATATTAAAATCTAAATCTTCATTATTTTGATGAATTACATTACCCCAATTTCTAGACCCTACTGTTATAAATTCAGGACTATTTAAATTAAAATAGAAGCTATTCTGTGATGCTTTAACTTGCCATAATCTTGGTCCATTACTTATATTATGATCTATATTAATACAAATTAAATCTACTACAGGCATATTTACATCTTTAAATTGTCTCAAGGTATTTTTTTTACAAACAGGACAATTTCCATAAATAGATACAATTTTCTCAGCAGTTATACCAATATTCTCTTCATTTGGATAGTAATCTTTATCACTACTTAAATCGGATGTCATAGCTGCTATTACACTATCTTTTAATAACATCGTTACAAATTCTTCATAACGTTCTGGTGATACGTCATACAATAGTAATCTCCCATCAGGAGATAAATAATTTATATTAGGTATAGCTGCCAGTGTTTTATCATCTGGAGTTTTATAAATTGAAAGTTTTGATACATCAACATCATCATCCATATCCATTCTCTGGTCTGCAACATCATAGCTATTCCCTTCAGGTGAAGTAATTTTTACATATTCTTTAATATCACTTTTCGAAATTTTCCATTTTACAGTACTTAATGGTTTATATGATGCCATTATATATATTATACTATTATATAAAAATTAATAAAATACCCATCCAAAAAATGGATAAAATACTTTTTTAACTTCTTTATTTTTACCTTCCTTTTCATTATCTTCTTTTTTTATATAATTATTTGAAATTTTTGGAATTATTAGTTTTATAACATTTCTTTTATTATATAAGTTGATTGATTTAGTAAACATTTGCTTTATTAACATTGTATAATATATATACTAAATTTAATTTATAAATAAAATATTTAATTTTTATTTATATTTTAAATAAAAATAATCAAATATATCTTTATTTTTATTAATTTTTTTATCCAATTCTTCTAAATTAGCTGGTACTTCTCCATAATTACCATAATAACATGATCCGATATTTGTTTTTAAGTCCCAGTAATTTATAACTTTAGAACATAAAATATGTTGTATTTCATCATTATATTTATTATCTTCTTTTTGAAATATATTATATAATGCATCACACTGGTGACTTGTAATATTACAAGTCCTTAACATTTCATTTAAATCATTTAAATTCATTTTATCAAAGTTTACACTTACTAATTTAAAAATATGATTAATTTTATTTCTCTGAATATATTTATCATAACCTAACTTTTTTATTAAAATTTCCGGAATAATTCTCCATTCACCTTCTTTAAGGTAATAATAACAATTACTACAATATTTCATATTATTTAATTCATAACTACCATTATACTTGTTACAACATGTACATATCATTATAATATTAAATAATATTAAATAATATTTATTAAATTTATTCAATCTTTATTAAATTATAATATTTATCACATTTTTCATTATCATGTAATGGTATTAATGTAAATAATAATGAGTTAGTTATTAATTTTAAATTAATGAAATCATTTTCTGAATTTTCATTAATAAATCTATTTTTAAAATAAATTACTAGCCTATTTTTATAAGATATATTAACTGTTTTCTCTTCTAATATTTCATCATATCCAATTAATGATTGATATAATTTCGCCCAGTCATATAACCAATCTCCAAATATTGATAATTCATTACCTTGATTACCTCTCATATCTAATAATTTTATTTTACCAAATTGATTTATTAAAATATTTGTTAAAACTGGATCTCCATGAATTACTTTTTTACAACCTTTATCATTTTCTTCATATTTATTTAATTCAATTAATAATTTATTATATATGATATCACTATCTTTAAATTTTGAATAGTCATAATTTGAATATCTCTTTTTTAATTTTTCTGAATAATTTGAATATATATTTACATCTTGACTAATTACACTTTTACTATTATGAATACGATTTAATGATCCCATTATATGACCTAATCGTTCTGTAGTTAATTCTTCAGATAAATATAATTTACTAATAGGTATTCCATTAATTTTCTCCATTTCATACCACTTATTATTTGGATCGGAATTAACTAAAATGGGAAATATATCTTTTATTTCATTTGGTATATTATTATAATAATATATTTCACCAGATAAATCATCTGAATTTTTTCTATAAATTTGTAAACTTGTTGTAGTTAATGAATTAAATTCACGAGGTTCAATCGCAGATTTATAAAATCCTAATTCTTTTTCTAAATCTGCATAACTAGAGATAGCTAAATCATCAATATAAAATTCTGCTTGGGGTTTACCAAAATAAATTTCATCATATGGTATATCAAATTTTTCTAAACTATCAAATGTTATTTTTCCAATATCTGCTAAGATTTTCCCTACATTACTTTTATGAGTTGACATACGTCTAGCAGTATATATTATAATCACATGACCTAGCTTCTTCAAATATTTTAATACATTAATATTATTTTGTATAGGTTCAACTGTTGTATAATCACCTGAAACTTTAGGAAAACTTACTAGCGTATTATCTAAATCAAAACAATATCTTTGTGAAGGCAACATTTGATTATTGTTTAATGCATTTATTCTAGGAAAATTATTACAAAAAAGTCTTACATGCAAAGGAGTTCCTAAACATATATAGTTATTGTCATCAATTAGATTAATATCAAAATCTATTTTATCTTTTAACATTTCTTGAATTACAGTTGAAGTATAAAATTCATTTTTTTGCATTATATTATCATTAATAATCTTTTTACAATATTCCCTTAATGTCTTCCATGAATTAAATCCATATGCACCAGTACATGCATAGGCAGATATTTTCTCTTTTTCTTTTATATCTACTATTTTTAATTGTTCATTTAATTTTACATATGAATATACTTCCTCATTTGAATTGTCATTAAATACAATAACACTATTTTTATTATTCCATAAATTAATAATATTATTTGTATAAAAGTTATCACCATCTAAACATAATATAGAATCATCATCATTTGAATTTAAATTATCTAGTGCCAAATTTATAGTTTCTGCAGCCCCTCTTGTATTTTCTTTTAACTCCAAAAATTTAAAGTTAATTTTTGGATATCTTTTAGATAATTGCTCTTCAAATCTAAATTTACTTAATTCATGATTATATGGTATATAAATTAAAGAATTATCATTTATATTCAAATTATCAATTAACCAAAAAATAATTGGTTTTCCCATTACATTAATTAATGGTTTTGGTAAATTATATCCCGCTTTACTAAATCTAGTACCTAGTCCACCTAATGGAATTAATATAATCATTAATAATATAAATATATTAATTTTTAACTACTATTATAAATTAAAAATATAATCTCTTTCTTCTTTTGACATTTTAAGAAAAGATGTTAACTTATATTGTTTTCCATCAATATAAATATAATTCTGTCCTGAACCCATGCTTTCACCTTCATATTTTCTCCAAAAAACTCGACTGTTATCTGATCTTGATAAAAAATGATATGAAGATACAGTATCTCTACTAAATTTAGCAAATATAACATGAACTAATTTCATATCATATTCTGATAAAATTTCTTGAATTTTGTTATAATTTGTTTTTTGTTGTAAAAAATCAACTTCATCTATTGGTCCTTCATATGAATATAAGTCAGATCTATCTAATGGACTTTTAACTTTAACATTTTCAGTTATATGAATATACATTTTATTAATATCTAAAAAAAATGATTCTTTAAATATTAAAAATTCATTTTTTTAATTTATTATGTTGAATTAAACCAAATAAGCCTGTAATTAATGTTGATCCAATACATAATTTAATCATTTTAATTCCGTAAATTTTATCTAAATCTATCTCACTATAAGAATTTGTAAAAAACCAACAAATAACTGGGGCAAGTGTATAAAAACCACATGTACCAGGTATATAATCTTTATAAAATAAACGAAAAATAGGTAATTGGTGAAAAATTACATCTAATAAAACTACCTGATAGTACGGCAAATTATGAACTTCTTCTTTATCTTTATTATTTTTATCTTTTATTCTCTTTCTCATAATTATTTTTCTAGGATATACATATGTCATAAATCCACCAATTAAACTTGTATTTATTATGGAGGTTCTTAATGGACCATTTAAATTAAATAGTCCAAACTCCGAACCTAAATACCAATGAAAATTCCACATTGTCCAGTATCTAAACATATAATAAAGAAAATATTATATTTTTAAATAATTATTCTACAGTAACACATTTTGCTAAATTTTTTGGCATATCAGGATTTAATCCTCTTTCACATGAAATATAATATGCTGCAAGTTGTAATGGAATTACACAAAGTAAATCATTAAATATTTTATTTTCTGGTAATTTAATTGTATTATCATATTTACAATCTGTATCATCTGTAATAAATAAAATAGGAGAGTATCTTGATTTTATTTCCTCATATGCATTATTCATTTTACTATAATGCTCATTTTTTGGTGCAATTAATATAACTGGTAAGTTTTCGTCTAATAATGCAAAAGGTCCATGTTTTAAAGCACTTCCTGAATAACCTTCCGCATGTATATATGTAATTTCTTTAATTTTTAAGGCAGCTTCTTTAGCTATAGCTTCACCTTTACCCTTCCCTAAAACAAATAAACTTTGTTTATTTAATATTTTAACCATCATATCCTTATTATTATTACTAATATCAACTGTTTTTTTAATGTCATAAGGTAATTTTCTTAAACAATTTATATAATCCTTTCTCTTGTTTGAATTCTTATTATGTATTTGACTAAACCAAACAGCCATCATACTTAATAAAATAACCTGATTTGTAAATGATTTTGTTGACGCAACACCTACTTCACGACCCGCATTTAAATAACATCCACAATTAGCCTCTCTGGCTATCATTGAGTCAACTACATTAATTACACCTATCATAAATAAATCTTCATCTCTAGCAATTTGAATACATCTATGTAAATCCTTCGTTTCCCCCGACTGAGATAACATAACTATAGCAGTATTACCCATTTTTGGTATGTCTTTATGGGAAAATTCAGCACCATCGATTACATGCATTGTATTAAAATTACATAGATCTTTAAAATAATTTATTCCACATAATGCAGCATTATATGAAGTACCACAAGCTAAGAATATTAAATTATCTATTCTTTTTAATATCTCTTTATGGTCTTCTAATCCACCTAATCTTACTTTATTATCTTCTAATAAACGCCCACCTAAACTTATAGCTCTTAGAGATGCGTCGAATTGTTCATTAATTTCTTTAATAGTCCAATGAGAATAAGGATCAGGAGATAAATCAAAATTTGAAGTTAACGCATCTTGTAGTTCATATTTTTTTTCTGTATTTATTTCTATTTTATTATCCTTCTTTGAAATTATACAAATATCATTACTATCTAAAATGAAATAATTATTAGCCAATCCATTAAAACCACTTTGTTCAGATGATATTATTACTTTATCATCACTATGACTTACTAAAATTGGACTACCATGTCTTACACAATATAATTTATTGGGCTTATCCAAATTCATAATTGCTAAACCCCATGTTCCTGACATCATAGATAAAGTTTCTTTTAATGCTTCTATAAAATTTCCTGTTTTATTATAATTAAATGCAAGAAGATTTACAATGACTTCTGTATCAGTTTGTGACTTAAATTTTATGTTTTCATTTTGTAAATATAACTTTAATTCAGCATAATTTTCTATTATACCATTATGAACTAATGTAATTTTATTATCATAACTAATATGAGGATGTGAATTAGTATCAGTTTTTCCTCCATGTGTAGCCCATCTAGTATGAGCTATTCCAATTGATGAATTTATTAAATTATTTTTTTCGTCCTCTAATTTCTTTATAGAATCAATATTATTAGTTGATGCAAATTTTAATAAATTAAATTTTTTTTTCATTGTACAAATACCAGCCGAGTCATAACCTCTGTTTTGCAATTGTTTTAATCCATTTAATAAAATATCTATTAAAGTATTTTCATTTAATGTTAGTAATGCAATAATTCCACACATAATAATTTAATAAATATTATTATATTATTATGGATAATTTATTAATCATTATTTTCTTCATCTTCATCAACTGAATAAACTTTATTATATATTTTTATTATATATTTTACAATCATTGCTCCTAAAAAATAATATATTTTTAATTGACGATATCTATCCTTCAAACTTTTAGGCCCGGTTGGTAACCTATCTACATGAAAATATATATTTCTATTAATTATCTTATTAACTATCCAAGTATACAATCTTTCTAAATATTCATATGATAAAACAATTAATACTATTAAACAAAGAAATGATGCCCTTTTATTTTCCATTATTATATCCTTAAAAGTTTTCTTATAATGTTCTTGATCATTTACGGGGTCTGCCATATATAAATAATTAATATTTTAAAAATAATATTAAATTTTAATACATAATTTTTTAATTTTATTAAACTTACTAATGAAAACGAAGTGTGACATTTGTTCTTGTAATTTAGTGAGTGAAAACTACTGTACTACAAAAAAAGATATAAATTATATGAATACTTTTTGTTATGAATGTATACATAGTAAAAAAAATAACCTGTTTAATTTTATAAAAAATAACTATAATCAAATTTTCTTTAATAAACCAATCATACATTTAGATAAATATGAAGATAATTTTTCAATTGATGACTATTTCTTTTTTAAGAAAAAATATTTAAATAAATAACACAAATAATATTAATATGCTTAATTACATTGCTTGGCCATTTTTTGGATCTACTGCTGGATATATTCTAGGTACAGTAATAGAAAATTTAATTTATAAAAAAAATTCAAATGAATTTTTAAATAATGGATTTTTTATTGGACTTACTATAGGAGCAGTTAGAGCTTATACTGGCAAACCAATAATTGAATATTTTTTTTATTAATTATTCGTTATTATAATCTTTTTATTGCTTCCATTTGTTCTTTTAGTATTTTTTCAAATAAAGTATTATTTTTTTTAATATACTTTTTAAATTTTTTTGCATTTACAAATGTTAAATCACCAATTTGTATATTTTTTTTAATATTATATAAATCTAAATACATAGTATCTGCGCCCATATCACTATGTTTGCGGGGATCTATAGTAAGATTTAAATCTTTAATTAAAGTCATTAAAGATTTTTTATTATTTGATTTTACTTCTATATAATAAGGTAATCCAGGAAACATATCAAAATTTATAATACATTTATTATTTAACTCCCAAATTTCTCTTATTTTTTCAACACGATATTTACTATTTATATCGATATTTTTTAATATTTCTATTGTTGAATCATAATTATTTACAAATATTGTTTTGGATATAGGTTGTGAACTATTTAAATTCATTTTTAATGTTAATGTTATTTTGCCATTTCCTTCATCTCTAACTCTTATAAATTTATCTTTATAATCAAATGAATCCCATCTCAATAATACTTTTTGTTTAATAATTTTTTTATCTAATGAATTTAGAGCTTTTTTAATACTATCCGCATCAATATTTAAAAATCGTAATTCATACTTCATATAATAATATTAAATATTTTTTATTTTTAATATTATTATTTTTTGTCAACAAATTGCCTATTATTAAATAAAACTAATTTTATTTCATCTTTAATTTTATTTAATACCTTATTGTTCTCTTTTTTGTCAATATATCTTTTAAATTTATTCATAATTTTTGGATATTCATTCCCATTTTCTATCCATTCTTCTAATTTTTGTTCTAGTATTACTTCTTTTTCATCTAATAAATTTGTGATTGCTTCATCTCTATCTTTTAAAATCCATTTATCTCCATCGTAAAGCATAACATAATTATTTTTTATATTTGAAATATATATATTATGATTTTCCGGTTTTTGTGGATTAAAATGAATTTGTTCTATTAAATGTGGTACACAAAAATTACTATGATTTAAGCATTTCATATAATCATTATCAGTTAAATGACTAACATCGGTATTACCATACGACAATAATTTTATATTATTTTGAATATTTACAGTTCCAATATTCATTCCTGATTTTTTAATTAACTCATCAATTTGACGATCACGTTTATTTAATTGTTCATCTCTTTGTTTTAGTTGTTCTTTTGATTCTTTTAATTGTTCATTTAATAATTTTACTAATTCTTTCATATTTTCATTACTACTTTTATTTTTACATCTTCCTTTTTGATGTCTTATTAAACTATCACATCTAGAAAATCGTTTATAACAAAATTCACATTCAAATAAACTATTTTTTTCGGTGTTTTTGGTGGAAATTCCACCAAAATTGGTGGAATTTGGTGAGACTATTTTATTTTTTATATTATATTTTAAATATTCATTTATTAAATCATCATCTACATTTTTAGGTTCACATATATATTTACGGTTTAAATGAGCTATGTATTTTGTTTTTATATTAGTATTAAAACCACATCGAGGGCACTTATAATTTACCATTATATATTAATTATATATATTTTATATTTTAAATAATTTTTTTTGGATATATTTTGGATATTTTTTATAAAAAAAGGATATTTTTATAAAAAATGGATATTAAATCATATTTAGACTATATAATAAAAAAAAATTTGGATATGTTAGACGACATTCTACGCCAAAAAAAGATATTTGGATATTTGAGGGGGGGGGGATTTTTATTTTAAATATTTAATTTTCACTTTTTTAAAAATAAAAAAAATTAAAATTTAAAAAGTATTAATTTTTTAGACTGACAAAAATACACATATTACATATAAATACTATGAGCTAATATTGATATATAATAATATATTTTAATATGTAATATTAGATGATGAAAAATATTAAAATGTGAAATCTATATATTTTTACAGGTAGGGTATCCTTAAATTTAGACGCATCAATATTAATATCAAGTTTTTATGATTTTTTTATATTTATATTTATATATATATATATGGATTTTTCTTTAGAAAAAGCTAATATCAAATATTATAATGATTTATTACCAATAATTAAAGATGATGAAGTAATGAAAAATATACAAAAAGATGAAGAATGGGATAAAGAATACTTATTAGATCATTTAAAAGAAAGTCAAAAACTATGGGAATCAAAAAAGACAGATATGTATGTTTGGATTATTGTAAAAAATGGGAAAGGTATTGGATATTTAAGATGGAAAAAAATAGATAATAATTTTAAATTACGAATTTTTATAGATAAGAAATTTCAAAATAAAAATATAGGAACAGAATCAATAAAATTATCAATTCAAAAATTAGTAAAATATTATAAGGATAGATATTTATATGCTGAAATTCATAATGATAATGTAATATCTGAAAAAATGTTGACTAAAGTAGGTTTTAAATTTTCTGAAAGAAATGATAATAAAAATATAAAAATATTTAAATATGATTTATTTTTTAATGTTTTTCCAACTTTAAATTTATTTTTTAAATATACTAAATTAGAACTTTTTGAAACATTAAAAAAGTATAAGCCTGAAAGAATTAAGGATATAAATAAAATTTATAATAAAAATGTTTATAAAGATCTAAGTAAGTTTAATGAAAAAAATTTTAGTAAATTAAATAATGAATATGTAATTTATAAGTTAAATTATAAGAATGAAATGTATTTATTTGATTTGACAGATTTATTTTCAGAGAAATGTAGAATAAAATGTAAATACAGTTTTAATAAATTATCCCCTTATGACTATTTTAAAACTAATAAAAATAAAATAATATTTGATTTAAAAAAGAATAATAAGGAAATAAATCGTGATAATATAAGAAATGCGATATATGGTCCCATGAAAGATACTAATGATTTTTATCATAGACAATTAGGATGTACAAATTTTAAACTGACTTTTGTACTTACGATACTCGATTATTTTAAACCAAAAGCATGGTTAGATTTATCAGCTGGATGGGGGGATAGATTATTAGGTGCATTAATTTATGATATTGATTATTATTGTGGTATTGATCCAAGTGATTGTATGAGTGAAATATATCCAAAAATGATTAATAAGTTTGCTCCTTCAAAACAAAAAAATTACGAAATTATAAAATGTGGATCGGAAGATGTAAAGTTAACAAAAGAATTTGATTTTATTTTTACTTCACCTCCGTTTTACGATTTTGAAATATATAATAATGAGGATGATCAATCAATAAATAAATTTAATACATATGATAAATGGATGAAAAATTTTATGTTTAAATCTATAAAAAATGGATGGGATGTATTAAAAAAAGGTTGTTATTTTGCTTTATATATTCAATATAAAAGTAATAATAAGCCATTTTTTGAGCCAATAAATGAATATATAACAAATGAATTAAAAGGACAATTTAGTGGTTGTATGTATTTTTATTGGGAGGATTATCAGAAACTTAGAAATTTATATGTTTGGAGAAAAATATAAATTAAATAAATAATATTACTTGTGTATATTATAGGTAGTTTTCAAGACCAATAATTGATTATTTTTTTTCTACAAATTGCCTATTATTAAATAAAACTAATTTTATTTCATCTTTAATTTTATTTAATACCTTATTGTTCTCTTTTTTATCAATATATCTTTTAAATTTGTTCATAATTTTAGGATAATCATTCCCATTTTCAATCCATTCCTCTAATTTTTGTTCTAGTATTATTTCTTTTTCATCCATTAAATTAGTAATAGCATCATCTCTATCTTTTAAAATCCATTTGTTGCCATCATAAAGCATAACATAATTATTTTTTATGTTTGAAACGTAAATATTATGATTTTCTGGTTTTTGTGGATTAAAATGAATTTTTTCTATTAAATGTGATACACAAAAATTACTATGATTTAAGCATTTCATATAATCATTATTAGTTAAATGACTAACATCAGTATTACCATATGATAGCAATTTTATATTATTTTGAATATTAATATTGGTTATACCTGCTTTTTTAATTAATTCTTTTATCTGATTATTTTGTTCCATTATTTGATTTTGTTGTTCTTTTAATTGATCATTTAATAATTTAACTAATTCTTTCATATCATTATTATCATTATCTACAGTTTTACATCTTCCTTTTTTATGTCTATTTAATGACTGAATATGTTTAAATTTTTTATTGCAATATACACATTCATATAACATATTATTATCTTTTAATTCATTTTCTATTTTATTTGTATTTTTCGGCTCATTTTGGTTCATTTTGGTGGGGTATTTTAGCTCATTTCGGCTCATTTTGGTTGCATTTAATTTACTAATAATATTAAATTTTTTATATTCATCTATTAAATTATTATCACTTATTGTATTATTACATATTATTTTACGACCCAAATGACGTATATAAATTGTTTTAATATGTGTTTCATACCCGCATCGTGGACATTGATAATTAACCATTATTATATTATACATATATTTTTTTTATATATATACATTTTATTGTATATTTTTATACATTTTATTGTATATTATATACGTTTTATTGTATATAGAGCTATTATAAACGAATAATAATATGAAAAAACGTATATTTTAGATGGTAATAAAATGAGCCGAAATTATATTATATTTGAGGAGGGGAGGATTAAATTTTTTAGATGGTAAAAATATAACATATTTAATATAAATAATAAGAGCAAATATTGATTTTAAATAAAAGAACAAAATAATTATTTAAAATTAGATGATAAAATAATAATAAAATAAAAATCTATATATTTTATAGGTAGGGTATCTTTGATTTTAGACGTAAAGATTAAAACAATGTATCTAATATTTTAAAAATTAAGATTTATAAAATTTAATTAAATTTTCAGTAGAAGAATTTAATTTAATATTATCTCCCTCTAGTTTTTTTTTAATTTTTTTTGCTAATATTTTTCCTAATTCAACACCCCATTGATCAAAACTATTAATATTTAAATAAAAACCATGAACAGCAACTCTATGTTCATATATTGCTGTTAAAAATCCTAAAGCCCAAATATTTAATTCTTTAAATAATAATATTGTTGAAGGTCTGTTTCCTTCAAAAACCTTATAGGGTAATAAATCTTTACAACATCCTTCTTTTATTAATTCATTTTTGCTCTTACCAAATGCTAAAGCATCTGCTTGAGCAAAAATATTACACATTAATTCATCATGGTTTGTTATCACATTATTTTTTAACTTATAATTATATTTTTGCTTACAAAATCCAATAAATTCACAAGGAATGATTGTAGTTCCCTGATGTAATAATTGATAAAATGAATGTTGTCCATTTGTTCCTGGCTCTCCAAATATTACTTCTCCACTCACTTTTATCTTATTACCATTACCATCCACACATTTACCATTACTTTCCATTTCTAATTGTTGAATATGGGCAGGAAATCTATTCAATGATTGTGAGTAAGGTAAAATAGCTCTTACATTATGTCCTAATTCTGTATTTAATATTGATATTGCACCTAAAATAATTGGTATATTATTTTCTGGTAATTCATTTTTAAAATGAATGTCTGCATCTCTACCTCCCTCTAAAAACTTTTCCATATTATTAAATCCATAAACTAAAGATAGTGGTAACATTCCTACTGCACTCCATACACTGAATCTCCCCCCAACCCAGTCCCAAAATTCAAAACTTTTAGTTATCCCAAAATTTTTAATTTCATTCGTATTTGTACTAACTGCTACCATATGTTTAGATATTATTTCATCTTTATTTCCTTCAATATTTTCTAATAACCAATTTCTTACAACTTCTGCATTTATCATAGTTTCTTGAGTTTTAAATGTTTTTGATATTATAATAACAATGGTTTCATCTGCATTAATATCTTTTATACAATTATAAAAATCAACAGGATCAATATTTGATAATAGTTTTAAATTCATTTTTTTATCTTCTTGAATCGCATTGTATACATACTCAATAGATAAATAACTACCTCCTATTCCTATTGAAATAATATTTTTAAATTTTTTATTATTATAAGATAATAATTTATTATTATGAATATTATTTGTAAATTCTTTAATTTCATTTAATACTGACTTTACTTTATAATATTCATTATAATTATCATTCTCATTTGCTCTTAAAATAAAATGGTTAACTTCTCTATTTTCTGTAAAATTAACTTTATCACCATTAAACATCTTTTCTATTTTTAATTTAATTTTCTTATAAGTTTTTTTAATTAATTCGACGAACTCGTTCGTCTCAATTAATTGTCTTGTAAAATCAATTAAAACTTTATTTTTATAATTTATTGTTAATTTTTTAGTTCTTTCATCATTAAATAATTCACCAATTGTTTTATTCATATATTATATATATATAATGAATATATATTTGAATAATCTAATTCAAAAATATAAAAAACAAAAAAATATTAACTGGAAAAATGTAATTTCTTTAAAAAATGATAATACTATTTCATATAATAAATTAGAAAATTTAAACAATAATAATATTTTATCAAAAGTTGCTATTTTAAAATTAAATGGTGGACTAGGTACTTCAATGGGGTGTGTCGGACCAAAAAGTATAATTCCTGTTAAAAATAATTTTACATTTTTAGATATAATTTGTAATCAAGTGAATTCATTAAATATAAAACATAATGTAAATATTCCTTTAATTTTAATGAATTCATTAAATACAGAAAAAGATACAAAACATATTTGTAAAAAATATAATATTGATATTTTACATTTTAATCAAAATTTTTTACCTAGAATGAATTTAAATTTTGAACCATTATCTACAGAACTTAAAGAAAATGAAAGTGATTTATGGTATCCTCCTGGTCATGGTGATATTTATAATGCTTTAATCAATTCAGATATTTTAACTGATTTATTAGAAAAAGGTATAAAATATATATTTATTTCCAATTCAGATAATTTAGGTGCTGTTTTTGATGAAAAAATTTTACAATTTATGGATTCAAATAATAAAGATTTTGTAATGGAGGTTGTTGAAAAAACATTGGCAGATGTTAAAGGAGGAACTTTAATTGAATATGAAAATAGAATTAATTTATTAGAAGTTGCACAAGTTCCCGAAGAACATTTAAATGAATTTTATGATATAGAAAAATTCAAATATTTTAATACAAATAATATTTGGCTAAATATAGAAAAGTTATCATCTAAGATTGAAATGGAAGTAATTTATAATCCTAAAAAACTAAAAGATAATACTCCTGTAGTACAATTAGAAATTGCGATGGGGTCAGCGATTAAAAGCTTTGAAAATAGCGCTATAATTAACGTACCTAGATATAGATTTAGACCTGTAAAAAAATGTCAAGATTTATTCCTTATACAATCTGAATTATTTGATTTAGATGAAAATTATAATATTAATTGTAAAGTTAAAGAACTACCATCAGTTAAATTTAGTGATAATTATAAAAAATTAAATGATTATCTAGAGGCATTTCAAAATGGAATACCTAAATTAAAAGATCTTGAATCAATTGAAGTTAATGATTTTAGAATATTTACAGAAATTGAATTAAAAGGTACGGTGAAATTTTAATACATCTTTTTTTAATTTTATTGATTTAGACGCATTATTAATAAACAATAAAGTAAGGATTTAATAAGTAAAAATAATATATTTCTAAGTATTAAAATAATGTATCTAATATTTCAATAGTATGTTCAGGTGATTTTACAGTATACGCTTCAGTTAATGGATGATTAAAAATTTCATAATCATTACCTCCTTTCATAGTTCTATCACCGAAAAATAAAATACGATCATATTTTTCTTTAACAAATTGTAAACAATATGTTTTATCCCATCCAGTAGGAAATACATCAATACTTATTTGTCCACCAATACTGAATGTTAAATTTAAGTCTTTTAGTTCTTCATTGAGATAAGTAACCATTTTTTCTCTTACTTTGTGAATTAAATCATATGCATAAAAATGATCACGTTCTTGTTGACTACAACTTCGTCCTACAGGACATAAATTAATCATTCCTGTACGAAATTCAACAAATGTACCACGTTTAACTGGAATATCAATTGTTGACATATATGCAAGAGATGTATTAATTAATTTTTTTACTTTATCTTCACCTAAAAATTCAGTAATAGAATTTTCATGAAATAATTTATCTTTATGAAATGCCATTAAACCATTTTCAGAAAATACATAATCAAATAATGATAATGTTTCTTCTCCTAATTGTTCTTTTTGTTTTTCTAAATTAGATCCACCTACAATTCCAATATCAAGATGTGTAATTAACTTTAATGATGTTAAATTGTCAATCATAGCTTGTTTTATTTCTTTTCTAGATTCAGTTAATGTTCCATCAACATCAAAAAGTACTAGTGTTTTCTCCATATATATATAAATGAATTTATTTTTTTAAAAATATGATAAAAAAAAATTATTTTGTAGATATATGGAAGATAATAAATCTTTAAAAACAGAAAGACCATGGGGATGGTATATTAATATAGATGGAAATGATCATAGTGGATCAAAAGTTAAAAGAATAGGAGTGTATCCAGGAAAAAGATTATCATTACAAAGTCATAAACAAAGATCAGAACATTGGGTAGTAATAAAAGGTCAAGCTAAAGTTCAAGTAGGTGAAGATTTTCATTTATTACATAAGAATCAATCAGTTTATATACCAATTGGTGTTTTACATAGAATGGAAAATGTAGGAGAAGAAATGGTTGAATTTATAGAGACACAAATTGGTGATTATTTAGGAGAGGATGATATTGTAAGATATGAAGATGATTTTGGTAGAGTATAAATTAATAAATTTAAAATATAAATTTATTTTAAATTAATCTAATTTTGATTTCATTCTTATTAAAGTATCTCTTACTGATTCTTTAATATTTTTAATTTCAGGATACATTGTACTTAGCTTAGTAGTATCTAAACAATTATTAGATCTATCAGCAGCTAATATTTTAGCTTGTTCTTCTGGAGTGAAATTTTTCCAAGTAAAAGATGGATCAACAATTTCTTTATACATTTCTAAAATTTCATTATGAGAAATTAATCCAGGATTTGTTAAATTAATTGTTCCTGTCATATTATTTTTTGCCATGTCTAAAACATATGGTAATAGTTCATCTAAAACTGTCATAGCATTTGGAATTGAACATATATGCTCATAAGTTATAATTTTTGTTATAAAATTTCTTGGATTTAATTCATCAGTTATTGGCATTCTAATTCTTAAATTTAATACTGAATCATCAAAAAGATGCATTAATTCATCAGTAAATCCTTTAACTACAGAATATCCTGATCCGAAAAAGTTTGGTAATGACTCTTCAGTAAACCCAGTTGTTTCATCTCCTAAAGGATGAATTTCATCAAATTTAAAAATACATCCTGTTCCTAAATATGTGAAATGCATATTATGTTTTTTACATAATATTGATAAAACAATTGGAGAAAATAAATTATCTCTAACATTTTCAACTATTTTTCCAGGTTGTTCCAAATAATCAATTGTTGTATATTTTTTATCACCAATTACACCATGAGTTCTTCCAATAAAACTCATAACGTGTGTTGGATTAACTTCTAATAATTCATTTTCTACATCAATTTTATTATTAGCTCTACATTTTGATTTAACAAATTTTATATTATTATTTTGTAAAACAGAACACATCATCCCACCAATCCATCCTTTGTCTCCATAAATTAATACTTTCATTATAATATATACAATATAATATTATTTATATGGATAATATATATGAATTTTCTAGATAAATATAAAATAACTCAGGTGTATATTAGTAAATCAATTAATAGCTTATTATGTTACTTTAAAAATTATGAATATAAAAATAAAGAGCAATCTACTTTATTTGTTGGATTATATAATTTAGAGGATATAAATTATCTAAAAGATCATTTAGGTAAAAAATATATATTTTGGTTTGATAATGAATGTAATCCATATATAGAAGCTAGACGAAGAAATATGAAATATATTATTAATAATATTAAAATAGATGGACATTTTGTTAATTCAATGAATACTGCAAAATATTTAAATATATTCAATATTAATTATGAAGTAATTTACGATTATTTTAGTAATGATATTCCAAAATATAAAATATTAACAAATAAAAAATTAAATTCAATTGCAAAAAATTTAAATGATAACCTAATAAATCTAGGATACAAATCAAACATAATTGAATCTTTAACTGAAGATTTAGAATGTAAAAGTTATATTTATATTATTATTTATGTTAAATATTTTACAGAATTACAAAACATACCTCCAAGAAAATATATTTTATATCAAATGGAACAAAATGGATCAAATATGATTAATGATAATTATTATTTATTAGCAGATGGAGCAATGAAAATATTTGATTTTTCTAAAGCTAATATGGAGATATTTAATTTTAATAAAAATAAATATCAATTTAATCCTTTTCCATTAGTTTCAATTGATAAAAAATTAATAGAAATAGATCCTGAATTTGATATTTTATTTTATGGACAATTTAATGAGAGAAGATTAAAAATATTAGAATACCTAAAAAACATCTTCAATATTCGATATGTTGAAAATATTATCGGAAATACTAGAGATGAATTAATCAAAAGATGTAAAATTGTTTTAAATTTACACTTTTATAAAGATGCATGTTTAGAAACATGCAGAATTAATGAAGTTATTTCATATAATAAACTGGTAGTTTCAGAAGAACCAAATAATAGTGATATTTATAATAGAAATCTTTATAATAAATGTGTAATTTATTTTGATGAAATTAATGAAAATTTAAATAATATCAATATTTTAGTTGACAAGTTAAATTATAGTTTACATAATTATGATAATCTCAAAAAACAAATGAATGTAAATAAAATGTATGAAGTAACAAATAGTATTTTAAATAAAAATATAAATAGTGAAATTACTAATAATATAGATGATAGCTATATATCTAAATCAAATGTATATGAATATATTTTAATAAGTAATCCAAAAAAATGGATATTTGAAAAATATCAAGAAATTAAACAAATAGGAAATGCAATTGATATAAATTGGAATTTTTATAAAGAAGCAAATAACTTAGATTTAATATATAAATATGAGTTATTGAATCATTTATATAATTATGGATATGAAGAGGGATTAATTTATCATCCAAAACAATTATTAAATATTTATCCAAAAATTAAAATAAATTATATAAAAGATAAAGTTTATGTTAATGATATTTTAATAAACTCATTTATTAAAAATAATATTGAGAACAAAACATATGATTTTTTTTTAAATAAATTTATAAAAGAAATAAAAAATAATATAATTGAAAATCATAAATTACTAATTATTTGTTATGTAGGAAATTTAGAAATTGGATTAAAATTAATTGATAAAATAATTGCTTATTCAAAAATACAAACCTTTAATTTATGTATTGTTTATAATATTAACTTAAAAACAAAAATAGATCCTTTAATATTTAAAATTAAATATTTAAATTATATAATTTATGAGTGTCATGAATTCGGGAATGATATAATACCAACAATATTATCATATGATAAAATTAATAATCTTATGAATTTTGATTATGTAATTAAATTACATACTAAAGGTGATAATATTTGGTTTAATGATTTAACTGACTTTTTATTGAATGATAAATTAGAAAATAAATTAAATTTTAAAGATTCATGTAATTGTATAGGTCATGAAAATTATTATGTAAAAAACTGTAATAATCAATGTGTTTATTTAATTAATAAATATAATAAAATATTAAATAGTTCCAATTTATTTATTAAGGGAACAATATTTTTATGTAAATCAATACTTTTTAATAATATTTTAGATTTTGTAAAACAAAATTACAAACCTTTTTTATTTAATAATTTATATGATACAAATGCAATAAATGAAAAGAAATCGTGTATACATTTTTTAGAAAGATTATATGGTTTAATAAATTTAGACAATGTTTTTTAAATTATATTAATATAATTAATGAAAAATTTACTTGTAACCGGTGGTTGTGGTTTTATAGGATCAAATTTTATTAATTATATATTTGATAAAAGTAATTATAATATAATTAATTTTGATGCAATGTATTACTGTGCTAATGAAAAAAATGTTAATGAAAATATTCGTAATTCTAAATTTTATACTCTCGTTAAGGGTAATTTATGTTCTCAAGATTTAGTAAACCATGTCTTAAATACACATAATATTGATGAAGTTATTCATTTTGCTGCTCAAAGCCATGTACAAAATTCATTTGAAGACTCATTACAATTTACACATGATAATATTTTAGGAACTCATACTCTATTAGAATGTTGTAGAAAATATGGAAAAATTAAAAAATTTATTCATGTTTCAACTGATGAAGTATATGGCGAATCTATGAATGATGTTAATGAAAGTCATAAGACTGAACATAGTATATTGTGCCCAACTAATCCATATGCTGCAACAAAAGCTGGAGCTGAATTAATAGCTCAGTCATATAACCATTCTTATAATATGCCAATAATTATTTCAAGAGGAAATAATGTTTTTGGACCAAACCAATATCCTGAAAAATTAATTCCAAAATTTATAAAGTTATTAAAAGAAGACAAAAAAGTTACAATTCAAGGAAATGGTACTACTGTAAGAGCATTTTTACATGCATATGATACTGCAACAGCATTTGAATTTATTTTAAAAAAAGGAAAAGTAGGAGAAATTTATAATATTGGATGTGATGAAGGTATGGAATATTCAGTAA
>ERZ807291.477-NODE-477-length-68267-cov-6.468143_pt1 | contig 68267 bp, 58 predicted proteins | sample MGYA00521257_ERZ807291 | MGnify/ENA primary metagenome ERZ807291 (study PRJEB31413, sample SAMN03169783) | marine metagenome | biome: Marine; feature: Water; material: Subsurface seawater | place: North Sea | collected 2011-04-28 | depth 1 m m ... | reverse complement strand
GATGGCCTCGATCTGATCGTCAAGAAAATCGAGGACGAGAAACAGCTTGTTGAGCTGCTCGATTTTGGAATCGACTTCGGTCAGGGGTATCTGTTTGGCGAACCCCGCTTGAGCCGATCAGACTAGGCTCGGCGCGCTTTTGCGCAAATCCACTTTCTTCGCACACGCTGCCGTGGCATATGCCTGATGCATATGTCTGTATCCGATTCATCATCTGTCCAAACCGACCTTCTCCCGCGGCTTGAACCGCTTGCGGCGCGTTATGACCACCTGATCGTAGATCTGTGGGGTACGCTGCATAACGGTATTCATCCATTGCCGGGGGCGGTGGAGTGTCTGGCTGCGTTCAAGGCTGCGGGAACCGGTGTTGCGCTCCTTTCCAACGCGCCATTCCGCGTGTCGGGCGTGCGCACTGTTCTGGATCAGATCGGCATCCCCGACACCATCTATGACGACATATTCTGCTCTGGCGAAGTGGCGTGGCACGCCATTCGCAAACGCGAAGATGCGTGGCACAGCAAGCTCGGTCGCCGGGCTGCCTTCATTGGTCCGGATCGGCACCGTCCCATGCTCGACAATCCGGGGATCGATGGCGAGGCGGAGATCGCCGAGGCCGATTTTGTGATTTGCACTGGCCCACGGGATATGGGGCACACACTGGAAATGTATTTGCCTGAGCTTGAAGCCGCTGCAGCCCGTGGCTTGCCGATGGTCTGTACCAACCCGGATCGTGAAGTGCTCCGGGGTGACGCCCGCGAAATTTGCGCTGGCGCTATGGCCGAGGCTTATGAATCCCGTATGGGCGGGGATGTGGCCTGGCATGGCAAACCCTATCGACCGGTTTTCGATGAAGTCATGCGGTCCATCGGGTCTCCCGATCAAAGCCGGGTTCTGATGATTGGCGATGGTTTGGCTACCGATATTGCCGGCGCAGCTGCAGCCGGGCTGGATTCCGCTTTTGTCGTAAGTGGCATTGCAGGTGAAAAACTTGGTGTGTCCTATGGGGATTTGCCGAGTGCAGAAAAGCTGGCAGATATCCTCGCTGCAGCGCCCGCCGCACCGACTTACGCAATTCCGGGTTTGATCTGGTAGTATTTGTTTCGCGTACCGGGTGTAAGAACAAGCGCGTTCCGTCGTACCATTACTTGTCTCAAGGGGTCTGCCATCGCTGTTCACAGTCAGGAATGGGTCTGGACGTTCGATCATCCGCCCGATGCGCTCTGGCCACTGCTGTCTGATACAGCGCGATTCAACGAGGCAGCCGGCCTTCCCAAGCACGACATTATCGAAACACCGCAGCCAGATGGTTCCGTGCTCTATGAAGGGCGCGGTAAACAGGGGGTGATGACCCTCGAGTGGCGCGAAGAACCCGTGAACTGGGTCAAGAACCAGTGGTTCGAGCACCGTCGTCACTTCACCAAAGGGCCATTGAAGATGCTTTGCGCCGGTCTCCGCATCGAGCCGGATGGCGCGGGCAGCAAATGCACCTACACGCTTGAAGCCGAAGTATCTGGCCTGCTTGGGGAGCTGGCGCTTCGCACGGTGTTCTTCAAGTCGGTAGGCAAGACTTTCGCAGGACTGGTGAAGAAAGTGGATCTGTTCGTCAGCGGTTAGCGCGATACGCCCTTTGACATCACACCACCAGCTCTGGGTGAAGACGCGCGACTGAGACTGGCGCGCGCGGTCGAGGACATCGAGGCCTCGCCGCATGGGCATGGTCTAAGTGCCCGACTCGCAGAGTATGTCACCACGGCGCAGGAGGTGGATGTCGTCAAAATTCGGCCGCTCGAACTCGCGCGTGTCTGGAACCATGCGCCGCGTGAAGTGATCGAGGCCTGTCTGGAGGCGACCCGGGTCGGTTTGTTCAATCTCCGCTGGGATATCCTGTGTCCGCGGTGTCGTGTGGCGAAATCAATTTCGAGCGGTCTCGATGAGCTTCCGACCGGGGCGCATTGCGACACGTGCAATATCGATTATGACCGCGAGTTTTCACGCAACGTGGAACTGAGTTTCCAGCCCGCGCCGGGTATTCGCCCGATCGTGTTTGGCGAGTATTGCCTCTTCGGGCCCGGAAGTACGCCGCATATCGTGGCGCAGATTGCGGTGCCGGCAGGGGAGACGCGCAACCTTCACGGGGAGTTTGCCAAAGCCCCGTATCGCCTGCGCACCCTTGAGGCTGGACCTGAGGCGGATATCGAGCATGACGGGCAGGCCTTCCCGACGATGATCGTTGCGGACGACAATGTGCATGGCGGCGCTGTGTGTGCGGCCGGGCAGTTGAGTTTCGTCAACCAAAGCGCCCATGACCGCGTTTTCGTTATTGAGGAGCTAACCTGGGAGCAGGATGCGCTGACCGCCGACCGGGCGACAACGCTCCAGGCATTCCGAGACTTGTTCTCGGAGCAAATCCTGCGTCCCGGTGATGAGGTTTCCATACAACGCGTTTCGCTGATGTTTACCGATCTGCGCCGCTCGACCGCCCTTTATGAACAGATCGGCGATGCACGCGCCTATGCGCTGGTGCGTGATCATTTCGCGGTGTTGACCGAGATCGTTCGCAAGCATGATGGCGGGGTGGTCAAAACCATTGGCGATGCGGTTATGGCGTCGTTCACCGACCCGGTGAATTGTCTTTTAGCGGCGATCGAGATCCAGAATGCTGTCGGAGCGTTCAATGAGCGTCATGCCGGTGATATGGGTGACGAGGATGCCGTGACCATCAAGATCGGCATCCACGAGGGTCCCTGTATTGCTGTAACGTTGAATGATCGTCTGGACTATTTCGGAACCACCGTGAACATGGCGGCACGGCTGGAGAGCCAGAGCATGGGAGGAGATGTCGTGCTATCGCATGCAATCGCGGAAGATCCGGCTGTTGTGCCTCTGCTGGCCGATAAGGGCCTGTCTGATGAAAGCGCCGAATTGCGCGGTTTTGAAGCGCCGGTGCAATTTCATCGACTGATGATCGCAGGTGCGGCGGCTCGATAGACCCGCCTATCCACTCCGGATATACTTTCCGCCATCTTTGAAAAGCTTGGCGAGCCCGAAAATGGCTGAATTCCCGAAACCCACGAAGGACGAATGGCGCGCGCGCGCTGAAAAAGAGCTGCGCGGCCGCACGCCCGACGACCTTGTGTGGCAGACCCCGGAAGGGATCGACATCCGTCCCGTCTACACGGCAGAGGATCTGGAGGAGATTTCCTGGTCCGACAGCTTGCCGGGGTTCCCGCCATATATCGGCGGGCCCAAGGCCACGATGTATGCCGGTCGCCCCTGGACCGTGCGTCAATATGCAGGTTTCTCCACAGCAGAAGAATCAAATGCCTTCTATCGGAAGGCACTCGAAGGTGGTCAGCGCGGTCTTTCGGTGGCCTTCGATCTGGCCACCCACCGCGGATATGACAGCGACCATCCCCGAGTTGTGGGGGATGTTGGCAAGGCTGGCGTTGCGATCGACAGCGTCGAAGATTCCAAGATTCTTTTTGATGGTATCCCGCTCGATGAAATGAGCGTGTCGATGACCATGAACGGTGCGGTTTTGCCTGTGCTGGCGAACTACATCGTGGCGGCCGAAGAGCAGGGCGTGTCTCAGGACAAGTTGTCGGGGACCATCCAGAACGACATTCTCAAGGAGTTTATGGTCCGCAACACCTACATCTACCCGCCGGCGCCATCGATGCGGATTGTCGCGGACATCATCGGTTACACCGCGGAGCATATGCCGCGGTTCAATTCGATCTCGATTTCCGGCTATCACATGCAGGAAGCCGGAGCGACCGCGGTCCAGGAGCTCGCCTTCACGCTGGCGGATGGCGTGGAATATGTCCGTGCCGCGCGCAAGACAGGACTGGATGTCGACGCTTTCGCACCGCGTCTCTCGTTCTTCTTTGGCATCGGTATGAATTTCTTCATGGAGATTGCCAAGCTCCGTGCCGCGCGTTTCCTTTGGGCCCATCTGCTGCGGGACGAGTTTGACCCCAAAGACGAGCGCTCGTTGATGCTGCGCACCCATTGTCAGACGTCCGGCGTCTCCCTGACGGAGCAGGACCCCTATAACAACATTGTCCGCACAACGGTCGAGGCAATGGCGGCAACACTTGGGGGGACGCAGTCTCTCCACACCAATTCCTTTGACGAGGCTGTCGCTCTGCCGACGCCGTTCTCGTCCCGGATTGCACGGAACACGCAGTTGATCCTTCAGCATGAAACCGGGATCACCAATGTCGTGGACCCGATGGCGGGCTCTTATTATCTGGAAAGTCTGACCCATAGTCTGGTGGTCGAAGCGCGGAAGCTCATTGCGGAAGTCGAAGAGCTGGGCGGTATGACCAAGGCTGTGGAATCCGGGATGCCCAAGATGCGTATCGAAGAGGCTGCGGCACGTCGTCAGGCGCGGGTGGACCGTGGTGAGGACGTTATTGTCGGGGTCAATCGGTTCGTGCCCGACCAGATCGATGAAATTGACGTCCTGGATATCGACAATACGAAGGTGCGCGAATCTCAGCTGGTTCGTTTGGCCGAAATTCGCGCCAGCCGAGATGAGGCGGTCTGTAGCGCCGCGCTGGAGAATCTCGCGAAAGTGGCCGAAACAGGTGAGGGCAACCTGCTGGCAGCGTGTGTGGATGCTGCGCGGGTTCGGGCCACAGTCGGAGAAATGTCCGACGCGATGGAGAAGGTGTTTGGTCGGCACAAGGCGACCGTCCAGTCTATATCCGGGGTTTATGCCGCAGCCTATGAGGGGGATGAGGTGTTCGAGAAGACGGTCAAGGATATTGCCGCATTCGCCGAAGAAGAAGGACGTCGCCCGCGCATGCTGGTTGTGAAGTTGGGCCAGGATGGCCACGACCGGGGGGCCAAGGTTATCGCGACGGCCTTTGCTGATCTTGGTTTTGATGTCGATATCGGTCCTCTGTTTGCCACGCCGGAAGAGGCTGCGCGACAGGCTGTCGAAAATGACGTGCATGTCATCGGCGTCTCGACCCAGGCTGCGGGTCACAAGACCCTCGTGCCCCAGCTTGTCGCTGCGCTAAAGGCTGAGTGCGCCGAGGATATTATCGTCATATGCGGTGGCGTGATCCCGGCGAAGGATTATGAGTTTCTCCATTCCAACGGCGTTTCTGCCATTTATGGTCCTGGCACCAATATTCCATCTGCTGCTGGTGAGGTTCTGGAAATGATCCGCCAAAGTCGCCGCGAGGCTGCCTGATTCCATGTCTCAAAACGGGGTTGAATTGTCGGACGAACCGGTCGGTTACGCGCAGGAGATGGACTCCTATGGTTCTGTAACTGATCGCGGAATATTGCCGACCGTCCTGGCGTGGTTGCTGGCGCTGATCGCGTTTATGTGGATTGCCGCCAGTCTCTGGTACATCAATCGCGTGATTGGCTGGCAAACGATTCCGCAGCTATTGCCGAATGAACTGGGTGGGCTGATTGCCGGGGTTCTGACGCCGCCGGCGGTGTTGTTCGCGCTTGCCGCCTGGGCCGTGCGTGATCAGCAGATGTCTTATGATATTGCAGTTCTGGAGCAGCAGATCTGGCGTATGGAGAATCCGCATCGCCTGGCGAAGGAGCGTCTGGGGGAAGTGGGGCATGGGCTGCTGACCTATGCTGCAGCATTGGAAGGTGCCGTTGAAAATGCTCGGGTGCAGCTCGGCGAATTGCGCGGCGGCTTCGATGCCGAGATTGCGGAATTTGAGCAGGTTGCCGAATCCGTCAGGGCGCGGGCCCTCGATTCCGGTGAGACATTGCGTGCGCAGGCCGAGGAGCTCTCGTCAACGGCTGCGCGTATTGCGGCAAATCTTGAACAAATACGCGGCACGGGCAAAGACGAAGCGATTGCCATCGATGGTGCCTCTGAGCGGGCAACGGAATCCCTGCGTGAGCTGATCGAGGCCATGCGCGGGCAGATCGAATCTCTCGAGAATAATTTCCAGCAGGCCGTGGAGAACACTGTGGGCCGGGTGACGGGTGCCGGCGACACGGCCGCCGAGGACATCCGTGCCTCTGCCGATTTGGTTGTCACCCGAACGCATGAGGTTGTCGATTCGGTGCGCCAGGAAACCGAGGCGGCACGTGCCGTACTGAACGAGGCCGGCGAGAAGATTGCCCGTGATGTTGGTCTGGCATCCGATGCGGCGCTGGCCAATGCGCGGACCATTGGAGAAGAGCTCGGCCAGCATGCAAATCAGATCGGAGTGGGCTTCGAAGAGGCGGTTGCGCGTGCTTCTGAGCGCCTCGACGAACTTTCTCAGGAAGCTTCGGCGCGCGCGGATACTCTGGCGCAGGAGTTGGCCGGTCGTTTTGATGCGACAACGGAATCTTTTGAGCGTGTCGCGACTTTCGCATCCGAGCGGGTGGAGCAGGTTTCTCAAGAGGCCGCAAAGCGCGCGCGTGAATCTGCTGAGGCAGCTTCTGCAAGCGTGGCACAGACGTCGCAATCACTTGCGGCTGCTGTAGCGGCCGCGCATCAGGAATCTCTGACCATGACCGAAGGCCTGCGTGCGCAGGCTGATGCGCTTGCTTCGATGGCGCAGGCGAATTTCGTGCAGGTCGAAGGCATGGGTGATCGGTTGCGCGCCTATGCCGATGAACTTGCCAACGCCACCGATCTGGCCGAAGGCAAGGGGCGAACCCTGGGAGAAACTTTCCGGGGAGAAGCCGAAGCGCTCGAAGATGTTGCACGAACAGCTTCGGGGCATGCCGAACAGATTTCTGCTGAACTCCGCGAAGCCGCCGCGGGCTTGTCGCGCGCAACTGAACAGGCGTCTGCCGCGAGTGGCGAAGTCCGCGAATCATTCGCCGAACATGCGGGTTCCATTCAAGCTGAACTGGATCGTGCCGTTGCCAAGGCGCAGCAGGGCCGTGAAGAGGTTCTGGGCCAGCATGCGGCATTGGAGGCGGCGGTCTCGGAAGCAGAGGTGCGGATCAATGCGGTGCGCGAGACCCTGGGAGAGGGTTCCACGGCCATGGATCAGGCCGCCGAACGTGCCAGTGTCCACCTCCGGCGCATGCGGGAAGAACTGGGCGGAGAGCAGAAGCGGATCGGAGACATTGTCACGGATGTTGAAGGGCGACTGGCCACCGTGCGGGCGACCCTGCTGGAATCCGCCACGACGGTGGGCGAGGTTTCAGATACAGCAGAGGGTGCCGCCAAGACCATGCATGACGCGCTGCGGCGTCAGTCGCAGGAGCTCACCAATGCCAGCGTCACAGCCGGTGCGCGCGCTGAGGCCTTGGGTGAGTCACTTACCTTGCACACCCAGGCCTTGCAGCAGGCGGCAACGGATTCCCTCGAGCGCCTGGCGGAAGTGCGAGACATCATTCAACGTGAAACGGCCGTGCTGGAGAGCAATGCACGGACCGCGACAGACGGGATGTCAGAGGTCGCCAATCTGATGCGCCAGCGCCGTGAGGATCTGACGACAAGCACCGAGGAAATGCGCCGGGCGAGCACGGACTCCGAGGAGATGCTTGCCAAGCGCAGTCGCGATGTCCGGGAAACCACAGAAGGTATTCTCGAACGTTGGCGCGATCTGGGAGACATGCTGGCCGAGCGCGGTGAGACCTTGCGGGTAACCGGAGAAAGCGCCGTGGCGCGCGCCGAGGCGACGATGCAGTCCCTGGGTGGGCACACGAGTGAGTTTGCGTCCTCAACCGATCGGCTCGAGGGAAAGGTTGAGTCCCTGCGTGATCAACTTCGGGAGCAGGCGCGCGATATGCAGTCGACGATTGACCAGGTGTCCGAGCGCGCCGAGACCATGGCCGCATCCTTCCGTATGCAGGAACGTGCCTTGATTGTTGCCGCAGAGGAGGCGGCGCGGACAGCGGACGGGGTTCGCGAATCCTATCTCGATTCCAACCGGGGCGTTCTGTTGCACACGGTAAACCGTGTGCTTGATACGCTGGGGTCCATTGGGATTGACCTCGGCCGAATTTTGGATGGGGATGTCACCCCGGACATCATCAAGCGCTTCAACAAGGGTGACCGAACAGCAGCGGTTCGGCGGATTGCTTCGCGTGTCGGCGAACCGGCTTTGATTGCGCGGGTGCGGGAGCTCTTTGAGGAAGATGAAGAGTTCCGCGGTCTTGCCACGCGGTACCTGCGCGAGTTCGAGCGACTGCTGACCCAGGCGGGCGAAGCGGACCCCGATGAATTGCTTAGCGCAAGCCTGCTGACTGCGGATGTTGGCAAGGCCTATTTGCTGCTTTCCCGCGCGGTTGACCGGCATAAATAGACAAAAATGAATCTCGAGTGATTTGAGTTGCCGTTTGGCAGTTCACCTGTCGTGCTGCCTGTCAGTTGGATGTTATTTCGTTACAAAAGTTTTCATATGGTAATTTATTATAATAAATGATAATCGTACGTAATGTTAATTGGTTAATTTGATCCCGTGTGGCAGGTTGATGCAGGGTTAGCGTTACAAATGGAACTCGAGATCGATGAAACGGATCGGAATCTCCTGCAGGTCGTGCAGGAGGATGCGCGTTTGTCGTTTCGGGAGGTGGCACGTCGTGTTGGCATGTCGACTCCGGCGGTCGCCGAGCGTATTCGCAAGCTCGAAGGCGCCGGAGTTATCTCGGGATATACCGCTCGGGTAGAGCGTCTGGCGTTGGGGGAAGAGGTTGGCGCTTTTCTGCGCCTGACCGTATCCGATCTGGATTATCGTCGCGTGACCGGCCTTTGCGCCACGTTGGATGCTGTCATTGAATGCCATCACGTGACCGGCGATGATAGCTTCTTCATTCGGGTGTCGGTCCATTCGATCGCGGAACTCGAGGATGTTATCTCGCGATTTCGCAAGATTGGTGATGTGCGCAGCTCGTTGGTGCTGTCGTCGCCCGTTGATGGAAAGCCGGTGCGTCCGGCCTCTCGAGCCACGAGGTAAAGGCATGGCAGTTCCTGATCAGGATATGGCGGCGCTCGCCGAGTCTGTGTGTTCGGGTGACCGACGCGCGCTGGCGCGCGCCATAACACTTATCGAGTCCACGCGTGACGATCACCGTGATCAGGCCGAGGCGCTTCTTGAGGCGCTGCTGCCACATACCGGCAACGCAATGCGGATCGGCATCTCTGGGGTTCCGGGGGTTGGAAAGTCCACCTTCATTGAAACCTTCGGCCAGCATGTGATTGCGAATGGTCATAAGGTGGCCGTGTTGGCTGTGGATCCGTCCTCTCAGCGGACAGGGGGATCAATTCTGGGTGACAAGACGCGGATGGAGCAACTCTCGCGCGCGCCTGAGGCATTTATCAGACCGTCTCCGACAGCGGGCACACTGGGCGGTGTTGCGCGCCGGACGCGGGAGGTTCTGCTGGCCTGTGAAGCTTCGGGCTTCGATGTTGTGCTCGTTGAAACTGTTGGTGTCGGGCAATCCGAGACAGCTGTCTCGGATCTGGTGGATATGTTTGTCCTGCTCCTGCTGCCCGGTGGCGGCGATGAACTACAGGGTATCAAGAAAGGGATCATGGAGCTCGCGGATCTCGTGGTGGTTAACAAGGCCGATGGGGATCTGCGTGATGCTGCGGGCCGGGCAGCTTCTGAATACGCCAATGCGCTCCGGTTGTTGCACCCTCTGACTGCCGACTGGGTACCCGAGGTGCTGACCTGCTCGTCATTGGAAGGAGGGGGCGTTCCCGAAATTTGGACACGAATCGGCGATTTTCGCGAAATCGTTGAGGAATCGGGTGCTTTGGAGCGCAAGCGTGCGGATCAGGCCCGGCGTTGGATGTGGGGTGAAGTTGATGAAAATCTGCTATCAGCCTTCCGGCGGCACCCAAATGTCCGGGAAAAACTCTCCGAACTCGAAGAAAAGGTCTCTCAGGCCCGTGTCACGCCCTCGGCGGCAGCCCAAATGCTTCTGGATGCTTTTCGCGGGACCGAATAACGGTCAACTCAGGCTTGACCAAGCCGGTTGCTTACCCTAAAAACTCCGCCGAACGCGCCGTCTTTGGCGCGAAACTTATTCATGGAGCGAATCATGTCGCGCCGCTGCGCCATTACTGGCAAAGGCGTGATGACGGGTAACAACGTCAGTCACGCACACAATAAAACCCGCCGCCGGTTCCTGCCGAACCTGCAGTCGACCATGCTGTACAGCGAGACGCTGGCACGTGGTGTTCGTGTGAGAATGTCCACGAAGGCGATCCGCACCGTTGAGCACAAGGGCGGCGTTGATGCCTTCCTGCGTGACACCGCTGTTTCGAAGCTGCCGCGCGAACTGCGTCAGATGAAGCGCGATCTCGACAAGGTGGCTGTGGCCAGCTAATCGTCGAATTTACCGATGAAGCGAAAGCCCGCGATTCGCGGGCTTTTTTGCTGCGTGCCCAACGAATATTGATCGTCGTATATTTGGGGCGATACGCAGCCGGATGATATTGCGATGACCGACTATCCCGGATTTTCTTTTGATGTCGCCAAGACGGTGACCGCCGATGCGGATTGGCCGGGTGCGGCCCGTCGGGGTGTTCTGAAAACACCACACGGAACAATCCAGACTCCTGCATTCATCTTCTGCGCGACCCGTGGGGCGATCCGCGGTGTCCTGCCGGCACAAGCGCGTGCTGAGGGCACCCAGTTCGTTTTGGGAAATACCTACCATCTGATGTTGCAGCCCGGCGCAGAGCAAATCGCGAAGCTGGGCGGTTTGCACAGGATGATGGGTTGGGATGGCCCGATGCTTACGGATTCAGGCGGCTTCCAGATTTTTTCTCTCGGCGGCGGTAGCGGAGCAAAAGAGATCAAGGGAAATCGTGGTGACGGGCGCGACCCCTCGCTTTTGAAGATCACCGAAGAGGGGGCCTCTTTTCGTTCCTATATTGATGGCGCAAAAATCACCCTGACCCCTGAGGACTCGATCCGGATTCAGCGTGGGATCGGTGCCGATATCATCCTCGTGCTTGATGAGTGTACGCCCTACCACGTGGATCGGGACTACACGGCCAATTCCATGGAAATGACCCATCGCTGGGCCAAGCGATCACTTGCCGAATTCCAGAAGGATGCGGAAGGCTCAGCGGGGCCGCAGGCGCTTTATGGGATAACGCAGGGCGGTGTGTATGAGGACCTTCGTCGCGAGAGTTCGGAGTTCACAGCCTCCCAACCCTATTTTGGATACGCTGTTGGTGGATGCCTGGGTGGGGATTCCGGCGAGATGGATGATGTGGTCAAGATGGCCATGGCCCCGCTCAATGCCGCAACACCTGTGGCCCGTCCGATCCATCTGCTCGGCGTTGGCAGCGTCCGCGATGTCTGGAACGGGGCGGCAAAGGGTATTGATACCTTCGACTGTGTAAACCCGACCCGGCTGGCGCGCCATGGCAGCGCCTATATCCGTCCGGGACTTGGTGAGACCGAAAATGGTCGGGACTTCATCAACATCAAGAATGCGCGATTCCGTGATGATGAGGGCCCGCTTGATCCCGAATGTGATTGTGCGACATGCATGTCTGTTTCGCGTGCCTATGTGCATCACCTCGTGAAAGCGAGTGAAATCAATGCCGGGCAACTGCTGGCCATTCACAATGTCCGGTTCATGAATCGGTTGCTTGAGGCCGTTCGTGATGCGATCGAGGCCGATAACTACGCAGCGGCTTGGAAGTTCTGGGTCGAAGGCTAAGGCCTCGCCTAGGGCAGCAGCTCGAACATCAGCAGGACCGTCGGGCGGGATTTCGAAAAATCATTGTCGCTTGCGACGTAGAGAATTGTCTGCCCCTGCAGCCCTTGCGAGGTCGCAATCGCTTCAAAATTTGCTGTGATGAATGGTGGGTCTAGCCGCGCGATTTCTTGCGTCTGGATCGGTGCGCCCGGGCGAAGCTGTCGTTTGGGAATTTTCGCGAAGCGTGTTCCCTGCGGGTTGGCGGCTGTGCCCCGCCGTTCGATGACCATGATGTCGCCATTCTTCAGCAACGTGGCCCCGGTTGGCCGATAAGGCTGATACAGGGCATAGCTCATGGGAGTCCATGTGGCGCCATTGCCGAGCCAGGCAAAGGTAAACCCGCGGGAAGTCGGCATGTCTTCGGCAATCAGCAGGATTTCACGGTTGGCCGTTGGGCTTGCCGCTTCAATGCCGCGTGTCGACCGGGCGCGTTCCAGTCCCACAGGCGTATTGAGAAGACGCGGGACGGTCTGGAGCGGTTTGACCGAGCGCGGGAAGTGCAGCAAGCGATGCCGGCGTTCGAAGGCCACCAGCAGGCCTCCATCGGGCATCTCGGCAATGGCTTCGATGGCTGCATTTGTGCCGCGACCTGCCGCGCCAATCACCGGGCGGATTTCATCAAGAGTGGCCCCCGCGAGATTGCCTGCGGCGTTGTACTGGAGGCGCACGTCAGCGACGTCGCCTTTGTCCGTCATCATGTAGGCAGTGTGACCGCCGAGCTCGATCTCCATTGCGGAGATGCCACCGAACTTTGGATCCTTGAAGGTGATCTCAAGGCCGCCGCGAAAGAACAATCGGCCAACCCGGTTCTGTTCACCCAGGCCCTTGTGCAGATTGATCTCTTTTGACTCGGCCAAGGCAGGCGGGGCCGCAAAGGCAAAAAGGAGAGTGGTCAGACAGAGGAGCGAGCGCATGGCGCAACTATAGCGTGGTTTGCGGATGTCTGCGCTAGGCAGCACGTTTCGGCCTGCCGCCACCACGACGTTTCCCGCCGTCTTCTGACTCGTCGAAGAGCTCCGCAAGCTGATCCATAACGGTCCCGCCCAGTTGTTCTGCATCCACGATGGTCACCGCGCGATCGTAGTAGCGGGTGACGTCATGGCCGATGCCGATCGCGAGCAATTCAACAGGCGAATAGGTCTCAATCCATTCGATTATCTGACGCAGGTGGCGCTCCAGATAGTTCCCGGCGTTCACCGACAGGGTTGAATCGTCCACGGGCGCGCCATCTGAAACGATCATCAGAATGCGGCGCTGTTCGGGGCGGGCCAGCAATCGATTATGCGCCCAGAGAAGGGCCTCACCATCGATGTTTTCCTTGAGCAATCCTTCGCGAAGCATGAGGCCGAGATTCTTGCGGGCCCGACGCCATGGCGCGTCTGCGGATTTGTAAATGATATGACGCAGATCGTTCAGGCGCCCCGGATTGGCAGGCTTGCCCGCGGCGAGCCATTTCTCGCGCGATTGGCCGCCCTTCCAGGCGCGGGTTGTGAAACCGAGAATTTCGACCTTCACGCCACACCGCTCCAGGGTTCGGGCCAGTATATCTGCGCTCATTGCAGCAACAGATATCGGCCGTCCGCGCATTGAGCCCGAGTTGTCGATCAGAAGCGTGACCACGGTGTCACGGAAATTCATGTCCTTCTCAAGCTTGAAGCTCAAGGGGTGGGACGGGTTTGTGACCACGCGCGTGAGGCGGGCGGTATCAAGCAGGCCCTCTTCAAGGTCAAAATCCCATGTCCGCGTCTGCTTGGCCATGAGGCGACGTTGCAAGCGGTTGGCCAGGCGGGAAATCACGTTCTGCAGGTTCCCGAGCTGCTGGTCGAGTTGCTGACGCAGGCGCGTCAGTTCATCGGCATCACACAAATCGGGTGCTTCAATTTCCTCGTCAAATTCGGTCGTGAAGGCCCCGTAGACGAACTGTTCGCCCTGGTTGTGGCCGAACTCCGGCGGACGCCAGGGCTGACCCGGCGCATCAGGGTCTTCGTCCCCGGCACCGGGTTCGAGGTCGCCATCACCATCTTCAAATGGCATATCGGCTTCTTCGGTTTCGGCACCAGCATCTTCTTCATCACCGGCACCGTCCATGGAGCGGGCGTCGCCATCGCCTTCACCCTCGCCGGTGGTCTCGCCTTCACCGTCTTCCTGCTCGTCCTCGCTGCTGTCCTCATTGGGATCAGGCTCGGCGTTGAGTTCGTCGTCAGCAAGGCCCAGGTCGGAAATCATCTGCCGGACGATGTCCTGAAATGCTTCCTGATCGTCCAGGCGATTGTCGAGGCCCGATAGGGTGTCACCAATTTTGGATTCAACGAAAGGCCGCCAGAGATCGACCATCTGCTGCGCTGAAGGCGGCGGGGCGGCCCCGGTCAAGGCTTCGCGGACCAGAAGCGCAACGGCTTCGGATACGGGGGCCTGTTCGCGGTCCGTGACCCGCGCGTAGCCCTTGTTCCGGCAGCGGACTTCGAGGGCGACGCCAAGATTCTCGGCCACTCCGGCCATGTGGCGTGCGCCGATGGCTTCGACACGGGCTTGTTCGACCGCATCATAGAGTGCGCGGGCGGCGGGTGCTGTGGGAACCCGTGTGGTGTGAATGTCTGCATTGTGGTGGCGCAATTTGAGCGCCATGGCATCGGCTTCACCGCGCGCCACACTGACGTCTTCGCGTGGCAGGTCCCGGCTGGGCAGTGGGATGCGTGCTTCGGTCCCGTGAAAACCCGGAGCATCCGGGGTAAACGAAGCTGTCAGCTCCGGCTCGCGCGACATCGCGCGCATCGCCGAAGCTGTGACCCGGAGGAATTCCTCGACCGGCCCGTCGTTGCTGTTTCTGCCTGATCCAGCCATTGGTGGTTACTGCGTCTGGGCTGTTTCAATCACACTGTCATCGAGATCGGTCCCGAAGCAGCGCTGATAATACTCGGCCACTGTCGGCCGTTCGACTTCATCACATTTGTTCAGGAAGGTGACCGTGAAGGCCAGCGCAACGGATTCAAATATACGGGCATTCTCGGCCCAGGTGATGACGGTGCGCGGAGACATCACAGTAGAGATGTCGCCACCGATGAACCCGGCTCGGGTCAGGTCGGCTGTGGCCACCATTGCAGAGACCGTCTCGCGGCCTTCCTTGTTGTCGTAGTCCGGGCTTTTGGCGATGACAATGTCGACTTCCTGCTGATGGGGCAGGTAGTTCAGGGTCGTCACGATGTTCCAGCGATCCATCTGGGCCTGGTTGATCTGCTGGGTGCCATGATAAAGGCCGGTCGTATCGCCCAAACCGACGGTGTTGGCCGTCGCGAACAAGCGGAAACTGGGATGGGGGCGCAACACCTTGTTCTGGTCGAGCAGGGTGAGCTTGCTGTCGGCTTCCAGCACACGCTGAATCACGAACATCACATCCGGGCGGCCGGCGTCGTATTCGTCAAACACAAGTGCGCAGGGGTGCTGCAGCGTCCAGGGCAACAGGCCTTCGCGGAACTCGGTCACCTGAGCGCCGTCACGCAGGACGATGGCATCCTTGCCGATGAGGTCGATGCGGCTGATGTGGCTGTCGAGGTTGACGCGAATACACGGCCAGTTAAGGCGGGCAGCAACCTGTTCGATATGGGTCGACTTTCCGGTACCGTGATAGCCTTGAACCATCACCCGACGATTGTGCGAGAAGCCGGCCAGAATGGCGCGTGTTGTATCGGGATCGAACCGATAGCCTTCGTCCAGCGCGGGCACGTGAATGGTGGATTCCGAAAATGCCGGGGCCGTTGCGTCGGAATCAATTCCGAAAACATCGCGCACCGACACGGTCGTGTCGGGCTCGGGGCTGGTGGGCATGTCGGTGCTGGCAAGCGATTCAGTCGATTCCATAATACGTTCCGTATTCATCAAAGTTTATACTTCCGACCGGCCCGTTACGGGCCGTTCGATTGCGTCAGTGTCGCATAGGCCTGATTGATTGCCTTGAGACGTTCTTCAGCCTGCTTGTCGCCACCATTTGCGTCAGGATGGTGTTGTTTCACCAATTCCTTGTAACGCCGCTTGATGGCGTCGGGTGTAACCGGCGGCGTCAACTCCATTATAGCAAGTGCTTGCGTGTAAGGAGAGTCCGGAAGTTCGGAATTTTGACGAACTTTTTCATCTTCCTCGGTCTCGAAGAAGCCAAAGGGATCGCGGATGCCTTGCGGTGGGCGTCCGCCATTCAGTGGCCAGGTCGGTCGGTGCCAGTAGGCTGTCCCGCGCCGATCTTCCTCGACCGCGTCTTCATCCATATCCGCGTAGTAGTTCCATCGGGCGTTGTAGGCACGCACATGGTCGAGGCAAAACCAGAGATAGTCGCGCAATTGTTGCCGCGAACGGGGCGCGCGAAACTCGCCGGCCAGATCACAGCCAGGGTGTTCGCAGTTTTTCTGATCGGGAGCGTGCATCCCGGCCTCGGTAAGAAATTCGTCGAGGTCGATTTTCTTGCTTCGACGTGTCATGCCGGGAATATGTCTATGGGGAGCCGCTGAAGCAAGGAAACCCCGCCACTTGTTTAGGGAGAAACCGAGATGAATCGTGCAGAACGTATCCGATCGGCAATTGAGAGTGCCATTGAGCCAGACAGTCTCGAGGTCACGGACGAATCACATCTTCATGCTGGTCACGCCGGGGCCCAGCCCGGTGGTGAAACACATTATGAGGTAACTGTTGTAAGTTCGCGTTTTTCGGGTCAGTCGCGTGTCGCGCGGCAAAGAAGTGTGTATGCCCTTCTGGGTAACGAGTTTTCGTCTGGTCTTCATGCGCTTTCTGTGCGCGCTCTGACGCCTGAAGAGGTCTCTTAATTCTATTTTGAAACACAAATATAATGAGTGTTGCAACAACGCCCCAGTCTGTTTAAGCTTACGGAGCAATAGTTTACGGGGCCCTTCGGGGCGGGGAAGGTCTGAAATGCTCGTGAATCGGAACATAACGGTTGGTGATTTGCGTACCAGTGTACGTCTGGAGCCGGAATTTTGGTCTGCGCTCTCTGATATTTCAGTTCGTGAAAAACTTCGCGTTGATCAACTGTGCACGCTCATCGACGCCCATTTGGGTGAACTGGGCCGAACGGCGGCGATCCGGGTGTTTATCGCAAGCTATTTTGCAGCGCAGAAGGCCGAGAAGCAGGACCTGCGGGTTCCACAACCTTATGGACGTGGGGACATGTATCGTCCCGAATCACAGATGCCGCAGCGTGCGTTCGGTTAGACAGCGTTACGTGACAAACCGTTCAGGCTAGGACGCATCCGGGCCATCATAATGGTTCGGCCAAAGTTCCTTGACCTTGGGGCCATCACTTCGAAACGCATGACAGGTATTGAGCAGACGTGGGGCCCGCCCTGACGCTGCAGGTCCTTCCGGGCTGTCCTTGCTTTTAAGCGGAAAGATCGTCTGAAACGCAGTTGTTGCAACTGGTCCCAGCAGCTCGACAATATGTGTACAACCCTCAACTCCGCCGAGACGCTGACTGACTGTGCGACGCCAGCCCGGACCGATTGATACGCCGATCAGTCGTTTGAAGTTTGGCGCGATTTCCTTACAGATTCCAAAGGGACTGAACTCGGTCGTCGCTTCCACATCATGAATGTGAAGGTCATCATCGACGGTGAGCCGAATCCACATTTCATGCACAGGCTCACCTGGCAGCACATCACCGCGTTCGCTGTTGGAGAAGGTGTAGGTTTTTACATCTGTCAGATGTCCCTCGATGTCCCACAGGCCGTCAGATCGTCTGTAGCCGGTGCAACTGACCGAGCGCGTGTGTATGTGTTCGCGCGCCGCCGGTTCTGAAAGTGGCATGGGTATGTCCTCGATGTGGAACCCCGAAGAGGGCTTATTGAATTTGGGTTAGCCCGGCGTTTGCGGCGTATCGATGGGGGCGTCTCCATCCGTTGCGTCGGCGCGCCGTGTAATCCGGAGCTGACGCAGTTGGTTGCCGCTTCGACGCAGAACATCGATCTTGAGATCAGAAATTGCAAAGCTCTGACCTTCCTGCGGGATAAAGCGGGCTTCGTGCAGCACCAAGCCTGCAATGGTCGAGGCCTCTTCGTCTGAAAGACGCCAGTCGAATTCGCGATTCAGATCGCGAATGGTCACGCGGCCGTCGACCAAAAGGGAGCCGTCGGCCTGCCGTCGGACACCCGGGACGGGGATGTCGTGCTCATCATCGATCTCTCCGACGATTTCCTCAATGATGTCTTCGAGAGTCACAACTCCTTGCAGGGAACCGTACTCGTCCACGACCAATGCAAAATGCTCTCGTCGGTCACGGAACTCGTGCAACTGACTCAGGCAATCCGTCGATTCAGGCACAAACCATGGCTCGGCAGCCACGGAGGTAATATGCATTTCATCGATATGACCTTCGTGAACCTGGACTTCACGCAGCAAAGCCTTGGCGTTGAGAACCCCGACAATATTGTCGGGATCGCCGCTGAAGATCGGGACTCGTGTAAAAGGGCTGTCGAGCATTCGTGTCACGATCTCGCCGGGCGCCAGATTCGCATCAATCATGCTCACGTCGGTGCGATGTGTCATGATTTCACCGACCTCAATATCGTCGAGATCCATGACGCCACCCAGCATCTGACCCTCATGGGCATTCACCGTGTTGGTGTCTGAATGCAGGCGGATCGCACCGCGCAATTCTTCTTCACGCGCTTCGTCCTCAGCTGAGGACACCCTCTCTCCAAGCAGACGTAGCAGGACGTCCACAATGATCTCGACGGTTTTCGAGATCGGCGTGAGCACAATAATAATGGCCCGGATAATCGGACCGACCGTCAGGGCCACGTCGTCGGCGTGCCGGATAGCATAGGTCTTTGGCAGGACCTCTGAAAAGATCACCACCAGAATTGTCATCGCGACAGTGGCGTAGATCACTCCGGAATCGCCGAAGAGCGTGATCATCAGACTTGTTGCCAGGGCTGAAGCCAGAATGTTGACGATATTGTTGCCGATCAGGATCCCGCCGATCAGACGCTCTTGCTGGGCGTGCAGTAGGTTGACGATCCGGGCGCGCTTGTTGCCATCGCTTTCCAGCTGATGCATCCGAGGTCGTGATGCACCCGTCAGTGCCGTTTCCGAACCGGAGAAGAACCCCGAGAACGCCAACAGGACGATGATCGAGATAATGGTGAGAATGATGGGATCACTCATGATGTTTGCGTGCCTTGTTGAAGGTCAGGCCGCTTTGGCCAGTGTGTCGAGCAGGCGTACGAGTTCAGCTTCTTCCACCTCATTGGTCACAAAGGCTTCACCGATTCCACGAACCAGGATGAACGTCGTACGACCGGCCTGAACCTTTTTGTCCCTACCCATATGGTCGATCAGTATCTGGGTGTTCCAATTTCCGTTGGGGTGAACGGGCACATGTATGGGGAGCCCGACGGCCTTGAAATGGTCCCGCACCCGGGTCGCATCTTCAGCGGGGCACAGGCCCAGCGCCACCGAAAGGTCAAATGCCAGAACCATGCCGATGGAGACGGCTTCACCATGGAGTAACAGGTCACCGAAGCCGGTTTCGGCTTCGAGGGCATGTGCAAATGTGTGACCAAGATTGAGCAAGGCGCGCCGCCCCGTTTCACGTTCGTCCTGATTGACGATCTCGGCTTTCATTTCGCAGGCCCGGACGATGGCACGGGTCTGGGCGGTTGGATCACCTTCGAGGACTTTCGCCCCGTCTGCTTCTAGCCAGCCAAAGAATTCCGGGTCTCCCAGCAACCCGTATTTGACGGTCTCGGCATAGCCAGCCGCCAACTCGCGAGGCGGCAGTGTTTTCAAGGTATTGGTGTCCGCGATAACCAGGCGTGGCTGGTAAAAGGTCCCGACGAGGTTCTTGCCGTGGGGGGAATTGATGGCGGTCTTGCCGCCGACCGAGCTGTCGACCTGCGCCAATAGAGTCGTTGGAATCTGAACAAACTCGACGCCGCGCAGCGCGATGCTGGCGGTGAAGCCTGTCAGGTCGCCGATCACGCCGCCACCGAGTGCTACAAGAACGGTTCCGCGTTCGAGTCCATCTTGCAGAAGGTCGTTCAACAGGCTTTCAAGATAGACAAAGGATTTGGACTGCTCACCAGCATCAATCTGGATCGTCCGGCCGGTGTGACCGGCTTGTGCAAGACTGTTTTCGAGACGCTCTGCGTAGATCGGCCCAACATTGGAGTCTGTGATGATCACCACATGACGCTCACCCAGACGTTCGGCAATCAGGGCACCGGCGTTGTCCAGCAAATCGGGGCCAATGGCGATGTCATAGGATCGCGGACCAAGGTCCACAGTGATGGTTTGTGTGCTGTCGGGATTCTGACTCATTGCGTGCCGTTCTCATTCGTCTTCGCGAGGTAGGCATCAAGAGCCTGACATACGCGATTGACCGTTTCTTCCGGGGGGGCGTCATCGCTTTCGACGACGATATCCGATAGCTCATAGATCGGGTGACGTACTTTCATCAAGTCTTTCAGGGTCTTGGCCGGGTCGTCATTCTTCAGGAGCGGACGATTGCTGCGTTTTGCAGTTCGGCGAACAAGAGTCTCCAGATCAGCGCGCAGCCAAATCGACACGCCGGATTCAATGATTCTCGCGCGCGTGAACTCATCCATAAACGCCCCGCCACCCGTCGCCAGCACGATGGGCGGGCCTTCGAGCAATCGGGCGATTACGCGCCGCTCGCCATCGCGGAAGGCCTCTTCACCGTGGCGTTCGAAAATTTCTTCGATGGAACACCCCGCCGCAACCTCGATCTCGGTATCCGCGTCGACAAACGGCAAATGAAGGTGGTTGGCAAGGCGACGGCCAATTGCCGACTTTCCAGCGCCCATCAGTCCCACCATCACAATGGACTTTTTATGGCGAGAATGACCGGTTGTCGCGTTATCTTGTTCCAACTGGGGTTCTGGTTGCTCAGAATCGACCATATCCTGCTATCTTCACATATTCCTGTTGCGGGCCCGACTCGTCGCGAAATCGCCATTGTTCTGCTGCCATAATAGGCCTTTGGGCAAGGGCCCGCGAGGGCCAGATTTTCTCTTGGCTTGGCACGATGTGGTGCGGAGGTTCATTTGTTCAAGTTTGTAGCAGCAATCCTACTGATCGGGATCATCGCGGGCGGTGTTTTTCTTGCAACCTGGGATATTCCAGCACCCACCGAACAGGTGGAGAAAACGCTCCCCAATGATCGTTTTCCGCGATAACAGCGCCATGCTGTGCGCGCGATTCTTCGCCGTGGTCATGGTTGGACTGGCGGCCGGTGTATTGCCCGCAGTCGCTGTGGCGCAACAAAGCGGCCCGATCCGGCTTGCGCCGCTGCCGCCGGCCACCGAGCGACCCGCCGATCGAAACGAACAACCGGGGTCCCGGTTGCGGCCCGGTCAGGTCGTCGTTGAAGGTTTGGGTGCCCGAGGTGAGGACGCACTGGGTGTGCTGGGCGACGACAGTGGCGGTTTGGGAAATGACATGTGGGCCGGAAGCCGTCGTGTTGATGCTGTACGGCTGCTGCGTAACCTTCCGGAGTCCTACCCGTTGCGCCAAGCCTATGAATTGGCGCGCCGTGTTCTCTCAACGGCGGCCGAACCGCCCCGCGCGACCTCGGACAATCAGGGTATGCTCGGCCTTCGGGTCGAAAAGCTGGCCGCTATCGGATCAACGTCAAGCGCACTGCGGCTGATAAATGCGTCGAACGCGGCGCAGGTTCCCGACCATCTGGCGGGGGCTGCCGTGCGTGCGCGTTTCAATTCCGGAAATCTTGTTGCGGGTTGTGCTTTGGTGCGCGACTACACGGGTGGTTATGGAAATGCCTTCTGGCAGCAGGCTCTCATCATCTGTCAGGTTGCAGACGGCAATTCCGATCAGGCTGCATTGGGCATTGATCTGTTGCGCGAGCAGGGCCTGCAGATAGATCCTGCCTTTACGGCGGCTGCGCTCACCGCGGCAGGAGGTGGCAAGGTTAAGGTTGATGTGACGGATGCCGCCGCGCCTGTTGATGTGATGACCTTTGCACTTTGGCTGGCGGCAAAAGCAGAATTTCCCGATGAACTTGCCCAAAGGATTGCACCGGGTCTGCTTCCTGCACTCGTATCGGTGCCTGATCTTGACCCTGACATGCGGCTCGCCGTCGCCCATCGCGGATTGCAGGCGGGAATTTTGACGGGAGCCGATGTTGTTCAGGTTTATGAGGGTCTGGGGGTCAGTGATGCTGATATGTCCAGCGCCCTCACAGCGCCGGATACGGTCAGCAATGACCGGCTGCTGGCTTATCTCTATCTGGCTGCGGCCACGCGTACAGCCCCGATTGCCCGCTCTGAAGCACTTTGGGAGGCCTGGACTCGCGGTCGTGAGGCGGGTGGCTTTGATATCGTGTCTCTGACCACGGCCGATTTGTTGCGCGATGTGCCGGTGACACCGGATTTTGGCTGGTTGTCAGGCGTTGCGGCTGAAGTTTCCCTTGTGGCGGGACGCAATAGACAGGCGCTCGATTGGTATCGGGTGGTCTTGCGTCAGGCACCAATTGTGCCCGAGCTTGCACGTGCAGCAGCAGAACTTTGGCCCATGATGCGGGTGATTGGTCGTGCTAAATCCGGTGGTTTTGCCCTGACCGCAGGCACCGGGGTCGCGGCGGCGGCCGGACAGACGGTCACGCCTACGCCTCCGCGCGGGCCGGTGCCGTGGAACGCGGCGCGACTTGATCGCTGGGTCGATCTTGCCAAATCTGGTCCCCGTGCGGACGACGTCGGCACAACCTTGTCCATGCTCGAGGCTCTGGGTGATGGGGGGGATGATGCCCAATGGCGCCTGGTTGGGCTGGGTGCCAGCCGGTCCGTGATGATGCCTGATGTGGCTATCCTTGCCGGTCTTTCGAGAGCCGCCGAGGACGGTCGAAAGGCAGAGGCCGTGCTTTACGCACTTTATGCGCTGGGGCAGTCCGGCAAGGTGCCCCATGCCAATGTGGTTGCTGCAGTTGTCCGGGCGCTCGATCGCGTTGGCCTCAATGAGGCCGCACAGGCCATGGCGCGCGAGATGGCCGGCCAAAGCATGGCCTCGGAACGTCCGTGAGCCGGCGGCGCGAACCTGTCCCGGTCGCACTGGTCAGCCGGTATTTTGAAGCATTTCTGGAACTTCTTGTCGCCGAACGCGGGGTTTCCGCGAATACGCTTCTGGCCTATCGGCGTGACCTTCTCGACGTGGCGACCTTTCTGGCGGGGCCGGGTGACGGCGCGGCGCAAGGCGTTCTCGATGGTGCATCCACCGAAGATTTGCGGCGTTATCTCAAGCATCTCGACGCGCAAGGCATGAGTGCAGGCACCGCTGCCCGGCGTCTCTCGGCCCTGCGTCAGTTTTATCGCTTTCTCTATGCCGACGGACTGCGCGGGGATGACCCGACGTCCATTTTGGAAAGCCCGCGACAGGGCCGCCCGCTTCCCAAAATCATATCCGAAGCCGATGTCGCGAGCCTTCTTGAGGTCGCCGAGAAAGGGAATGGTGCCGAAGGCCTGCGGCTCTGTGCGATGGTTGAGCTGTGTTACGCGACAGGTATGCGCGTGTCGGAGCTGGTTGGTCTGCCGCTTGCCGCTGTGCAGCGTGATCCCGAGTTTTTGATTGTGCGTGGCAAGGGCAACAAGGAACGTATGGTGCCGCTGAGCGAGCCAGCGCGGGATGCGGTGCGAAACTATCTTGTCGTACGTGATGGGTTTATGCCCGAGGGCGCGACCTCAGCCCATTTGTTTCCCGGACGGGGCGGAAAACACCTCAGCCGACAACGCTTCTTTCAGATGCTTAAGGACCTGGCCCGGAGAGCGGGACTCGACCCGCGTAAGGTCAGCCCCCATGTTTTGCGACACGCATTTGCAACCCACCTGCTGCATCACGATGCCGATTTGCGCAGCGTTCAGCAGATGCTCGGTCATGCGGATATTTCGACAACCCAGATTTACACCCATGTGCTTGATGAACGAATGCGGCGTCTGGTGGCAGACCATCATCCGCTGGCGCGTGCGCAGGTGAACTAGACAAACCGCTCTTCAACCGACGATCGAAACCGTATAGATATCGGCCATGCCACACTTTCTGGACTTTGAAAAACCCATCGCAGACCTCGAAGGTAAGATCGAGGAGCTCCGTCATCTCTCGGATGGCGAGATTAATATTGCGGACGAGGTCGGCAAGCTCGAGGGCAAGGTCGAGCGGCAGCTGCGTCAGACCTATGGGCGCCTGACGGCATGGCAGAAAGTGCAGGTTGCGCGGCATCCCGGACGTCCGAAATGCGGGGACTATGTCTCGACATTGATTGATGAGTTTGTGCCGCTCGCCGGTGACCGCCTTTATTCCGAAGACGCAGCGCTGGTGGCGGGTTTGGGACGGTTTCGCGGGCGCCCTGTTGCCGTGCTCGGCCATGAAAAAGGCAACGATACAGAAAGTCGTATTGCCCATAATTTTGGTATGGCGCGCCCGGAAGGCTATCGGAAGGCCCAGCGGGTTATGGATTTGGCGAACAGGTTTGACCTGCCGCTGTTGTCTTTCGTGGATACCTCGGGCGCCTATCCGGGCGTCGGGGCCGAGGAACGCGGCCAGTCCGAAGCGATTGCACGATCCATCCAGTCCTGCCTGTCTCTGACCGTTCCCTTCGTTTCTGTGATCATCGGGGAGGGTGGTTCAGGTGGGGCGATTGCGATCGCCACGGCCAATAAGATCTTCATGCTTGAACATGCTGTCTACTCGGTGATTTCTCCCGAAGGCTGCGCCTCGATCCTGTGGCGTGATGGTGCCCGTGCGCAGGAGGCTGCCGAGGCCCTCAAGATTACCGCTCAGGATTTGATGGGCCTGAAGCTGATCGACGGCATCATCGAAGAACCTCTGGGCGGCGCGCAGCGTGATCCCGGTGTGACCATTCAGGCCGTGGGTGAACAGATCGGTGATGCGCTCGACACATTCGCTGGCATGGATGGTGATGCCCTCAAGAACCATCGGCGAGAAAAGTTTGCAGCATTGGGAACGGCGGGACTGATCTAGCGTTTTTGAGAACAGGGGAAACCGATGACCAAAACGGAATCTTTGGTTGAGCTCCTTCTCAACAGGCTCGGCGCCGAAAGCGATAACATCCGCAGGCAATGGGCTGCTCCCGTCGGCACTTCGACATGTCATTTTGTGGTCGATGATCTTCTGCCCGAGGAGTTGTGCGAGGAAATATTTCTGGCCTTCCCCCGGGATGCAACAGGCTTCTTCAGCCGTGAATCCTTTCGGGAGAGAAAACGGACATCGGCTGACCTCAGCTCTTATCCCGCCATATTGTCCGGTATCACATATGCGTTTCAGGACCCACGGGTTGTGGAGTTTGTGGCGGCTTGTACGGGCATGACGCAGCTCGAGCCGGACCCCAAACTCTATGCGGGCGGATTGTCGATGATGTTTGCCGGTGATTTTCTGAACCCGCATATCGACAACAGCCATGATGCGATGCGCCAGCGTTATCGGCGACTGAACCTGCTTTACTACGTCTCCCCCGAATGGACTCTGGAGGATGGTGGAAATTTTGAGCTTTGGGATGATGGCAGGCAGGTCGCCAAAACTATTGTGTCTGCGCGAAATCGCCTGGTGGTGATGGAAACCGACCGATCGAGTTGGCATTCTGTGAGCCCGGTGCAGTCCGACATGCCCCGCTGCTGTGTTTCAAACTATTACTTTTCCAAGGTCTCCCCCGACGAGACGGATTATTTTCATGTGACATCGTTTTCCGGGCGGCCCGAACAGGCCTTTCGGCGGGTGCTGGGGGTTGTCGACAATACCTTGAGAAATCTGGTGGCGCGGATGCTGAAAGTCGGGCGTGGTCGTAACCGGGTCAACGAACCGGATAGACCCGACAAACCGGTTTGATCCCGGCGTTTTCGCTATCGTGTGCCGGAGAACTTTGGCATCACCGCTTCGGTGAAGCGGCTGAAAGAAGCCGTGGATTCGTCTCGGCTCAGGTCGCCATAGGCAAACCGGCAGACGAAGTAATTCAGACCAGCAGTCTCGATCTGGCGTTCGATTTCCGCAGCGACGGTTTCAGGTGTGCCCACAATAGCCGCGTCGCGCGCGCGCAGCTGTGAGGTCTGACGCATAGGCGCGGTCTTCCATGCCGTGCTTGCGCCAGAGTGCGATGAAGTTTTCGTACCACGCAGCATAGGCGCGCGCGCCGATCCGTTCGGCTTCTTCCATTGTCTCCCCGATGAAGACGTGACGTGCGACCCCGATCTTTGTGGTGACCGCACCGCCATGGGTTTTGTCCCAGACGTCCCGATACTGATCGGTTGCCGCGCGGGTGATCTCGCAAGGTGCGTTGCTGATGATGTTGATCTTTTGGGTTGCCGGCCATCCGGCGCCATCGGGAGTCGCGACGCCGTACCAGACTGGCGGGTGGGGGTGTTGCAGGGGCTTCATCACCATCGGCACGTCGTCATAGCTAAAGTGATCACCTGAGAAGGACAGGGTGTCTGAGGTGAGGCCGCGGATCAGGACTTCATAGGCCTCGGTATAGCTTGGCATTGCGGAATCTTTGGTGACGCCGAAATAGGCGACCTCAAAGGGTGAAATGCCGCGGCCGACACCGAATTCAAATCGTCCGTTCGACATCTGGTCGAGCATGCAGATTTCCTCGATCAGCCGAAGCGGCTCATAGAGCGGCAGGCAGTAAACCATGGGGCCGAAATGGATGTTTTCCGTGCGCTGAGCGACAGCCGCCAGAAATACGCTGGGCGAGGGCGCCAGGCCCAGCGGCGTCGCGTGATGCTCGGCGAGATGATACATCGCAATGCCCGCGCGATCATAAGCTGCGATCAGTTGCAGGCGGTCTTCATAGATATCGTGCGCCGATGCACCGGGCCGCTGGTCGAGATGATCAAAAACGCCAAACTCGACCATCCCCACTCCGAGGCTCTAGGCCAGCTTGCCGTGGCAGTGCTTGTACTTTTTGCCGGTCCCACATGGACACGCCGCATTGCGGGAGACCTTGCCCCATGTGCTGGGGTCATTCGGGTCGATCTCGGCCGCCGCCGTGTTGCGGGCGGGTTGGCGTGCCTCTGCACCTGCGGGCTGGGCATCGCCGAACTGGCCGGCCATGGCGTGCTGGGTTTCGATTTCCCGCGGTGATTCAGGTTCGGGCACCGGGTTGGGTGCGTCGATCTGTATTTCGATATGGCTGAGAAGCTGGGTGACGCCCTCGCGCAGTCGTCCGAGCATGTCCTGGAACATGTCGAAGGCTTCGCGCTTGTATTCGTTGAGCGGGTTTTTCTGTCCGAATGCCCGCAGGCCGATGCCCTGACGCAAATGGTCGAGGCGCAGCAAGTGATCTTTCCAGTACTGATCAAGAATCTGCAGGAGCAGGTTTTTCTCTGCCATCCGCATCAGATCGGCGCCGTAATTCACGGCTTTGGCGGCCATCTTCTCATCGATCATGACCTGCAGGCGGTCACGGATTTCCTCATCCGCGATGCCTTCTTCCTTGGCCCATTCCGTGGCCGGAATATCGAGACCGAAGAGGCGCAGGCATTCTTCGTGGAGCAGGTCGGCGTCCCACTGTTCGGCGAACGCCTTTTGCGGGATTGTGCGCGCGATCAGATCATCGAGCACCTCTTCGCGCATCGACTTGACCGTTTCCGACACATCGTCGATCTGCATCAGATCCTTGCGCTGCTCATAGATGACCTTGCGCTGGTCATTCATCACGTCATCGTATTGGAGCAACTGCTTGCGGATGTCGAAGTTCCGGGCCTCGACCTTCTGCTGGGCTTTTTCGAGCGCCTTGTTGATCCACGGATGGACAATCGCTTCGCCTTCTTCGATCCCGAGCTTCTGGAGCATGCCGTCCATACGTTCGGAGCCGAAGATGCGCATCAGGTCATCATCGAGTGACAGGAAGAAGCGTGACGTGCCCGGGTCGCCCTGACGGCCCGAACGACCGCGCAGCTGGTTGTCGATACGTCGGCTTTCATGGCGCTCGGTGCCGATAACCATAAGGCCTCCCGCATCCAGAACTTTCTGATGCAGCTTGGACACTTCGGCGCGAATCTCGGTTTCCTTCGCGGCGCGTGCGGTCTCGTCCTCGATATCCGCAAGCTCGGCTTCGAGCCGCATATCCAGATTGCCGCCGAGCTGAATATCCGTACCGCGACCGGCCATGTTGGTGGCAATGGTAACGGCACCGGGGATGCCGGCCTGGCCGATAATATAGGCCTCGCGTTCATGCTGTCGGGCGTTGAGAACCTCATGGGGAATCTTCGCCGATTTGAGGGCTTCGGACACCTGCTCGGACTTCTCGATCGAAACGGTACCGACCAGAACCGGCTGGCCGCGTTTCACGCAATCCTGGATCAACTCATTGATCGCGTTGTATTTTTCACCCAGCGTACGATAGACCTCATCGTTCTGATCGTCGCGCACCATCGGGTTGTTGGTCGGCATATCGACCACTTCGAGTTTGTAGATTTCTGCGAATTCGGCGGATTCTGTCATCGCCGTACCGGTCATGCCGGCAAGCTTTGGGTAAAGCCGAAAATAGTTCTGGAAGGTGATCGAGGCGAGGGTCTGGTTCTCGTTTTGGATCGTTGCGTCTTCCTTGGCTTCGAGTGCCTGATGCAGGCCATCGGAAAAACGACGGCCTTCCATCATGCGCCCGGTGAATTCATCAATGATGATGACCTTGCTGTCTTTCACGATGTAATCGCGGTCGCGCTGGAACAGCTTGTGGGCGCGCAGCGCCTGATTGACGTGATGCAGAATGGTGACGCTGGTGATGTCGTAAAGGCTGGTGCCTTCCTCGATCAGGCCAGCTTCTGCAAGAAGCGCTTCGGCATGTTCCACGCCGTCATCGGTCAGGGTAACGGCTCGGGCCTTTTCATCGAGTTCGAAGTCGTCCGCGCCCAGTTTCGGGATGAGCACATCTACGGCCTTGTAGGAATTGGAGGAATCCTCGACCGGGCCGGAAATAATCAGCGGTGTGCGCGCTTCATCGATCAGGATCGAATCCACCTCATCGACGATGGCGAAGTTGAAGTCGCGTTGCACCATCTCGTCGAGATGGAATTTCATGTTGTCGCGCAGGTAGTCGAATCCGAATTCGTTGTTCGTGCCGTAGGTCACATCGGCGGCATAAGCGGCGCGGCGCGCCTCGTCGGACATGTTGCTGACGATGCAGCCGAATGTCAGTCCGAGAAATTCATAGACCTGCCCCATCCACGCGGAGTCGCGCTGGGCGAGATAGTCGTTGACGGTGACGACATGGACGCCCTTGCCCTCGATCGCATTCAGATAGACCGGAAGCGTCGCCACAAGGGTTTTGCCTTCACCGGTCTTCATTTCCGAGATCATGCCTTTGTGCAGGATCATCCCGCCGAGCAACTGAACATCGAAATGGCGTTGGCCGAGCGCACGCTTGGCGGCTTCCCGGACGGTGGCAAAGGCCTCGACCAGAATGCCGTCGAGGGTCTCACCATCGGCAAGCCGCTGGCGGAATTCGTCGGTCCGCGCACGCAGGGCGGCATCGTCGAGGGCTTCGATCTCGGGCTCGAGCGCGTTGATCGCTTCGATATTCTTGTTCAGGCGTTTCAGGTAGCGGTCGTTCGCGGATCCGAAGGCCTTCTTGACCAGACTGAGGACCATGAGGTCTCCTCAAAGGAAAATATCTTGGCACGGACGAAACGATCGCACCGTCCGGAGAATGCCTCCGATAAGCCGTGTGTTCCCAAAGATGGGGAATTTTCGCGCATTGTCTAGGGGTCGTCTGGGAAAGTGTCAACGTCGCGACGCGTGTTCGATGGCGCACAAAGCGCGATTGCGCGCCGGATGCCACATTTCTTCTTCAAAATGCCGTGTCTGTGCCGCATCTGCGGTGGCCCCCGGGTTGTAAGCTTTGAGCGAAAACGGCAATCTGGCCGCCGCCGTGACAGTACCGGTCCGTTCGCTTGAATCCACAGGAGCCTCCCCATGATCCGCACCCTCACCACGCTTGCTGCGTTTGCTTTCGTCTTGACGGTTTCAGTCCCGGCCATTGCACAACAAGGTGGCAATGCGAATGCCGAGCCCGACAAGGATATGGTCGTGGCCCGCGTGAATGGCGCGGAGATCAAGCAATCCGATGTCGCGATCGCTTATGCGCGTTTGCCCGAGCAGTTCCGTCAGGCGCCGATCAATGTGATTTTTCCGCAGATCGTGCAGCAGCTTGTTGACGGTGAATTGCTGAATTCAGCGGGTCGAGCCGATGATTTGCAGAACAGCGACGAAGTCAAAAAGCAGATGGCAGAGTTCGAGAAGGTCGCGATCCAGCAGACCTATATGAACCGGCTGATTGCACAGGGCATCGCGGAAGAGGATCTCCGCAAGGTCTATATCGAGACCATCTCCAGTCAGGAGGGACCGCTCGAGGTCCGGGCGAGCCACATCCTCGTGGACAATGAACAGGAAGGCGCCGACATCATCAAAGCGATTGAGGGCGGCGCTGATTTTGAGGAGCTCGCCCGCGAGCGCTCCACGGGACCCAGCGCGCCGCGTGGCGGCGACCTTGGTTACAACGTGCGCAGCGCCCTTGTGGAGCCATTCTCCGACGCGGCGTTTGCGCTAGAGCCCGGCAAAGTCAGCCCTGATCCGGTGCAGACCGAATTCGGCTGGCACGTCATCAAGGTGGTCGATAAGCGCCGTCGCCCGGCGCCGACATTTGAGGAATCACGAGCGCAGCTCGAACAGCAGTTGACGCGTGATCTGATCGCCGCGCATATGGCGGAGTTGCGGGCCGATGCCGAAGTTGAGCTGTTCAACATCGACGGCACGCCGATTGGGGATGCACCAAAGCAGTAGCGCGATTACGCGCATTGCGGTAACTCCCCGGTGTCATTTTCGGGGGTTCACGATGGCCAAATCCGGTTCATCAAAAAAGACATCAGCATCGAAGGCCGCGCCCAAGTCGAGCGCGCGCTCGCCGCTTGCGCCTGCGCGCTTTCCGACATTAGGTCAGGTCGCGGGTGTACGGCTGGCCGGTCGTGCGGTTGGTCTGAAAAAAGCCAAGGGCGTGAAAGATCTGATGGTGGCGGAGTTCGCGCCGGGCACAACCGTGGCCGGCGTGCTCACCCGCTCCAAATGCCCCTCCGCACCTGTCGACTGGTGCCGTGCGATCCTGCCGCGCGGAAAAGCCCGTGTGCTGGTGGTCAATTCCGGCAATGCCAACGCTTTCACGGGCAATGCCGGTGATCTTCAGGTGGCCCAGACAGCCGGAGAGGCCGCCCATGTGTTTGGTTGTCGCGCCCAGGATGTCTATATCGCCTCGACCGGTGTGATCGGGGAGCCGCGCGCGCCGGACTACATTGCCAGCAAAATTGGCGGCATGAAAAAGACGCTGACCGTGAAGTCCTGGAAGGACGCCGCGGAAGCCATCATGACCACCGACACATTTCCCAAGGCGGCGTCACGCAAGGTGAAGATCGGCAAGGCCGATATCACCCTGACGGGCTTTGCAAAGGGCTCGGGCATGATCGCGCCGGACATGGCGACGATGCTGGGGTTTGTGTTTACGGACGCCAAAATCCCCGCGCCGGTGCTCCAGCGTCTTGTGCGCACGGCGGCGGATGATTCCTTCAACGCGATCACCGTCGACAGCGATACTTCAACCTCGGACACCGTGCTGCTTTTTGCGACCGGACAGGCCAAGGGTCAGCCGCGCATCACCAGTGCGGCGGACAAGGCGCTGGTCGACTTCAAGGCGGCGCTCAAGGACATTTTCATTGATCTCGCCCAGCAGATCGTGCGCGACGGTGAAGGCGCGCAGAAATTCGTGACCATCAATGTCACCGGTGCCGAATCCAAACGCGCCGCACGCACGGTCGGTCTGGCGATCGCGAACTCGCCGCTGGTCAAAACCGCCATTGCCGGGGAGGATCCCAACTGGGGCCGGGTTGTGATGGCAGTGGGCAAGGCGGGTGAAAAGGCCGACCGGGACAAACTGTCCATCGGCTTTGGCGAAACTCAGATCACCCGCAATGGTCAGCTCGTTCACGGTTATGACGAGGCACCGGTGGCCGCCTATATGAAAGGTGACGAGATCACCATCGATGTGGACCTCGGCGTCGGGCGCGGACGCGGGACCGTCTGGACCTGCGATCTGACCCACGGCTACATCACGATCAACGCCGACTACCGGAGTTAGCGCGCGTGGGCGACAAACCCATTGTGCTGGTAAGCGCCGTTGCGCTTCTCGATGCGGACAACCGGGTGTTGCTCGCCCAGCGCCCCGAAGGAAAATCCATGGCGGGCCTGTGGGAGTTTCCCGGCGGCAAGATCGATCCCGGTGAAACGCCTGAAGCAGCTTTGATCCGTGAGCTCGATGAAGAGCTGGGCATCGACACCCATGAAAGCTGTCTCGCGCCTATTGGCTTTGCCAGCCACGGTTACGACGATTTCCACCTGCTGATGCCGTTATTCGTTTGCCGCAAATGGAACGGCACACCCACGCCCCGCGAAGGCCAGACACTGGCCTGGGTCCGCCCGAATGCGCTCAAAGACTACCCAATGCCCCCCGCCGATGTGCCACTGGTCGCGCAGCTGCAGGACTTGCTTTAGGCCGCGGGTGTCTCGTCTTCGAGTGGGACGTTGTCGCGCAGTTGCTGATAGCTGGCTGTCACCAGTGATACACCAACTGCGATTCCCAAGAATGAAAAGAAGAACGATACGAAGTTGAGCCCGATCTGAAACAGCGGGGAAGCCGCCAATTCCATTGCGGCTTGGAATGGGTCGCTGGATCCACCAAAGAAGGCATTTAAAACGAGAATCTGGATGAAGGCTTGGAGCCCATAAAACGGTAGAAACGAACCGACAATGAGTATGCCACCAATCCGCCAGCGGTTTCCCCAAGTCAGCTTCATCGAGTTGCGAAGGCCGATGCTGTGGTCCTCAATTGCGGCTGCAGGAAGGCTCGGTAGCCACGCGGCGAGAACAACAAGGACCAATGCCAAGGTTGCGAACTGGATCAGAAACAGTTGGATAAAAGCTCCGATGTTAAAAAAGCTTTGTGGGTCGTTCCCTTGTTCTAAGGAAAACAGCGGAACCGCAAATACTAAGATCAAAGCCCCGGCGGCAAAAAATGCGATCAGCCCCATTAGTCCGATCAGAAGCGACCGCCCTAGAAACACCCAGTGGCGCTTTGACCAAATGAAAAGTTCGCGCACAGAAGTGGGTTCAGGCCAAAGCAGATAGTGGCGATGCCAGGCGACGGTGAAGGTCAGGAACAATGCGGCATAGGCCAGAAAAAACAGGATGATCAACCCTAATAGAACGATCACTAGACCGTTCCCTTCCGCATTTTCGGAAAGTAGGCTGATCCCAAACACCTGAAGCATCATGAGAGCGAAACCAATCAGGACAAGCGTTAGTAAGGCCAGCGCGAATTTGAACCACGCCATTCGCTCATGCCAGATGAATGCGTAAACGGTTGATACCGTTCCCCACACCGGAAGTTTGTACATCGCGCGTTCCCCCATTCAACAACGTCAGGTAAACGCTTGCATGCGGTCCGGCGCCTGCTCAACCGTCCGGTTGTGAATAAAGTTGCTGATCCGTCAGGTCGTTCCCGCCGGGCGGGTGTCCGCAAGTTCCCGGTGTACGATGGACAACGCCGTCACACCGGCGGCTATTCCGCCGAAGATGATCACCTGCTGGATCAGGGTCATGACCAGCAGCAGCGAAACCGAGGCTCCGAAAAGTGGAACGAACAGGCTGCTGAGCAGGATCGAGACCAGCAGCAGGACCACCATGGCGGGCAGGGTTGGCATCACGGCGATGCCGAGCATCAGCCAGCTGCGGCCCTTGGTTCGCAGAATGGATTCTTTCAGGCTCATCGGCTGGTCGGTGGCTGCTGCCGGGAAGACCAGCAGCAGGCGCCCATACAGCAAGCCGACAAGGGTCAGCACAACAAGGATCGCAAAGGATGTACTGGACGCGTTGCCGGATGCCAGCATGCGGATCGGGAGTGAGAGCAAGGTTGAAGCCAGGATCACGATCAACAGCAAGAGCACGAAGAAGCCCAGGAACTTCCATTGTCGTCCGCCCCAGCGCAGCGCGGCCCCGACCGTGTTGCCTTCATTGCCGATGAGGAATTTGCGGTGCCAGGCCACCGCGAACATCACATAGGTCGCAAGTGTCACAACAAGATTGACGAGATCGGCCGCGGTGAGTTGTAAAATCTGTGCCGCGACTTCTGCTTCGGCCGCCGGCGCTGGCGCGAATATGATCTGCCATTCGCCGGTCACCCAAAGCGTCAGGGTTTTTACACCTGCGACGAGGACCACCGGCAGGAACGCATAGGCGAGGAAGTCCTGCCGGTTCTCCCAGAGAAACTTGTAGGCGTAGGCAAGGACGGTCGCGAGGTTCAGAGGCATGGGATCAACTCGTCTCGGGTTTGGGCTGGCGCAGCGGGAAGGCGGCGCCGGTTTTCTCGTCGAGGGGACGTTCTGTTGTGTCGAGTGCGTCGGCAAGCCGGGTTTGCGCGCTGCCCGGACGTAAGGGCTTTGGCTGACTGTCGGCAGGTGCCCAGCCGGTCAGGAAGAACACATCGAAGGACGCGTGTATGCGCCCGCCGGCGTCGGCAAAGCGCGCGCTGTAGATTTCGGCTGCGCGCAACAGGGTGGCCCGGCGTGTCGGCGTGCGGCGGCGATCCAGCCGTGCGTTGGTCTCCCCCATGCCGCGCAGCTCATGCATCAGTTTGAAGGCGTTCTCATAGCTCACATCAATCGGATCGAGGTCGGCGACAGGCAGGGAGAATCCGGCGCGTTGGAGCAATCCGGCCGCATCAGAGAGTTCCGCGAATGGTGCGACCCGCGGACTGGCCCCGCCTTCAATTTCGGCTTCTGCTGCGAGCAATGCCTGCCGGAGCTCGAAAAGTGTCTCGCCTCCCAGCAATGCGCCGAGAAACAGCCCGTCAGGTCTCAGAGCCTGGCGCATTTGCAGCAAAGCGCCGGGGACATCGTTCAGCCCTTGCAGCACACCGCAACTGGCGACCAGATCAAAACGCGCCGGGGCAAAGGGCAGGGTTTCATCATCGGCGATCACAGTGGGTGCGCCGGTCCGCTGGTGTGCGGTTCGGGCGAAGCTTGGGGTGGATTCACTTAGTATGTAAGTCCCGATTTTTTCGGGAATCATCTCTTTGGCGACCTGGGTGAAAAGGCCGGTGCGGCACCCGGCATCCAGCGCGAGGGGGAAGTTCTGGCGCACATCGCCAGCCCGTTCGGCCAGTCGCACGGCGATCTCCCGGAACAGGAAATCATGGGCGTCGAAGATGGGCGCAATCCGCTCACGACGCTGGCGCATCAGGGCGCGGTCAAAAATGGCCTCGGGTCCGGTCATGGGTTTTATATCGCACGCCGTGGATGAACCCGCAAAGCGCGGGATGCCAGTGGTTGTTGACTCCGCGCCGTCTGCCGGGGGCAGAATGCGCTATGGACAGCATGTTGCCCTCAACGGCTGGTGTTTCAAGCGTCTTGCGTGCGGTTTCGCGCGCGGCGCTCGATACCGTTTTGCCGCCACAATGCCTGTCATGTGACGCGCTGGTGTCCGAGCCGGGCGCTTTGTGTGCGGATTGTTGGGACGGGGCGGCATTTGTCTCGGCGCCATTCTGCGCTGCCTGCGGGGTGCCATTTGAATTTGATCATGGCTCGGACGCGCTTTGTGGGGCCTGCATTCGTGCGCGCCCGGTGTTTGAACGGGCCCGCGCGGTATTCCTTTACAACGATGTCAGCCGAAACCTTGTGACCGGCCTCAAACATCGAGACCGAACCCACGGCGCGCCGGCCTTTGGGCGATGGCTCGCGCGTGCTGGCCGGGATCTGGTGTCAGATGCTGACCTGGTTATGCCGGTGCCGCTCCACCGCATGCGTCTCTGGCGTCGGCGGTTCAACCAGTCGGCGCTGCTGGCGCAGGCTTTGACGCGTGAGCTGGGCTGTTCCGAGAAATTTCAGGGTGATCTCTTGCGCCGGACGCGGGCGACGCCCACGCAAGGTGGTCTGAATGCATTGGAGCGGCGGCGCAATGTGCGCGGGGCCTTCACAGCGAATGACAGGCATGCCGACCTTTTCAGGGACCAGAGGGTTCTGCTTGTTGACGACGTTTACACAACAGGTGCGACGCTGGAGGCCTGTACCCATGCCCTGCGAAAGGCGGGCGCAGCGGGCGTGGATGCGCTGGTTCTGGCGCGTGTGGACCGTCCGCATTAGCAAACAAGTGACGGTGAAGTGATGCCAGCCTAAATCCTTCCACTGGTCAAACTGCTTCTGGTTGCCTAGATAACACCAGAACAGTTTTCAGGAGAGCGATGATGGCCAAAGTTGAAATTTATACCGGCATGATGTGTGGCTTCTGTTCCGCAGCGAAACGCCTGCTCAAACAGAAGGGCGTCGATTTCGAAGAGACCGATACAAGTTTCAACTCAGCAAAGAAGCAGGAAATGCTGTCGCGCGCCAATGGCAGCCATACCGTTCCGCAAATCTTCATTGACGATGAGCATATTGGCGGCTGTGACGACCTTTATGCGCTTGAATCCAGCGGCCAGCTCGACGCCAAGCTCGGGCTTGCCTGAACCGCGCAGATCCGCTGAATGATCGCGGGACGCGGTTCCGTGACTTTCCCATGTTCATAGGCGATGACCGTAAGCTGGCCGCGCACCGCGTCCAGCAATTCGCCGGGCCTGAGCAGGAAGTCGGGATTGGACGGTTTGCCTAACGCCTCATTCCCTAGCGCGAAAGTTTCATAGATCAGGACGCCGCCGGGCTTCAATGCGTCAACCAGCGCAGGCATCAGAGGTCGATGCAGGTAGTTGGTCACCACAAGAGTTCCGATCGAGCCCGGCGCAGGGCGCCACGGCGCATCCTCGGTTTCGAGATCGGCCTGAATGGCTGTGATCTGCGGGTGGTCGCCAAGATGGCGCAGTCGCGAGAGGTCCCGATCCAGCGCGATGACGTCGAATCCATGTGCGGCAAAGAATTCTGCATGACGGCCTGAACCACAGGCCAGATCGAGCACTGGAGAACGTGCAAGCCCTGAGAACCGGGTGACCCAAGGGGACGGGTCGGACTGTATTTGGGGTTCTGGTGCCATCCGAATGTACGATTCCCACTTGTGTTATGTCTGAAATAGCACCATTTCTGGGTCTGCGTCCGGGCTGGTTTCCAGTCCGTATTCAAGTGGATGGTTCCGAAATGATTAGTTTTAATCTGATCTGCAAGAAGGATCATGAGTTCGAGGGTTGGTTCCAGAACTCTGCGGATTTTGACAAGCAGGCCAAGAAACACCTGATCGAATGCCCGATCTGTGGCGATGCCCATATCGAGAAATCGCTTATGGCGCCGTCAGTTGGCACCAAGGGCGAGGTCCGCAGCACCCGGGTCGAGAAGGCCGAACAGGCCAAGCAGCTTCGCAAGATGCTTGGTGAGGTTCGCGACTATGTCGAAACGAATTTCGACGATGTCGGCGATCAATTTCCCGATGAGGCGCGCAAGATATATTTCGGGGAATCCGAAGAGCGCCCGATCTTTGGCAATGCTTCGGAAGAAGAAGCGCGGGACCTTGCTGAAGAAGGCGTCCCCGTTGGCAGGCTGCCCTGGCCCAAACAGACTGACAGCTAGTTACGTCTCGCGCAGGTGCACCGTAGGATTTCTGTCGCCGATCTTGATTTCATCGTCATGCCCGGACTTGATCCGGGCATCCACGTCCATGGGTCACGTGACACGACCACGTAGATGGCCGGATCAAGTCCGGCCATGACGGTTTATAGAGGAGCGGTCATCGTGTGCGGTTTGAAACCCGCATCTACCTGAAAAACCCCTCTTCACGCCGCTTTGCGGCCCACACCCATGTAATTTACGTCCAAGTCACCGCTGTGCTGGGACCACAGCCCCGTTAGGGGATTGTAGACCACACCGGTCAGTTCCAGCATCTCGATGCCGCCGCCGCTCAGACCGTCCACCAGTTCTGAGGGTTTCACGAATTTTCGCCAGTCATGGGTGCCGCGTGGCAACCAGCGCATGATGTACTCGCCGCCCACAATTGCCATCGCGAAGGCCTTGGCCGTGCGGTTCAGCGTGGCGGCAAAGACGAGCCCGCCTGGCGCGACAAGACGACCGCAATCGGTCAGGAAGGCCGCCGGGTCTGCGACATGCTCGACCACTTCCATATTCAGGACGATGTCGAAGGTTTCGCCGCCCGCCAGCAGGTCTTCGGCGGTCGTTGCGCGATAGTCGATTTCGAGGCCAACCTCCTCGGCATGCAGGCTGGCAATCTCGATGTTCTGTTCCAGCGCATCAACGCCTGTGACCTTGGCACCCAGACGCGCCATCGGTTCACAGAGCAAGCCGCCACCACAGCCCACATCCAGCAGCCGCAGACCTTCCAGCGGCCGGACGCTGGACGTGTCCTTGCTGAAATGTTCACAGACCTTGTCGCGGATATATTCCAGGCGGACCGGATTGAACTTGTGCAGCGGCTTGAACTTACCGTTCGGGTCCCACCATTCCGTTGCCATCCGCTGAAATTTTTCCAGTTCGGCGGGATCGCGGGAGTTGCCGGGGCGATTTTGGTCGGTTGTGTTCATTCGTTAAACCTGTGGGCGCTTGCAAGGCGGGTTCGGGCTGAGTATGGATACCTCAAATTGCACTGCCACCTGGCCAATTCGGGCCGGAATCATGTGCTGGAGACGCTTTGCGCCTTATATGAGCGTACAGCACCACCAGCGCAATGGAAGAGACCATGAGTCGCATCGTTGCAAAATTTGGCGGCACTTCCGTCGCCGATCTGGACCGAATTCGCGCCGTTGCGGCGCGGATCAAGCGTGAGCATGAAGCCGGGCATCAGATCGCTGTTGTCGTCTCGGCGATGGCTGGCGTGACCAATGATCTTGTCGAACTGACCCGTGCGGCGCACTCGATGCATGACGCGCGTGAGTACGATGTCGTGGTGTCGACGGGTGAACAGGTGACCGCCGGTCTGCTGGCGATCTGTCTTCAGGAACAGGGTGTTTCTGCGCGTTCGTGGCTGGGTTGGCAGGTGCCGATCCGAACTTCGGATGCCCATGCGCGTGCGCGCATTGAGAATATCGAGATCGAAGAAATGGAACGCCGTTTTAACGACGGGCAGGTTTGTGTGCTCGCCGGCTTCCAGGGTATCGGGCCGGACAACCGGATCACGACACTCGGGCGCGGTGGGTCCGATACAACGGCCGTGGCGCTGGCCGCAGCCCTTCGTGCCGATCGATGTGATATCTATACCGATGTGGATGGCGTCTACACGTCAGACCCCCGGATCGTGACGCGTGCGCGTAAGCTCGATAAGGTTACGTATGAGGAGATGCTGGAAATGGCATCCCTTGGCGCAAAGGTTCTTCAGACCCGTTCGGTCGAACTAGCCATGAACCACGGAGTGCCCGTACAGGTGCTCTCATCATTTGATGACGCGGACGGCAGCGAACTGCCGGGCACGCTTGTGGTCGATGAGGAAGATATTGTGGAACATGAAATTGTCAGCGGCGTAACTTACAGCCGCGATGAAGCCAAAATCACTTTGATGCGGGTCGCAGACCGGCCCGGTGTCGCCGCCGCGATCTTCGGACCGCTCGCCGATGCGAATGTGAACGTGGATATGATCGTTCAGAATGTGTCTGAAGATGGCAAGAACACAGATATGACCTTTACGGTCACCCGCGGTGATCTTGATCGCGCCATTGGAATCCTCAATGAGCGTAAAGGTGATCTGGGCTTTACCGACCTCGTCTCCGATGCCGATGTGGTAAAGGTGTCGGTGGTGGGCGTAGGCATGCGAAGTCATGCTGGTGTTGCGCAACGCATGTTTTCTTCGCTTGCCGAGCGAGGGATCAACATACAGGTGATCTCGACCTCCGAGATCAAGATCAGTGTTCTGATTGCCGAAGAGTTCACCGAACTCGCCCTGCGCGCCCTGCACACGGCTTACGGCCTGGACGCCGCCTGATAGGAGAACTCATGATCTGCTTCGCCCATTCTGAGCCCGGTCGAAGCCGCGCTTCGATGGGGTACGCGGCAGGCCGGTTCTTTTGACTTCGTTAGGCCCCACAAATCCCACCTGGGTTGGTTCACGCCGTTTGCTGCGTCAGCTTCGTGACATCATGGCTGGACCGGGAACCGCGCAGGAACGCCTTGACCTGATTGCCACCCTCATTGCCCGGGAACTCGTGGCCGAAGTCTGCTCGATCTACGTGCGGCGTGCGGGTGATGTGCTGGAGTTGTTCGCAACGGAAGGGCTGCGTACTGATGCCGTTCACGCCACCCGCTTGATGGTCGGCGAAGGACTGGTTGGGTTTGTGGCCGCGCAGGCGATGCCGGTTGCGCTGGCTGACGCGCAGGCGCATCCCTTGTTTGCCTATCGCCCTGAAACGGGAGAGGAGCGCTACTCGTCGCTGATGGGGGTGCCGATCGTGCGTGGGGGGCGCGTGCTGGGTGTGCTCGTGATTCAAAATCAAACCCAGCGCAATTATGGCGAAGAAGAAATCGAGATTCTCGAAACCACCGCCATGGTGCTCGCGGAGATGGTCGTCGGCGGCGATATCCTGAATCTCGACGCGGCGCGCAATGATGGGGAAACAGCCGCGTTGCCGCAGCGGCTTGAAGGTGTGCCGCTGAGCCCGGGGCTGACCATGGGGGTCGCGCTGGTACACCGTCGCCGTGTCGCCATTGAGCGTATGCTCAGTGATGATCCGGAGCTTGAGAAGGAGCGGGTTCGTCTCGCACTGGACGCGCTTCATATTCAGCTTGATGAAGCGCTCGAGCGTCCCGAAATTTCTGCGGCCGGTGAGCACCGTGATGTGCTTGAGACATTTCGCATGTTCGCCGACGATCGTGGGTGGATGCGCCGTATCCATGAGGCGATCGGGCTGGGGTTTTCCGCCGAAGCGGCTGTTCAGCGCGTGCAGGAAGATACCCGTATGCGCATGGCGCAGGCGAACACGGCCTTGCTGCGGGAGCGGCTGCTCGATTTTGAGGAACTGACCAATCGGCTTCTGCGGCAACTCGTGGATGACGATGATGATGCAATGCAATTGCCGGAAAACGCCATCCTTGTCGCGCGTTCACTTGGTCCGGCCGAATTGCTGAACTATGAGCCGGGGGTTCTGAGGGCCGTTATCCTTGAGGAGGGCTCTGCCAACGCCCATGCCACGATCGTTGCCCGTGCGATGGGCATTCCTCTGATTGGCCGATTGAATGGCTTGCTGTCTCGGATCGAAACCGGGGATGAGGTCCTCGTCGATGCCGAGAATGGTGTCGTCTATCTCCGGCCGGGCGACGAGGTAACAGCCAATTTTGAATTGGCTTTGGCAGCCCGCGGTGAGCGTCTGGAGGCCTATCGCAGCCTTCGTGATTCCCCCGCTGTCACACAGGACGGCACGCAGATCACCCTGCTGCTGAATGCCGGCTTGTTGGCCGACACCAATCATCTCAAGGAAACCGGCGCGGAAGGTATTGGTCTCTACAGGACCGAAATTCCATTCATGATGCGGGAAAGCTATCCCGATGTGGCGACCCAGGCAGCATTCTATGCTCGTGTCATTGAAGATGTTGGTGACAAACCTGTTGTGTTTCGGACATTGGATATCGGCGGGGACAAGGCCCTTCCTTATTTGCAGGGCGGGGCTGAGGAAAACCCCGCGATGGGCTGGCGCGCCACGCGAATTGCCCTCGACCGGCCAGCGATGATGCGTCACCAGCTTCGCGCATTGATCACGGCGTGTCGCGAGCGAGAACTCTCCGTGATGTTTCCCATGATCGCTCAGGTCTCGGAGCTGGATGCGGCGCGAAGGCTCCTAGATATGGAGCTCGAACGCGCCGTGGGGCTTGGACTGGCGGTCCCCGCTCACATTCGTGTCGGCGTCATGCTGGAAGTGCCTGCGTTGGCCATGCAGTTCGAGAATCTGCTGCCACGGATCGATTTCCTGTCGGTGGGCAGCAATGACCTAGTGCAGTTCCTGTTTGCTTCAGATCGCGGTAATCCGCGCCTCGAGGGGAGATATGACGTGTTGGCGCCTGCGGTCCTCAATTTTCTCAAGAAAATTGCCGACAGTTGCCGGGATTCGGGCACACAACTGACCGTTTGCGGGGAAATGGCCGGCGACCCTGTTGCCGCGATGGCCTTGCTGGGGCTGGGTTATGAGCGGCTTTCGATGTCCGCAGTCGGCGTGGGACCGGTCAAGGCAATGGTTCGGTCTTTGTCGTTAAACGACCTTGTCGGGTATCAGGCGCGTCTGCTGCATTCGAGTGCGCCAAGCATACGTCGGCACCTTCGGGGCTTTGCGCGTGATCATGGGGTGGAGGTCTAAATGATTGCAGGGCCGAGTCGGTTTTGTTAGTAACGCGGCAGGAAAACGTGAATTGCGTTTTATTTTCGTTACTTAACGCGTAGTTGCGTTGGCCGGGCCAGAACTTTAGGTCGCACAGGAACTGGATTTTCGCACGGTGCCTTTTTGGGTGGCTGGCGGACTGGGAACTCGATGGTACGTTTGAACCCGCGATCAATTCGTGTGTTAAATCAGGATGGCGCGCCCAATGCGATCCACTCGGTTGAGGGTGTCGATCATGTTGGCGCATTCCTGCGCGAGGCGCGTGAGAACACAGGGCGGAGTGTCGCCGATGTGGCTCAGATACTGCGCATTCGCCGGGTCTATCTCGAAGCTATTGAAGACGGGCGGTTCGATGAATTGCCGGGCGCGGCCTACGCTGTCGGCTTTATTCGTTCCTATGCGACTTTTCTGCGGCTGGATGTGCCGACCATTGTGGCGCGTTTCAAGGAAGAGGCGAGCGGAATCGAATCCCAGCAGGATCTCGATTTCCCGACACCTGTACCTGAAGGGCGTTTCCCAGGCGGAGTGGTTGTCGCGCTTTGTCTTGTCGTTGCTGCGGCTGGACTGGGCGGCTGGTACTGGTGGCAGAGCCAGAACACAATTGATGTTGCACGTGTTCCGCCACCGCCTGAAGTTCTGACCGGTTCGACAGATACTCCTGTTGCCGCGGTCGCAGTGGAAGCACCTGCCGTCGTTGAAACGGCGGAAGCGGTGAAGGTTGCAGTGCCGACCGCGGCGGAAACCCTGCCCGATACAGCTGAAACAGCTGATGCGTCAGCACCGCCCCCAGCTGACATAGTGGAAGAGATTCAATCGGCACAGGTGCCGGCTGTTGCGCCTGAGCCAGCCTCAATCGCCGAAGTGATGCAGCCCGCCGAGGCGATGGTTCCGGCTGACGTCAAGGTGGCGGAAACGCCTGCCGTCGAGCCTGTGACTTCACAAACGATGGCATCTGACGCCCAGGACGCATCTGGTATTTCTGAAGAGCCGGACAGCGTTTCGTCAGAACCTTCTGCGGTGGGCTCAGACACGGCCAGCGAAGTGCCGACTGCCGAACCTGCCGGTGAAGTCGCTGCAACACCAGAACCTGAAACTGCTGCACCAACGGTTCCAGAAACGGTTGTTGAATCCGCCCCGGAGGTTGCGCCAGCAGCTCAACCCGCCATTGCCGTTCCCGCCGAGCCTCTGGGTCCCAATTCGGACCTGAATGTCGGCGTGGCATTGCCGCCCGAGCCCGAAAGTGCATCACCTCCGGCAGTTGCCGCGGGCTCTCAGACGGCTTCTGCGACCTCCATTCCCGGCGTGCCCGCTGCAGCAGACGCCGAATCCGAAGGGCGTACTTATGGGATCGTTAATCGCGATGCCCGGATCATTCTGAGCGCGCGGGAAACGGATACCTGGGTACAGGTGATGGACAGCCAGCAAAACGCATTGTTGACCCAGATGCTGCGCGCAGGTGATCGCTATCTGGTGCCAAATCGTCCGGGTTTGAGCCTTCAGACCAACAATGCGGGCGGTCTGGATATTCTCGTTGATGGGACATCTGTGCCCACAATCGGCGGGCGCGGCGATATCCGCCGGGATGTTCGGCTTGACCCTGAATTGCTGAAATCGGGCACTGCTGTCATTCAGTAGCGTCATGCTTGCAGAACCGGCTGGTTCCGGTTGAAATCTGAGGGTGCCGCGCGCATGTTACAGGCAACCTCTCCGACTGATTTTAAGGACTTCGAACAGGCCATGAGTGTGCGACCCTATCGCGATATTGAGCGCCGTCAGAGCCGTCAGATCATGGTGGGCGATGTCCCCGTTGGCGGCGGTGCACCGATCACCGTTCAGTCGATGACCAACACCCGCACAACAGACGTTGCCGGGACCATCGCGCAGATTCGTGCGCTGGAGGTTGCCGGTGCCGATATTGTGCGCGTCTCCTGCCCCGACGAGGAGAGCACAAAGGCATTGCACGAGATCGTGCCCGAAGTGACGGTCCCGATCGTTGCGGACATTCATTTCCATTATCAGCGTGCGATCGAAGCCGCGGAGGCCGGGGCGGCCTGTTTGCGCCTTAATCCCGGGAATATCGGTTCGCGCGAGCGGGTTCAGGAGGTCGTCAAAGCGGCCAAGGACAACAATTGCTCCATGCGTATTGGCGTGAATGGTGGCAGCCTCGAGAAGGAACTTCTCGAAAAGTATGGTGAGCCGTGCCCGGATGCGTTGATCGAAAGTGCACTTAACTCCATTCGGATGCTTGAGGATGAGGACTTCTTTGAGTTCAAGATTTCCGTGAAGGCATCAGATGTGTTTCTGGCTGTCGCGTCTTATCAGGGGCTGGCCGAAGCCTGTGATTACCCCCTGCATATCGGCATTACCGAAGCGGGTGGATTGCGCAGCGGTACCGTAAAATCGTCAATTGGGCTTGGCATGCTGCTTTGGTCCGGCATTGGCGACACGTTGCGGGTCTCCCTTTCTGCGGATCCGGTTGAAGAGGTGAAGGTCGGCTTTGACATGCTGAAGTCACTTGGCCTTCGGCACCGCGGTGTGAACGTGATTTCCTGTCCGTCCTGCGCGCGTCAGCAATTCGATGTGATCGAGACCGTCAAGGTCCTTGAGGAACGTCTGGCGCATATCACCACGCCCATGACGGTGTCCGTCATTGGCTGTGTTGTGAATGGGCCTGGTGAAGCGACCATGACGGATATCGGTTTTACCGGCGGCGGACGTGGTACCCATCAGGTCTATCTGGCGGGACAGCCGCACCATCGCCTGAAGGACAAGGGGATTGTTGATCATCTTGTTGGTCTGGTCGAGGAGAAGGCGGCCGAGATTGAGGCCCTGAAGGACTCCGAAGACACTGACCTCTCCTCTGCGGCTGAATAACCAAAACCTGAAAGCCTGATTGTGGCCAAGCTCCAACCTGTTCGCGGTACCCACGACCTTATCGGTGATGAGGCGCGTTCCCATTTGGCGATTGCCGGGGCCGCCCGTGAAATTGCCGAACGTTATGGGTTTGCCCCCATGGCGACACCGATCTTTGAGTTTACCGAGGTGTTTCAGCGCACGCTGGGTGATACGTCCGACATTGTCACAAAGGAAATGTATACCTTTGAGGACAAGGGCGGGAACAGCCTGACCCTGCGCCCGGAAGGTACGGCGGGGGTGGCGCGTGCCTTTATATCTGGTGGATTGCAGAATGAGCTGCCTCTCAAATGTTTTTATCATGGCCCGATGTTTCGTCATGAACGTCCTCAGAAGGGACGTCAGCGGCAGTTCCATCAGTTTGGTGTAGAGCTGATTGGTGTCGCAGAACCCACCGCGGATGTGGAAGTTATCGCGATGGCGGCTGATATTCTCGACACGTTGGGGATTCTCTCCGAAACGACACTTGAGCTCAACACGCTCGGAGATGCGCAAAGCAAGGAACAGTATCGCGAGGCGCTGGTCGCGTATTTCTCCGGTGTTTCAGACAAGCTTTCGGAAGAAAGCCGTGATCGTCTGGTTCGAAATCCTCTGCGAATTTTGGACTCCAAGGATGCTGGGGACAGGGCCTTGCTCGCTGATGCGCCGCGTTTCGATGACTATATGACCGAAGAGGCTGCGGCATTTTTCGCCGCGGTTCAGGATGGTCTGGAGACGGTGGGCGTCGCTTTTAAACGCAACCCGCATATTGTTCGCGGTCTCGATTATTACAGTCACACGGCATTCGAATTCACGACGGAGGCACTCGGCGCGCAAGGCACCGTGCTGGCGGGTGGGCGCTATGACGGACTGATTGAAACCATGGGCGGCCCCAGGACTCCCGGTGTGGGCTGGGGCGCCGGGCTGGAGCGTCTGGCCATGATGACAGACGCTGCACCGGCTGTTACGCGTGCCATCACTCTGGTCGGCCTGGGCGAAGCTGGAGAGCGAGAAGCGTTGCGGCTTTCAGGCGTGTTGCGCCACGCAGGCCTGACAGTGGAGCTCGTCTACAAGGGCGGGCTCAAGCGCGGCTTGAAACGTGCCGATCGGATCAACGCGGCAGTTGCGGTTCTGATAGGTGATGACGAGCTTGAACGTGGCACGGTCACGGTCCGAAATCTCGATACGGGTGAACAGTCCGATGTTGCGATCGCGGACCTCAAGGACCATCTGGCAGCCTACCGTTAGCGACGAAGCGATATGGCCCCCCATCCCGATCAACGGATGGCGCCGGCCGACTTCGTTGTCGTAGGCGCCAGCCACAAGACATGCAGCACAGCTTTGCGCGACAGGATTTTTGTCGCTCCGGCTGATGAACCCGCGGTGCTGGCCGCGTTGCGCAATGGTGGCCTGGAACAGGCGGTTGTCGTTTCAACCTGTGATCGTGTTGAATTTCTTGGCTGTGCTCCTGATCCAAAGAAGGCATTTCAAACCGCGCGTGCATTGATCGAAATGCGGCTTGGCGGTGAAACGCTGGAGCCCGATGCCATCTATGAAATGCGTGGCCATGATGCGGTACGCCATACCTTTGCGGTCGCCTCAAGCCTTGAAAGTGCGATCGTGGGAGAGGCTGAGGTGCTTGGCCAACTCAAGGAAGTACATGCCCGTGTGCGTGCGTCGGGTGCTCTTGGGGCCGATCTCGACAATCTGTTCCAGAAGGCCTTTTCGGCAGCCAAAGATGCGCGAACGAATACAGCGATAGCCGAAGGGCCGCTATCACTCGCAAATGCAGCGCTTCAGTCGATCCGAAATCTATTTGGTGACCTTGATGACGTGTCTGCCCTTTTGATAGGGCCCGGCGAAATGGGCGGGTTGATGCTGGACCACTTCCGACAGTACGGGTTGCGACATGTGGTTGTGGCAGGCCCGACGCCGGACCGTGCGGCTTCAGCGGCCCGTGCCTATGATGCACATGCTGCGACTTTTGATGAACTGCCCGCAGCCCTCGAGCGTGCTGATCTGGTAATTGGCGCGGCCGGGACGGGCCGGGAAATTGTCACCGCGCAAATGATGCAGCAGGCCATTCGGGCGCGTCGTCGCAAGCCGGTGTTTATCCTCGACGTCGCAGTGCCGGCAGATGCGGAGCGGGAAATCACGTCGTTGGAAGATGTCTTCCTCTATGACCTTGATGACCTTGAGATGATTGCCCGGTCCAACCGGGCCGCGCGCGATGCGGCTGCGCAGGAGGCCTGGGAAATTGTGGAACGTCATGCCGATGCGTTCATGAATGATGCGGCCGAGCGCGTGGTTGGCTCGGAGGTCTCGGATATGCGCAGCTATTTTGAGAAAATGCGTGAGGACATTCTGGCTGAAGACAGATCTTTGGATGCCGAAGAGGCAACGCGCCGATTGATCAATCGCTTGTTGCACCAACCCTCGGAAGCATTGCGGGCTGCAGCGCGGGACAGCGAAGACGACAACATGATTGCGGAAGCCGCACGTCGACTATTCGCAATGGATGACAATGACCGATCCGGAGAGGACGACATGTCCGACGGCGCGGGACAAGGGAGTGAAAAGAATGAGTCTTGACGACAAGCTCGACCGGGTTGTTGCGCGGCATGAGCAACTCTCCGACATGCTCGCCAGCACGGATGGCAGTGACCCGCAGGAGTTCGTGAAGCTCTCCAAGGAGTATTCCGAACTCAATGGCGTGGTGGAGACCATTCGCGAACTGCAAGGCGTACGTGAGGAAATTTCCGGCCTCAATGAAATTCTTGAGGACGGGGAGTCCGATGATGAGATGAAAGAGCTCGCAGCGATGGAGCTCGATGAGCTGCGTGCGCGGGAGCCGGTTGTCGAACAGAATCTCAAACTTATGCTGTTGCCCAAGGATGAGGCGGACACAAAGAACGCGATCCTCGAAATCCGAGCCGGAACCGGCGGCGATGAGGCCGCCCTGTTTGCGGCCGACCTGTTTCGCATGTACCAGCGTTATGCAGAGAATCGCGGCTGGAAAGTCGAAGTGATGGCCTCCAGCGACACGGGTATTGGAGGGTTCAAGGAAATTGTCTCCAGCATCTCGGGCAGCGATGTGTTCTCGCGCCTGAAATACGAGTCCGGGGTGCATCGCGTTCAGCGGGTGCCCGATACCGAGAGCAGTGGGCGGATCCACACATCAGCTGCCACCGTTGCGGTGTTGCCGGAAGCCGAAGAGGTCGATGTTCATATCGAGGATGCGGATTTGCGTGTCGACACCTATCGCGCATCTGGTCCGGGTGGGCAGTCCGTGAACACGACCGATAGTGCGATCCGCATCACCCATATTCCAACGGGTATTGTTGTCACGCAGCAGGATGAGAAATCGCAGCACAAAAACCGCGCGAAGGCCATGCGCGTGCTACGTGCCCGGCTGTATGAACACGAGCGACAATTGATTGACGCTGAGAGGGCCGAGGCGCGCAAAAGCCAGGTCGGATCGGGCGATCGGTCCGAGCGTATTCGCACCTATAATTTTCCACAGGGTCGGGTGACCGATCATCGGATCAACCTGACCATGCACAAGCTAGAAAAAATTCTCGATGGCGAGGCGCTCGATGAATTGGTCGATGCGTTGGTGACAGAAGACCAGGCCGCGCGTCTGTCTGTGGACGAGTCCGTTGATGGCTGACCCTGCCGGTCGTGCAGGACAGACTGTTCGTGAGGTGCTTGCTGCGGCCCGTGTAAGGTTGGAGCAAGCCGGCATAGAAACGGCAGCGCTGGATGCCCGGGTTCTGTTCGAATACATCCTGGCGAAGCCACATGCGTGGTTTTATGCGAACTCAGATGTTGTTGTTCCCCAGAGCGATCTCGCCCGGTTCGATGATCTGCTTGCCCGCCGTGAGGAGAGGGAGCCGATATCCCAGATTGTTGGCAATCGCGAATTCTGGTCGCTTTTATTTGAAGTGACCGGTGATGTTCTTACGCCACGCCCTGACAGTGAATCCCTGATCGAAGGCGTTCTCGAACATCTTCCGGATAGGACAAAAACCTACCGGTTTCTTGACCTCGGAACTGGAAGTGGCTGCCTGTTGCTGACATTGCTTTCGGAGTACAGCGCGGCAAGCGGGGTCGGGATCGATGTGTCACCTGCGGCTCTGCAAGTGGCATCCCGGAACGGCGCGCGACTCCATATCGATGCGCGAGTCGACTGGATGCTGGGCAGCTGGGACACGAAACTCGATGCTGACTTCGACGTGGTGATCTCGAACCCGCCCTATATTGAAAGCGCTGCGCTGGTCACCTTGGACCGTGATGTGGTCGATTATGACCCTCACCTTGCATTGGATGGTGGCGCGGATGGGTTGGATGCCTATCGCGCGATTCTTGCCAATGTAAGCAGTTTGATGGCTGAAAACGGTGTTGTGGTTTTTGAGATCGGAGAAGGCCAGGCCGATGCGATCACAATTCTGGCGAAGGCAAACGGGTTGCAGTTGCGCTCATCTCGTGACGATCTTTCCGGCATCACGCGTGTGCTGGTCTTCCAGCACGAAACTATTGAATGACAACAACGAAAAAAGTGCTTGGAAAACAAAAGCGTCCCGCCTAGGGTGCCCAAGTCAGATTTAGCGCACGCCGCTTGTGGCGATCACTATCCCTTAAGCTTTCTGCGAAAACTCTGAACTCCCGGATCCGTATTTTGAAGCCGTCGACCCTCACGGGCGGCAATCTTCAGAAAGCGTATGGTCCCAAATGGGATCTGCGTGATCGGATGGGCGATCACCGTAATCAGTAACTCTGATAGACGGAAGCAATGCGACCAAATAATACGAACAACAGGCGGTCACGGGGCCGCGGCGGACGCAAGTCCGGCAACTCCCGAAATCAGACCTTCGACAGCAACGGCCCAGGCGCACGTGTGCGCGGGAATGCTTCGCAGATCTACGAGAAATATCAGCAACTCGCCCGCGATGCGGCGTCGAGTAGCGATCGCGTAGGTGCGGAGAACTTCTTGCAGCATGCCGAGCATTATTACCGTTTGATGATCGCGAATGGTCCCAAGCCCGAGACGCGCAATAACGCAGACGGGCAGCAGGACGAGTCGTTCGACGGCAATTCAACCGAAACAGAGATGAATGTGTCTGGTGACAACAACAATCCTGCTTCGGAAAACGCTTCATCTGATGATGGGGGTTCGAATGCTGACGAACGTCGTGATGCTGAGTCCGGGAATGGCAACGAAGCCAAGCCAGCACCTCGGAAGCGTCGCGCGCGCAAGCCGCGTTCAGAGAGCGTAGAAACCGATGCCGCACCGGCCGCCGAGAGCGAGTCTGGTGAAGAGGCTGAAGTTTCTCCTGCCTAACTGCTGAGTTTCAGGGCATCGCCGGGACGTAGTGTGCCGGCATTGATGACGCGCGCATAAATTCCCAAATCGGCATGACCCCAGTTTTTTTGCAGGGTCGCCGGGATATTCATGTCTCGTATCGCTGTGTCGGGATTAACGTTTGTCGCGGCGCAACGCCGGGTCCGCTTGATGACCTTTAAGCGCGTTTCCCCGATTGTAAGTTCCCGATCTACCCAGTCGAGTTCGTCCCATGCTGGCACGCCATTAAAATAGACGTTGCCGCGAAACCGCAGGGGGTTGGTGTCAGCGCCTGTCTTTTTGTTCAGTTCGCGGACGCTCTCAAGATTGATCAGCGAAATCACCTTGTCGTCGAGATCGGAAAAACTGTGTCCGTCGGCTTTCAATAGCGTCGGCGCCCCAGAAATTTCGTCGGCCATGAACCGTTCGATGAAGGTTTCAAGCTGGGCCCGTCCGTCTGCACTTGAAAGGTCGGCCGCAATGACTTCATTCCCGTCCAGTCGCACGGTCAGAGTGTTGCTGGCATCATCGTAGCGAGTTGTCAGTTCGGCCAGTTGTGCATCCCGCACCAGAGCAAGAAAATTTGTCTTCGGCATCCAGACCGGGTTCTCGATGTTAAACGAAAACCCTGGTCGCCCGAGTGCGAAGATGCGGTCTCCGGTGATGGTTTGACCGGGCGATAGTCTGGTTTCCACCAGTTTCTCGCCAGAAAGCCCCTTAACCGGATAGCGATAAATATCTGTCACAGTAGCTGGCATGCGGGTCACTCTCGTCAGGTGTAAAAATCTGGACGGGTGTCTTGTGTTGCGAATTGGCCACACCATATCTGTAGGGTGATGATTCGCCTGTGCCGTTGAAGGTTCTGCACCGCAAGTAACGGTGCCAGGGCCAGGGCAGGTCAGAGATCGCACTCTTTAGGAGGTGGATGCCATATTTGGGTCCGCCATGACAGCCTGCCTCATGAGAGGGGGTTTTGATGGAGAGACAAATGAACTTTGAAAATTTCACCGAACGCGCACGCGGGTTTGTTCAGGTTGCGCAGGATATCGCGCAGCGCGAATCCCATCAGCGCCTTGTCCCGGAACATTTTCTGAAAGCATTGCTGGATGATGAGGAAGGCCTATGTGCCAATCTTATTCGTTCGGCAGGCGGGGATGCACGCCAGGCCGAGCAGGCCGTCGACCTCGCGCTTGGCAAACAGCCCAAGGTTGAGGGAAGCGGCGCCTCGGGCTTGCATATGGCTCCGGAGACCGGACGTGTTCTGACGTCTGCTCAGGATATTGCCAAGAAAGCCGGCGACAGCTTTGTGACCGTTGAGCGACTGCTTCTTGCCCTGGCGCTGGCCTCGGGGACGGATGCTGCAAAGATTCTGGCTGATTCTGGTGTTACACCGCAGTCCTTGAACGAAGCCATTAACGCGCTGCGCAAGGGCCGGACGGCAGATTCCGCTACGGCCGAGAATGCCTATGAAGCCCTCAAAAAATACACCCGCGATCTGACCGAAGCTGCAGCTGACGGCAAGCTTGATCCCGTGATCGGACGGGATGAGGAAATCCGTCGGACGATCCAGGTTCTGTCGCGTCGGACCAAAAACAACCCTGTTCTGATTGGTGAGCCCGGTGTCGGAAAGACGGCCATCGTTGAAGGTCTTGCCTTGCGGATTATCAATGGGGATGTACCCGAAAGCCTGCGCGACAAACGTCTTTTGTCCCTCGACATGGGCGCGCTGATCGCTGGCGCAAAATTTCGCGGAGAATTTGAGGAGCGGCTGAAATCCGTACTTGAGGAGGTCAGTTCCGCTGCGGGTGAGATCGTTCTCTTCATCGATGAGATGCACACGATTGTTGGTGCCGGTGCTGCGGAGGGGTCGATGGATGCCTCCAACATGCTCAAGCCTGCGCTCGCGCGGGGCGAGTTGCACTGTGTCGGTGCGACAACGCTGGATGAGTATCGCAAACATGTCGAGAAGGATGCGGCGTTGGCGCGGCGTTTCCAGCCGGTTTTTGTATCCGAGCCGACGGTTGCAGATACGATCTCGATCCTGCGTGGCTTGAAGGAAAAATACGAACTCCACCACGGGGTGCGGATCACCGATTCAGCCCTTGTGTCAGCCGCGACCCTTTCGAACCGCTACATCACGGATCGTTTTCTGCCGGATAAGGCGATTGATCTGGTCGATGAAGCATCCGCGCGGCTGCGCATGGAAGTGGATTCCAAGCCGGAAGAGATTGATGAACTCGACCGTCGGATCATTCAGCTCAAGATTGAGCGCGAAGCGCTGAAGAAAGAGAATGACACAGCTTCTAAGGATCGCCTTGTGGCACTGGAAGAAGAGCTGACCGAACTCGAGTCACGGTCTGCGGATCTGACGTCTGTCTGGCAGGCTGAAAAGGAAAAGCTTGCCGGTACCCAGAAGATCAAGGAACAGCTGGACGGTGCGCGTCAGGAACTGGAACAGGCACAGCGCGAGGGCAACCTGCAGCGTGCCGGTGAACTGGCCTATGGTCTGATCCCGGAGCTTGAGCGGGCGATCGTGGAAGCTGATGAGGCTCCCGATGGCAATATGCTCGAAGAAGAGGTCACCGACGCTCATGTGGCTGGTGTGGTCTCGCGCTGGACGGGTGTACCCGTCGACAAGATGCTCGAAGGCGAGCGTGAGAAGCTGCTCGAAATGGAGCAGGGGCTCGGCGCACGTGTGATTGGGCAGGAAGAGGCGATTGGCGCGATTTCCAACGCTGTGCGCCGCGCGCGTGCGGGGCTCCAGGACCCGAACCGTCCCATGGGGTCGTTTCTGTTCCTGGGACCAACAGGTGTCGGCAAGACCGAATTGACCAAGGCTCTGGCCGAATTCCTGTTCGACGATGAACACGCCATGGTTCGCGTGGATATGTCGGAATACATGGAAAAACACGCGGTCTCACGTCTGATCGGCGCCCCTCCGGGCTATGTCGGTTATGAGGAAGGTGGTGCCTTGACCGAAGCCGTCCGCCGGCGACCGTTCCAGGTGATCCTGTTCGATGAGATCGAAAAGGCGCATCCGGACGTCTTCAATGTCTTGCTACAGGTGCTTGATGACGGACGTCTGACCGATGGTCAGGGCCGGACCGTCGACTTCAAGAACACGCTGATCATCATGACTTCGAACCTCGGCAGCGAGTATATGGCCAACCAGCCTGATGGCGAGGATAGCGGGGCGGTTCGTGAGCAGGTCATGGAGGTGGTTCGTGGGTCCTTCCGGCCCGAATTCCTGAACCGGCTTGATGAGATCTTGTTGTTCCACCGTCTGACGCGGGAACAGATGTCGGGTATCGTTGAAATTCAGCTCGGCCACCTGCGTGGCCTGCTGGAAGACCGGAAGATCACGCTGGAACTCGATGAGGCCGCGACCGAGTGGCTTGCCAATGCGGGCTATGACCCGGTCTATGGCGCACGCCCACTCAAGCGGGTGATCCAGCGTCATCTCCAGAACCCTCTGGCGTCTCGCATTCTTGAGGGTGGGATTGCGGATGGCGATGAGGTCCGTGTCACAGCCGAAGCTGATGGCCTCGTTATCAACGGAGAGGTTGTTCATGCCGCCGCGGCTTGATCAGAAAGGACCAGTGGTTGGCTAAGCCCCCACGTAAATGGCGCCGCTGGCTTTTGGTCGGCGGCGCCATAGTGCTTGTGCCGCTCTTCTTTGTGTTGGGCGGCTTCGGGTACTTCTTTGGAACTGCATCGCAGTTGCGGCATGAAGTTGTCATGCCAGCCCCGGGACTGCCTGACCTCGTTGGCGATCAGGCGAGCGAATACGGGCGGTTCCTTGAAGAAGATCAATTGTCAGCCGCACTGGTCGAGCAAGCGTTTGCAGAGATACGCCCCCAATTCGACGACGTGCGCGTGATTTTTGTGCCGTCTTGGCTGAGCGACACCGCAGTTTCATCGGTATCTCTGGGTGATTCTCTTGGCTACATGGCCGGCATCTACAACTGGCTCGACGAGGCGGGGATCAACGCTCAGATCGCGGATGTTGAAACCGAAGACACTGTGGCAACCAATGCCGCGCGACTGTCGGAGATAATGGCGCGGGTTGAGGGGCAGGTGTGTTTTGTGACCCACAGCAAAGGTGGGCTCGACCTTCTCGAATATTTGCGAAAAGCCTCTGCCCGTGATCGCGCGCGGGTGCGTTGCTGGATCGCCATGCAAGCACCGTTCAAGGGATCCCCGGTGGCGGATTTGGCGACAGATGTTGCCGGATTGCCGGAAACGGCGAGCGTCTTGTTGCAGGCTCTTGGCGGGCGCGGCGAATCTCTGACCGATCTGACGACCCAGGCCCGAATGACGTATCTTTCCGAAAACAGTTCCGAGATTGCTGGGGTCATGGCCGAGATTGAGCCAATTTGCCTTGCCTCGTATGTGGATCATCCAGACGAGTACCAGAGGCCGACGCCCTGGAACTATCCCGCGCTCTTGTGGATGCACGAAACCGGCGTGCCCAGCGATGGTCTTGTTGCGGTGCGTTCGGCGGTTGAAATTTGTCCGCAGTCACTGATTCTCGAAGGCCTGGACCACACCGCCATTGTCGCGCCGGGTGTGGTGGCAGCCATTGATCAAACGGCTTTGATGAAGGCTTTGATGACTCTGGCTCTGCGTGAGCCGTCACGCGAAAAATAGTTTTGGAATAAACCTCCACGCAACCTGTTCATGGTGTGCCTAGGCAAGTAGGCGGTCGGATGGTCGCGTGGGGCGAATGTCTGGTACGTAAGCGCTGGTCGTTCGCAATTCGCGGGCATCCGGCAATTTTCTGCCAAAGGTGACCAGTGCGGATGTCGAATTCTATGGCTCAGCCCTTGTCAAACCAGGTGCAGGCCGCTCATCCTTGTCGGCGAACACCCCCGATCGACGGCGGTGATGAAATCTCCCCGAATTTCGTCTCCGTCGTCATTCGCGTGGAGCATGGAATGGGCCGCACTTCGTTCGATCTTGTCGAACCGCATATACCAAGTCTTCGGCGTTACGCGCTCGTCTTGTTGCGTCAGGACGAACAGCGCGCCGATGATCTGGTGCAGGACTGTCTTGTCCGCGCGCTGTCGCGCTGGCACCTGTGGCGTCATCCGGGGAATCTGCGCGGTTGGCTTTTCACAATTCTGCACAACATATACGTGAACGATGTGGCGCGGGCCGTCGCGCGACCCGATGTTGTGGAGATACAGGATTACTTCCCATCGATGGCGGTGCCCGCCAATCAGGTGCACAGCATTCAGTTGCGCGAAGTGGTCAAAGCCATTCAGGGCTTGTCGGACCCGCAACGCCAGACGCTGCTGCTGGTGACGATGGAGGGCTTTAGTTATGACGAGACGGCTGAGATCACAGGCGTCCCGATTGGAACCGTAATGTCGAGATTGTCGCGCGCGCGCGACAAGGTGCGTGAAGAGGTGGCCGGGGAAACCAAATCGCGCGGACGGAGTGCAACGTGAGCAATGAGATAACAGAACCGCGCGAAGACGAGATCCAGGCACTGGTCGACGACCGGCTCGATCCCGCGCGCCGGGCAGAGATTGAAAGCTGGCTGCTCTCAAACCCGGACGCAGCCGCGCGGGTTGCAGATCTGCGCGCACAGCGAGAGGCTGTTGAGCAAGCGTTCTCTGGGCTTCTGGACCGCCCAGTGCCGGCACAACTGCAAAACATCGATGCGTTGGTTTCAGTGCAGCCGAGTCCGGTCTGGCGGATGGCTGCGATGATCGCGCTTGTGGTTGTGGGTGCGGCTGGCGGCTGGTTTGCCAATGACGCAATCAATCAAAGTCAGGTCGTGGCAACGGCGTTTACCCAGGATGCTGTGCGTGCGCACAGTCTGTATGTGGGCGAGAAACGCCACGCGGTCGAAGTGAATGCTCAGGAAGAAAAGCACCTTGTGGCGTGGCTGTCCCGGCGGTTACAGAACGAGCTGGTTGCGCCTGACCTTTCGGCGCAGGGCTATCAGTTGGTTGGCGGTCGGCTCTTGCCGGCCAGTGTCACCGGGCCGGCGGCACAGTTCATGTATGAAACAGGTGGCGGTGAGCGGATCACCATCTATATCGAGCAGGATGAAACCGGCCGCGGGAATGACTTCGAATTCACCAGCTATGACGGTGTGTCAGCTTTCTGGTGGAAAGATGGCCCGCTCGCTTATGTGCTGATCGGCAAGAAGGATCGCGATCAGTTGCTCGCCCTGGCGCGTGCGACGCGGGAGCAGTTTACTCCGTAAGGGCCTGCGCTTCGGCAGCGGCAGGCTGCTGGTTTTCCGCAACGAAGGCAGGCGCAGCAAGGGCTGCAAACCGGCTGTTGACCGTATCGCGGTGTGCAAGGAAGGCCGTCAGGCGATCCCCTTTGAGTTTCTCGCCACTGGGAAGTTTCAGGCCAAGTGGGTTAATCGCTTTGCCGTCGCGGTGGATCTCGTAGTGTAGATGCGGGCCTGTGGAGCGACCCGTTGTGCCGACATAGCCGATGATCTGACCCTGCCGCACGCGTTTGCCCTGGCGAATGCCGCGGGCAAAAGCATTGAGATGCGCATAGGCTGTCGAGTAGGTGCCGTTGTGGCGAATCTTGATGTAGTTCCCGAAGGAACTGAACGGACCTGCACGGACCACGCTGCCATCTCCGGCAGCATAGATCGGGGTTCCGCGTGGTGCGGCAAAATCCACACCGGAGTGCTGGCGGGTATAGCCCAGAATGGGATGCTTGCGCTTGCCAAAACGAGACGACAGGCGGGCGCCATCGATGGGTGTCTTCATCAACGCTTTGCGGACGCCTTCGCCCTTCTCGTTGAAGTAGTCGATGTCACCATGTGAGTTCTCAAAACGATAAAGCGGAAGCTCGGTCCCGCGCAGGGTCAGCTTGGCATAGTGAACCGCACCATCGCCCACGATCTCGCCATCGGCATTGCGTTGGACATCAAACAGGACCTCGAATTTGTCATCGCGCCAGATGTCCCGCTGAAAATCGACGTCGAAGCTGAAGATCCGGACCAGTTCGATGAGAACAGAAGTTGGCACGCCGGCTCTGCTGGCGTTTACAAACAGGCTGGTGTCGATTGTGTCGGCAACGCGTATTGTTTCGGTTTCGAGTGGGAGAATCACCTCGCGGGCAACAAAACCGCCGTCCTCGTTGCGGTCCACAAGTACTTCACGGTCATAGGACACCGGCAACTTCAAACCGGACAGTACGTAGTCGAGGGCTTCAAATGAACCGTTTCCACTGCCGGTGCCGGTCTCGGTCACCGGGCCGAGTGTGACCCGTAGTTCGTCACCGACCCGAAGGTCGCGCCGCGGGTCGTAAACGCCTTGCAATGACTGAATTGCGACATGGGCGTCAAAGCGTTCGGCACCGACGCGAACCAGCACTTCCATCAGGTTATCGCCGCTCTCGATTTCGACGATCTCGACCCGCGGTTCAGGTGCTTTGGGAGCTTCGACAACAACGGGCGCAGGTGGGGCAATCGTTTCGGGCGCGTCGACTGACGTTCTTTCGACTGCCGCGACCATGGTGTCGTTCTGGGGGACGGAGGTTGTGCCGATAAAATAGGCGAGTGCGGGCAACAGAACGAGCACGGCCCCGGCAACAACGACATGTGACTTTTTGAGTTTTTCGACCTGCAAACCTAAATCCTCAGCCCCGAATCAAAAGCCGGTGGAATCCCATCACCCGACCCACCGACATTGCGCAGAAGATGCGTCACGGCCCGATTGCGTGTCAACTGCACTTTCGCGCCGTTTGGTAAAAATTTCGTAGCAGTATCAGCAGTTTGTCACGGGGTTTCGACCATCCGCTCCACCCGTGAATAGAACACAATCAGGGTGAGTGCGCGGACCACCATGAACAGCATTACAGAGGCCCAAAGACCATGGTTTCCCCAAATATCGGGGAGCGTGAACATGGCGAGGGTGTATATCGCGACGGATACCAGCATGGCGTTGCGCATTTCAGCGGCACGCGTGGCGCCGATGAAAATACCATCCAACTGGTAGGCCCAGACCGAGAGGATTGGTGAAATCGCCATCCAGAACAGGTAATCCCCTGCAAATGCGCGTAATTCGGGAATATTGGTGAGTATCGCGAGCAGGTTGCTGCCAAACAGGCCGTAGATCATCGCATAAGCAATCGCAACGCACGCCGCCATGAAGGTCGAGGCGGTCACCGTGGCGCGCAGGGCGCGCCGGTTTTTGGCACCCACGGCTTCGCCGACAAGGGCTGATGTGGCATGCGCAAAGCCATCAAGCCCATGGGCGAGGAAGGACTGGAAAACCATCAACAGCGCGTTGGCCGCCAGAACCGTTGTGCCCAGTCGCGCGCCCATCCAAGTCAGGAGCGACCAGGCGAAAATCATCGCGAGGGTGCGCAAGAAGATGTCCCGGCTTACCCGGAACAGGGCTCCAAGTTCTACGAGATCGAGAATACGCCGTCGTGACCAGGTGCCGGGGGTGGCCTTCAGTCGGTACGCGATGAGACCCAGTCCCATCATCGCTCCGGTATATTGCGCAATCGCGGTTGCGAGCGCGACGCCCTCCACGCCCCAGCCGAGGTCGACCACGAACCAGATGTCGAGGGCAGCATTCAGGCCATTGATCACGATCTGGATGGCCAAGGCGACCCGCGCGTATTGCATCCCAAGCAACCAACCGAGCACGGCATAGTTTGCAAGGGTTGCGGGCGCGCCCCAGATTCGGGTGTTGAAATAGGCCTCTGCGAAAGTTTCGACGTCGGGTGCCGCTTCGATAATTCCGATGGCACCCAGCCGCAACGGCAGTTGTGCGACCATGAGCACGACTGCGGCCATCAAGCCGACAAGAAGTGCACGGGCAAGTATTGCGCGTATCTCGTCGCCGTCCTCGCGGCCCCGGGCCTGAGCGACGAAACCAGTCGTGCCCATCCGCAGAAAGCCGAAGCCCCAGTAGAGAAACGAAAAGATCATGCTGCCGACGGCCACGCCCCCGACATAGGCGGGGTCGGGCAGATGCCCCATTACGGCGGTGTCGACAGCGCCGAGCATGGGGACAGTCAGGTTTGACAGGATCGTCGGCCAGGACAGCGCCCAGATGCGGTTGTAGGGCCCGTTGCGCAGGCTGCCGGTGATGCCCGTTCCCATGAAGTCTGCTAGCGACCGACCGCGTAGGCTTCCTGGAACCGGGGATGGGCAGCGCCCTTCAGGACCCAGCCATGCCCGTCATGTTCGCGACCAACAGCCACCATGCGGCCAGAAGCCCAGTCGCCAACCATTGTGATCACATGTCCACGGCGACGCAGTTCTTCGATGGTCTCTGGCGGAAACCGGTTCTCTGCCTTGACGGCGGCAGGCTGGAAGGTCCGGGGGTAGAAGCTCGATGGCAGGTGGTCGGTGTGGAAGTTCGGCGCGTCGATGGCTTCCTGCAGGTTGTAGCCGTGATGGATATGCCGCAGGAACATGGTCAGGGCCCATTGGTCCTGCGCGTCGCCACCCGGCGTGCCAAACGCGAGATAAGGTGCGCCGTCGCGAAGTGCGAGGGTCGGGCTGAGTGTCGTGCGCGGACGAATACCTGGCTGCAGAGTCGTCGGGAACCCCTCCTGCAGCCAGTACATCTGGGCGCGTGTGCCAAGACAAAATCCGAGGGAGGGGATCGTGGGTGAGGATTGCAGCCAGCCACCACTGGGCATGCAGGCGACCATGTTGCCTTCGCGGTCAGCCGCATCGCAGTGCACCGTATCACCATCGGCGTTGTGTGCCGCGTTGGGCTCGCCAATGCCTGCCTTTGCCGCATTGGGTTCACCGGCACCAGGTGCTTGCTTGGCATTCGGATCGAGAATCGAAAACTCGGCCAGCGCCGGGTTGCGACCATCAGGGGATCCGGGAAGGAATTCTGTCGAGGCTGTTTCCCCGACCAGCGCGCGGCGCGCGTTGTTGTAATCCTCCGACAAAAGCGTTTCGATTGGGACATCATTGACGGCCGGATCGCCATACCAGGCTTCCCGGTCCGCCAGCGCCAGCTTTGCGCATTCGATCTGGGTGTGCGCGAAATCCGGACCAAGCGGATCCATGCCCGCAATGTCAAAACCCTTCAACAGCGCGAGTTGCTGCAGGAAGACCGGGCCCTGACTCCAGACGCCGGGCTTGCACACCGTATAGCCGTCGTAGTCGTAGCTGGCCGGGGCCTCAATGGTCGCATTCCAGTTGGCCATGTCATCGGCCGTCAGCAAGCCACCATGTTTCTCACCGGAGGAATCCAGCCATTCGGTTTCGCGACAGAATTTGTCGATCTCTTCGGCGATGAAACCTTCGTAAAAGACTTTCCGAGCCGCTTCGATTGTGTCTTCCCGATCTCCACCTTTGGATTCAGCCTCGTCGAGGAGACGCTGGTAGGTGGCCGCGAGAACCGGCGTGCGATGCATGTCGCCCACATTGGGCACATTCCCATTGGGCAACCATTGTTCGGCGGATGTGGGCCAGGCGGTGCGGAAGAGTTCGGCCACGCCTTCGATGATGGAGCGCATCATCGGGACAACGGCATAGCCGTCACGCGCATAGCCGATCGCCGGGGTGATCACTTCCCGCAGGGGCAGGCGTCCGTAGTCGCGGAGCAACAGCATCCAGGCATCAAAGGCGCCGGGCACACAGGGTGCCAGCAGGCCTGTGCCGGGGATCATATCGAGACCCATGCTGTTGAAGGCCTCTATCGTTGCGGCTTGCGGTGCGACTCCCTGTCCGCAAATGACCTCGGTCTTGCCCGTGGCTGCGTTGTAAAGCACGATCGGCAGATCGCCGCCGGGGCCATTCTGATAGGGGTGAACGACCTGTAGCGCGAGACCAGTTGCTACGGCAGCGTCGAATGCGTTGCCGCCGATTTCCAGCATGCGCCATCCGGCCATACTGGCCAGATAATGGGTCGAAGCGACCATGCCGTGGGTGCCACGTATTTCCGGGCGTGTGGTAAACATGGTCGTCGAACTCCGTGCTTGTTATGTGCGGACAATACCGGTCGGGAAGGTCGCGCAGCAACCTTTGGGCCGGAAGGGGAGCCAGTTATGCAAATTAGACATCCTTACCATATGTTTTTAGGCGATGCGGCTGATCAGCTGGCGGCCAAGACGGCGCACGGGATCGTTCACTGGCGTCGTGATTGGTGCCTCGGGCAATTGCGTTTGCCAGACTGTCACGCTGATCTTGGCCTGCCCGAGATGTCGATCTCCGACGCAGCAGCCGCAGGCGTGCGCACTCTCGTGATTGGCGTTGCCAATCGCGGGGGTGTTGTTGGAGAGAACTGGATCTCGACCATCCTCGCCGCTCTGGAAGCCGGGATGGATATCGCGTCGGGTTTGCACACGCGTGTGGCGGATATCCCTGTCGTGCGGGATGCCGCTCAAGCTCATGGTCAGCAGATTTTCGACGTTCGTCACCCTGATCGAAGCTTTGAGGTCGGAACCGGTGCCCGCCGTGCGGGCAAACGACTGCTGGCTGTTGGGACAGACTGCTCCGTCGGCAAGATGTACACCGCGCTGGCTATTGAGAAGGAACTGACATCACGCGGCGTGAATTGCGACTTTCGGGCAACCGGTCAGACCGGGATATTCATCGCCGGAGAAGGTGTCTCCGTCGATGCGGTGGTGTCCGATTTCATTTCCGGAGCCACAGAATGGCTGGCCCCCGAGAACGCGCCCGATCACTGGGACATCGTTGAGGGTCAGGGGTCTCTTTTCCACCCCTCCTATGCGGGTGTGACGATGGGGTTGGTACATGGCGCGCAACCTGATGCGCTTGTGCTTTGTCATGAGCCTACGCGCACCCATATGCGTGGTCTGCCGCACCAGCCTCTTCCGGATATTGCAACCTGTATCGAAGGGCATCTCAATGCCGCTCACCTGACCAATCCAGGTGCGCGCTGCATCGGGATTGCCGTCAACACCTCTGCGATGGAGAGTGAGCAGACGCGAAAAGAACTCTTGAAAAGGCTGGCGGTCGCGCACGGTATGCCTGCGGTGGATCCCGTGTTGGACGGCGTTGCGCCTCTGGTTGATGCGCTGGAGGCGATCTAGCCCCATGAAGGTCCTGACAGCCGAGATTGAAGCTTTCCCCCTGCGACGCCTCTTCACGATCTCGCGGGGAAGTAAGGCGGAGACGATCGTGGTCACCGCGACGATTTCAGACGGGGAAATATCAGGCCGGGGTGAGTGCGGCCCGAACGCCCGTTATGACGAAACACCGGAATCCGTGCTTGCGCAAATTATGTCGCTGGCACCCGAAATCGCTGCCGGGCTGGACCGCCAGGGCCTTCAAATGGCATTGCCGCCCGGTGCAGCGCGCAATGCGATTGATTGTGCGTTCTGGGATTTTGAAGCCAAACGTTCCGGAGTGCGCGCTTGGCAATGCGCCGGGCTCTCGGCGCTGGAAGCTGTTGAGACAGCCTTTACCCTCAGTGCGGACTCGCCCGAAGCAATGGCGGAAGCCGCCGCGGAGAACGCAGCCCGACCTCTTCTCAAGCTCAAGCTGACCGGGACCGACGATATTGCGCGGGTTCGCGCCGTGCATGACATGGCGCCACAAGCGCATCTGATTGTGGATGCCAATGAGTCCTGGGATGCCGCGACCTACCTGTCTCATCACGCTGTTCTGGCTGATCTCGGTGTTGTCCTGATCGAACAGCCGATGCCGCAGGGCGCTGATGCCGAATTGGCAGATCTGGAGCGCTCCGTCCCGATTTGTGCTGATGAATCGTTTCACGATGCGACCAGCATTCCTGAACTGGTTGGCAGGTATGACTTTGTGAATATAAAACTCGATAAGACCGGTGGCCTGACTGCCGCGCTGGCAACGGCAGCTGCCGCACGTGCTGCCGGTTTTGGCGTGATGGTGGGCTGTATGGTGGGAACCAGCCTGGCGATGGCCCCGGCATTTCTGGTTGCGCAAGATGCGGGGTTTGTCGATCTTGATGGCCCCTTGCTTCTTGCCCGCGATCGTGAGCCGGGCATCGCGGCTGACGGAAGCCTGCTTCAGCCGCCACCTGCATCGTTGTGGGGCTGATAGGATGTGCGCCATATTGTGGGAGAAATCAGCACGCAGTATCGCCGGAGGCCGGTGACATCGACGCCATGCAGAGCACAGAACGCGAGTATGCCGCCCGACTGACACGGGCGCAGCTGATTGCGCTTAATCGTCAGGGGCGGATCAGCAATTTCGTGCCACCGGTCAACAGCGTCATTCTGGTGGCGATGCTATGGGGGCGCGAATCCCTCGCGATGCTTCTTGTCTGGGCTGGTCTTGTCTGGGCAATTTCGCTGTTTCGGTTTTTTATGTACCGACGTTTCGATCAGGCCGTGGCTGCGGGGAAGGGGTTCGGGGCGAATTGGCGCAACCTCTGGGTGATGGCCTATGGGGCAAGTGGCGCGATCTGGGGCATTGGCTCTGCGCTGATGTTTCCGCAGGACAGCTTCCTGATCCAGTCGTTCCTGATTGTCTTTGTTCTCGGCACAGCTGCGGGCGGCACGGCCAGTTTCTCGCCATATGCCCCCGCTCTTATCGCCTTTGTCGTCCCTCTGACAGTCCCGGCGATAATTGTGTTGATGCTGCAGGAATCCGCACCCCATCTGGTGTTGGGCGTTGCCGGTATCGTTTTTCTGTTGGCGCTGGTGTTTCTTGGGCGAGCGGCGAGCCGCAATTTTCGGGACAGTTTCCGGCTGTCCTTTGAAAATGAAGGACTAACCAGCGACCTCAGAGCAGCGCAGATGCGCCTTGAAGGGGCGCTCAACAGCATGTCGGAAGCTTTCGCACTGTTTGATGCGGAGGACCGACTGATTGAGTGCAACAAGAAGTTCGATGAAATTCTGCCGGAGATACAAGAGAGTATCGCCACGGGCATCTCTTTCGACACGTTTTTCATGCTGCTAGGCAAAAGCGGTCGCGTGCAAGCGGCGGTCGGTCGTGCTGAAGAGTGGACCGATGAGGTTGTGAGAAGTTGTCGTGCCGGTGATTTGCCCATTGAGATGGAATTGTCCGAAGGGCGATGGCTGATGCTCAATCAGGCGTCGACTGCTGATGGCGGGATTGTTGCGACCTTCGCTGATATATCAGACCTGAAACGACATGAAGCCGAGATATCCGATAGTGAGCAGCGTTATCGCGACTTCACCAGCGCTGCATCTGACTGGGTATGGGAGCTCGATGCAGAGTCGCGGTTTGTCTATATGAGCGGCCGATATGCAGAAGTTTCCGGTGATACAACCGATAGCTATACCGGTCGCAAGCTTCAGGATTTCCCGCCCTATGAAAATCATGGCGATTGGGAACGATTGCTGAACTCCATTGAAACCCGGCAGCCGTTTCGAAATATTCGTGCATCCCGGGCGCGCGAGGATGGGAATATTTTCTATTTCCTTTTGAACGGGCTGCCAATTTTTAGCCCGTCCGGGGAGTTTCTCGGGTATCGCGGAACGGGATCGGATGTGACAGCGATGGTTCTCGCTGAGAACCGTGCCCGGCTTGCGCAAACGCAATTGTTCGAGGCCATTGAATCCATTCCCGCCGGATTTATTCTTTTTGATGAGTTGGGCAGGTTGACGCTTTGGAACTCGCGGGCACCGCTTTACCTGCCTGGCGCATCGAAACTGATTGTCGCGGGCACGCGGTTTGAAACACTGATGCGGGGCAGTGCTGAAAGCGGGTCGGTTCTAGATGCAGAGGGCCGCATTGACGCCTGGGTTGAAGAGCAATCCAGTTGGTTTGAAGGGCCTGACTCACGGCGAGAGGTCCGGTTCTCAGACGGGCGCTATGTGCAGTTGCTGGGCCGGCGCACGGCAGATGGCGGAACGGTTTGTGTGGTGACGGATATCACCGACATTCGTCACGGTCAGGATGAGTTGGCCGAGAAGACAAGTTTTCTGCAGGCAACGCTGGAGGGAATGGGCGAAGGACTTGTGGTTCTGGACGCCGACCTGCGAGCTGTGCTGTCGAACACCCGATTGGATCGTCTCGCCGTGTTGGGTGAGGGAATGTCGACCTATGGGCTTGGGCTGCAGGAAATTCTGGAGGCGATCGGTGCCGAACCACTGCCCCTTCATGGCCTCTCGGAGGGAGGTGATCTCTTCCGGGTTCTTGATGCCCGACTTAAAGAAGAATCAGCGTTTCAATTTGAGGTCACTCGGATTGGGCGCCAGGTCCTTATGGTGCGGGCGGACCCGGTGCTTGAAGGAGGCTGGGTGTGCGTCTTTACCGATGTGACAGCCGAGCGACGGGCACTTGCAGCGATGGAAGAAAGCGAGGATCGCTACCGGCGTTTGACTGAGGCCTCGCCGGATATGATTGCGGTGCACACCGGCGGGCGTTTTGTTTTTGTGAACGCGGCCGGGGCGCATTTGCTGGGTGTTGGTTCGCCGGAAAACCTAATCGGCCGTCGCCTGCTCGATTTTGTCCATCCCGATGATCACGCGACCGCACGGAATTCGCCGGCGATGTCGAGTTTTGAAGATGATCTGCACTTCAAGGAGTTTCTGGCGCTGAAGAGTGACGGAGAGGTCTTCAATGCAGAAGCGCTCGGCGTCGAGTTTATGTATCAGGGAGAAGCATCCATTCTGGTGATCTGGCGAGATATCACGGAGCGGAAGCTGGCGCAGGAGCAGCTTGTTCAAACTTCGAAACTGGCGTTGCTGGGCGAAATGGCAGCCAGCATGGCGCACGAGCTCAACCAGCCCCTCAACATCATTCGTATGGCTGCGGATTCAAGCCTCATCCTGATGGAAGAGGACAAGGCGGATATGGAAAGTCACCTTGAAGAGTTCGAGCGGATCTCGAATCAGACCGAACGGATGGCCAATATCATCAACCATCTACGTGTCTTTAGTCGTCAGGATGACGCCAGCGAGGCTCGGTTTGATCCCATTGAGAGCATTACTGCGGCGACCACCATGATCCATGATCAGTATCTCCTTGATGGCGTCGAAGTGCGCATGGTGGTCCCCAAGCAGACCGCGAAGGTTCAGGGACAGCCGATCAGGCTGGAGCAGGTCATTTTGAATTTGCTGGCCAATGCCCGCGATGCTGTGCGGGGCAACGGACGTCAGGATTTAGAGTGGGACGCGCAATCGCGACCCGACGGCAAGGGGCTGATCGAGATATCGGCCTTTCTCGCCAGCAGTCGTGACGGCCAAACGGGCAGCCGCCGACCAGAGGAGGTTGTCATAACTGTTTCAGACAATGGTGGTGGTTTGCCTGAAGATGTCATTGGCCACGTATTCGAGCCGTTTTTCACGACCAAACGTGCGGGCGAAGGGACAGGGCTCGGGCTCGCGATCGGCTACAGCATTGTATCTGGTATGGGGGGGTCAATTGCAGCGTCGAATGGCCAATCGGGCGCTGTTTTCGAAATACGGTTGCCGGTCGCGGTCACTGATTCTGGCGCTAAACCCCGCCAAAATGAAGGTCAGATGGTTGGTGAGTGAGGCAATGGAACATAAAAATCGACCAAGCATCCTGATTGTTGACGATGAGCCTGATGCAACTGCGACACTGTCGAAATTCCTGTCGTCGCGCGGTTACATCACAGATGCAGCGGCAAACGGGGCTGAAGCTCTCAACCAGGTGCTGTCGGGTGACTATCACGTCGTAATGACGGATTTACGTATGCCGGGCATGGATGGCGCTGATTTTCTGGCCCGTGTGCGATTCGAACGGCCTGATCTCCCGGTTATTGTGATGACTGGACACACCGCGTTTGAGACCAATGACAGTATTTGGGCCAATGCCGGTGTCGCGGCAGTTTTGCATAAGCCTCTGAATTTAAGGGAGGTTTCCGGTATCTTACGTGATATGTTGACGTAACTGGGGGGGCAAAAATTTTAGATGTATAAACTTCGTCTCAATTCTGTTTTTTTGTGGTTTGTATCATGACCCTTAAACGGTAGGATCGTGTGCTTCAGTTCGATATATCCGGTGAATAGATAATGCAGGGCTTTGCAGCCAAATCACCTTCCGGCGACAAGGGACAGCAACCGCTGGTCATGATCGTTGACGACGATGTCGAGCAGGCTGGCCAGATTGCGGCTTTTCTCTCTCGGTTTGGCATTGCCGTTGCGATGGAAGATAACGGGTTTGCAGCCGTCAACACGATGCGCCGCGACAAGCCCGCCGTTGTTATTATGGATGTACGGATGCCGGGGCTTGATGGGATCAAGGCTGCGCAGCTCGCTGCCAATCTCGACTACAAACCCAAGATCATCCTCATGTCGGGCTATGCGGATCAGGTCAAGCGGGCCAGTGAAGAAGGGCTTGATGTGTTTGCTGTCGTCGACAAGCCACTGCCGTTGCGTGTTCTGGTTCGCTTTGTGCAAAACGCTCTGAACGGCCCTGCCTAACGCTTTGCCGTACTGGCGTTTGATGCTTGCCCGGTCAGCAGGGTCCAGCCCACCAATTCCTTCAATGTTTTTCCAAGCGCTTCGTCAAAGGCCAGGGCGATATCGTCGAGATTGTCCGCCGATGCCTTGATGCTGGCTTCGAACCGCTGTGATCCTATGATGGCGCGCTGAGGCATGCGGACAAGTTTCGCGTTGATGCGTACATGAGCATCAGGCGGGCCATCGCCGTTATATTCTGCCTGAAACTCCCGCAGTTCCAGCTTCAAGACAAAATCCGATCGCAGGCCCAGGGATTTGCGTCCAACCGCCAGGATTTTGGACGAATTTTCGAAGGACTCAACAACAAGGGTCTGGATCATTGCCGGCGCCCGATCTGTCCAGCCTGCCAGTGCGTAATACTCCAATTCGACAATCTTGCGATGCAACGCAATTCGGGCCGTGTTCAGGCCGGTCGGCGCCAGGGGTTCCTCGATAATCAGCTGCCAATCGACGGTGGGCAGATCCGGAGCGAAGGTGTTTTTCGGCGTCAGGCGGAACAAGCGCGGTGGTGGCCCCTGTCCGGGAAGGGTGAGGCCGCAGGCGCAGAGCAACGTGGTGGCTGAAAGCGCGGATACGCCGCGCAGAAAGGATCTGCGCAGTTGTCCTTCCCCCCTAAAACTGGGCCACTATTTTTAGAGACTGAAGGGGGATGTG
>ERZ807291.462-NODE-462-length-69172-cov-16.810452_pt1 | contig 69172 bp, 63 predicted proteins | sample MGYA00521257_ERZ807291 | MGnify/ENA primary metagenome ERZ807291 (study PRJEB31413, sample SAMN03169783) | marine metagenome | biome: Marine; feature: Water; material: Subsurface seawater | place: North Sea | collected 2011-04-28 | depth 1 m m ... | reverse complement strand
ACCCTCTATCGATAGATCCCCTGGCGATTGCAGATATTCAGGTATTGGAAACGATCAACAACGGACAGACGGTTTATCGTGCACCTGAGGAACATTCAGCGCCAGCTTCAATGGCAAGGGTCGACAGCCCGAGGGTTGGTGGCGACAGGGATAGCCATGGTTGTATTGGCTCAGCGGGTTACCAATGGTGCGAGAAACGCGGCGAATGTGCGCGCTCCTGGGAAATCGTTGAGGCCAAGACGGGTGATACGGCGGCTGATTTAGCTGCGGATTTTGCAGATCAGTGCAGCCTGAACTGATGCCCAACCATGGCGAAGCCATCGAGCGCGACGGTCTTTCAAGACTAGGGGCTTTATCGAGGCAGTGACGCTATAATTCGCCCAACTTTCACGAGATTGAGGTTTTTAGTATGCAGGCCATGTCACTTGCTGCCCCCGGGGGCATAGACCAGCTTTCGCTGGTTGATGTCGAGCCCCGTTCGCCCCAATCCCATGAAATTCAGGTGGCAATTAAAGCCACCTCCCTAAACTTTCATGACTACGCCGTTGTGGTTGGATTAATTCCCGCCGCAGATGGCCGTATTCCCATGTCAGACGGTGCTGGTGTGGTGACCGCGGTGGGGGACGAGGTCAGCGATTTTTCAGTCGGTGACAACGTGATTAGCCATTTCTTTCCCCAGTGGATCAGCGGTCGACCGACGGCGGCGTGTCTTCAAGGTGTTCCCGGTGATCATATTGATGGCTTTGCAGCACAAACAGTGACCATGCCCGCCAGAGCTTTTAGTCAGGCACCTAAAAACTTGAGTCATATTGAGGCTGCCACCCTAAGCTGTGCAGGTCTAACGGCCTGGCGAGCACTCTGCGTTGAAACTGCCCTTAAGCCCGGAGATTGGGTGTTAGTTCAAGGCAGTGGTGGAGTGTCTGTTTTTGCGCTGCAATTCGCTCGCATGATGGGCTGCAGAGTCATTGCCACGTCATCGTCTGATGCAAAGCTAGAGCGCCTCGGCGAGTTGGGTGCGGATCACTTGATTAACTATCGCGAAAATTCTAATTGGGGTGCCACGGCTTTTGAAATGACCGGCGGCAGTGGGGTGAATTTGGTCGTGGAAGTTGGGGGGCCGGGGAACCTGCCTCAGTCAGTTAATGCCTTGGCCGTTGATGGCTGCATCAGTCTTATTGGTGTTTTAACGGGTTTTGCGGGGGAGGTCCCTACGGCTGCGTTGATGACGAAAAACGGTCGCCTCAGTGGCATTACAGTGGGTAGCCATAGTGATCAATTTGCCATGTCTCAAGCGATTGAAGCCCATGGTCTGAAACCGGTCATAGATTGCTCTATGCCTCTGGAGGCTCTCGGTGAGGCATTTCGTCATCAGGAGTCGCAAAAGCATTTCGGCAAAATTTGTGTCGAACTCTAAGGCATGTTGTTGAGTAGCCTTGTCAGCCAAATGGCAAATTATGGGCGTCGGGTGCCGCAGTGAGTAAATTATTTTTTCGCTACGGTGCCATGAATAGTGGGAAGAGCACGGCGCTGTTACAAGTGGCGCATAACTATGAAGAACGCGGGCAGTCCGTGGCGGTAGTCAAACCCGCGCTCGACACCAAAGGACATGATCAAATTGTGTCTCGCTTGGGTGTCAGTCGTACCGCAGATATTTTGCTGGCTCCAGGAGAAGACCTGAGAGCGCGGGTGGAAGGCTTGCGGCATAGCAGGCCTTCATCGGAGTCTGCGCTGGCTTGTGTGCTGATAGATGAAGCGCAGTTTTTGGAACCCGAGCAGGTCGATGGCGCATTGGAAATTGCCGTGTTTGATAATCTTCCGGTCGTGGCATTTGGTATTCGCACTGATTTTAGGCGTCAAGCATTTCCGGGAAGTCTGCGCCTGTTGGAAGTGGCACATGCTTTGGAAGAGATGAAAACGATTTGTCGCTGCGGGGAAAAAGCCATCTTCAATGCGCGATTGGGCGAAAGTGGTATGACCCATGAGGGGCAGCAAATTATGATAGACGCCCCGGGCGTGACTTATGAAGCGCTTTGCGCACATTGTTACCTTGGGTCTGAACAGCGTTGCTAGCGCTGGCATGATTAAAAATAAAGCCGTTAAAGACCTGAGTCTAGCGAGGCTCTGTGGTGGGTGTTTAAAGCTATAAGCTCGGTGGGAGGTTCTCTGTACTATATTTTTGAAGTGACTGCGAAAGAGGGCCACTCCATTGATGAATACGCGGTATCGTGGATGGAGGCTAGCGCCCTCATACAGCGTTCCCCGGGTGCTCAAGGTACGCGATTACACCGAAAAATAGGTGACGATCGGCGGGCTTTGGCCATTGCGACCTGGGACAGCAAACTCGCCAGAGATGCCGCCTCCGTGATGGGCGGAGAAGAAGTAAAAGCAATTATTGAGGCACAGGCAGAGCTGGTATCTGTACAATTTGTCGGGGAGTTTGACGCTCCCGACTGGGAAGTCCTTCCCCATATCGAATAAGCCGCATTTTTCTTAAGGCTTTATTAAGAGAAGGTAGGCTTTTAGAAAAAACCGTTAGTGAATGTGAATACAAGGAAGTAGACATGAATACAGCAAAAATATTGGCCAGTGCTTTAATCCCTCTAATGTTGGGTGCTTGTTCGGGAGAAAGCGCGATGGAACCGAGCGCAGATGATAGGGTTGGATCCGATAACGCCACGGTTCTTGATGATAATCCCCTGCTGACAGCGAGCCCTTTGCAGTTCGGTTATCCCCCCTTTGATCGCATAAAAAACGAGCACTTCGAACCGGCGATGGTTCAAGGTATGGCGGAGCAACGGGCGGAGATAGAAGCGATTGCGAGCAATGCTGAACCGCCCACTTTTGAAAACACTGTGGTAGCCATGGAGCAAAGTGGCCAGCTGCTTGATCGCTCTGCCCGCGTATTCTTTGGCCTATCTTCAGCCCATACGAATGATGATATTGAAGCAATTCAGGTGCGAATGTCGCCGCAATTTGCAGCGCACGGTGATGCGATCTTGTTAGATTCCAGGCTCTTTAAACGCATAGATGCGCTGTATCGTAAGCGCGAGCAGCTTGCGCTCAACCCTGAGGCACTGCGGTTGCTCGAAGAGACACATAAAGACTTTGTGCGCGCAGGCGCACTGCTCACCGAGTCTGAGCAGGAGCGTATGCGAGCAATAAATGCCGAGATGGCGACCCTGCAAACCAACTTTCGACAAAATGTGCTGTCAGAGGTCAATGCTCAGGCAATTATCGTCGATAACCCAGAGCAGCTCGATGGTTTATCGGAAGGAGAGATAGCTTCGGCTAAGGCGGCGGCAGTCGAAAGGGACCTTGAGGATCAGTGGGTCATACCGCTGCTTAATACCTCTGGACAGCCAGCGCTGGCGCGCCTAACCCACCGTGATCTTCGGGAACGAATTTATAGAGCCTCAGTTGGGCGTGGTTCCTCAGGTGGCGACTACGACAATCGCGAGACGGTTGCAAAGATTATGAAGTTGCGAGCCGAGCGAGCCCTGCTATTGGGTTATCCCAATCACGCGGCGTTTAACCTAGAGAACCAAACCGCAAAGACCACTGAGGCGGTTAACGAAAGGCTCACGAGTTTAGCGCCTGTGGCGGTGGCCAACGCTAAGGTCGAGGCGTCAGAGCTGCAGGCCTTGATTAAGGCTGAGGGAGGCGATTTTGACTTGGCCCCCTGGGACTGGGCTTATTACTCTGAGCGTTTGCGCGCGCAAAAATACGCTTTTGATGAGTCTGAACTCAAACCCTATTTCGAATTGGACAATGTATTAACCCGCGGCGTGTTTCATGCGGCGGAACAGCTCTATGGCATTACCTTTAGCTTGCGTGAAGATCTGCCGGTCTATCACGAGACGGTGCGCGTCTGGGAAGTTCGCAACGCTGATGACTCGGTGCTCGCGTTGTTTATCGAAGATATGTACGCCAGAGCGTCAAAGCGCGGTGGTGCTTGGGCAATGTCTTATGTGTCCCAGTCTGGTCTTATGGGCACTCAGCCTGTCTCAGCTAACCACTTAAATATTCCCCGTCCTCCGGAGGGTGAGCCCACATTATTGACTTGGGACGAAGTGACCACGCTGTTCCACGAATTTGGTCACGCGCTGCATGCGATGTTTGCGGATGTGCAGTATCCCAGCAGTTTGTCGGTGCCTCGCGATTTTGTGGAGTATCCATCACAAGTCAATGAAATGTGGGCCGATTGGCCAGAAATACTGTCTAATTATGCAATCCATTATGAGACCGGCGAGCCCCTATCGCTGGAGTTACTGAAGAAGGTTTCGGCGGCATCGCAGTTTAATGAGGGTTTTAGGTCTACCGAATATTTGGCGGCATCGCTTTTGGACCAAGCTTGGCATCAGCGATCAGCCGAAGAGCTGCCCAATGCAGAGGGCGTATTAGCTTTCGAAGCCGATGCCCTCAATGACGCGGGCGCCTATTTCGAGGCGGTACCACCGCGCTATCGCACCACCTACTTTTCTCATATTGTGGGCGGGTATTCGGCGGGGTATTACTCCTATATCTGGAGTGAAGTGCTTGATGCCGATACCGTGCAATGGTTTATCGAGAATGGCGGTTTGCGGCGAGAGAATGGCGATCATTTCAGAGCGACCTTGCTATCACGGGGTGGGTCTGAAGATGCTATGAGTCTGTATCGTAATTTCCGTGGCCGAGACGCGGCGTTAGAGCCTCTGCTGAAGCGTCGCGGATTAATGCCTGCTACTGAATAAGCACATTGAGGAGTCAAAGCGCTACTCCCCAGACACAGCGTGTCGGGGAGGAGCTGCGATCTTAATGTGGCCCAAATGCCAGCCACAGAGGTTTTTATAGTACGCACTTGGCAGCTACAAGCTCGCCAAAATTTTCTCGGCCTACTTAAGCTTGGGCATTATCGATGCGACTTCGTCGACAACAAAGCTGACAGTTTTCGAGCGGTCAAAGAGTTGTTCTTCGTCTGCGATAACTTCGGCTTGCGCTGCAGGTTGTGCTAGTGCAGTCATGGCAGTTTGCATAGCGGGCTGATTGGGAAACCAGATTTCCATGAGCACATCAAAGCCAGGCTCATTGCCGTACTGAGTGTCAGGGTCGGAAGGGCACACGTACCGTCTTTCGTAATGCGAAGCGTAGCCTTTTAGATATTTTTCTCCGATATGCCGGTGATTATTTTCATAGTATGTTTTGAACTCTGCTTTGCTCATGCCTGCTTTCCTCGAAAGCAGGGTTATCACTTTTATCATGGGCTGCGTCTCCTGTTTTTTGCTCCTGCCGTTTATCTTGCCCGGGCCGTCTCAATTATGCCTGCCCTAAAAAGAGTAGGGGAGTGGTCTTTTTATTCTAGGAGCGGCGCGTAGATGTTACGATGCAGCCACTTTATTTTCAGGAGATCACTGTGCTAAAACTTTACGGCTTTGCTGTTAGCAATTACTTCAATATGGTCCGCATGACCCTCGCGGCCAAGGGGCTCGATTTTGAGGTCGTGAAGACGTTCCCAAGCCAAAATCCAGACTGGCTTTCTGTGAGCCCAATGGGAAAGGTGCCGTGTTTGGAGACGGAGCATGGATTCATCGCTGAGACCCATGTGATTATTGAATACCTCGACGACCAGTACCCAGATAATCCGGTGCTTCCTAAAGGGGCTTACGACAAAGCGCGAGCACGGCAACTCATGCATTCTTTAGAACTGTATCTTGAGCTACCTGCACGCCGGCTTTTTCCGGGAACACTCTTTGGTGGGCGTAACGAGCAACTGACCATTGATGAAGTTAAACCGGTACTTGAAAAGGGTGTGCGAACATTAAACCAGCTGGCTAATTGCGGGCCCTATTTAATGGGGGATGCCCCCATGGCGCCAGACTACATGGCACTTTACGTATTGCCCTTGGTCCAAGCTGTTGCGCAGAAAACCTATGGTTGGGATTTGCTAGCCGATATTAACGGTGGCGCTGAGCTATTGGCAGCGTTGAACACCAATGAAGACGCACAGAAATTTAGTGCTGAGAGTGCCGCTGAAATGGCGGAGTTTGTCGCTGGGCTTAGCACTAAGTAACTTTCTGTGGATCAAAGGCAGAAGGCTAGGGCTGTCCGGGAAGCTGTGGTTAGGAAGCTCGTGTCACTGGCTAACGGGGCCAGTGTGCGCATATCGCCTGCGCACTACGGCTAAAAGGCTCGCAACCTAAAGAACGGGCTTGTTAGCCTTCCTTAGTCGTGGCGGCTTGGTTGCTAGCCACGTCGAGTGCCAAGCGCTTAGCCCGTCTTTTTAGTTTTTCCGCCAGGCTTAGACCAACAGTCGGTAGTGACCAAGGGCAGACTGCAATGCAAATGGCGCACCCCGAGGTCTCTGCGAAGTAAGGGATACAGCGGTCGAAGTCGACGTACCATTTGTTAACGCCTCTCACGAGCTGCTTTTCGGGTGCGATCGCTTCTGGCGGACAGGCATTTTCACAGACGCGGCAACGGCTACAAAAATCATCTACCCCAAACTCCCTGGGAGGTGTACTGGCAAAAGGCGCATCCGTCAGCACGGCAGACAATCGAAAGGCTGAACCAAACTCGGGATTAATGATTGAACCGTGTTTCCCCAGCTCGCCAAAACCACAGGCAATAGCAGGCGGAATCATTAATATTTTTCCGGTCATGGGGCCGGTGACGGCGTCAGCCTGATAGCCCTGCTCGCGTAACCAAGCGGCTACTTTTTTTGCAGCGGCTGCTGCCCGAAGGTATTGTCTAGTGACGTCCTTTCCACCCTTGATGGCCGGAACATGTTTTAACTCTTCGTAGTCGTGTTGTACCCCCAACATAACAATATTGGGGAGCGTCGATTCTTCATGATCAAACACCCAATCGGCCTCGAGGGGGGTTACGCCGGTCATTTCGCAGTCACCCGAATCGATAAACTGTTGCAGTTCGGCGGTCCAGTCTTTGGGTTGCTTAACAACTTGCTCAGCGGCAATCTCGGGTATGGGCTGATTCACAACCTCGTGGCGAGATCGCCGGAGTTCGAGCATCTCTTCATCGGGTTGTTCCCGGGAGTAAAACCATTTCTGTGCGTCACCAAAGGGTGCCGATTGTGGGTCGGGTGCCCACCAAACCATTGACGGACGTCGCGTTGAGGGCTCACCGACGCCATTTATCGCGTTGCCACTGTAATCATGCAATAGCTGCGTAAAATTTTTGTCAGGGGTGAACGGGTGTGTTTTTTTCGGGGGCATAACCGTGCTCTCCGCTGGTACGCAGTTGCCGATAGTAGACCGGCTGACGGGCACTGGCTAGGGTTCGCAACCATGTCAATTGGGCCGCCGCTGCTACTAGCCGCTGCTACTAAAGGCTCCGGGGCTTTATGGGTGAAAGCCCATAGTACTTTGCGACGTCAAAAAATAGTGTCGATAGGTGTGCACAACTGAGCCACTCTGAGCATAGTCGCAAGGTGCTTAAGCAGTGGCAAACAGCTCGGACTGGCTCATTTTGCTGTTTTGATACGCTGTGGGTGGGGCGAAGCCCAACTCATTACGGACGTTCTCTAAAGACTCGCTGAGACGGTCCTCCCAGCGAATCGCTGGCATCCACGCGGCCTGTTGCCCTAGGTTCCTGCCCTCTAAAACCAGCGCATCAATATCAAGGTGCGGGATTTCTTGCTGATACTTGCGTTTGGCCATTTTAATGATGAAATTAATCCCCCGATTGGGAACTTGTGTGGTCATAAACGATAGTAGGCTGAGTTCACCAATGGGGTCGCGTCCGTATCCGGTAAGAACGTGTTGCAGGTCGTGAATATCCCGCAGCCGATCCGCCGTCCAACGCTCATTGGCTGAAAAGCTCTGGTTATTGCGTGCCCCCTCACTAGAGGCAACGAGCCCATCTGCAGAGAGGTTTTGACCATGAACAAATTGGTAGTAGGTGTGCCCGATTGAGCCTAGGGGCATAGCTGACAGCTTTTCACGATCATTGAGTACGGTAACGATGTTGGGTTTTGTCGCCAGCAACTCACGCCCTGAGGTGTCATCTAATAGGCGTTTTACGGTGTGTCCAATCACGTCGCCACTCAGTGCTTCTATCACTTTAAAGACTTGTGTGGTGTCGTCGGGGTCTTGCAACAGTTTTTTAATAGCAAGCAACGCCGCAATGGGTTTGATTCTTTTGCGGAGAAAAGTGCGTTTCAGGGCGTTCATGGTTAGCCTCGGGTTGTCTCAGCCTAAATAACGGATTGCGACCCCTTGGTCTCGGGGGATAATTATCGCCGTGCTCACTGGTAGTTACGTGGTGGGTTGAAATTGTGGCCGTCAGGATAGCGAGGAAATGGTGGGCCAGGGAAGCATTTTAGGGCACTTTAGCTTTCGGATACCTTAATCGGTGCTACAGGCACATAATCTGACGGTGGCAGACGCCTCTACGCACATTTTTTGACTCAGATGACGCTGGCTGGCCAGGTTCAGGCGGTAATGAAGGCCGCAGTGAGGCGCTCAATAGTCTTGCGCTTTTTGATGGGGCAGGGCAGGGTGGTATTTTTGTCAGTGATGCCGTCATTATGAAGCAAGAGCGCCAAACTCATTACCGGGCCTGTCACCTATGCGAGGCTATTTGTGGTGTTGTTATAGAGACTGAGGGGTCGGAGATAGTCTCCATTAAAGGCGATGCTGACGACCCTCTCAGTCGCGGACATATTTGCCCCAAAGCGGTAGCACTTCAGGACATTCATAGTGACCCCGATCGCCTGCGACAGCCCGTGAAACGCGTTCGCAATGACGATGGTGTTTATGAACATCAGCCTATTGAGTGGAATGAAGCCCTAGACCTTGCGGCTCAGGGCTTGATCAAAACGATTAAAAATCATGGGGTAGATGCCGTCGGGATCTACATGGGTAATCCCACCGTGCACAACTACGGCATGATGACCCATCAAAGCGCACTGTTTAAGCACATCCGCACCCGCAACCGCTACTCGGCAACATCAGTCGACCAGTTGCCCCATCACCTCATCTCACTTTGGCTTTTCGGTCACAAGCTCATGTTTCCTATTCCCGACATTGATCGGACGGACTATTTTCTCATGATTGGCGCGAACCCCGTTGCCTCCAATGGCAGTATTTGGACCGTTCCTGACGTTCGTAAGCGTATCAAATCATTGACTGAGCGCGGCGGTAAGCTGGTTGTCATTGACCCTCGACGCACGGAAACCGCTGAATTGGCTACGGCACACCATGCCATCAGGCCCGGAGCAGATGCTGCGCTTCTCCTTGCCATGGTTCATGTGCTGTTTCGAGACGACCTTGTTCGGACGGGTCATCTCACTGACTTTGTCGATGGCATTGACGAAATTCGACAGGCTGTGGAGTCGTATACACCTAATTGGGCGGCGTCGCATACGGGCATGGACGAGACAGTCATTACTGAGTTGGCTCATGATTTTGCGGGTGCTGGCAGAGCGATATGCTACGGGCGCATGGGAGTGTCGACCCAACGTTTTGGCACGCTGTGTCAGTGGGCTATTCAGGTTATTAATGTACTGACGGGTAACCTAGATCGGGAGGGTGGGAGTTTATTTACCCTGCCTGCAGTTGATCAGGTACTAGGAACAAGTCCGGGTGGGTTTGGCCGCCATACCAGCCGTGTTCGACAGCTTCCAGAATTTGATCGTGAGTTGCCGGTTGCCTGTTTGGCCGAAGAAATTACCACCCCCGGTGATGGCAAAATTCGTGCGCTATTTACAGGGGCTGGTAATCCGGTGTTGTCGACCCCTGCGGGAGATGCCTTAGATGATGCCTTGGAAGAGCTTGAGTTTATGGTGTCTCTTGACCCTTGGATCAATGAAACAACCCGTCATGCTGACGTGATTTTGCCGCCCACATCGCCCCTCGAGCACGACCATTACGATTTGGCTTTTCATGTCAATGCGATGCGCAATACCGCACGCTTTAGCGAAGCGGTATTTGAAAAGCCCGATGGTGCTATGCATGACTGGGAGATTTTTCAAGGGCTAGGCGAACGCGTTGCCCAGGCGCTTGATCTTGAAGGGCGCAAAGCGGTACCTCCCCACGTTATTATCGATCATGGTTTAAAGGCGGGGCCTTATGGTGACAACAGCGATTACAAGCTCTCTATAGAAGCGCTGCGAGCGACACCCTCGGGCGTCGATCTTGGCCCGCTAAAGCCTCAGCTTCCTGAGCGCCTCAAAACTCCGGGCCAGCGAATTAACTTGGCGCCCCCGGCAATATTTGGCGATTTGGCCCGTCTCGAGCAGCAGCTTGGTGAAGCTAGCGAGGGGTATCGGCTGATAGGTCGGCGTCATGTGCGCGACTGCAATTCGTGGATGCACAATTTCACACGACTCGTAAAAGGTCCTCAGCGCTGTACTTTACAGGTTAGCTCAGTTGACGCTCAGCGCGAGGGTTGGCTTACAGGGTCGCAGGTTAGCGTCTCCAGCCAGGCTGGAGAGATAGTGGTAGAGCTTGAAATAACCGATACCATGATGCCGGGTGTTGTAAGCCTACCCCATGGCTATGGTCATGATCGGCAAGGTACGCGTAGCGAAGTCGCCAACGCTCATGCTGGAGTAAGTTGCAATACCATTACTGAATCAACGTACATTGATGAACTGACGGGAAATGCAGCGCTAAACGGTGTCGGCGTGTCGATCGCTAGTCTTTGACTGGGAATGACATTGACGATTTACACGACTCTTGTTCACACTGAGGGCACTGTGCTTAGACTGAGTTAGGCACGGCCCCATGGTAGGAAATTTTGTTGCAAACTAAATACCGCTACGGAGGGCGTTGATCGCGATATAATGAGCGCTATGAGTGAATCTTCAGTTGACAGACAGGTAGAGTTAATCCCTACGCAGCAAGTTAAAAGTGGTGAAAAATTTACCACCGATAAGGGTGTGCGAGCGATCAAAGATGGCATTAAGCGAAGTGCTACGCCTTCTGCTGCCCTGACAAAGCCCGATTGGCTGAGGGTGAGAATTCACAGTACGCCTAATTATGCGGCGGTGAAAACCATCGTGCACGATAATGATTTAGCGACTGTCTGTGAGGAGGCCAAGTGCCCCAATATTAGTGAGTGTTGGAGCGCAGGCACTGCAACCATTATGTTAATGGGTGATGTTTGTACCCGGGCTTGCCAGTTTTGTGCGGTGAATACGGGTAATCCTCAAGGTTGGCTGGATCCGGCTGAGGCCGATAAGACGGCCCGTGCCGTCCAATTAATGGGCTTAAAATATGTTGTCCTAACTTCAGTAAATCGTGACGATTTGCCCGACGGTGGTGCCTCTCGATACGCAGAGGTTGTGATTGCGGTAAAGGCGCAAAACCCAGAAACAGCGGTTGAGGCTCTCACTCCCGATTTTCTAGGGGATACCCGCGCGATTGAAGTATTGCTCGATTCTGGCGTTGAGGTCTTTGCCCAAAATATCGAAACGGTGGAGCGGTTGACGCACCCGGTAAGGGATGTCCGAGCCACTTATCAGCAAACCCTGTCAGTGCTGGCCCATGGCAAGCAATACCGCCCTGATGTGATTACAAAAACGTCACTCATGCTGGGGCTAGGTGAATCCGAAGATGAAATTATACAGTGCATGAAAGACTGTCGAGCACATGGCGTCGATGTGATTACACTAGGGCAGTATCTTCAACCCACCAAGAATCATTACCCTATTGCGAGGTACGTGACTCCGGAAGAGTTTGAGCACTATCGCACTCTGGGCCTGTCTCTTGGATTTATGGAGGTGGTGTCGGGTGCTTTGGTGCGATCAAGCTATCGTGCTGAGCGAGTGCTTGAGGGCAACAATGTGGGCCTCACATAATGGCTAACGCGCCGGCACTAAAGCTTCTCTATATCAGCGCGGTACAGTCTCGCAGCGGCGAGGGCATTTTGTCCCTGCAATCGAGAATAAATATTGGCGTCTTAAGCCGGGATTTTGAAATCTCATTGGCAGTCGTTGGCCCGGTAACGGCTGAAGGGCTACATAGGCTACGTGTTGATCTGGGCCCTGTTCGAGTGACGGGCGGTTTTGAAGCAAGCAATGCTGATACAGATTGTGAAAAGGGCTTAAAACGTTTGATGAAAGAGCGTTTCGGCACAACAAAGCTCTGTGCGCGGCTACAGACAACGATTCAACGTAACGTTAATGCCTTTGATGCCGTAGTGATCGATGGGTTGCTGTCATGGCCGTATCGGCCCATTGGCACTGACGTACCTGTGGCCTTCATTCCCTATGGTCAGGGCGTTATGGATAAGGAAGACAACACGACCGGTATGGGCAGTGATTTGCGTGAGCCCTATCTGGTCGATGTCTGTCGTGAAGTTGAGATGGTTTTTATTCGCCCCAGTCTAGCGGCGAGATTGTCTGAGCGTGGTGTTTCGATGCGGCAGCTGCAATACAGCTTTAGCCATCCAACGGGTGCCAAGCCCACATTGGCTGAGGTGGACTTTAACCGTACAGAAGCTCGCATTGGCTTTAATGGATATCTGGGCGACCCCGGCAATGTGGCCAGCGTTAACTGGTTCCTAAAGGAAATTTGGCCGGTCGCTCAAAGAATTATACCGGGGGTTGAGTTTCATATTGTCGGATCTGCGCCGTCGCGAGAGTTTATTGAGCAGGTGTCGGCAATGTCCCGAGTTGTTCTGCACTGGAGCACTGATGATCACCAACTGCTGGACCAGCGTTGCCGAGTTGTGATTGAACCTTTGCTATTTGAAGATCATGTGGATGCCAAGTTGGTGAATGCTATGGCGAGAGGTATCCCGACAGTAACGACCCGTCATGCTATGCGAAGATCTCATTTTCGTATGCGCTCTGGTGTTGTTGTCGCCGATAGCCGTGAAGAAATGGTGGTGGCTATTAACCGCATGATGTCTGACTCAGTGTTTTGGAAGCGCGCTGCCAGAGAGGGCATGGCTGCCGCCAGAGAGCAATTGCCGCGCTTTGAGTTGGCGCATTGTATTCGGCGAGAGCTTAACCGTTATCATCGCCAGTCTCTAAGTGTCTGAACCGCGTCAAGCGTGCTAATTGTGAGTGAGGTAGAGTAGCTATGGGACAAGAATTCCAGCGAGTGGGTTTGCTTGGCCGGCGCGAGCACCCAGGTGTGAACCAAATCGTCGCTGACTTGTTGACTCTCTTGGATGCGCGGGGCGTCGATGTGGTTCTCGAAGATCGCCTTGCGACCCTTTCGCATTTCGAGAAGCGGGCCATGCAACCCCGCGACGCCATTGGTGAAACCGTCGATTTGGCCATTGTTATTGGCGGTGACGGTTCACTGCTGAGCGCCGCTAGAACCTTGGTTAAGCATCACACCCCTGTAATTGGGGTAAACCGTGGCCGTCTTGGCTTTCTAACCGATGTGAGCCCCGATGATTTGGTTGCTCAGGTAACAGCGGTACTTGATGGCAACTACACGCGAGATTCGCGATTTTTACTCGACACCCGAGTGATTCGTGATGGAGCGGTAATTGGTGCGGCAGAGGCGCTGAACGATGTGGTGGTCAATTCAGGGACTTCGGCGCAAATGATTGAATTTGAGCTGACCATCGATGGTGAGTTTGTCTATCGCATGAACGCCGATGGATTGATTTTGGCTACGCCGACAGGGTCTACGGCCTACTCTATGTCGGGTGGAGGACCCATTATGAATCCTTCCCTAGACGCCATTGTTTTAGTACCCATGTTCTCGCATTCGCTAACGAGTCGGCCGATTGTTGTTCACGGTGATTCGCAAATAAAGGTTGATGTTGTCTCACGCAATCAAATACATCCTTTGGTGACTTGCGATGGTCAGGTTTCTTTAACCGCTCTCCCGGGCGATTCGGTGACCGTGAGTAAAAAGCAGGAGCGGCTTATTTTATTGCATCCTCCGGGAAACAGTTTCTATGCGAGTTGCCGCGACAAGCTACGATGGTCCGATGCACTTACCCAGTAAGATTAGGTCAGCTCCCATTGCCTTTGCCCTGGTTGCTCTGAGCAGCCTGGTTTTTCTGCTGTTTAAGGAACTGGGTTTTTATGGATCAATTCTGCAATTGTTTAATTTCGTCCCCGTAGAACTCACGCCCCGTGGCGGCCGCCTGGGTGAGCCTGGTAATGATTGGTGGCGCTTCATTACTCCGACTCTGCTGCATTTCAGCTGGATGCATTTGGTCTTTAACTGCCTGTGGATCTGGGAGTTTGGGCGCCGCATAGAGGTGTCGTTGGGTTCAATGAATTTGTTGGGCTTATATTTGGCTTCGGCAGTATTTTCAAACAGCGTGCAATATTTTATTTCTGGGCCGTCGATTTTCGGAGGTATGTCTGGCGTAGTTTATGCGTTCATGGGTTTCATATGGGCGGGTAATGCCCTTCGACCTCACTGGATAGAGCCGCTGCCTCCGGCCATTATGGGCTTTATGCTGATCTGGCTTTTAGTTGGACTGGTCGGTGCGCTAGAGATTCTGGGCGCTGGCGCGATTGCCAATGGCGCGCACCTCGGTGGGCTGGTTATAGGCGTTATCTTGGGCGGTGTATTTGCCCTGTTGTCTCGACTCGATAGATCTTAAAGAGGGTGTAAGGCTTGACTGATCCGTATTTGGAAACCGTGCGCGCTATGGGCCCAGACCTGTATGAACGGATGGTACAGGCGCTGGCGACAGGTTTGTGGCCCGATGGCAGCAGCGTTACCGCAGCACAGCGCGAACACACCATGAAGGCCGTCATTGCTTGGGGTGCGCTGAATCTGCCGCCGGATGAGCGCATTGGCTATATCGACAAGGGTAGCAAAGCGGGTAGCAGCTGCGATGAGCCCCAACCAATGACCTGGCTCGATGAGGAAAAAAATAAATGACGGAAGTATCCGGCGCGGTAAGAAAAATGCGGGTTAGCCTCAATGACCCCGTTAGCTATACCTTTATAGCGGGCGATCAGGAAGTCTCAGTCAATGACTGGTTGGGGCGCAAGGTGAGCATTAATTCCACAGGATTAATCAACTGTGTTCATTGCGATAGGGTGACGAAAAAGAGCTTTAATCAGGGTTATTGTTATCCCTGTTTTCAGCGGCTGGCCCAGTGTGATACCTGCATTATCAAACCTGAAAAATGCCATTTTGCACAGGGAACCTGTCGAGAGCCCGAGTGGGGTGAAACGAATTGTTTTGTGGATCATGTTGTTTACTTGGCAAATACTTCTGGCGTGAAGGTAGGAATTACCCGAGGTACGCAGGTGCCGACGCGTTGGATAGATCAGGGAGCCACACAAGCCAAACCGATTGCACGTGTTGCCACTCGCTACCAATCTGGCCTGCTCGAGATACTTTTGGCTCAGCATGTCGCCGATAAAACCGCCTGGCAAACAATGCTCAAAGGCAATGGCGCGCCGATTGATTTGCAGGAACGGCAGCAGGCCTTGGCTGAGATATGTGCGCAAGGCATTAGTGAATTGCAGTCAACCTATGGCATGCAGGCAATACAGTGGTTGGACGACTCGAGCACTGTGAGTATCGACTATCCAGTTTTAGAATGGCCGGTCAAAGTAAGTTCACACAACCTGGATAAAACACAGAAAATTGAAGGGACGCTGCTGGGCATCAAAGGCCAGTATCTTATGTTTGATACGGGGGTCATCAATATTCGAAAATACGGCGGCTATAATTTAGAGGTAAAGGTACACGACAATGCGTGATGGCACTCCGACAACGATCTATCGTAAAGAATATTCAGCCCCTGTATTTAGCATAACGGATGCTGATCTGACTTTTGCCATTTATGACGGCTTTACCTTGGTTTCGAGCATATTGCATTTACAGCGGCAACGCGAAGACGAAGCTCCCTGGGTTCTGGACGGCGAGGATCTGGAAATCGAGCAGATTGAAATTGACGGTACGCCGCTGCAACAACACGAATATAGCTATGACGGCCGTCAATTAACCCTGCCCCAAATCGGTGAAAGTTGCCAGTTGTTGACACGGGTACGCATATACCCTGAGGCCAATACAGCTCTAGAGGGGCTGTATCGTTCTCGCACTATTTACTGCACGCAATGTGAGGCAGAAGGCTTTAGGAAGATAACTTTTTTCCTTGATCGGCCTGATGTGCTCGCCATTTTTAAAGTAACTGTTGAGGCTGACAAAGCTTCCTGTCCGATACTGCTGAGTAACGGTAATGCAGTTGCCCAAGAGGATTTAACCGAGGGCCGGCATCGCAGTGTGTGGCACGACCCCTGGCCGAAGCCCTGTTACCTCTTTGCTCTGGTAGCAGGAGATCTTGAATCTGTTTCAGAGTCATTTACCACAGCGTCTGGCCGCGAGGTGGCGCTGAATGTCTTTGTTGAGGCCAAAGATGTGAACTACTGCGATCATGCCATGGACTCTTTAAAACGCTCCATGGAGTGGGATGAACAAGTTTATGGCCTTGAATATGACCTCGATCTTTTTAATATTGTCGCGGTCGATGATTTTAATATGGGAGCCATGGAAAATAAGGGTCTCAATATATTCAACACCTCATGCGTTCTAGCTTCGCCCGACATCACAACCGACGCGGGGTATCTCAGGATTGAATCGATTGTTGCCCATGAATATTTTCATAATTTTTCGGGTAATCGAGTCACCTGTCGCGATTGGTTTCAGCTCAGTTTAAAAGAGGGTTTTACGGTCTTCCGCGACTCGCAATTTTCAGCCGACATGAACTCAGCGGGGGTGAAGCGTGTTGAAGACGTCAGCTTTTTGCGAACGCATCAATTTGCCGAGGACGCAGGCCCCATGGCGCACCCTGTGCGCCCCGACAGCTTTATTGAAATTTCAAATTTTTATACGTTAACAGTGTACGAAAAGGGCGCCGAAGTTGTTCGGATGCTACACACCTTGTTGGGGCACGACCTATTTATTGCCGGCGCGAAATATTATTTTGCTAAGCATGACGGTCAGGCCGTTACCTGCGACGACTTTGTCTCTGCAATGGAGCAGGTCTCTGAAAAAGATCTGACGCAGTTCCGTCGCTGGTATGAACAGTCAGGGACGCCAGATCTGATTATCGATGACCAATACGATCCGACAGCTCGACGGGTGACCTTAACGGTGACGCAAAATAATGGCCAGAACCCTGACGGCGCAAGCAAGCCGCCGCTGCACCTGCCAGTCGCTATTGGCCTAGTTGTAAAAGGACACTCGCATACTTTTGAAGAGGGGGGTTCTACGCGTTTACTCGAAGTTACAGAAGCTAAGCAGGTCTTTGAGATCGATAATGTTGAAGATAAGCCTGTGGTCTCGTTGCTGCGTGGCTTTTCTGCGCCAGTAAGGCTTCAAAGCGCTGACGATGATGACACCCTAGCGGCATTGATCGGCAGCGATAGTGACGACTTTGTAAAATGGGATGCGATGCAGCGTTACGCATCGCGAGTCATTGAAGCACAAGCACGTGGCGAGCCTTTATCGGATGCATTTATTTCGGCTTACCGGCAGGCTATGTCTAGTGATATTGATGACGCGATGAAGGCTCAGTTGCTGACGTTGCCATCAGAGGAGTATCTGGCTGATCGACAGGCTCAACACGGTCTCGTCGATGTATTTGAAATTAGGGGCGCCCGGGAAGACATCAAAAAAATACTGGCTACAGAATTTGAAGCGCAGTGGACGTCTTGGTTTAGTCGTTACGAGAACCCAGAGACTTATCAAGCAAACGGTAGGCAGATTGGTCAAAGAGCGCTGCGTCATCTCGCGTTGAGTTATTTAAGTCAGGCCCGACCCGAAGCTTTGGACTGGGCTGAAACTTTGCTCGGTAATGCCGATAACCTAAGTGATCGTTTGGCCACACTTCGCGTGTTGGTCAACGGGGGTGATGAGTCAACCCGTAGCACCGTGCTGGGCAATTTTTATGAGCAGTGGCAGCATGAGGCGCTTATTGTCAACCAATGGTTCACGCTGCAGGCTACAAGGCCTAGTGCAGATACCGTTGAGTCGGTGATAGCGCTCCAAAATCACGGGGCTTTTGATTGGCGTAATCCCAATAAAATTCGAGCTTTGGTGGGCGGTTTTGCCTCAGCCAACCCGATCGCATTCCATCGCCAGGACGGAGCTGGATACGCCTTTTTAGGGGATGTCATTGCAAGAGTACAATCCGCGAACCCACAGATTGCAGCTCGCCTGTGTACGCCGTTAACGCGCTTTCGCCGTTACGCACACGGGGTGGACGCAATGCAGAGCCAGCTAGAGCGTATTGCTGGCCTCGATAATTTATCTCGAGATGTTTTCGAAGTTGTGGGAAAGGCCCTAGATAAATAGTTACGCTGACGCTTGGTGGGCAGTCATAGGATCAATGTCGACAGGGCGGTAGCGTTCGTAAATGGCTTCAATTTCGCGATGCTGGCTTAGCAGAGCCTGTAAAACGCCGGGGTGAAAATGATCTGGATTAGATTTCTCATCGCCGCTAACGAGGATTTCCATGGCGACATGGTGGGGTAGTGCTGCTCTGTAAGGGCGGTGTGATCGCAGGTTGTCGTAGGTGTCTACCGCGTGAACAATGGCCGCCTCAATACTGATTTCATCACCTTTGAGGCCGGCGGGGTAGCCCGACCCGTCCCAGTTTTCGTGGTGTTGCAATGCGATATTCTGCGCAACCTCAATAATGGGGTCATCGTAATGCTCAAGGAGTGCCGCACCCAGACGGGTATGTTCTTTGGTTTTTTCAAACTCTTCTTCGGTTAGTGCGCGCTCGGCCGTATAGATATCGGTGGGCCCTCCGAGTTTGCCTATATCGTGCAGTAGGCTGGCGAGCCTAATTTGCTGACACAGCTGCGGCTCAAGACCTAGGCGAACGCTGATACAGAGAGCCATTTCTGAAATTCTATGAACATGCTGTTCTATACCTGGAGAATAGTGTTCAGCACCAATGGCGGCGATTTCAGAAGTGGCGCCCATGCCATCTTTTATTGAGCTCCCAGCTTTAGCACGGGTCTTACCCTCGAGGTTGGCGTTAAGCATGGAGGTTTGAAAGTTTCGGTAGTGTTTTTGATTGATACTATCGGTGGCTTCTGACAGTTCTTTGAGAAGCTCTTCTACCACTATAGGCTTGAACAAAAATGCAAAGGCGCCTAGTTTCAGCGCCGAAACAATCGCGTTATTGTCACTGTTCCCAGTTATAAAAAGGGTTTCAAACACCCGCTCTTTCGGTGACTCTATTTTCTGTATGGCATCGAGAGTTTGCAACCCGGTAGCGCGTGGCATTCGAATATCGAGCAGTAAGATCTCAATCATTTCATCCGCGCGGAACTTCTCAAAAGCGTCGATGCCGTCTACCGCGGTCGTGACCTCATAGCCTTGCTCGACCAACAGTTCACGAAGCTCTGTACGTACTTGAGAGTCATCTTCAGCCAGCAGTATTTTCATGACAGATTTTTCGGTAACTCGGTTAAGTTAGTAATTTGTGCAGTGAGGGCTTAGGATAGCTCATTAGGTCATGAATTGGTTATTCTTGGCAGGAAGTCTGGCTCAAAAATAAGGAAAATTCAGACATGACAAAGGTATTAATTGTCGAAGATGACGAGATGCTTGGCGATGAGCTACGCGATGTCTTCGTTCAGTGGGGGTTTGTTGCGATCACCGTGGCGTCCGTCAATGCCTTTTGGGAACAGGTTGAAGACTTTAAACCGCAACTAATAGTCGTTGATCTTACCCTGCCTGACGGATCTGGCGTTGACATCATTAGAGATGTTCGCAGCAAAAGCGATATTGGTATTATTGTGATGTCAGGTCGCAGCGATGAAATCGAACGGGTTGTTTGCATTGAGACAGGGGCAGATGACTATGTCGTTAAGCCCTTCAGCTCGCGTGAAATGGTCGCACGTATTCGACAATTGATGTACCGCACGCGTGGTGTCGCCTACGGTGACGTTGCGCCATTAAATGGCTCGGAGACCGGGCGTTATAAATTCAACGATTATATTTTTGATACCAGCGCGATGGCCTTGACTGCCCCTAGTGGTGATGAGGTTTCGCTTACAACGCTGGAGTTTTCAGTCTTAAAGACGTTGGTAACCCACGCTAGGGAAGTGCTGTCCCGGGATTTTTTGCTGGAATCTGTCCACGCGGCTAACTGGGCCGGGTCTGATCGTAACATCGATAATCTGGTAAGCCGGATACGTAAAAAAATTACAGCTCCCGGCAGTGCACCTCCCGTGCGTACGGTGCGAGGTGTCGGCTATATGTTTGCGCTGGAAGTAGAGACGTTCTGACATTATTTCGTGGGGTAAAGGCCGAGTTCAGCTTGCCTATTGGAATCTGTAGTGTCGTCGTAGGCCTTCAGGAGTTTAAAAAGTCGTGCGCCCTGCCAGGCTTCAGAATTGCTCTTGGAGAAAAGCAGCGTGTCGATGGCGCGCAGTTCCTGTCCTAACTCGCCGCCCACTCGGGCTGCGATGGTATCCAAAGTGTTGAGTGCAGCGTCATGAAACTGCTTCTGTCCCCAGGCCAAAATGGCTAAACGCGCTGCGATGGGATCATGGGTGCTGCATGCTTTGCGCACAGCCATTAAGCGCTGCGTTTTTTGAGCGTTGATCTTTGTTTGCCCATGACGCGTCGTGTCTTGGGCGCTTTGGCGTCGCAACCAAAGTACGCAGCCCAACACCGCTGCTAGCAACCAACCCGCCAGCGCGCTGAACTGCCATAGACGACTACTGATTAATGCATCTCCTGTGGCAATAGATACCGGAGCCATGTCAGAGCTCACAGTGTCGTTTGCGGCAAGTAGGCTCGTGACATTAATACGTTCTTCAGGCAGCCGGGCAAATTCTAGGGTGTCGGTTTTGGTATTCCACCAGGGTATGGTGCGCTCTGGAAGCGTCCAGTTACCGGCCTCACTGCTGACCAGAGCCTCACTTTGCAGTCGATAGCCCTCAAGACCTAGCGGAATCTCCCGTTGCTCAATGGTTTCTTTGTCGGGGTAGAAACGCAGCCCCCTGATGCCACTTGTTCCGCCTAGACTCGTGATGGGGGGTAATTGGCTGCCCTGAAGCCCCTGCGCCGTTATTTCTAATGTTCGTGTTGTAGAGTCACCGGTACTCAGTTGCTCAGGGTCGGTGCTCCAGCGACTTGTCAGAGTGAGCTGTTGCGCGGGTAGCCAAACTTCACCCGGAAATGTTGCGGGAACCGGTTTAACACGAATTTTGATAGGGTCAGACTTAATCGAAATTCGACGGCCCAGTCGCGCGCCTAAAAGTGATCTGCCTGGCAGTAGCTCGCGGGCTGAAAATGCGATTGCGGGCAGAAGGAGGTCACCAGACTTTTGTGGAAACACCGCATAGCGCAGTTCGGTAACCTGCCACAATCGCCCCCCAGAGCGGCGCTGAAAGCTTTTTTGTTCTAAAGGCTCTTGATACGCGTCAGCAACGTCGAGTTCAGAAATTGCTCGGTTATCAAGATTTATTGCCTGCTGGAGGGTAATGGTCAGTATGACTTGAGCCTGTACGTAAACTTCAGTGTGATCGACTGCCGCATCGAAGGTGACGAGTTCATCGGCTAAAACGGGTTCGGGCTCGGGTGATACCTTAATGGCCGTCGGCGTTGTTCGGCGTCCGCCCGTATTAAAAGCGGGTATGGTGAGTATGCCTTCTCGCAAGGGCGATAGCTCGATTTCCAGGGTTCTGGTAATACTCTGTTCGCCACCGATCAGCCGAGCACTGGTTGAGCTAGACCGCTGGAGAATTTCAAAATCGATTTCGAGTGGGTCCAGGCTGATCTGATCGGGTCTTTCCCCGGCATCGGCTGTTAGCGTCAGGCGAAGTGTTTCGCCCATGGCGATATCGGTGCGATCAACTTCTGCGGTAATTCGCGCCGCAACGGGCATCGATAACAGTAGTAGCGGAACGATCCACAAGCTAAGGCGGCTAGATTTACCAGCGTACATCTTCATCAGGCTCCTCACCTTCGCGCAGTCTTTGAATCGTTTCGTAGCGAAATTTGCGCTGTAACAGTCCACCCGGATCATCGGGTACCCGTCGCAACCATTGTTCGAGGGCCTGCTGCTTTTCCAGCCCGGCATCAAATTTACCCATTTGTTTTTCGGTTTGCGCATCGAGCTTGGCCTGCATTTCTTCCGATAAAGGTGGCGTCTGCTGCGAGCTATCAGATTCTGACGTGCTCTCTGCATCACCTTCCGCTGCATCTTGAGGATTAGAGCTTCCCGAGTCGCTTTGCCCATCGTCTTGTTCTGAGGGGTCTTGATCGCCATTACTTTGAGAATCGTCGCCATTTTGTTCCTGCGAGTCACCGTCGCTGCCCTGTTCTGAAGATCCCTCCTGATCGTCTGATGACTCGTCATTATTCGGGTCCTGCTCGGGAGATTGATCTTCCTGGGACTGCTGCTCCTGTTGCTCTAACAGTTTTTCTATGAGTTCACGATTGCCAAGAGCATCTTCAGCCTCAGGCATTAAGGCGAGAGATTGATCATAGGCCTCTAGCGCTTCTTCAAGCTTTCCTGCCATAGCGAGTGCATTGCCCTGGTTGTACCAGTCGTCGGCATCACTACCTTTTTTGAAGCTATCCACCGCGCCTTTCCAATCTTCCGCAGCGTACTGAGCCGTGCCCCGCCACGCAGGGTTCTCAAATAAGTTGGCTGCGGTTTTCGCATCGCCCTGTTCAAGGGCATCGGCACCCTGTTGGTCTGGGGTTTGCCATAGGTTGGATAAGAGTTGAGCTTTAACGGGACTAGGGGCGAGTAATGGGATTATGAGAACAGCCGCTAATGCGCCTCGTCTGAATAGAGGTAGTAGCCACAAACCTAAAATTAACGCGAGCCAATTACTTTGGTCTAGCCAGGTGTCGGTTTCACGGTCGAGGGCGATCTCGCCAAGGTCTAAGGTTGTGCTACTGCGAAGTAATCGATCTAGGTCACGATTGTCGAGGGTGATTTCGCTAAAACGACCGCCCAAGGCATCGGCATGGCTTGCCAATACCCCCGGCTCAAAACTGGGGATAACGATTTCGCCATCGTCATTGCGAAGGAATCCACCGTCGGGGCGAGGTATAGGGGCGCCTGAGCGGGTTCCCACGCCTAAAATAGCCAGTTCCACCCGGGCAGCACTGAGTGTATTTTTTAAATCGGCTGCTTGAAATTTGGGCATACCATCCGTAATCAATAAGACCTGGCCATTTGCGACGCCTGCAGTTTGAAGCAGTGTCACTGCTACCCCGAGAGCATCTGTCACATCGGAGCCGGGGAGGGGCATAATATCGGGGGTTAGCGCGCTGAGGAGGTTTTCAATCGTTCGACGGTCGTCAGTCAGTGGGGCCACCACATGAGCGTCTCCAGCGTAGACGACAAGCCCTGTTACACCTTCATTGCGCTGGGCGAGTAGGTCGAGGATTTTTTGTTTGGCCCGCTGGGCTCGACTGGGTTGAATGTCGGCAGCATTCATTGATGCGCTGAGGTCCAGAACAATAACCAATGCATCGGCGCGCTGAAAAACAGGTATTTCAATTTTCTGCAGGCTGGGCCCGGCCACGGTTATTATCGCCAGAATGAGCCAGATAAGGGTCCACCAATGTCCCAATCGTTTGGCGTTCTTTACGGTGCTAGACATCAGATGCGGCAAAAGATGTGGGTCTATCACCTTAGCCCAACTCGCTGATGTCTGGACCGAGCGCCAAAGCATAAAAAGGGCAGGTGGTAGGGCAACCAGCAACCAAAATGCCTGTGGCCGCAAGAGATTGAATCCGTCGTCAATCATATTGTTGCTTCTTGGTGAGGGGACGCAAATGCAGGTGCGGCCAGGTTGTAAGAGCAATCAATAATAGGGCTAGCCAAAATGCGATAGAGGTGGGAACCCAGGCCATGGATTCAATGGGTCTGAATGTCGATTTCTCCTGTTCCACGGGTTCTAGCTCATCCAGAACTTGGTATATATCCTGCAGTTCCTTAGGTGTCCTAGCCCGGAAGTAACGTCCACCCGTTGCTTGGGCAATGGCTGTGAGTAACGCCTCATCAACTTCACCTGATGAATTACTCGAAGTCCCCAACCGCCGACTGATACCGATGGTATAAATTCTGACGCTCATCTCGGAAGCCAGTGCTGCCGCTTCCATAGGGTCAACGGTACTTGCCGTATCTTGACCATCGGTGAGCAAGATGAGAACCCGGGAGTCTGCGGGACGCTCACGCAGGCGCTTAACCGCTAACCCGAGTGCATCACCGATGGCGGTATCTTCACCAGCAAAACCAAGTTGAGCTTCTTCAATGAATTGTTTAACAGTTTTAATATCGAAGGTGAGGGGGGCTTGTACATAGGCCCGAGTGCCGAAGAGGATCAGGCCCACTCTGTCCCCGCTTCTTCGACTGGTGAAGTCTGCGGCGATAGCTTTGACGGCGATGATCCGGGAGACCAGGCTGTTGCCAACCTGCATGTCCTCAATTTGCATGCTGCCCGACAGATCAATCGCGAGCAGTAAGTCGCGACCTGAATTTGCGAGCTCTATTGGCTCTCCTACCCACTGCGGACGCGTAGCCGCCATGACCAGGCTTAGCCAAATCAAAGTGAGTACCAAAAGTTTAACTGGGCTACCTTGAAAGCCCAATGCAGAGGTGCCGGCGAGTTGTCGCCAGCGATCGGCAAAGGGTGCTTCTAATGCCGCTTCCTCCGAACGACTGTCAGCCCGCATAAAGCGCATGATGACAGGTAGGGGAGCCAATAAAAGTAGCCAGGGGTAAACCAGCTCAATCATGCTGCTTCCCCATTTCGATGGGCGCTGTGGTGGCGAATCCATAGCGCGGCGCCCAACAGCAGTTCGTCAGGTGCAGGGGCACTGGGCGCGCGGTAAACCTGCTCTAATGACTGCACCCAAACATCCCCAGCTTTTGGCGCGCTATAACAGAGTCGGCTTAGCCACTGGGCACCGTGCAGTGCCGCAACCTCTCGCTCTGGCCAGGTACGCAGCGCAGTTGCCTTTAATAGTCGATTGATTTGTTCAACAGTGGGCCTGCCGTGTGCTTGGAGTGCCTTGAGTTGACGGGTGGCGATCCTGCGGTATTGATTTTTTCGCCATAGCTTCAATAAGGCAGTGCTCAAAATTCCAATGAGCAAAACCGCAATGATTACAATCAGCCACCATCCCGCTGCCAATGGCCACCAGCCGATGGCGGTTGGCTCGCGTAAGGGGGCTAGTTGATCAAGCAGTTGAGCCGTATTCATCATGTCTTAGTGCGGAGGAAAGTAGCGTTGCAGTACTGTCAGCGGCAGCTGATCAGTGCTTATGGAAATTAGGGGTATTCGCAGCCCCTGATAGGCGTCACGTAGTGCTTGTGCATGCGCATCAAACTCGGCGCTAAACTGCGCCACCAACTTTCGATTGCCCGTATCTAAGGCGCTGCGTCCTGCACCGTCACTGACCACATAGCGGCCCGCCGTGGGCAAGTTGCGCTCGAGTGGATCGCTGATCATTACCCCGGTGATCTGCACGTGCTGCACTAGGCGACGTAACGTTTGCAGCACCCCTGGATTCAATCCGTCGTGAAAATCGCTAATGAGAAATAGGGCACTGCCGGGTCTTGCAATACGTTGTATTTGTTTGAGTTGTTCAGCGAGGTCTAGTGGCTCGATATCGCTGTTGTTTTTATCACAGCGAACCATTTCGCGAATAATGGCCAGTACGGTGTGTTTTGATCTGGCGGGTCTAATGTCTTCTGCTCGGTTACCCGACACCACCATTCCCCCCACGCGTTCGCCACGGTCGAGTGCTGACCACAAAAGTAAACTGGCGGTATGGGCCGCCAACACAGATTTAAAGCAATTGCGCGAGCCAAAACGCATGGTGCGCCGAAGATCGAGTGCGATCAGCACTGGGCGTTCTCGCTCTTCGTGGAACAGTTTGGTATGGGGTTCTCCCGATCTTGCGGTCACTCGCCAGTCGATAGCACGAACGTCATCACCTGCGGTGTACTGTCGCACCTCATCAAACTCGACGCCGCGACCTCTTCGATAAGAGCGCTTAGCACCCGCCAAATTAGCGAGTGCTCGACTTGCTTTAGTGACATCAAGAAAACGCGCAGAAAAACGCGTGGCAATCAGCGCACTGCTGTCAATATCTGCCCCGTGAGGTGCTTGGTGCTGCTGGAGTTTCACGCTCAGCCTACCGCTACGGTCTCAAGCAGTCGGTTGATAACCTGCGCCCGAGTCACTCCCGCCGCCTCTGCTTCGAAAGACAGTATGAGTCGGTGTTTGAGGCAATCGGTGACCACGGCTTGAACATCATCGGGGCTCACATAGTCTCTTCCGTGTAAATAAGCATTGGCGCGAGCACAGCGATCAAGGGCAATGGTTGCCCGGGGACTGGCTCCAAACTCTAGCCAGTCGGAAAGTTCATTGTCGTAGGCCCCGGGTTCTCTGGTAGCAATGACCAGCTGAACAATGTAAGCCTCAACGGCTTCAGCCATGTGCACCGACAAAACCGCCTGACGTGCTTTGAAGACGGCTTCCTGGGTGAGTGGCTGTGGTGGTGCAGGGGTTGTTCCACTGGCTTCACGCCTTGCCAACTTCAGAATACGTGTTTCTGCCTCAGCATCTGGGTAAGACACGTTTACCTGCATTAAAAATCGATCAAGTTGAGCCTCGGGTAAGGGGTAGGTTCCTTCTTGCTCAATAGGATTTTGGGTCGCCATAACCAAAAACATATCGGGTAGGGGGTAGGTGCGCGTCCCCACGCTAACTTGACGTTCTGCCATGGCTTCCAACAGCGCAGATTGCACTTTTGCGGGCGCTCGGTTGATTTCGTCGGCTAGGATCAGGTTGTTGAAGATAGGGCCCTGTTGGAATTCAAAGGTTCCTTGCTGCGGCCTAAAAATGTCGGTGCCGGTGATATCGCCTGGCAGTAGGTCGGGGGTAAATTGAATACGATGGAAGCCGCCTTCTATCCCTTCCGACATTTGTTTTATTGCACGGGTCTTAGCGAGACCGGGAGCACCTTCAACAAGTAGGTGTCCATCAGCCAGCAATGCAATCAATAATTTGTGGATAAGATCGTGCTGACCAATAATTTGGCCAGACAACCATTGCTCAAGTTGTTGTAGGGGTGTCGAAGTCACGGAAAGCGCTCTGTCTCAGGTATCCAAAGGATATGGGTCCTGCTATGACAAAAACAAGTCTTGTGAGTTCATCTCAAGCGACCCGAAAGCCGCAAAATCACCGATCTTTGTGCCTAATCACCCCAGCCAAGAGGCGTGGGGTGGCTCTTGGTTTAGGTTTCAGTTAAAAGCCGGACAGCTTATGGCAGGCGGTAATGTTGGTTAAGCCCTCCCATTGGTCAATTCGACCCTCGCGCCAGCCCTGCAACCAACTGAGTTTGTGGGGGCCAGTGCCGTGTGGACAGGTTTCACGGGAGCGTCCAGAGAGTCCGATTTGGTAGCCACGCTCAAAAGCACGTTTCAGCATGTCGCGTTTCGATCTTCGCATCGTTTGATCTCCTAACTATGGATAACCACGGTTGGCCGAAAAAACCAACGGATATGAGTTGCAAATAAGGGAACCTGAAGAAGAATAGCCGGCAGGCCTGAGCTGGGTGCGCGCGCCTCAAAGGGGCATGCCACCGGGGGGTCGAGGGCCAAGCTGCTGCGATTGACGCTTTGCAGATTGGTTTTGAAGTTCGTTTGCGTAGGTCTGCACAGCTCAAATAAAACCAGAAGGCAGGGGGCCTGTCGAGGGTTCATTGGTTCTAACTATTATTTAAAAAGCTATAAAAGTTAGCTAATAGCTCACATTTTTTCTTCTGTTGCTGCAATAAGGCATTGTATCTCCGTAGGTAAAGGCTGTTTTGGTACAAATATTGTGGTCCTAGGAGTTGTAAGGGCAGCTCCTTATTTTTCTTTTTAGCGGGTTGCAAGGCTCTAGCTGTCTTATGGCACTCGTGGACGTTTCACTCATGTCTTGGGCCTTTGGCGGGTGCTGTACGTCATAGGCACAGGTCGGTAAGGCCAGGTAATGAGCGCTTTACACGCTTTTAAAACCGTCTGACTCGCTGAGTTATGACTCTGTGTGTTGGTCGCAACGTTTGTCATCACGATGGCAGCGCCATCAGGATCGTTGCGCCCTCCCTGGAAATCCTCTGTGGCGTCGCCAGCGTTGCGATTAAAGGGCCAAATCTGAGGTTTTAAGCCGTTAAATTTGCATGGAAATTGCTGTGCTTTTTGGGGATTTTACGGGCATTAAACTTTGGGTGATCCAGACGTAAAAGGGGGTCGTACAAAACGCATTGGAACGACCACAGGGTTGGTCCCAGTATGTCTTGCGATAGTTTTAGGCCATCTTCCCCCAGATGGTTTTTTCTCCCCGGCCCACGCGGCCGGGGTTTTTTTTCCTCCCAGAGCATTCGGCTTGCAGTGGCAGGCTGTGTCGCGACGCTTTTGTTAGCGGGCTGTGGCTCTGCCGATTTGAAAGACCACAAAATCGACGGGCCAGAACTGCAACCCCAGGAATTTTTTAACGGCTTCTTGACGGCACACGGAGTTGTCAGAGACCGTCGCGGTGGCGCAATACGGCAGTTCAACGCGGATATCAGTGCGTGTTGGCAGGATGGCGTTGGCACATTGGACGAAGATTTTGTTTTCGACGATGGTGAGGTCCAAAAACGCATATGGACGCTCACGCCCGATAACAACCGAACCTTTATTGCCACAGCCGGGGATGTTGTCGGAGAGGGCATAGGACGTTGGAACGGCAGCGCGTTCTTGCTCGATTACACCCTGCGGATCCAGCTAGAGGACAGTACTATCGATGTTCGCGTCGACGATCGGATGTATCGTATCAGCGAGCATGTAGTGGTCAATCAGTCGCAGATGACAAAATTCGGCGTGGCAGTCGGTGAAATTCTGCTCACCATTATTCGCCACCCAGACACCGAGATTGAATGCGACCCCAGTTAACGACTCAACTGCTAGGCTTTGCGGGGCTTACACCGTTTTATTTTTCGTTATTCGGTGTCGCTTTTCTGCAAGACTACCCCAGAGCTTTGTCGGTTCAAGGATTTGTCATTTATTCTCTGGCGATTCTTTGTTTCCTGTCCGGAGCTCTCTGGGGGCACGCGCGGCGATTGCCAGATAACGACCAGCACTGGCATTTATTAGTCAGTAATGGCCTCGTCATTTTTGCTGTTGCGAGTGTCCTGACCGCGCAAGTGGTTTTGGCTGTGCTGTTACTCATGCTCGGGTACCTCGCTTTGCTTTGGTATGAGAGGCGTACCCAAGAGACCCGCAATTGGTACTCTGCTATGCGCGTGCGCCTGACCCTGGGCGTGGTTTTCGCCCACTTGCTGTTCTTTGGTCTTAATGTGGTCATGTTAGATTAGTAGCCTCGCGGAACACGCATTTTTAAATTGACGCCAAAACAAACGGAAAAAAAATGACCGACATAAACAATGAGTGGGTGTTACACCACTACGAGGCCTCGCCTTACGCTGAAAAGATACGCTTGATGTTTGGCTATACGGGGTTGCGTTGGCACTCCGTTATCTCCCCACCTATGCCCCCTCGCCCTAATCTCGACCCACTGACTGGAGGATATCGGCGTATACCGGTTGCTCAGAAGGGCGCCGATCTGTTTTGTGATACCGCATTAATCGCACTTGAAATTGCCAGGGAAACTGATCGTTCAGCACTGCGGCCTGATTCTCTGAGTGACGACACCAGGGCTTTAGTGGCCCATGCTCAGGGCGATGTCTTCTTTTCGGTAATCTCCAGCGAGTCACCCTTGAAAGTGTTGGCCTCGCTTGTAGGTAAGTTTGGTGTCCGAGAGACCTATCGGTTTTTTAAAGACCGCTCGGGCATGATGAAAGGTGCGACCATTCGTCCACCCTCAGGAAAACGGGCTGCTGCCGTGATCTCAACGTTTTTCTCAGACATGGATGCGATCCTTGCTGGTCAGGAGTTTCTTGATGGCGAAAATCCAGGCTACGCCGATTTCGCGGCCATACATCCGGTCAAATTTAAGGCGGACTTTTTTGAGACGGAATTGCCCGAGGCACTCACACATTTAAACCGCTGGTACGCGGCGATGTTGGCACTTGGGTATGGCGAGCGATGTGAACTCGATCCCGCTGATGCTTTTAAAGTGGCCGCACAGTCGGAACCTCGACCGCTACCTCCGTCTGACCCTCACGAGTATCTCAATCAGCAGGTGAATATAGCGCCCACTGATTATGGACAGGTTCCTGTTACGGGCCAATTGCTCACAGTGACCGCCGAGCGTTATGTCGTTGCACGGCAAACCGATGACTTTGGTGCGGTGCACGTTCATTTTCCTCGGGCGGGTTATGCCGTAAAACCCAGTACTACGGGCTCATAAATTGATCACGCAGGAGTAGGGCATGACGCAGGGTTACGCTTTGGTGACGGGCGCATCGGCGGGTCTAGGTGCTGAGTTCGCGCGGCAGCTAGCGGCAAAAGGTTCGAATTTGTTATTAGTGGCTCGTCGCGGCGAGCGCCTTCAGACCCTTGCGGCCTCGCTGCACCAGGAGTTTGGCGTAACGGTGAAAACCCTGGTTGCTGATCTTGCCGAGCCCAGTGCGCCGCTGCTAATCGAGCAGTTTTGTCATGACAATACGCTTCAGATCGACTGGTTAATTAACAACGCGGGCATTGCGGGTCCAGATTTGCTGACCGATCGTGATTGGCAAGCGCAACAAGATTTTTTCCAACTCATGATGTTATCGGTTGTGGAGCTTTGTCATCGATTTGTGCCTGCCATGGTCGCTCGAGGATTTGGGCGAGTGGTAAATGTCGCCTCGGTGGCGGGGCGAATTCCTCGATCAGGCGGTTGCAACTACGGCCCCAGCAAAACCTATTTAATAGCCGTGTCTGAGGAGCTTAATTTGACCGTAGGTGGGCAGGGCGTGCATGTCACCGCACTGTGCCCGGGTTTCACTCATACCGACTTTCATGAAACTGCGGGCCTTGCCGACATGAAGGCCGGTATGCCGCGCTGGCTTTGGTACGGTGCGGACACCGTTGTAAATGAAGGTATTCGAGGTGTTGAAGCCGGTAAATCAATTGTCGTGTCAGGTCGTTTATACCGATGGTTAGACCCCTTGTTTCAATCAATTTGGACGCGTAGATTTTTTCGCATTAAGGCACGCCCAGAGTAGCTCTAGCTCTCAGCGAGTTCCCCCCTGCGAAAGGCCGTCATCCATTGGGTCGGTGAGCAGTGATTGATGGAGCGAAAGGAGCGGCGGAAATTAGCCGCGTTTTCGTAGCCAAGGTCGGCGGCCACAGCCTCAACACTGATTCCGTCTAGAAGCATATTTTTCGCACAGTTGTGAGCCGCAATTAGCTTCAGCTCTCGGAACGATGTTTGCTCCTCCATGAGACGTCGGCTGAGGGTCCGCGGTGACAGATGCAGTGATTCGGCAATGTCGTTGATGTCGGGTAAGGGTGGGCGTTGAGACTTCAGAACGCTGCGCAGGTGACGCGTAAATGGTCGATCTCCGGGTTCACTCGTGCGTTGCAGCTGCTCGCTAAGGTGACGTCGTGATAGTTGCCAAATTTCAGGGTTACTAAACGGCGACTGGATTTTCAACCATTCTGTGGGTAATTCAAGACCTGTAAACCGGCTATCGAAACTCAGCTTGCCCTTGAGCTGGGTGCCTATTGAAGCCTCTCGCGTAGGGCGGGGATGCGCCACCTTAAAGTGGATAGTCCCTTCGGTTGAACCTATCAAGTCGGTGAGGTAATCCTGAAGGAGGGCAAAGACAGTTTCAGCGTGTATGAGTAGCGAGGCGCCTAGATCCCGATCGGCCTCAAGGGTTATCCGGGTGATGTTTTGCCCAGCTAATAATTCAAAGTGCAGGTAATCGGCTTCTAGGGTCGAGTAGCTAGACATGGCTTGCAGGCCGGCCCCTAAAGTGGGTGCTGACATCATGGCGACGCCCATCATGCCCAGTGTCGCGATCCCATTTCGGCTAACAATTACGGTCCCTAGTGGCGTTTGCCCCAGCATTTCTTGGGCATTGGCGAGCAGTCTAAGGAAATCCTCAGGGTCTACCTTAGGGAGTTGCCATAAAGCTTCACCATCGATACTACAGCCCTTGAAAAGCCTAACTTCATCATGGCCTCGAATCGAAAGTTCGCGATGTAGCAGTCTGGCGTAGTGTGCACTTATCATTTTAGAGCCCTCTTTAGGCGTATAATGACACCCTGTTGGCGAAAGAGGAATGGGGCGTGCACAGCGAAGTCCCCTAAGCTATCCGAGGTAAATAGGGTAGGTATAGCAGGTAGAGGAGCTTGCCAATGTCGGATCAAAACCAAGTAAAGTTAATGAAGCGCTCAGCGAATGGCTATTGCGATCCGTTGGCCTGGCCCACAATATTGCTGATCAGCGTTGCACTTCCTTTATATTTCCTGACGCCAGTAGCGGTGGTAATGGGGCTAATGCCCGTGATTGCAGGAATGCTTTTAATGGGTTTCTTAACCTACGCCGTTTATACCGCATTACACGAGGCTGTCCATGGTGCGATTTGTGGTGGTCTACAGAAAAACCGTTGGGTCAATGAATGGGTGGGTTATGCCGCCGCGATTCCATCAGGTATTCCAATGTGCGCCCACCGTCATGAGCATTTTTCACACCACAATCACACCAACAAGGTGGGTGAGGATCCGGATTTGGTTTGTGCCGACATGACAACGAATCTCTGGAGGCTTATTGCGTCTCCAATGATGCTAACTGCACAGCAGTACAAACTCTTTTTGCGAGATAGATGGCCCACTGCTCATAAGGAGCTACGCAGAACTTTTGTAGCAGAAACCAGTGTCATAGTGCTCAGTCGCATTCTGCTTCTGATGGCGTTGTTCGGTCCTGTAGCTGCAAGTGCTGGTGTTTCAACCCTTTCTGTGGGTGTTGACGTGCTACTCACACTGATTGTCGGGCCACTGCTTGGGCAAGTGGTTTTGGTCTATCTGTTTGCTTACGTCGTCCATAGGCCACACACCGTTGCCGGTAAGTTTGTTGACACCTCCATTTTTGAATTGCCGGTGGCATTTCGCGGAGTGGGCACTTGGCTTTGGGGTTTCCAGAACTACCACGGCATTCATCACGCTTTTCCCAGAGTGCCTTGGTATCGATATCGTGCTGTTTTCGAAGCCCATCGGAGTGAGTTATTTGAGCAAGGTATGCCCACTTATCAACTTTCTGGCTTAAAATGGCGTCGCATTAACTGATACCTAAAGTCGCAGGCAAGGAGATTAAAGCATGCCCGTTATTACCTTTATCGAATTCGATGGTACCCAACACCAGGTCGACAGTGAGTCTGGACTGTCTGTTATGGAAATGGCTATGAAGCACGACATCCCCGGCATTGACGCTGATTGTGGAGGCTCGGCTGTGTGTGGTACCTGTCATTGTTTTGTCGAGACCTCTAGCGAGCTAGCAGCGGTAGAGCCTCAAGAAGAATCTATGCTCGGCCTGCGCCCAGATAGGGAAGCAAACTCTCGCCTTAGCTGCCAACTGCAAGTCAGTGAGCAGGGCGGAGATATGACGATTCGACTCCCAGAGTATCAAATGTAACATCGCGATCTCGGCCCGCAGTGGTTCGGGCAGCTGTCGCATAACCGCGCTTAAAATTGACAAAGGATCAACCCATGAACCAAGCCGTTACTCGAAAAGATGGATTGCCTGACCCTTTGAGTACGCCGTTAGATCAACTCGATGTGGCCGACCCGAGGCGTTTTGAGTTTGACACTTGGCAGCCGCTTTTTGAGCGCCTACGCAGTGAATCTCCCATTCACTATCAAGCAGAGGGACCAGGCGGGCCAGCACCTCACGGGGATTTCTGGTCGGTAACCCGCTTCGAAGACATTGTTGAGGTGGAAAAGAACTGGGAGGCCTTCTCATCTGAGCCCTCTATAGCCATCTTAGACCCAGAGCCCGACATGTCGGTCCAGATGTTTATTGCGACTGATCCGCCACTACATGATGATCAAAGACGGGCCGTTCAGGGCGCCGTGGCGCCCAGAAATTTGCAGGAATTTGAATCGGTAATTCGCCAGCGCACGCAGGAAACTCTCGACGGTTTGCCCGTGGGCGAAACTTTCAATTGGGTAGATCGCGTATCGATCGACTTGACCACTAAAATGTTGGCCACGCTTTTCGATTTCCCCCAGGAACAGCGCCATCTTTTAACCCACTGGTCAGACGCAGCCACATCTGATGCTCGGATTACCGCCGGTCGTGGGCTGAGTATTGATGAGCGACGAGCAATCATGATCGAAATGTTGCAGACGTTTACAGAACTCTGGCACCAGCATAAAGCCAATGATCGGGAGTCCTTTGATCTGATTCGTATGCTGCAGCGTGATCCCAAAACAGAAAATATGGTGGATGAACCCTTGTCTTACTTGGGCAATCTGATGTTGTTAATCGTAGGTGGCAATGACACGACTCGAAACTCCATGTCGGGGGGTGTACTGCATTTACACGACAACCCCTCTGAGATGGCGAAACTTAAGGCAAATCCAAGCCTGATTCCGTCTATGGTGTCTGAGATTATTCGCTATCAAACACCACTGCCGCATATGCGCCGAACCGCAACGCGTGATGTTGAAATCAATGGCACGGTCATTCCCAAGGGCGGTCGCGTGGTTCTATGGTATGTGTCGGGTAACCGCGATGCCGATGCTATACCCAATGCAAACGAGTTTATTATCGATCGGCCCAATGTGCGTAATCATTTATCTTTTGGTATGGGGATTCACCGATGCATGGGTAATCGATTGGCGGAGATGCAGCTGCGTATCGTGTGGGAAGAGATTTTGGAACGCTTTGAAGGTATTGAGGTCGTTGGCCCCGCGGTCAGAACCTGCAATTCTTTCGTTCGAGGCTATCATGAGCTGCCCGTGAGGTTGCATCCCAGGATCTAGTCCAAATTTCTAGCCCAGACTCCAGTTGCCCCTGCGGCTGTTTAGAGAGGTTGACCCCCTGTCTCTTCCAATAAAGACAGCGACCAAAGCGTCAGCACGGCAGCTAGCAGGATGTAGATAGACACGAAGATAATCCCCAGCTCGTTCCAAAGCAGAACTGCAACGGTGGGTGCCAGTGCACCACCAACAATGGCACCTATTTGATAGCCCAATGACGCGCCGGAGTACCGCACCTCTGTGGAAAATAGCTCGGTAAAGTAAGCGGCTTGAGGACCGTACTGCATACCAAGAAAAGCCAGTCCCATGGTGATGCCCAAGACAATCAGAGGTAAGGAGCCCGTGTCGATGAGAGGGAATAAAGCGAAGCCCCACAGTCCCGTTAATATGGCACCCCAACGATAAACCTTTTTTCGCCCCAATCGATCAGACAGCCCTGAGAAATAGAACTGCGTCGGCACCATCACTGCAGAAGCAATGAGAACGGCGGTTAGCATGGCCTCTCGAGATAAATTTACCGTGGGCGAGTTGAGTCCGTAGGCAACGGTGAAAGCAATCAAAATATAAAATGTCACCTGGACTGACAAAAACGCACCGGCGGCGAGCATGATGGTTCGCGGATATTTTTTTAAAGCTTGCACGATGGGCGATCGAGCGGCGACTTCGCTATGGCTATGGGAGTCTTGTGCGGCCTTCAGCGTTTTGAAAGCTTCGGTGTCCTCAAGACGCAGCTGTACGAAGAGCGATACGCCAATCAAGATGATGCTGGCGAGGAACGGCAAACGCCAGCCCCAGCTCATAAAAGCTTCATCACTCATACTCATGCTTACGCCAATAAACGCTAAGTTGGCCAAAATGACACCTACCGGTGCTCCCGCCTGCGCATAAGCTCCGTACCATCCGCGTTTGTTGGCGGGGGCACTCTCAGTAACCAGCAGCATGGCACCTCCCCATTGCCCACCAATGGCAAGTCCTTGGACAAAACGGAGTAAAACGAGGAGTAGCGGTGCGGCAATGCCGATGGTGCCGTAGGTTGGGAGTAAGCCAATGAGGGTTGTCGCTGCTCCCATCATCATCAGTGCGGCTACGAGTGTGCGCTTTCGACCGACGCGATCGCCAAAGTGCCCGAAAATAATGCCACCCACCGGCCTAGCGACAAAGCCCACTGCAAATGTGCTGAAGGAAATGATGAGTAGGACCATGGGGGGCAGGTCCTGGGGGAAAAATGCTTTGGGAAAGACGATGGCGGCGGCGGTGCCGTAAATAAAAAAGTCGTACCACTCAATGCTGGTTCCTGCGAGTGAGGTCAGCGCGACTTTGCGCATATTGCTCTTGTCGTCGTGGTTAGAGGCCATCTTATGTCCTTTGTGGAAGGTGAAAGCTTCTTATTCTTCGCCAGATCATAACAATCCCACTCAATGATGAAGATGTCGAGTTTTCAGTGTCTTTAGTAGCCCTCCGCAGTAATTTACCGAAAGGTACATTTGGAGACGAGTTCTGCGCGCAAAATATCTATTGAGTAAGCGCTTGTTGGGTAAGTGGAAGAACAAAACCGCCTAAAAACCACCGGCCATTATTGCTTTCCTGATGGCAATTACCCGCTGCTATGCGTTAACTTAGCGGTAGGTAAAGGAGGTCTTATGATCGAATATCACAATCCAGACGCATCGGTCGGTATTGAAGAGATACCTTATGAGCTGTCTTTAACGGTTAATTCAGAAGCGACTGCTACCATTGGCTTGCTCGCAAATGGGTTTCCTGATTCTGTGGAGTTTCTAAATGCTGTGGGTGATGCGATTCGCGCTCTCTTCCCCAGTGTTAGATTGCGCGAGTACAACAAGGGTAATGCCACTATTGCGGCAGGTGAGCAGCTGTTGCAAGAAATTACTGGGGAGTGCGCTGGGGTTATTGCAGCCTACGGGCATTGAGGTTCTTGCACTACCGGCACCGTGCGTGACGGAATTAATATTGCAAACCTTGGTATTCCCGCCGTCGCGCTGGTCACCGAAGAATTTTGGGCGCAGGGCGACTTTGTTGCTCAATCTTTAGGCATGCCCGCAGTGCCGCGTGTTCAGTTGCCTCATCCCGTGGCAGGAACCGATACTGTAACTATGCATAAGATTGCCGAGTTAGTAGCGCCCACCATCATTCAAGCTTTGGAGGGCGGTGATGACTGATTTGCTGTCGTCAGCTGATGAAGCACAGGCACTTGAAGATCTGCATCAGCGGGGATGTACCGACGGCTTGCCCGTTGTTATCCCAACTGATGACAGGGTCGCACGTATGGTGCTGGCATCGGGGCAAGCCGGGGACATGGTGCTGGGTACCATGGGCCCTGGTCATGGTGTGGCTAGCATAGAAAAGATTGCTGTTGCCGCCGTGATGGCAGGTTGTTTACCCGACTATATGCCGGTTGTGGTTGCGGCCGTCAAAGCGGTTATTGAACCGGCCTTTGATCTCACTGAAATGCAGGCGACAACACATTGCACGGCACCCCTCGTGATTGTAAACGGACCCGCGCGCCATAATTGCGGGCCCATCGTTTCTGGTACCGGCGCCCTGGGGCCAGGACATCGCGCCAATGCCTCAATAGGACGTGCACTGCGGCTGACAATGATCAACATTGGTAAAGCTAGACCGGGTAGTTCAGATATGGCCTTACTGGGGCATCCGGGTAAGTTCACTTACTGTCTTGCCGAAGACGAGGAGGGCAGCCCTTTTCCCCCGCTGCATGTATCACTGGGTTTTGCTGCAGAGGATAGTGTTGTAACCGTCGTGGGGGCCGAGGCGCCCCATTCGGTGCTGTTTGCTGGCGATGGTGATGACCCCGAGAGTTATGCCGCGTTGCTTGATTTGCTGGCGATGGCACTCGCGAATGCCCCCAGTAACAATGCCATTTTGACGGGTGGTTTTGCGACGATTGTGTTGAATCCGGAGCACAGCGCGATCTTGCATAAGGCGGGGCTGACCCGTGAGGATATTGCGCGGGAGTTGTATGAGCGTTGCTACTTAACACCAGAGATGGTCAAGCGCCTTATGCCGGCATTTGCCGGAGATAACCCCTCCCGGCGAATGGCCTTTAAGGGGCCAGAGCAGATCTTAATTATGCAGGCTGGTGGGAGCGGGCTTTACTCAATGGTTATGCCTTCTTGGTGCGCGGGAGCCCACAGTAATTCAGCGGTTAGTATCAAGGTCGAAGCTGATGTTTTTTGCGAGATTCCCAGCTTCTCAAGCGCCTGAGCTGCTTTTGAGTCTTCAGACTATTTGGTGAACTTATGGAGCATCCTTGGCTCCGTGACGCGATCCTGATAAGCGTAAAAGTTTTATGGCAGATTGTGGTTCAAGTGGTTAGCGGCACTTGAGTGTTGTCGCCGTGTCGTTTGCCCGTTTGTATCTGCCGCCTACACCTTAATAATGGGTAGCCTTAGACTGATGCGAGCTCCGTTCGCTATGTTTTCAGCCAACATTTCCCCTCCCATATCGTGCACAATTCCATAACTGACCGATAGGCCGAGTCCAGTACCCACGCCAACTTCCTTGGTGGTGTAGAAAGGCTCGAAGATTCGCTTTAGCGCATCGTGGGGTATGCCAGCTCCGGTATCAGTGACGCTTACGGTAACCCAATCTTGGTTTTCACAGGAGGCTTCGACCCAAAGCTGCTTTTGGGTTTTACCGCTGCTTTTGATCGCGAAACTCGCATTTGACACTAAGTTTAAGAGTACTTGCTCCAGTCGAATCTGATGACCCCAGATCATTACTGGATCGCTAGGGAGTTTTGAGGCAATTTCGATTTGGTCTAGCTTCAGCTGCGAGGTCATTAGATCTATTGCATTAGCAACGGCTTCTCTTAGATCAAATGCGTAGCTATCTTCTTTGGCTTCGCGACCAAATATTCGCATTTGATCGGTGATAGACGAAGCTCTGACTACCTGTTGCTTTATACGATCTATTTTCTCAAAAATAAAAGCGGGTATGTTGGCAGGGTCTCGAGAGGCTTGCTGTGAAATATTCTCGGCAGCAATTTTTATCGTGGCGAGTGGTTGATTCAGTTCGTGGGCGATACCGGCGGCCATCTCTCCTAGCGTGATCATCTTTGATGATTGAATTAATTTTGCTTCAGTCAATTTGCGTTCGGTGATGTCCTGCAGTGTGACGAAAACTTGGTTAGGGTTACTCTCGTCATAATTATAAGACTGCACAACATGTCGAATTTCCCCGTCACGGCGCACAATTTTATACTCAATGTCGATTTCTTCTTCGCTTTCGTAATACTCCAGATATCGTTGACGATCAGACGGGTGTACTAACTCGATATCAGATTCCAGTGCCGTAAAATGAGCGACAAATTCAGATTGTGAATAGCCAAAAATAGCGGCCCATTCCTCCGACACTTCGGCATAGGTATCGTTATCGTAATTCCAGATAGCGTGGCCCAAATTCGCCATAGCAGCACTCAGTCGTAGCAGTCCTACGCTGTTGGCAAGGGCTTGCTGGCCTCGTAGGAGCTCTTCCTCAGACCTTCTAATTTCTGTCAGATCTTGCATAACAACGAGGTACTGTGGCCCAACCCCGTCTGCTGTGGGGATTAAGCTAGAGTGCTCTCTGAGGTGAAGAATTCTGCCGTCTGGCAGGCAAACTCGGTATTCATAAAAAGACTTTGTGTAGTCTGGATCGGTGTCGATTGATTGTTCATTGTCGAGCCAGTCTTCAAGATCTTCTGGGTGAACCAGCTGTGCGTACGCGTCTAAACTTGAAATCTGTTCTAAGTATGCATCTGCCGTCATGCCATGGATTCTAGCCATGACTTCTGAGGCAAAGATGTCACGATCGAGTTGATCGTCCCAAATGGCAAAGCCCAAATTGGCTTTATCGACGGCCTGTTCTAGCGACGTTAGTACTAGCTTTGTTTTTGCCGTTTCCGCCTTTAACTCGTTCAGCTGCTCTTCCTGCTGATGAATAATGGCGAGTAATTCAGACACAGACTTATTCGCATGTATAGCGTTTACAGGCGCTTTTTCTAGATTGTCTGTATCTCTATCGGTTGGCAAATTAATCATGCCCCTTGCTGCTTCGGTGCAGATTTTTTGTTCGGGCTGAGTACCGGACTTGGGTCACAATACGCCAAATTGCACCTCCAGAAAAGTCGGTATCGGTTGCAGGCCTTCGACCTAACACCGCATTCGACCTCAATTCTATGCTGCGGTGTTATAAGAGCGTGTGAGTATGGCGTTATACTGGCGCCCGTGAGAAATGTGAGTGGGTGATGCAGTATGCGAAAAACGTGGTTTTCAGGGCTTTGGTTGGTGACGCTCAGCATGTTTCTGACCCCGATTGGTGCTGTTGGGACGGCCGGCTTTGCCCAAGCACAAGACGATCAGGAAATTATCAACTACGTAGCCTACTCTGAGTCGTTAGCCAGCTCGGGTCAGCCCACGCAAGCTCAACTTGAGGCAATTTCGAGGGTCGGGCTAGAGCGGGTAATCTATCTTGCTTTCGCCGATCACGAGACGTCGCTAAGCGGCGAGGATCGCATTGTACGTGACCTGGGCATGCAATTTGTTCATATACCGGTGGTTTGGTCAGCGCCAACGGTGGCCGATTACGAATTGTTTGCTGCGGTTATGCAGCAGTCTGAGGGCGTCAACACTCTAGTCCACTGCCAAGTAAATTGGCGGGCGAGTAGTTTTGTTTTTCTTTATCGTGTGATCGTTCTGGGGGTGCCCATGAATGATGCGGTTTTGGCGCTGAATTCTATATGGACACCCAGTGATGGTTGGCGGGAGTTTATTGTGGCTGTGTTGAAGGCTCATGACCTGAAGCCAGACTGCGAATTTTGTGCCGAGCTGGAGAGTTAATCATGGTTGCGAGCTCGGTTTGACCGCGGTTTTTTGGGTCGCCGAGACCGACCGTGACTTTTGAAATCTCGGGAATACCTCTGATGTTAAAGCGACAAGCTGAGGGCTCTCTGCTTGCCTCTTCGATCAGCCGTAGTCACGAGAAAGGCTGGCCTTTATGTTGCTAGGTCAGCGGTCAGGCTTGCAGGGACAAGTAAATAGTCTGAAATACTGCCTCGCCCCGTGCCTCGTTGCGTGCAGTTTTGTCATCTCAACGCCCTCCTACGCCGGTGAGGGATTGAGAACGCTGGAAACTGACGAAATTATACGGGTATTCGCCAACGTTCTCGATAAAGCCGAAGTGCTCGATGCGGCAGGTGTGCAGGCAGAAACCTATTGGTACGCAAGCGGCCACTTTCAGACACGGTGGTGGAGTTTGAGCCAAGAGGGGCGGGTAAATGGTCGTTGGATGGCGCAGGATAATAAGCGCTGTGTGCTTTTTTCTGAACCCACAAAGTCCGACGACGGCGCCTGGCGATGCGGCAAAATTTTGCGACAGTCTACCGGGGCTTATCTCTCATTAAACCCTGACGGCTCCGCTCATGGGTTGCATCAGCTCGCCGATTTACCGTTTCAACCCAATCAGCCGTTGCCCTGAGGTTCTTGGCTTGGCTATCGCGGCGCTGGTCGTCTGAGGGTTTATTACGAGCTACTGGCACACAGAACGCGATTACTTTGTTTATCTTCCACCGCTAGGGCGTTGTCATGCTTGCAGCACCTTTACCCTGCAGACGCCCTAAAGATCAGTGATGGCTGAGTGGGGTGCCGATTAATTCGGCTTTGGTCCTGTAAAGGCTTGCCATTGTTTTTTGTCGCTCTGGACAGTACATAGCCGAGCACCAGTCGCTAAGCTTAGCCGCTTCCTTACCGTGGCCCCAGTCTTCAGACTTCAACACAGCATGAAGCTCATTGCTGACTTTTCGGAGCAGGGGTGCCACTAGGTCATGGCACTGAATTTCATTGAGAGTGACAATAACCTTGTTGGTGCTTTCCACGAGCCGGGCTGCCCATCGCCAAGATCTTGTTTCGCTGTTGGATATCTGGACATGGCTAATTTGTAAAGCACCTCCAAATTCCAGAAATGCGGGTTCTGACATATCAGATTTAAAATAGGTTAAGCCAGCCGCTGAATAGCTTTGGTAGGCGCTGTCGGCGGCGCCATAACTGCGGCACAGCTTTTTCAGCAGCTTAGGGTCAAGAAATGAAACCTCTAATTGACTATTTTTCATGGGGGATCCTAGCGTTACTAATTATTAAATACAAATGATAATCATTTTCATTTATAAAAGCTACACTTTACGTCTTGTGTGTATGTTGCAGTGTCCCAATCGGTTTTGAACTGATGAAGAATCATGTGATAGAACTGAATTGGATCGCCTTTGTCGGCACAGGTCACAATTGCCCTGGTGAGTAAGCATGTCGTTTTTGCGCATAACCTTGGCGCTTGCAGCCTAGCTATATGGGCTAGCGCCGTTAATACTGGCTGTGGGAGAAAGTTATAGGTCAGTCGCGCCCAAAAGCTGGTGAGGGGGCTTGTCAAGACAACGAGCGTTGGCAATCAGGATTTGCGCAAAAGTTTGGGCACAGTATCTGCAGCTATTGTTTAGAAACTTAATTGGAACCGCATAATCGTTATGACCGACCCATTAACCAAACTCACTGGAGCAAACCGTCATTCAGTTTGGCGTCATGCCTGTTTGAGAGTGTGCGAGGCCACCGAACAGCTTGGAGTTGAGGTAGGTCCTATTTTAAAGGACGTGGGTCTTGCCTTAGCTGATTTGATGACACCGGGGTTTCGCGTCCCACTCGATGCCTATCAGCGCCTGGTTATGGCGTGTGTGCTTGGGACAGGTCGGTTTGATTTGGGTCTTTATATCAATCAAAACATAACCGTGCTTGGTAATACCCTCATTCAAAATGCCCTGGTCTCAAGCTCGTCTGCCAAAAGGGCTTTCGATCGGTATATAGACCTTGCCCATATTGTTGATACATCGCAGAACTTTGGATACGAGACGAATGGCAATGCTTCTGCACTTATAATCAGGAAACCCGATGTCGTTTGGCCTGAGATAATTAGCAATTTCAGAGAAGAGTTGCTGCTTACAGGGATAGTGCAGATGGGCCGTTTCCTATTAGGCCCCAATGACGGGCATTTAAGGCTAGAGTTTCGGCGAGAGGAGCCCAAAGACCCGACTCCCTGGTACCAGTTTTTTGGTGGCGAGATTATTTGGGGCGCTGCCGCTTCGAAGGTTTGGTGGGAAACAGCAGCGATTTATAGGATTAGGCCGTCACACAACGAGGGTGTAGCGTCTGCCAACTATAATTTGGCTATGCAAAATCAATCGACGAGTCCGGGACTGGCTAGGCGGGTTAAGAGATTGGTCAGGCAAAAACTCGCAGAGGGTCGCGCCGCTCAAAAGGTGATAGCTAGTGAGCTTGGATTGGAAATTAGAACATTGCAACGTGAGCTAAAAGCCGAGGGCACGAGCTTTCGTACATTGCTCATCGATGTTCGCAAGGAGCTGGCGATACAGCTGCTGTCCAGAGGGAAACCCATCGGTGTGATTTCTGTCGAGCTGGGGTACGTAGATCAGAGCGCCTTTTCTTCGGCATTTAAAGGGTGGTTTGGACTATCGCCGGCGGAGTACAGAAAAAACAGGGGCAGTGATGAATAAAAATACAGGGGCAGTGGTTAATGTAGCAGGTTCAGCGTGCGCTCTTTCCCCAAAGTTCCCTGATAATAAGCGGTCTTTAAGTTAGGCAGCGGGTCCTGTTACTCAACGCATTTAGTAGCGTAACTCGCCTGTTAGGACTTCTTTTGTTTGTCGAGATAGTGCGACGGTGATAGTCCAAACCAAGCCTTAAATGCCTTGGAAAACGCGCTTGGGTCATCATACCCCAGGCTAGACGCGACTTTAGCAATAGGTTCTGCTGCGTTGAGCATATTTTTGGCATGCTCTTGCCGTAGCTGTTTTAAAATTTCTGAGAAGCTGGTGCCGTCTTCTTTGAGTAGGCGTTGTAGCGTTCTAGTCCCCATGTGAAGATCGTGGGCGATTAACTCCGGTGAGGGGCTGCCAGTCTCTAAGTGCAGGGAGATCTGCGTTTCAACCCGGTGGTGTAAACCAGCGCGGACCACTTGTTGCAGTTGAGGCTCCATGAGAGCGTCGTTTAACAGCGCGGTCGACTCGTCGGCAAGGAGGCGGGGCTGCATTAATGCCGCGCTGTTCCACGCAATTAGCACTTCTGGTGCGCCCCACTCAATGCGCTCCGCTAGCACTGCATACCACGGTTCAGGATTAGCCGGTTTTGCCTGCCGCAATGAAATGAATCGTGGCTTGCTGTTTGGGGGTGTCAGATGGGTTATCGCGAGACAAATACTCGACACTAATGTGTCTTGCATAACCGGGTCCCATTGCTCTGACCAACCCAAAATTTTTAGAAGGTGCGTGTCCTCGTCTTTGTGCACTTTAAACTCGGTGCCACTTTCTATGACTGAAGCGTATTTTTTATAGCGGTTAATGCCCTCTAAAGCAGTGCGACTCGCCCTTACGGCGATGCCCAGGGCTGAACTGGTCACCGGTACCGATTGACCCGCAAGAACACCAAAGTCATTGCGTCCGGTCTCTATTTGACACTGAACCAGCATACGATTGAACACGTCAGTTGGAACCCTGAGTCCAGGTTGGAACAAGTCCTTTAGAGAGAGATCAAAGGTTTTGAGAAAAGCATCGACATCGCCGCCTAGGTCTTGCAAGGCAGCGCAGGCGCGCAACACACTGTGCCGCCAAACCGTGCGGTCTGAATGATTTTCTGCCAATAGTCTGGCCCCTAAGTAAACTGCCTTATCAACGTTTTTTAGACTAGACCTGTTGTCGCCTTTCAGCAAGTCAAGCTGTGTGAGCTGGGCGACATTATTTGACGATTAACACAAGTTGGTAGGGTCCTCGCAGCTGCCATTTAACAGCAGCCCAGCTGCCAGCGCCGAGCCTTCTTGGTGTGACGCAAGTCACAAAAATACCTCTATTTTTCATGCGCTTAGGCTTTTCTGAGAAGTCTGGAGAGCTGAAGGGTTCAAAGGTGTTACTGCGTCGCGTTTTGACAACAACTTGGCGGGAATTACCTAACAACAATTGGTTTTATGTGTGATTCTAGGAAAAATGCGGTACGGCGATACAAATATGAACAAAGCAGCTACATTTTTAACAAAAGCGTCGCCAAGTAAGGCGTCGTTCCCGCCGGATTTTAACCCGACAAACGCCAGGGATAAGATCGACCTGGCGATACTCGCCTTAATGTTGCCCGACGATCCTGATCGAGGCGTAAAAGATGCATTTATGCACTGCCACTTAGCCTTCGATGGCGTGCCAAAGCAAACCCTTGAATCTTACTTTGAAGGGCATAGTGCGGTTGCCTTTGAAATATTGCAGGGGTTGATGTCTACCGCAGGCTCAATATCTGCGTCTATTTACGACAGGGCGGAAACATTGAGTCCGTCTCAGCGGCGGCACTTTTGCAACGCTCTGCTCGTTGTTTTTGGCGCTCTGAGCGCTGCAGCATAATCACGCAAAAAACGCTCAGCCTTACTAGGGTTTTATAAGCATCACGATAGTTCTGGGGTGTCTAGGCAATAAACAAGCGAACTATGAGCATGAACATTGACCGCCCAAAAGTTTGGCGACATTCACTTCTACGTGTATACCTCGCGCTGGAGAAACTCGAAGAGAACCCGACGCCGCTTTTCTCTCGATTGGACATTACCCTCGAAGATTTGTTGGCTAAAGATTATTGGTTAGACGCTGAAGCGTTTGAAAGACTGCTCGTTGAGGCTTCTACGCTGGTCAAGCGCAAAGACTTTGGCTTGTATGTGGGTGAGTGTGTTGCTCCACTGGGGAGCAGCCCCTTGAACTGGGCGATGGCGCTAAGCGAGACGCCCATAAAGGCAATCAAACGATATGCTGATTTTGCGACACTCATCAATCCTGCTTGGCGAGCCGAGGTTAAGGCGCATGGTAATGAGCATGTACTGACAACGTGGGCATCCGCAGATCAGACGCCCTTGAAGATTAAGCCGTTTCAAGAAGACATGCTCATGTCGAGCCTGCTGACCATGTCTCAACATCTATTACCGTCAAATGCAGGCCATGCCGGAGTGGAACTTACCCAGAAACAACCTGACGACCCCACTGCGTGGTACGAACGTTTCGGCGAAAAAATCATCTGGGCAGCACCCGCACCAAAGATGCGATGGAAGTCATCGGATCTTCAGGGGTTTAGGTTGGATTCCAACGAAGATCTGGCGCAAGCTCATGAGGTTTTATTGAGGCAGCAGCTTGTGCAGGATGGAAGTATGAGCGTAAAGCTACGGGTCGAATCAGAGCTTACGGCAATGCTGTTAGGCGGCAGTATCACACAGCAATGCATTGCAGAAAATCTGGGCATAGAAGTTAGAACACTGCAACGAAACCTTAAGGCTGAAGGTACAAGTTTTCGTGAGCTGCAAGCAGAGGCTCGTAAGGACCACGCAGTAAATCAGCTGCGCAGAAACACGCCGATCGGGCGTATTAGTCATGAGCTGGGGTATACGGATCAGAGTGCGTTCAGTAAAGCATTCAAAAAATGGTTCGGTGTTTCCCCAGCTAACTACTTCAAAGCCGCCAAACCGGTTTAGGTATACGCTACTCAAAGACAGAGTGTTTCTACTGTTAACTCAAGCAATGTTTGATAGCTACGCTTACAGAAGGCCTTAACGCAGAGGAAAACACGGCGACTCGTTTTTTACTTTTTGTTGGCCTAGCCTCTCGTTTTTAATGACGTGTTTGCTCATGCTGTGAGCTCTACTGTAATCACTGATGAGGTTGGGTTCCCAGTCATCTTCCCCTGTGCACTAATTAATGAGTGTAAGGAGGGTAGCAGCGAGCAAATGTTGATCGCTGTGAGGCCGAATCGCGCAAGCTCATGGAGCCACCATCACTGGGGTGTCATCGTTAAACCGCTGATGGGGCTTGTGTTAGTAAACCCCTGAAGGGTGATTGAGCGCCCAAGGCGTTAGGTTTGCGAAAGGTCAATTACCACCTTGCCAAAAGGGCTGCCAGTATCGAGTGTGTGCAATGCTTGCTTCACTTCGCTTAACGAAAAGTGTTGGTAAATCGGGGGGCGGAGGCCGTGCTTCCCCACAAACTGCATCAGGCTCTCGTAACTATCCCGGTTGCCTGTTCCAATGCCATGCAAGTTGGCGTTTTTTATGATCAGCGGAAATACAGTAATTCCCATATCGATCCCGGCCATGTAGCCAATAATATTAATATGTCCGCCATGACGAATAGCATTCAAAGAATTCTCAAGGGTGGCCGTGCCACCAATCTCCAGGACTGCATCGACTCCGTGGCCTGATATTTCAAACGCGCGTTGCCCCCACTCTGGGGTCTCAATGTAGTTGATTAAATAATCTGCCCCTAGTGCTTTTGCCTTTTCCAGCTTTTCATGGCTAGAGGAAATGACAATGACGTTGGCTCCCGCCGCTTTTGCGAGCTGAATACCCATAGTTGCGACACCACCCGTTCCCTGAATCAGTACCCAGTTCCCTTTTGTAATAAATGATTTATCAAAAAGAGCAGACCACGCCGTTAGGCCTGCGCAGGGATAGCACGCCGCTTCGGCAGCAGTGAGATGCGGAGCACTATTGGCGAGTGAGTCTTCATGGAACACGCCGACTTCTTGCGCGGCTCCAGGGACCTCTAACCCCGTCGATACCCCGCGTTCGCCATTGGTAGCCTCACCTGAATGCCAGTTTGGAAAGAACAGGGTAGTGACCTTGTCGCCCACTTCAAATCGAGTCACTTTTGTACCGACTGCGGTAACGGTGCCGGCACCATCCGATAGGGGTACCAGCGGAAATTCCACGGCAGTTGTGAAATGCCCCGCAATGATTTGGCTGTCTCTTGGGTTTAACGAAGCCGCTGCGAGCGTGACGACAACCTCGTGTTCTGAGGGCTCGGGCATTGCGCTGTCGACCAGTGTTAAATGGTCGGGTCCAAAATTATTCAGTTGCAGTGATTGCACGGCTTTACCCTCAGATAGACATTGTGAGAAGTGGACAGTTGTCTTAGCTATAGTAATCAAAGTACGTTCAGCTGCTATTAGTGGAGCACCGCGCCAACGATTTTAACCAGTTTGGCTGACTTAGTGCGCTGCTCTTGAAGTGACCACTACCAGGAACAAAGCTCACGAAGGACTGCAGTTGCATAGGCACCACGTGCTAGGGAAAAGCTTAGTGCAACATCGTTCTTTATTATTTCAAAAGAGAGGTTCTTCACGTTTAGCCTTAGGCTGCGGTGGCCTTGCTGTACCCGCGCCGCTTCAAGGGCTACTTGCCAATGGCTTGGCTGAAATTGTGACCCATCGCCTACCAAGATCGCAGCTGGGTGTAGGTCCATTGTCTGGCAGCGATCAACGAGGCCGCTGTCAATGTTGGGCAAGTCAAAAACGCTGCCAGAGCCTTCTAAATTTGCTTTATCACCGGGTTGCAATTGGTTCCAAGTCGTCTCAGCAACGCGCAGCGAAAGCTCAGTATTAAAAGTAAAAGAGCGAATCGTTGAAATGGCGAGGCTACGCTTATCTCTTGGTAGCCGCTTGCCGCGGGCCCAGTCCTCTGCCATTCCCAAATTACCACCATTGCGGCCAAAACGTTGCTCCCCGAAGTAGTTGGGTACCCCCTGGGTCGACAATTGGTGAATACGCTGACTAATGGACTCAGTATCTAGGCCCGGTGAGCATCTCAGTGTAATCACAAATTTGTTGCCTCGGTGGGCACCCCGTCGAAGCTTCCTGCGGTGCCTCTCAATACGACAAATCTTAATGCCTTCTAGGCTGAAGGTACTCCATTCGGGGGTATGCCAGCGCGGTACGCTGAACCATTGCCGGGTAATGGCATGTCGATCTTTCAGCCCGGCAAACCCAATGTCTGCTAGTGATACGTTGGCATACTGGGCAAGTTGTTTGGCAACCCACTGTGTGTTGGCTCCGATTTTTTCAACAAAGAGGTAATCATGTTCACCGTCATCACTCAGCTCCCAGCCAAGTTCCTCGGTGACCTGAAAATCTTCGGGTCGATGACGCAGTTGTGCATTGAACAGGGGTGAGCCGTGGGCACGGGACCAGTCGGGTAATGTGTGAAGTTGCACCATCGCTCTTGTCTCTTTGGTCAATAGGTACCGTGCTACGAGCCAGCGGGGAAAATTTCGTTTTGTGGGTTGCGACCAGCACCCAAGGACGCTCATTTAATGGCACAACATTCATTCAGAAGAGCGACTTTTAGCCGTTTATAGCGAAGTACCAGGGGCTATACCGGTTCATGTCATTACGCTGGGCCCGAATTAAAAGCGAGGTCCTGACTTGATAACGCACAGGCCCTCGTTTGGAAAGTGCAAGAAGAACTCCAAAAAGAGATAGAGCTCTGGCACTGCTTGTTTGAATAAAAAATGGCCCGCCCGAGAGGATTCGAACCTCTGACCTGCCCCTTAGGAGGGGGCCGCGCTATCCAGCTGTGCCACGGGCGGACGGGGCAATGATAAGCCCTAAGTCTCTCGGGAACCAAACGTTGATGCTGGGTTTCGAAAATAAATGAGAAGAGCGTGCGTTTTTTAGGAGCACAGGTACTTTATTATGCTTCTCGAGGTCTGCAAAGAAGGGGGGCAGTAAAGTGCATGCTCCAACCTTGGGCGGGGCTTTTATTAAACATAAGATAAACGGGTCGTTTATGGGCTGCTATGGGCTGCGTAAAAGGGGCAGGCAGGGCCATACCAACAGACTAAGCGCCTCCAGTGCTTGCACACTTTGGGTGAGCGATGGGTTCAAGCTGCCTGTCAGTGGTTGGTGTATTTTTCGATGACTCCGCCAGTACAAGCGAGAATAATAAACCGACTTAACGTATCGTAATTTATTCATTGAGGCACATGGCGGGATTATGCCAAGACACCGGCGAGCAGCGAAAAAAGGCAATGTGAGCTTTAAGCATGAGGCTGCTTTTGAAGGGCGGGTGCGCGATTTGACCAGCGATGGCCGAGGTGTTGTGAGTCATCCCGACGGTAGAACATTTTTTGTGCCGGGACTTTGGCTTGATGAGGTGGCCGAAATCCGAGTGGTGGGTCGGCAGGGCAAGGTTGGCTTGGGACAAGTTATTACTCTCAAAAAGGCCGACCCGCAGCGTCGAGAGGCACCGTGTCGGCATCACGGATACAGCCCAAATCACTGTGGCGGTTGTCCCTGGATGTTCATGCCTTACGAAGCTCAGGGTGCAGCGAAATTGCGGCGCCTTCAATCGACTCTGGAAAGCTTAGGCGACAGCTCAACACGCCTTGACGGGTTGTTGGCTGCCCCGGAGGAGCTGGGCTATCGCAATCGGGCGCAGTTAAAAACCGACGGTTCAAAGTTGGGTTATGTGGCAGCCGGGACTCGAACACTCGTGGATATCACTGACTGTCCAATTCTCACTGCTAGCAACGGGGAGACTTTGACAAGTTTAAGAAAAGCGTTGCCCAACCCCACCTGGCGAGCGCGCAAACAAGAGTGGCAGACGATAGATCTTGATGACACCCTGGAAGGACCATCGCTGAACCAACGCCTCCCGTTTCGTCAGGGCAATACGCAGCAAAATGTGGTCATGCGCGAGTGGCTGGCACAGGCAATTGCTCCAATGCCGCAAGATGCTCCAGTGCTGGAGTTGTTTGCCGGTTCTGGAAATTTCACCGAGGTTCTCGCGGCGCACTTTGCGACCGTGGTGGCCGTCGAGGGTGATCAATCGGCGCTACAGCAGCTCTCTAGGCTAGTGCCAGATCGGGTTCAGACGCATGCGTTGAATTTATTTTCTTTGCCGGCAGTTGAAGCTTGGATCAGCGAAAGACAGGGGATTCGGGTACTGGTGTTAGACCCTCCTCGCGAGGGGCTCAAAGTGCGCGTGCCTTTTATTAAGCAGCTGACTGAGTTAGAGATGGTGATTTATGTGACGTGTGACTTAGCCACCTGGGCCCGTGACTGTAAAGATTTTTTGGAGCAGGGCTTTAGGTTGACGCGGGTTACGCCACTCGATCTATTCCCTCAGACTCCCCACCTAGAGGTTTTGAGTGTGCTTACCCGGGCGTAGCCTCTCCCTGTTGTGCCAATAAAAAGCCTGCGACTTCTGCTTCATTGCCGCGAAAAATTATGCGCTCGTTACGACTTTCTAATTGGTAGTTATACATGGGGTCGTAGTAGTCGCGTAGTAATGCTGTAATCCAGCCTCGATGCACACTGGTGTCTCCCCTGAGGTGGCTGGCAATGGCGTCGTCGAGTTGTTGCGTAATCTCATGATGTCGGACACCTCCCAAGCGCTTTTTAATCCGATCAAGGGCGGCATATAGGTCGCTGGAAAACTGATCGAAGGCGGTTTTGGTGTTACCTAGGCGCGCTTGTAAGTCTGCAAGATTGGCCAAAATGTAGTTTTCAAAAGAGTGCTCGACCCGGGCTTCTAGGGTTGCCTCAACAACCACCATGGGGGCGGCTTTCAAGGTGTCTTGAAGGTTTTGGGCTAGGGCGCAGCGGCCGATGAGGCGGCTTTCATCCTCGGCTATGATGTGGGGGACAGGCTCTTCACTCGCGTTGAAAACTGCGATATCGACGGCAATCTCAAAATTGACTTGCGTCGGCTGCTCTGTGTCTCTGCGTCCAAAGGAAGACCCTCGATGATTGGCGAGCCCCTCAAGGTCAATCCCTCCGGGGAGTCGGTTTCCCGAGGCACCACGGTTGATGAGCCGGGTCTTAGCGCAGCCTGTTTTCCCAGCAACGACGAGAAATTTTTGTTGACCGTAGATTTTGGCGCTAGCGTCGATTAGCCAGCGTCTGAGGGCTTTATATCCGCCGGAAATACGGGGGTAGTCAATGCCGGCTTCGCTTAACCATTGCTGGGATAGCTCTGAGCGCATGCCACCACGAAAGCAAAAAAGCGCACCCTTGGGGTGCTCTTTGGCAAATGCGGCCCATTTAGCAATACGATCTTCACGCAGGCTGCCGGTCACTAATCGGTGCCCCAGTGCAATCGCTGCCTCAGGTCCTTCGTGCTTGTAACATCGACCTACAGATTCGCGCTCAGCATCGGTCATGAGCGGCAAATTAACCGCCGTGGGCATGCTGCCTCTTGCAAACTCGATAGGTGCTCGAGTGTCAATCAGTGGGATCTGATGTCGAAACAGTGCGGGGAAATCGTTAATGTCGGTCACAGCGCGATTAGCCGGTCAGCCGAACTTGGCAGAGATTGCCCGCGGTTGGCTCTAATGTACCAATGCTTTGATGGGGCAATCCCGCGGCAATCAGCAGTTTCTCTACCTCTTCAGTCGCCTCTGGAGCGACAGCGACCAGCAGGCCGCCACTTGTTTGTGGGTCACAAAAAATTGACTGATCCCGTGGGGTAAAGCTGCTGGTATGCTTTTGGCAGGCGTTAAAGTTTCGCGCAGTTCCCCCGGGAGTGCATCCTTGAGCGATGTAATCTGAAAGTCCATCCATCAGTGCGACAGAGGGTCTATGGATTTGTGCGCTCAGATGGCCACCCTCGCAAAATTCCAGCAGATGTCCCAGTAAGCCAAAGCCCGTAACGTCAGTCATCGCATTGACGCCAGGGATGGCTGCCAGTTGTTGCCCGATCTGATTGGGCTGACACATCAACTGGGTGGCGACCCCAAGGTGGCGATCCAAGAGTTTGCCCTGCTTTTCTGCAGTTGTGAGAATGCCTATGCCAAGTGGTTTGGTAAGATATAAGCGATCTCCAGCGCACCCTGTGCTATTGCGTTTAAGCTGTTGCAGTGGCACTTCGCCCGTGACTGCGAGCCCAAAAATGGGTTCTGGGCAGTCGATGCTGTGGCCACCTGCCAGAGGGAAGCCCAGGGACGCACAAACGCTGCGTCCACCGGCAATGACCTGCGCTGCGATGGGGGCTGCCAATGTATCGATGGGCCAACCAAGGATCGCGATGGCGGCTAAAGGCCGGCCACCCATCGCATAGATGTCACTAATGGCATTGGTCGCAGCAACTCGGCCAAAGTCAAAGGGATCGTCCACGATAGGCATAAAAAAGTCGGTAGTGGTCAGTACGGCTCGGCCATCCCCAAGATCAATGGCCGCGGCATCATCACGACTGTGGTTGCCCACTAGCAAGTCAGGGTACTGGTCTGGATCGATTTGGCTGCCTGACAGAATCTCGCCAAGAACGTCGGGGGCTATTTTGCAACCGCATCCAGCACCATGGCTGTATTGAGTGAGACGTACCGCATTGTTTATCACTATTTTCTGAAACCCTTATAGGCAAGCATTGATCAAGTCCCTATGCTAACCCAGAGATTTGTAAATGGGAGTACCAACCGCCATGCTCTTGGGGTTGGGACGTGAATTTAAGGTATTTAAGGTAAATGAAACTGTGACACGTGGTGCCGGGCTGCTGATATTAGCCCTTTGTGTGATGATGGGTTGGGGAAATTCGGTGATGGCATCAATAGTGCCCCCTGAATCACCGTTAACCCTTAGCGAAAGCCCGGAAACGCTTGCTTTACAGCGCAGCCTCTATACGGAAGCGCTGGGTGAGTTGCGAACGGGAATGGGACCTCGATACCGCGCTATCAGGGCGCAGCTTGACGACTATCCGTTGGTTCAGTACCTCGACTATGAGTCGCTGATTGGGCAAGTGCATGACTTAGAGCCTCATGAAGCGAAAGCTTTTTTAGCCGCTGCGCAGGGAACGCCGCTTCACGATCGTTTTCGTCACGCGTACCTGCTCCACAAGGGGCGAGATCGCCACTGGGACGCCTTTTTAAGCGTCGCCCAACGGGCGCCCAGAGATGTTGAATTACAATGTTACTACTACCGCGCTCAGCGCACCGTGGGCGATGTCAATGAGGCCTGGCGGGGTGCAGCAGCGCTGTGGAATGTTGGGCAGTCCCAAGACGACGCCTGCGATATTCTTTTTGAGCGCTGGATGGTCGAAGGTCCCGGCCCTGATGAGGCGCTCATCTGGTCTCGGGCCCTCAAGGCTTTCGACGCTAGAACTCCACATCTTATCCGTTACTTGAAGCGCTTCGCCTCGCCGAAGTTGACGACACTTCTCGATGAACTTGCTGCGGTCTATCGACGCCCTGATCGTTTGGTAAAAGCTGTGTACGCCGTCGATCTCTATCACGCGCAACTGGTAACGGTAGGAATACGCAGGCTTGCGAGAGTGAATCCCGGTCAAGCCCGAAAGGCGCTGGAGAACAGCCGAGGCAGCCAGCCGTTTACGGATTTGCAATTAGAGGCCATGGAGGCGTTGATTGTTCGTCATAGCCTGTTTGCCCAGAATGCCGCTCCAGAACCCTGGGTTGTCGAGACGCTAGGGCGACTTCGAGATGATGAGTTGACGGAAATTTATCTTCGAAATCACATTCAGGATGCCGATTGGGCCGCCGTCAGCGAGGGCCTGGCATGGCTAAGCCATGAGGTTCGCCAAGACGATAAATGGCGCTATTGGTTGGCCAAAACCCAGATGATCCTAAATGATGAAGAAAGCGCTGCAAGCACTCTCAGCGACTTGGCACAAAAACGAAGTTATTACGGTTTTCTAGCGGCACAACGTTTAGCTCAGCCCTATCAGTTGTCTTCGGTTTCTTCCGATACTGATACTGACAACAACTTTAATGATCCCGCCGTTGCAAGGGTCTCAGAATTATTAGCACTGGGCGATGACGAGGCGGCTCGCTTGGAGTGGCGAACTCTCGTTGCCCGCCTAAGCAACGCTGAAAAAGTTGCCGCAGCTCGAAGCGCCAAGGAACGAGATTGGAATTATTATGCGATTCATGCAGCTAATAGCGCCGGGGCTTGGGATGAACTAGAGCTTCGGTTCCCGGAGGCCTTTAAATCTATTTTTCAGACTTACGCTGAAGCCGAGTCAGTATCGATAACGGAGTTGTTGTCGATTGCTCGACGGGAAAGTGCCATGGATCCACTGGCGCGCTCGCCTGTAGGGGCATTGGGTTTGATGCAGGTCATGCCTAATACGGGGAAGATGGTCGCTAGGCAAAAAGGTATTCCCTATGAGCGCAGCCAGTTGCAGAAAGCAGAATATAATGTCGCCATTGGGGCTCATTACTACCGCCGCTTAATGGACCGGTTTTCACACCATCGTCCCAAGGCATTGGCGGGTTATAACGCCGGGCCACATCGCATTGGTCGCTGGGTAACCGCTGAGGTTCCCACGGATCAATGGATTGAAAGTTTGCCTTTTAAGGAAACTCGCGAGTATGTTCAAAATGTACTCGCCTATGCCGTTATTTATGATCAAAGGGCAGGTCGTAAGCCCGAATTACTGCGGCAAAACGAACTCACTACTCACCCTTAACCTAAGCGAGGTTGGCCATGAAAAGCCTGCAACTCCAGTCCTGTGTACACGAAAATAATACGATTGAGTGTGCACTGTTTGAAGTCGATATTCCCGAGCCAGGGCCCGATGAGGTTTTGATTAAGGTCGAGGCAGCTCCAATTAATCCGTCAGATCTAGGTTTGATGTTTGGTATTTTAGATACCGCCACGGCTACGGCCAGTGAGCGTAATGGTTTTCCAGCAGTAACACTGCCCGTGCCAGAGGCCATGATGCGCGCCATGAAAGCTCGGGTGGGCCAATGGCTTCCTGCGGGCAATGAAGGCGCGGGTACGGTCGTGGCTGCGGGGAATGACGAAGCGGCTCAAGCACTCATGGGTAAACGTGTGGGCGTTTTTGGCGGTGAGTTGTTTGCCCAGTATCGTTGTATGCCTGCCATGCAGTGCATGGCGCTTCCCGATGACGTCACAGCTGAAGAGGGCGCTTCCTGTGTCGTGAATCCAATGACTGCCCTGGGTTTTGTTGAGACGGCCAAGATGGAAGGGCACCAGGCCATTGTTCACGCTGCGGCAGCGTCAAACCTCGGCCAAATGCTGCAGCGTATCTGCACCGAAGATGGTATTCCTCTAGTGAACATCGTGCGCAGTGACGAGCAGGTTGCTTTGTTAAGTGGGCAGGGTGGCGAATACGTCTTAAATTCTACAGATCAAAACTTTCAAAAGGACTTAACAGCGGCGGTAGTAGCGACGGGCGCGACCGTTGCCTTTGATCCCATTGGTGGTGGACCGTTGAGCAACCAAATTTTGACGGCTATGGAAGTGGCTGCGCAAAAACGGCTGCCAGTCTGGAGCCGATATGGCTCAGACGAACACAAGCAGATCTATATCTACGGCATGCTTGATCCAGCACCCACAACCCTGACTCGAGGTTATGGGTTTGCGTGGAGTGTGAGTGGCTGGTTACTGATGCCATTTCTGCAGCGTGCGGGTCTCGAGCGTATGGCTGCCATGCAGCAGCGGGTGCTGTCAGGGTTGAAAACAACTTTCGCGAGTCAATATTCCGACGGTGTTGCTCTGGAAAATGCCTTGGAATTATCGGCAGTTCAAACCTACGGCCGTAAGGCGACGGGGCAAAAAACCCTGATTACGATGTCTTGATCAAACAAAGGGGGTTAGCCACCTGACAGCTTAACGGTGTGGCCCAACTGTTCGAGGACCTCTTTACAGATAGTCCTTTGATCCCCCTGAATTTCAATCTTGCCGTCTTTGACCGCACCGCCAACACCGCAGCGTTGTTTGAGACGTTTAGCGGTGTCCTTTAAAACCTCAGGGGAGACTGGCAGGCCTTCAATGACGGTAACTGCTTTGCCCCCTCGACCTTTAGTTTCCCGACGTATTCTGGCGATACCGTCGCCCTCTAGCTGAGGTGCAGAGTTGCCGCACACGCATTTGGGAAGTTTGCGCTGGCATTGGGGGCAGAGACGGCCGCCGTCAGTGGAAAATACTAAATGCGAAGTGGTGTTTTTTTTGCTCACGGAAGACCTCCAGTTGCCGCGCGAGTATAGTACGCTGGCAGCGCAAGGGAGCCAATGAACATGAGCGACGCACAATCAGATCTCGAATCCCAGATTGCGTTTCTGGAAAATACTGTCCTAGGGCTTGATAAGGCTATGGCCAGTCAGCAGCAGCAGATCTTGGAACTGCAAACCCAGCTGCGTATGCTCCACGGGGAAATTAAGACTCAAGGTGCTCGTCTTGATGAGGTTGATACCACATCTCTCGATGCACCTCCCCCTCACTATTAAATCGACCTGAGGTAAATCATGACCTATCGCGTTGGCCTTTTGGTCTCGGCGGCCTTTTTATTGGGGCTGTATCTTCTGTTTCAAATAGCAACTCGACCTCCGGAGGCACCCGAACATCAGGTCTTTGTAAATGGTCAAATTTTAACCATGAATGCGGAGAACCGCGTAGTAGAGGCGCTGAGCGTAAGGGGTGCAAAAGTCAGCCGCGTGGGTTCTACAGAAGAAATCTTGGCTGAGGTAACCGATAAAACGGTGGTCACGGATTTACGGGGTAGAACATTAATGCCCGGTTTTGTCGATGCGCACGGACATTTCCCAGGATCGGGGCAGGTCGTTTTTAGCACCGATCTCAATAGTCCACCGATCGGTAATATCGAAGATATGTCCCAACTGCTGGAGCGCCTTAAAGATGCTCATGAGGCACGTCCCGATGGCTGGCTGACCGGATTTGGTTATGACGATACGCTCTTGGCTGAGGGGCGACACCCCACGCGAGAGGACCTCGACCAAATCTCAGCCACTCGACCGATCGCGATTGGTCACGTCTCTGGGCATCTCTATGCGGTTAATAGCGCGGCTTTGGCGGAAATCGGTATTGATGAAAGCACGCCTGATCCTAAAGGGGGAGTCATTCAAAGAGATCCAACTTCTCCCGATGGCCGTCGACCTAACGGCGTGCTTGAGGAGACGGCTTCAAGGCAGGTTTTACTCAAAGCCCTCGATATTGGTATTACCGATGGCATTCGCATGACAACCCATGCCGCGCGAGAGTACCTGCAAGCGGGTGTTACCACCGCATCAGCTGGTGGTATGCCCCTAGGATTGGCAAAGTTGCTGGGGCCATTGAGCCAGCTCAATGTCTTTCCTCAACGGGTCGCACTGTTTCCACTTTTGGAAGAAGTTGAATCTGAAGTTTTATCGGGGGAATGGCGGCCTGAAGCGATGGCTGCAGGACGATTATCCTTGCCCCGAGTGAAGATTATTGCAGACGGCAGTATCCAAGGTTACACAGGGTATTTGAGTGAACCCTATTACGAGCCCTACAAGGGCGATGTATTGTATCGCGGCTACCCCTCGGTTTCCCGGGATGACTTGTTTCGGCAAGTAGAGGGTTTGCACATTCAAAAGATTCAGTACGCCATTCATGTCAACGGTGATGCGTCGGTAGAGGATGCTCTCGACGCGATTGAAGCGGCGCAACAGTCTGAGCCTTGGCCCGATGCACGACCACTATTTATCCATGCGCAAATGAGCCGCGAGGACCAGATTCAGCGCATGGCGCAATTGGGTGTGACACCTAGCTTTTTTTCCAGTCATACCTACTATTGGGGTGATCGCCATGCGGCTATTTTTATGGGGCCTGAGCGGGCTGCCAATATGAGCCCTGCAGGCTGGGCACTCGATGCCGGCATTCGCTACAGCGCCCACGCCGATACTCCAGTTACCCCGATGCTGCCGCTACAGGTTGTATGGAGCCAGGTAAATCGGATAACGACTGGTGGTGCCGTGCTGGGTAGGCATCAGCGTGTAGCACCTATGGCTGCGCTGCGAGCAGTGACTATCGATGCAGCCTGGCAAGTTTTTATGGATGACAGCGTCGGCTCTTTGGAGCCTGGAAAGCTTGCCGATATGGTTGTCTTATCGGGAAGTCCTCTCGAGTCATTGGATGTTCGCGAGTTGCTGGTTGAGCGTACTTTTATCGGTGGGGCAGAGGTATACACCCGCCGTTAGGTAGACGAAATCACAGCGACAACGTTTGGGGACTCGTCGCTGGGTAATGAGGTCTGGGAGCTATCTATGCACGATAAACTAGAAGAACTTGAGGAGCTCTGTGCTCTAAAGCTGGGGCCAGGTACTGTTACCGAACTGACCCAGCTCTCTGGGGGCGCCAGTATGGAGAGTTGGCGTTTCTTTTACGCCGACCGACCCCTGGTACTGCGCCGATTGCCCTTCACTGCTTCACCGACGGCCGCGGCTGCAGATAATGATGTGGGATCTATTCCACTGGCCACCCAGGCAGGCCTCATTGACTACCTCCATGGGGTTGGACTTAAGGTGCCAGAGGTCATAGCTCAGCTGCCTGCAGGCAGCGCTTTGGGTGAGGGTTTTATTATGAGCTGCATCAACGGTGAAGCGTTACCGAACCGATTGCTGCACAAACCCGAATTTTCTCAGGCTCGCAATAACCTCAGTAGCCAGTGTGCCAAGGAACTGGCCCATATTCACCGCATTGATCCCGATGATTTACCCGTCACGTTACCCGTACTGTCGCCGCGTGCGTTGTTGGAGGAGCAGGAGCGTTTTTATCGGCAATTCGGGTCATCGAATGCGGTGTTTGAATTGGCCTTTGGCTGGTTGAACCGAACCTGTCCAGAGCCACAGGAGTATCGTCTCGTGCATGCCGATTTCCGCATGGGTAACTTTCTGGTCGACGGGGAGGGCTTAACGGCGGTGCTGGATTGGGAGCTGGCTCATATTGGTGACCCACTGCGGGATATTTCGTTTTTATGTATCCCCAGCTGGCGCTTTGGCCAATATGACTTGGAGGCGGGTGGCTTTGCAAGTTTGGAAAATTGGCTGGGCGATTACGAGACGGCAAGTGGCCAACGGGTGCCTCGCGAGCATTTTGAGTGGTGGATGATATTTAACATCCTCTGGTGGGGCGTGACCTGTTTGAGGTTGGGCAGTACCTTCCGGGACGGCTCGGTACCTACTGTTGAGCGTACGATTATTGGTCGTCGCATATCCGAGGTAGAGCTCGATCTTTTACTGTCTTTGGAGACCCAGCGAGCGGACTCCAATGCTGCGCTGCTGGCGCCGCCCCCTAGCTTGAACGCTGAGCTGGCGACCGACGAGGAGGTTCAATACGCTGAGGTTGCGCAGGCACTGGCCCAGTGGAATAAAAGTGATATTTTGCCGGAGGCGTCTGGCCACGGTGTCTTTGCTTCCCGGGTAGCCAATAATGCATTGGGTATGGTCGTTCGTGCATTGCGACTCGAAGAGCCCTACGGGCAGCGACAAGCGCAGCGGCTGGCTGAGCTCGGTTATGACAACAAAGCGTTGGCCAATGCCCTGCGAGCAGACTTCGAGCGCTGTAATGACCGGGCAACATGGGATCACCTACGACTTACCACGCTCGAACGTCTTGCGATTGATCAACCGCAATATGCCGGCAGGGCGGTTGCGCTTAAACATTGGTGTGGGTTTTAGTCACCCAAGGCATTGTTACGCAACAGGGCTTTTTGGATTAGAGCGCGGGTGCGTTGAGCCCCTGGTCTTCAGGGGCTGCGGGCTTCAGTAGAGTCGATGTTTCTCGCCTATGAGTGCCTCTGTAAGGCCAACATAGCCGACCCGGTTCAGGTCAAAGGAGCGCCTGCCTAGACGTTGGATCGATGTTGCCATCGACCCAAGATCATTGGTCACTAGGCCGAGCTAGACTCAGGCTGCGTGGTCTGCAAAAGCTAGCTCAGGAAAACCTGCGTCTGACGACTCCTTGAGCTTGTCATAGTACACGTGGGCACCTCCAAAAAAGATGAGCACTCGCGCTTTGCGGTCTTCGCGGTTAGCGCCCATCATCCAGGAGTTCACCTTGTCGCCCTCGGCCATCATGGTTTGCGCATGAATTTCAGCCGTTAAGTTGGTCCACTCTTCTTCAGCGATGGCGCTAGGGTAAAAGACTTGTTTACCTTCAGCGTTCATCTTCTTAACGCACTCGCTAATCCACTGCGCATTCTGCTCAATCGAAGTAGGCAGGTTGGCAAAGGGTGCCTGTGGGCCAGTCACCATAAAAAAGTTGGGGTAACCGGCAACCGCCACACCCATAATTGAACTGGATTGATCCTGCCATTTATCGCGCAGAATCTGGCCGTTTTCACCCACAATATCCATGGCTTCCAATGCGCCTGTGTAGGCTTTAAAGCCTGTCGCCAGCACGATAATGTCGAACTCGTGATGATTTTGTGTGGTGCGAATACCGGTCTCAGTGATTTCAACGATGGGTTCATAGTCTTTGATATCGACCAGCTGCACGTTGTCGCGGTTAAAGGCCTCGTAGTAGCCGTGATCTAGGGGCGGCCGCTTGGCAAATAGCGGGTAGCCTTTGGGTGTAAGCAGTTCCGCGACTTCCGGGTCTTCAACTTTCGCCTTAATCATTTTTTCAATGATGAAGTCTGCAGCGGCTTTATTGGCTTCTGGGGTTGCCAGCAGGTCGTCAAATGTTTCAAAGACCCAGCGGAAGCTGCCGTGCCAGTTTTCTTCGAAGACTTGCTGCACTTCTTCTGGCGTACTTTCGGCGACGGTTCTACCCGAGGGAGGATTGAACCCCATGCCGAAGACGTGATTGCGGCATTTGTCGATAATTTCCTGATAGTTCTCTTTAATTTCTTTTTCCCACTCTGGCGTCATGGGTTTCTGCATGGCGGGCATTACAAAGTTGGGTGTGCGCTGAAATACCGTTACCTGCGCGGCAGTTTTGGCGACCTCGGGCAGCATTTGTACGGTGGTAGCGCCGGCCCCAATAATGCCAACGCGCTTGCCTGCAAACTCAAGGCCTTCAGGCCAGCGAGATGAATGAAAGCAGGGCCCGTTAAAGGTGGCTTGGCCAGGGATATTAGGAATTTGGGGTTGGGAAATCATGCCCATGCCACTGATAAAAAATCGGCAGGTGTGCGTCGCACCGTCGCCGGTAGTCACGATCCAAATGCCGCTGTCGGCTTGGTATTCAGCGCGGGTGATCTCAGTGCTAAATTGCATGTGCGGCCACATGTCGAATTTGTCTGCTACGAAGCGTAGGTAATTCTGAGTTTCCTCCCATCCGGGGTAACGCTTAGACCAGGTCCACTCCTCGAGTACCTCTTTGGAAAAAGTGAGGCAGTAATAGTAACCCTCGCTGTCGGTCGCGGCGCCGGGATATTTGTTCCAAGCCCATGTGCCACCAATGTCGGGCGCTCGATCAAACACTTTGAGTGTTAGGCCGGCCTCACGTAAGTAGTGTGTCAGCGCCACACCTGCAAAGCCTGCGCCAACGACAATGGCATCAAAATCAGTGGTTTGTGATGATTGCATTCTTCTTTCCCTCATGAAAACCTCTGCGGTACCAAGCGCAGTGTTGTGGATTTTTTTGATCAATCCAACGTGATACCCAGTGCATAACAAATGTCACCGGATGACAAGCCTGCTGCAAGCCGGTGGGTGCCGTTTTCGAGCCCATATTGGGATCGCACGTTGTTTGGTCTTTTTGTGCCTCAAGCTCTTAATATTGGTGCGCTAATTGCCCGACTCTTCGCGGAGTTTGCTAAACTTACTTGTGTTCAGCAAGTCTCTTGGTGACACTATACAACTTCAAGCCGTTAGCGCTTGTCAACCTTAGCAGGATAGGAAGAGGATATTATCGTGGAAACAAGTGCAGTAACGGTGGGCATTATCGGTGGCACGGGTGACCTTGGTGCGGGGCTAGCCCGTCGGTTGGCGCGAGCAGGCTGTAAAGTCATTATCGGGTCCCGCAATGAGAGTCAGGCACAGGTCGCTGGAGAGGCGCTCAAGGCGCTGGGTGAATCGTCGGGCTGGGGGACGTTACAGGTTTCAGGCGCAAGCAATCCTGATGCAGCAACCGCGGCCGATATCGTGTTTGTCACGGTTCCATTCTCCGCTCACAGTGCCACGCTAGACAGTATAAAAGAGGCTGTGCAGGGTAAAGTTGTGGTCGACGTGACCGTACCGCTTGTGCCGCCAAAAGTCGCGAGAGTGCAGTTACCGGAGGGGGGCAGCGCAGGTCAGATGGCCCAGGCGGCATTGGGTGACAATGTTCGAGTTGTTAGTGCCATGCAAAACGTTGCCGCAGCCCACCTCAACAGCGACGACACTATCGACTGTGATGTGCTGGTGACCGGCAATAACAAAGAAGCCCGTCAACAGGTCATCGATATCCTACAGACCATTGAGGTACGAGGCTTTCACGCGGGCATGATCAATAATGCGGCGGCCGCTGAGGCGCTGACTTCGATACTTATCAACATCAATAAGCAGTACAAAACCCATGCGGGCATTCGTATAACTGGGGTTTGATGGCCCGATGGCGCCAACGCTTATTTTAACAGCGGTCGAGCATTTACCTTGGGTAACCCCTGGTGACGACCTTGTGCCGCTCGTGATTGCAGCGACGGCAAGCCAAGGGCTGGTCCCTGAACCGGGAGATATTTTGGTGGTGGCACAAAAAGTGGTGTCTAAGGCAGAAGATCGACTGGTGGCTCTGGCTGCAGTTTCACCCAGCACGGTGGCGGTGAAGCTTGCCGAGGAAACGGGGAAGGACGCGCGCTTGGTAGAACTGATACTGTCGGAATCGACCGCCATTGTTCGTTCGCGCCCCGGTCTGATCATTGCAGAGCATCGCTGTGGCCATGTGCTCGCTAACGCTGGCATCGACGCGTCGAATATTGCCCAGGACGACGGCGAGCAGGTCTTACTATGGCCTGAGGACCCAGACGTTAGTGCCACCGACCTTCATCAACGTTATACGAAGGCCTATGGTTTTAGGGTGCCGGTGATCATAAACGACAGCATGGGCCGCGCTTGGCGCTTGGGAACGACAGGGCATGCTATTGGTGTGGCGGGTCTTGATCCCCTTTGGAATCAGGTGGGTGAACACGACCTTTACGGTAACGAACTGCGAGTGACCGAGCCAGCCACGGCCGATGGTCTCGCCGCCGCCGCGGCCTTGGTGCAGGGAGAGGCGGCTGAGGGAAGTCCTGTCGTTTGGATTCGAGGTTGCCCTCGCTCCTCGGGAGAACCGCGAAGTTCCCGGGCATTACTGCGCCCGCACTCGGCAGATATGTTTCGATGACGCAGCGGCTGAAATCCGTGCTGCTTGCGGGTGGCGGCGGCGGTGCCAGGCTGGCAAGAGGCTTTTATGGCCTTTTGAATGAAGCCGAAACTCTAGTACTGACTAATCCCGGGGACGATTTTGAGCACCTTGGATTACTGATTTGCCCGGACACCGATAGTGTTCTGTACGCGGTATCAGATGCGATTGACGCTAAGCGTGGTTGGGGACGCCAGAGTGAGAGCTGGTCGGTACTTGCCGAGGTTGAACGCTTGGGCGGGCCCGGTTGGTTCCAATTGGGTGACCGTGATATTGCAATGCATCTTTTGCGCCGCGAGGGGCTTGACGCAGGGCGAAGCTTGGCTCAAGTCACAGCTGATCTTGCCAAACGGCTAGGTATACATAGCCTACAAGTTGTGCCGGCATCAGAGCAGCCGATTCGTACGGTATTGACAACCACCGAGGGTGACTTGGATTTTCAGTCTTATTTTGTGGGTCGGCAGTGTCAGCCCGAGGTGTTGTCCATTGATTTTAGGGGCGCCGCAGACGCGACGCCAGCACCTGACTTAATTGAATTTATTAACCGCGGTTGCGACTGTGTGATCTTGGGTCCTTCAAATCCCTATCTCAGTTTGGCCCCGATGCTGGCCATTTCGGGTATCGTTGATGCTTTGGCGGGTGCAGCCCCGGTTGTGGCTGTCTCCCCCATTGTGGCAGGCGCGGCGGTTAAGGGGCCACTGGCGAAATTAATGATAGAGCGGGGGCTAAAGCCTACGGCGATATCTTGGGTTGATGAAGTCAAAGCCATGTATCCGGGGTTGGTCGATCTTTGGGTGTTAGACAGTCGTGATCAAGCCGCCGCAGAGGTGCTACGGTTACGGGGTGAAAAGGTGGTCGAGTGCGATACCTTGATGACAGATACAACGCAAAAAATAGCGCTGGCCAGCCAGCTTGTTGAGGAAGTAAAACGTTTTGTTTGATGTGGTATTGCCCCTTAAAGCACTCGCTGAGGCGAAGAGTCGCCTTGCTGAGGTGCTTACTGATCGTCAGCGTAGCGAGTTGATGCTGGCTATGGCGCAGGACGTCATTGCGGTATTGCTCGCTTGGCATGATTGCCGCTCACTGACGATTATTCAGGGCCCGGGGTGGCCATCCGTGCTACCTGTGGCGTCCAATTTGCAGGTCATGCGGGAGGATGAACTTGGGGGTAAGGGGCTCAATGCCAAGCTGACTTCTGGAATTAATGCCCTTGAGGGTGAGCAATACGCCGTCGTATTTGGTGACTTGCCGGGGCTTAACGCTGAGGACTTAAAGGCCTTGAGTGCAGCTTATAAGACAGGACTATCGGTGATTTGCCCTGATAGCGATAAGCTGGGAACCAATGTCTTGGCATTTTCAGACAGTGATGTGCCGGTCTTTCGCTTTGGAAGTGGCAGCTATCGCGATTACAGTCGCCATATTCCCAGGGAACGCTATGTTGCCTTGTCGCGCCCAGGCTTGGGTTTTGATGTCGATACGCCGACAGGTTTGTATGCGCTGCTGTGGGGTGGCAAGGCCACCATGCCTGTGGGTCCTGCAACTCAGAACTGGTTGCTAGAAGCTCGCCGGCAAGGGGTAATGTGGCGGGATCCGCTACTCGCTGGAGTAAAACAAAATGCGGGTGCGTTGGTTTGATGCCTGTGGAAAAAAGGTTGTTTACCGCGTCTGCAGTGATAAATGCGGAGGCAGAGCTTGAGGCCATAACGGGTGAAGCACGTGAACGACGCGACCGCAGTTTTGGGCGAGTCCTCACCTACAGTCCAAAAGTCTTTATACCACTCACGCAGCTCTGCCGTGATGTTTGCCATTACTGCACGTTTGCTAAATCACCCAGTCGGCTCTCAGCAGCCTTTATGACCCTCGATGAGGTTTTGGCGGTGGCCCGTGAGGGTGAGGCAGCCGGATGCACCGAGGCATTACTGACTCTCGGTGAGAAACCAGAGTTGCGGTATAAGGCAGCTCGTGAGTGGCTCGCTGAGCACGGCTATGCAACAACGGTCGACTACGTTATTGCCGCGTGCAAGGTCATTGTCGAAGAAACAGGACTGATCCCACACGTTAATGCAGGAACAGTGTCTAGCGTTGAACTGGCACGGCTGCGTCCCTTTATGGGTTCTTTTGGCTTGATGCTCGAGTCGGGTTCGCCAGCGCTGCTCGCCAGAGATGGCGCGCACTTTGGTTCACCCGATAAAACCCCCTGGCGGCGCTTGGCAACGCTAGCGCGGGCGGGGCGCCTAAAAATACCGACCACAACGGGATTGCTTTTAGGGATTGGTGAAGACCGTAATCAGCGCATAAAAGACCTGCAAAATATTGCGCGGCTGCACGGTCAATATGGTCATATCCAAGAAGTAATTATTCAGAACTTTCGTGCCAAAGCGGGCACTCGCATGGCGAATTGTCCCGACCTAACAATGCAGGAATTACTTTGGACAATTGCTGCCGCGCGATTGATCTTACCGACAGACATCAGCATTCAAGCGCCCCCCAATTTATCGCCAGACGACTTGCTCGAGCTGGCAGATTCTGGGTTGAACGATTGGGGGGGTGTTTCCCCCGTCACCCCTGACCATGTCAATCCTGAGGCACCTTGGCCAGAAATTGTCCGGCTGGCATCTGTCACCGAAGCAGCTGGAAAAGTACTGCGAGCGCGGCTGCCCGTTTATGCCAAATACCTCCGCGACTCGGCTTGGTTGGCGGACGGCATTCGCCCTCGATGTTTGGATTTGGTCGATTCTCAGGGCTGGGTTCGCACTGAAAACTGGCGCCCGGGTGAGGCGAAGTCTGATCCCTGTCCTGTGTCTCGGGGGCCGGTGCTCCTGCGCCAAGATCGTGCGGTGACAAAAATTCTCGATCGGCGCAACCGTGGCGAGGCGCTGGAACATAGCGATGTCGTTCGCCTGTTTCAGACAGTGGATATCGATCGAGCGGCACTTTACGAGTGCGCCAACGAGCTGAGATCGCAGCAGGTCGGCGATACGGTGACTTTTGTTGTTAACCGCAACATTAACTATACCAATGTCTGTAAGTACAGCTGTGCGTTTTGCGCGTTTTCAAAGGGGCTCCCGAAGTCAGAGGGTCGCGAGCGCCCTTACGACATCACGGGTCACGAGCTGGCACGCCGAGCTTCCGAGGCCTGGAACCTGGGCGCCACTGAGGTGTGCTTGCAAGGGGGGATTCATCCCGGATACGACGGCAATACCTATCGCACAATTTTAGAAGCGGTAAAGTCGGCGGAACCCGACTTGCACGTGCATGCTTTTTCTCCGTTGGAATTACACCATGGTGCCGAAACCCTTGGACTGTTCATCGATGACTACTTGAGGATCCTTATAGACGCGGGACTGGATACGGTTCCCGGTACCGCGGCTGAAATTTTGGATGATCAGGTGCGGGCTGTGATTTGCCCCGATAAACTCAGTGCGGGTCAGTGGTTGGACACAATGGAGGCGGCCCATCGTGTCGGATTACGCTCCACCGCAACCATCATGTTCGGGCATGTTGACCACGCCGCGCACTGGGCAACGCATCTGTTGGCGGTGCGCGACCTGCAAGTAAAAACTGGCGGATTTACAGAATTCGTACCCTTGCCCTTTGTGGCGCGCGAGGCTCCCCTTTACCGACGGGGACAGGCAAGACCGGGCCCCACTCGGGAAGAGTGCCGGGGGATGCATGCAATCGCTCGTATTGTACTCGGTGATGTTATTCCCAATATTCAGGCGTCATGGACCAAGTTAGGGGCAGCAGAGGCGCTGCATGCCTTGAGTTTGGGCGTTAATGATCTGGGCGGCTGCCTAATGAATGAAAGTATTTCTCGAGCTGCTGGGGCAGGGCATGGGCAGTGTTGGTCTCCGGGGAGTATGGAAACGGCAATTTTAGGGGCAAATCGGCTGCCTCTGCAGAGGTCGACAGTGTATGGATCTGTATCCGAGGAGCGTAGGGCGAGCGCACACGGAACTCCCCTGCAGCTTTTGCCGCTAGCTCAAACGCCGGCGAGCAATAAAGTCACCGAAAAACTCAGCTGAGGGGAGCAAAGGGCTTGACGCAGCGGTCTCTTTTTTCTAACTTGCTAGTCACAAACAAGAGTGACTGCTGGTCATGGGTTTTCCAGTGGCCACTGGGCTCATAAGAAGTTGGAGTGTCACTTTGGATGCTGAGAATTTAGTGGCAAAAATTGATCGCTTGGAGAGTCGCCAAGCGATAGAAGATCTCGCTTCAAATTATTGCCATGGTTTTGATAAGCGCGATGAAGCGCGCTTTCTGAGTATTTGGTGGGAAGACTGTGTATGGGCTATTGGCCCACCCTTTGGAGATTTTGAGGGCCACGCCGGCATTCGCAGTGCTTTGCATGACGTGCTTTGGCCGGCATGGGGAATGAGTCAACACATAACATCCAATCAGGTGGTCGATTTCTCTGACCCCGACCATGCGCTGGCGTGCTGCGATGTCGACTGCACCGGCTTACTTGCTGGCAGCACTGATGCCACCTTTGTTGGTGCGACTTACACCGATCAGGTAGAGCGCCGTAACGGTATCTGGAAAATCCGCCGCCGCGACGTCGTCATCCATTATTTTAATAGTTTTGAGGGGAGCACATTAAGTAAACCTGAATAAAGGCGCAGCACTGAGTCCCTTTGGTGCTAGCGCAAAGTCGGTTAAAACACTGGAATCACGCACTAACTATAATTATATAAATAAAGTTACAACGGGAGCACAACCATGAAAAAACATCCATTGGCAATTGCCGTACTGGCAGGCATCGTCACCGCAACAGCGACTGTAGAGGTTAGTGCACAAGAGCTAGCCCTCGAAGAGGTTGTCGTCACGGCACGCAAGCGCACTGAAAATCTGCAGGACGTTGGCTTTTCCGTCAGCGCACTGACTAAGTCTGAAATTGAAGGACAGTTTGCTAGAGACATTACGGATCTTGCGAATATCTCGCCCAATATTGTCATTGACGATACGGCTCAAGGACCTGGTGGCGTTGCCGCGATATTCATTCGTGGTGTGGGCGTTGCCGACGTTGAGAAAAACTTCGACCCTGCTGTTGGTGTTGTCGTCGATGGCATGTTTATTGGCTCTAATGCCGGCAGTCTGCTTCGCAGTATCGATATAGAAAGTATGGAAGTACTCAGGGGGCCTCAAGGCACATTGTTTGGCCGCAACACCATTGGTGGCATTATCAATATTACGCGCAGCAAGCCCACCGGTGAGCTAGGCGGCAAGATTCGCGCGGGCTACGAGGAGTACGATACCTACTACATGGATGGAATTTTTAACTTTGGTCTGGGTGACAATGTAGGCGTCAAGCTGTCTGCGGCGAAGCGCGATCAGAGCAAAGGCTACTACGATAACGATGAAATCGGTCGCGATGTGGGACGCAACGATTACCAGTCGTTTGGGGCCAACATTCTCTGGAC
>ERZ807291.461-NODE-461-length-69382-cov-8.003880_pt1 | contig 69382 bp, 65 predicted proteins | sample MGYA00521257_ERZ807291 | MGnify/ENA primary metagenome ERZ807291 (study PRJEB31413, sample SAMN03169783) | marine metagenome | biome: Marine; feature: Water; material: Subsurface seawater | place: North Sea | collected 2011-04-28 | depth 1 m m ... | reverse complement strand
CACCTCGCCGACAGGGCGATCATTCTGGAAATGGGTCAGGTCGTCTTCGACGGCAAAGCCCAGGAAGTCCTCGACGACGCGGATATGCGCCAGCAATACCTGGCGATCTAGCCGGTCCTTCGCGGCGCTTACGTTAACTGCCACCGCACGCTGGTCTTCAGACAGTACCGGCGGCGCTTCCCGCAATTTGCTCGGCCATTTCGCGCCCCGCGATCCTCCCGATCCCGAAGGCCTTGATCAATCCACCGACATATCCGGCCTTGGGACCACCCTCGAGACCGCCCACGACGGAGCCGGCGGCATACAGACCGGGGATCGGCGCACCCGTCCTGTCCAGTACTCTCGCCCGCCCGTCGACGGCGATACCGCCCGACGTCACCGTAATGCCCGCACATAGCGGAATTGCGTAGAAGGGTGCCTTTTCGAACATATGCGCAGGATAGACCTTCGTAGTCCTTGGCGGGCTTAGCGCCGGCGCGCTGCCGGCGCGGACCATGCCGTTGAAGTCTTCGACGGTCGCGGCCAGACCGCCGGCATCCAGTCCCGCCTTTGCCGCCAACGCCGCCAGCGTGTCAGCCTGCAACACCGTCCCCCCGTTTTCCACCAGCGACGGGTTGGGCGGCACGATGTCGTTTTCCTTCGCATCTTCCCAGACCGATGAATCGAAGACGGCCGTGGCCGATAGCGGGTCTGCAAGACCGGCAATCGCATTGGTGACGTAAATGCCGCCCAGGCCTTCATCGCAGAACCGTCCGCCGTCGCGCGTGACCACCATCCCCTTGGCACAGATCACATCGAGCTGCGGATACGGCCAGAGGTTTTCGTTGGTCAGCGCATCGCGGCTGAGAACGTGACCATAGAACTTGTCCAGCCCGACAAGCGCTGCGCCAATATCCGCCGCCATCCGCAGCCCCTCACCCCTGCCCGTTTCGGTATTGCGCTGGCGGATCTTCTGCGGATCGACGGTGATGTGTTCCCGGATCAATTCGCGGTCTGCCTGGAAGCCGCCATCCGCAATGACAACCGCTTTGGCGGCGATCCGCTCGCCGCTCTCAAGTGCCACGCCGGTCACCACGCCGCCCTCGACGACAAGGCTGCCGACACGGACGCCCCGGCGGAGTTCGCCACCCCGCGCTGCAAGTTTTTCGCCGAGCATCTGCAAGAACAGGTTCGGCCCGCTGTTTTCCCAGTCAAGCCCGGCACGCATGGCCCTACCGGGGGCCATCATCGGCATCCCCCAGGACCGGCGCGGGTGCTGAAGAAATTCGCCCCCTTCTTCACGCATCCAGTCGATTGTCGCTTGTGCATTATCGGCAACCGCCCGTGCGAGATCTTCACGCGCCGTACCGTCGGTGACGTCGAGAATGGCCGTATACAAATCCTCGGCGGACTCTTCGGGCCCGTGGAATGCGACATGCAATGCGCCGGTAGCAACGCGTGAATTGCACATGTAAAGATCGTCGTCACCGGCTTCGAACACCAACGGCCGCAAGCCGCCAAGGGCGGCATGATTGGCCGCGGTCAGACCGGCAAAACCACCGCCGATTATTGCTACATCGAATGTCATATTCCCAAGCCCCCTGCTGCGCGAATTTCTGTCCCGTCAGCTTAGTACAGACGGCAGGAACAAGGCGATACCCGGGACGTTCTCCCGGTGTTCATTTATGCCTATTCTTATTGAGTACCAGCGCGGGTAGTTTCCGGCACCCGGTCAATCCCTGAAAGGCTAGCCTGCGGGATCAGAATGTCGGAATGAGTATGAGACAGACCCTGAAATCGACAAATCCGAGGAGACCCAGCGATGATCAAGACCAAAGGCCTCGCCCATTTCACCCTGCCGGTCACAGATACCGTCCGCAGCATGGCGTTCTACACCGACATACTTGGCATGACAGCCATCCAGGTGAATCATGACCGCGGCATGGTGTTTCTCGACTGCGGCGGCGATTGCCTGATCCTCTCAAAGTCGGAAGCCCGGATTAACCCCGACGACCACGATGTCCATCACGCCTTTATTGTCGATCCGGACGATTACGAGAATGCCAAACGGGATCTTGCCGCCAATGGTGTCGACGTCTTCTTCGAAGAAGACCGTCAGGGCGGCGCGGTCAACGGACCCCGCGCCTATTTCCATGACCCCGACGGCAACGTGCTCGAGATCATTAATCTGACCAGCTACAAGGGCGATCCCGCCGGATAAACCTGGCTAAAATCCGTCTTTATTTGCGCCCTTTCGCCCGGAACTGCACACAGGGCTGGGGGTATCTCAACCATCCACAGGCTGGGGCTTGGCGATTCGGCTCTATTGCGGTGCAATAACAACAGCTTAAGAAAGCTTATCCCCAAGGAAGGCTTTCCACAGGAAATTTGCGATAAACGGCAGATTCCGGTTGCCCTTCGAGCCTGCCCATATATAGTATTCGCAAGTTTATAGCATACTGCATGTAGCGCATGTAGTACGGATTGGCACAAGAGTAAAGATACGAGGAGGGGAAAGCGATGCAGTGGAGTCCCGAGAGAGTCGAGACACTCACGCGTCTTTGGGCAGAGGGTCTATCGGCACGACAGATTGCCGAAAAACTGGGTGGCGGTGTGACCCGCAATGCCGTTATCGGCAAAGCGCACCGGCTTAATCTTCAGCGCGGCACTGAAATTCCGAAGAAGGAGCCGGAGCCGGAACCTGTCATCTTCGAAGAACCCGTTTTTCATCATCCGTCAGCGGATGTGGAAGCTTGGATGTGCCGCTGGCCCAGCGATGAAGCCGGCAAATTCGGTCTGCACATTTGCGGCAAGACCAACCAGCCCGGTCGTCACTACTGTGCGGAACATTGCACGGCACATTACCTGCTGCGCCGTCGGGCAACCGTCGCCGCCTGAAGCGTAACCATATCTAATCCCTGCAACCGGGCTACAGCCTTCGCGAGAAGGGTTCTGGAAATTTCCAAACCAGGCGCAAGTGTATAATTACGGTTTCAGGGGGACGGGGATGGTCATTAAATATTTCGTTGTTAGGCCCGCGTGACCGAGATTTCATTCGTTGTCATTTGCTACAATCACGCCCGATATGCAGCGCGTGTTGCGCGTTATCTTCGATTGCAGAAGGACGTCGAAGACGCCGAGTATATATTTGTGGATGACGGCTCGACCGACGGAACGACTGAGGCCCTGCAGGCGGCGACCGCTGGCTGGCCCAATACCACCGTTTATCGGCAGGAAAACAAGGGCCCTTCGAACGCGATGAACAAGGGTTTGTCCCTGGCGACCGGTACGTATGTCAAACTGGTCGGCGGCGACGACCTGCTCCACCCGGACGCGACACGTGTCTTGCGCGCGGCGCTCATCGCGGAAGATGCGGTCTACGCCTTCGGCAAGCTCGACGGATTTGATATGGATAGAGACATCTCCGATGAGGATTACTGGACATCACTTATGAAGCCGATCGTCAAAGCCGAACGACAGCGAATAGACGACCCGCTGCGGTTTCTTGTCAAAGGAATGACCTATAATCCATCCTGCGTACTGATGCGCCGGGACCACGTGATCGCGGCCGGGGGCAGTGATGAGAGCCTCTTCGTGGAAGATTTTTCCCTGTCATTGCGGATGGCGCTTAGAGGCACGTTCGTATCAATCTCTGAATTTGTCGCCTACGGTCCCTCGGATGACGACCAGCGGCTTTCGCATGACAACGCGCAAACGCTACACGACATGAATGCCGCGCTCTCGGGTCTGTTACGCGACCATCCCGAATTATCACGCAGGCGCCGGAATATGATCGCACGCAGTGCGCTGGGGCGGGGTTGGAAATGGGCCCGCCGACACGAAGGAAAAAACATTTTTTCCCGGATAGGCCTGATGAATACACTCGCGAATATCCGCATATTCGGATATCCGGTTTTTGACTCTAGCGTTGGGATGATGGACACCGCCTGCAAACCGTTCCGAGAACAGCGCACCCTTCGCGGACCCAAAGTGTCGGCACAATGACCAGAATTCTTGTGACCGGCGGTATGGGTTTTATTGGCTCTGCAGTCATTCGCCGATATCTCGACAAACCAGGAGTCTCGGTCGTAAATGTCGACAAGGTGACTTACGCCGCTAGCGAGGAAACTCTCCGGTTTGCGGAAGTCAATGCCGCCTATATTCATGAACGGCACGATATTTGCGATGCGGCTGAGATGCACCGGATTATTGACGAACACAGGCCGGACGCGATCATGCACCTCGCGGCGGAAACACATGTCGACCGCTCTATAGGCGACCCATCCGATTTTATTCAGACTAACGTCGTCGGCACCTACAATCTGCTCGATGCCGCCTATGCCTATTGGCAGACCCTTGCCGCGCCCGAGCAAGATGCTTTCCGGTTCCATCATGTTTCAACGGATGAAGTGTACGGTAGCCTTGGCGATACCGGCCTGTTTACGGAACAAACGCCCTATGATCCAAACTCTCCATATGCAGCGAGTAAGGCGTCGGCAGACCATCTGGTTCAGAGCTGGCACCGGACTTACGGCCTGCCGACAATAATCACCAATTGCTCCAACAATTTCGGCCCCTACCAGTTTCCGGAAAAGCTGATCCCGGTAATCATCATGAAGGCACTGACCGGGCAGCCGGTGCCGATATACGGCGACGGCCAGAATGTCCGCGAATGGCTGTATGTCGACGATCATGCCGACGCACTGATAAGCGTCCTTAAATCCGGCAGAACCGGCGAGACATACAATATAGGCAGTAGTGCCGAACGGACGAATATCGATATTGCCCGCAAAGTCTGCGAACTGATCGACGAGATCGTCGCCGAGCCCGCAGCACGCCCCCGCGAAGAACTGATTACCTTCACCACGGACCGCCCCGGGCATGATTTCCGTTATGCCCTGGATTCAACAAAAATTCAGGCGGAACTCGGCTGGGAACCGGCCCATAGCTTCGACGAGTCGCTTCGCCTCACGGTAAAATGGTATCTCGACAATATGGACTGGTGCAAAAACGCGATGACAGGGAAATACAGCGGTGAGCGGCTCGGCCTGTCGCGTAACGCGAGCGGCGACACGACATGAAGAACCGGAAAGGAATTATCCTGGCCGGCGGCGACGGCACACGGCTGTATCCTTCTACGCGGGTTATCAGCAAGCAGCTCCTGCCGGTATACGACAAGCCAATGATTTACTATCCGCTCTCGACCCAGATGCTGGCCGGGATCCGGGAAATACTGATCATAACCTCCCCCGGCAACGACATACTCTTTCGCGAACTCCTGGGCGATGGGAGCCAATGGGGTATCAAAATCGAATACGCCGTGCAGCCTGCACCCGAAGGTATCGCACAGGCCTTTCTGGTCGGTGCCGAGTTTATCGACGGCCATCCGGTTTGCCTTGCGCTGGGCGACAACATTTTCTTCGCCCAGGGGCTTGGCGAACGCCTCAGGGCGACATCCGCCCGTGAAAACTCAACCGTCTTTGCCTATAGCGTGCTGGACCCGGAACGATACGGAGTCATCGAACTGAACGATGATGGTATGCCGGTAGATATCGTCGAAAAACCGGAATTCCCGAAATCCAACCTGGCGATCACCGGGCTGTATTTCTACGGCCCGGAAGTTGTCGATATGGCCGCGACACTGAAGCCATCGGCGCGCGGCGAACTGGAAATAACAGATATCAACCGGCTCTATATCGAGGCTGGCACCCTGACGGTCGAGATGCTCGGACGCGGCGCCGCCTGGCTCGATACGGGCACGCACGAATCCCTGCTCGAAGCCTCGCAGTTCGTTGCCACGATCGAAGCCCGGCAGGGATTGAAAATCGCCAGCCCCGAAGAGCTTGCCTGGCGGATGGAACTGATCGATGACGCAGAGCTTGCCGCATTGGCGACAGCACACGGCAAATCAAGCTACGGTGCTTATCTGACGCGCCTGCTCCAAACCTGACGGAGAATCCATGGTCGAAGTCGAGCAGACCGGATTGGCTGAAGTCCTCCTGATCCGGCCCAGGACGTTCAGCGACGAGCGTGGTTATTTTCGCCAATCATGGAATGCGGAACAATACGCAGCCATTGGCATCACGGGACCTTTTATTCAGGATAATCTCTCCATATCGAAACCCGGTGTTTTGCGGGGATTACACTTTCAGAACCCCAATATGCAGTCGAAGATCGTCTCCGCGCCACAGGGTGAAATATACGACGTTGCGGTCGACGTGCGCCTCGGGTCGCCGGATTTCGGTAAATGGGTCGGCGTTCACCTGACTGCCGACGGCGGCGAACAGCTCTTCGTGCCCCGTGGTTTTGCACACGGGTTTTGCGTTACCAAAGGCCCGGCCATTGTGACCTACAAGGTCGATGGACCGTATGCCCCGTCAGCCGAAAAGACCATTCGGTGGGATGACCCCGAAATCGGTATCTCCTGGCCGAAGAACAACTGGAACGCATCGGGTCCGGTCCTGTCGGACAGTGATCACAACGCGCTGTTCCTCTCCGCCATGCCCGAAGGGTCCCTGCCCTCTTACACCGGCGGCGGCTAGATGCGCCGGCCCGGCGGTCATGGACCTATTCTGCTCTTTGGCGCCGGCGGCCAGGTCGGGTCTGCGCTGCTCACTGGGCTTGCCGATGCGTTCGGCAGTAACCTGATCGTTCCCGACCGCGCCCGGGCAGACTTCGCCAGCCCGGAGAGCGTCCGCGAAATCATCCGCCAAACCCGGCCGTCACTCATCGTAAATGCAGCCGCCTACACCGCCGTGGATGCCGCGGAATCGGATCGCGAGCTGGCCTTTCTCGTAAACCGAGAAACGCCGACCGCAATCGCGGAAGAAGCAAGCAAATACGGTGCTTTTTTCATTCATTACTCGACGGATTATGTTTTCGACGGTCAGGGCAGCCAGCCCTATAAAGAAGGAGATCCCGCAGCTCCCGTCAACGTCTATGGCGAGAGCAAACTCGCCGGTGAACACGGCGTCGCGGCTGCATCCGACCGATACATTATCTTCAGAACAAGCTGGGTATACGCTGACCAGGGCAGAAATTTTTTGAACGCGATGCGCGGCCTCGCGGAAACGAAAACGGAGCTCCGGATCGTGTCGGACCAGACCGGCTGCCCGACATGGGCCGGCGCCATTGCCGAGGCGACTCTCGAGGCGATAACCCTGATTACCGGAAACGCGGAAGAAAAACGTGATTTTAGTGGCATCTATCATCTCTGCGCGACTGGCCATACAACATGGGCCGGATTTGCAAAGGCGATCTTTGAGCGGATATGTCTGGAACCGCCGCGTATTATTCCAATTTCCACTGAAGAATATGCCCTGCCGGCGCCACGGCCGCGTTATACCGTTCTGGATACGACAAGGGCCGAGGAATGCTTCGCCATCCGGATGCCCTCCTGGGAAAGACAATTGGATGATTGCCTGTCCTCATCAAAGATTCCGACGAATTGATCACACACCAGGGCGGCAGCATCCTGCAGAAAACGTTCTATAAATCGCGGCATCACCATTCCGTTCCGACCGATACCCCTTCCCTTCGCGGCGCGACCGTCGCGACACAATAAACTTTCGACAGACGGCGTCTCCGCGGGGGGCCTTTTCCGATGAGGGTACTCAAGACTTGATAGGAATGGACCGCCGGGCAAAGATGTGCGTCCAATACTCTGGAGAGCGGCCATGAAATCCCGGTATCATCATAAAATTCCGGAACATGATCCAACACTCACCCATGTCGAACGCGGCGCTCCGATGGGCGAAATGCTGCGGCGTTACTGGCAACCGGTCTGTACAGCGGATGAATTGGGCGACCTGCCGAAACGGGTGCGGATCATGTGCGAAGATCTCGTCGTGTTCCGCGACGGCGCCGGCAAGACCGGGTGTCTCGAATTGCATTGTCCGCATCGCGGTACATCACTTGAATGGGGTCGTGTGGAAGACGACGGGCTGCGCTGCTGTTATCACGGCTGGAAATTCGCAACCGATGGCCAGTGCATCGACATGGCCTGCGAAACACCGGAATTCCGTGAAAAGATGGATGTCTGGCAACCCGGCTATCCGACACATGAATTTGGCGGGCTGGTGTTCATCTACATGGGACCACCGGCAGAAATGCCTCTCTTTCCGATGTATGATATTCTGGACACGCGCTATCGCGACGATGTCGAGCTGCGCGGTATGCGCCTGTGGGAAGATCATGCGATCGGCTATGTTCGAGACTGCAACTGGCTGCAGCACTACGAAAACGTCATCGACGCCTACCACCTGCTGATCCTCCATGCCGCGAATTCAGGCGATCAGTTCGGCAGCGTCGTCACGACGACAGGCTGGCCCGACCTCGACTTCGAGGAAACCGAGCTCGGTGTCCGCTACAACATGCGGCGCAATCTGCCAAACGGGAACCGGCTGGAACGTCATGCCGAAGTGGTGCTCCCCAATATCAGCCTGATCCCGAGTATTCATGAACAGGGTACCGACGCGAAATATCAGTCCCGCGCGACGGAGGTGTCATGGTGTGTACCCGTCGACAACGAACACCTTTACGGCATTTCCATTGTCGCGTGGCCGAAAGACGAAGCGGGCAAGCCCGTCAAAGACTGGAAGCCCGGCACCGACACGGTCACCGATATCCGGCCGGGGAATCTCCGCGAGCGGCCCTATGAAGACAAACAACGCAATCCTGACGACATGGAAGCACAGGAGAGCCAGCGCCCCATCGCCATCCATGCGCTGGAAAACCTTGCGTCGTCGGATCGCGGCGTTGTCCTGCTGCGCCGCCAGTTGCGCCGGTCGCTCGATCGGATTGCCGCCGGCGAGGATCCTGCAAATATCATCCGTGACGATGCCGCCAATCATGCGATAGAGACCCATGCTTGGAACACTGTAATTCTGCCCGACGCAACGGGCGAGGCCGCCGAGTAGGACCATGGCTGTCGACACCGACAAATTCCGGACATTGCTCGAAATACGCAAGGCGGAGCTGACGGCGTCGATCGAAAATGCGACCGAGTCCGCCGCGCCCGTCCAACTGGACCAACAGGTTCAAGGGCGGCTGTCGCGGATGGATGCGATGCAGGGCCAGGCAATGGCCCAGGCGACGATAAAACGCCGCCGCATCGAAATTGCGCAGATCGATGCGGCTTTCAAACGCATGGAGAATGATGAATTCGGCTTCTGCGTTGAATGCGGCGACGACATTGCGCCGAAACGCCTGGAATTAAGCCCGGCGATCGCCCGCTGCGTAGAGTGTGCGAACTAGCCGATCGCCGGAGTTTAGCGCCGACCTCACCTTTTCATCTTCACACGCTGAATGCTGCTTACTTCATAGAGCGGGAAAAAAGGAGGCCGTGGCGCCGGTGTCTAGTTGGACGCGTCGGCAACCTGCCGTGGCGCGCGTTTGGGATCGGTGTAAAAAATGTGCTGACCGATCCGGGCATAACGATCCAGCTTTTTGGCCCAGGACGGACTCACGCTCAGGGCGTGGTACCACAACGCGCCGTTCGTCGGATCATTTACGGCCCCAGTCTTGATCATTTTCGCCACATGCAGGCTTTCCTTCCAGGCAGCGCGATCCTTCGGCTTGTCGCTCCGCCCGTCACACCACCAGGAAAACTGGCAGCGATGACGCTTCTTGTAGCCGCCCTGCTTGATCACCGAGCAGATCCTGGCCGGCCAACGACGATCCGCAGCACGGTTGAGAACCACATGCGCGACGGCAACCTTGCCGACCATCGGCTCACCCCGGGCTTCGTGATAGATGTTCTGCGCCAGGCAATGAACATCTGGGCTGTGACCCGACTTTTTGGCATCACCCAGACTTTTTGCCTGAACATCCGCTGTTGCCGCAATAACCGCGAGAGAAAGAATAATTGCTGTTAAATATCTCATCACATTACCTGCTTTGTTAACCGTGTCCGCCGGTTAATAACCGTCCTGTCAGCAGGTAATGTGTGTTTTATACTTAGTTAATTTCAACAAGTATTGTGTTTAATTTTAATATTAATTTATGAAAATTAACTATACTGATATTTTAAGTCTTTTGAAATCAAGGACTTACAAAACGCCCAATTTTTGATCAAATTTTATTTTAATTTTTTGCCGGATTTACACCATGGGATTGCCCGAAAAACAGGGTTAACAGCCTCCCTGAAACGGCCCTCGTCCACACGCCAAAAGATTAACGTTTCCGCCGCAATGCCGTCGCGGCCTTATCAACCCGGCCTTCGACAATCTCAACGCCGTACTTGTCCTGTGCTGCGCCTGCCGAAAGGTAGCCGTCCAGAACATCCCGAAGCACCCGCGCCGCATCCCGCTCGAACGGGTCACCGTATCCACTGCCCCCCGTCTGCTGAAGCCGAACAACGGTCCCGGCCGCTATTTCGCGTGTATCCAATGCCGCAAGCTCTATCGCATCTGCCCCATCGGGGTTGATCATGGTGACACACACGGGCGGCCCCTCGCCGCCTGCAACACCCCAACCGGGCTGTTCATGGTTGGCGGTCCGGGCCGTCAGCATGACGTCTGACAGCATTTCATATTCCCGGACGAATCCGATCCCGCCGCGGGTCCGCCCTGCGCCGGCCGAATCCTCCCAGATATCAAACTTGCGAATACGTATCGGATACTCCGTCTCGACGATTTCAACCGGCGTCGAGGGCGTAAAATGGCACATCCCCATGACCATCGGCGTCCCGTCATGTTCTGCGGTGCCACCGAGCGACGTGACCATCAATTCATACTGGACCGTCGGTTTGCCGTTACGGCCCTCTTTATATCCAATCGCAATTGCCCCGTTACCCAAGCCCGGGGGCGCGACGGCACGCGACGGGTTCAACTTGCCAAGCGCCGCAACCACGCAGGCATAGGCGAGATGAGACGTGGGAAAATAGTGATTTACCGTGGCTGGAAATGTCGGGCTGACGACCTTTCCGTCCGGCAGGACAAAATCCAATGCACCAAACGCGCCAGCATTCACCGGGATCGTCGGATCGGACGCAGCAATAGTCGCCAGCAGCGATACCGCCCTGCATGTTTGTGCCGGGGTATTGATCGGACCTTTGGTCTGTGGATCGGAGCCGGAGAAATCAATGGTGAGCCTGTCACCCTGCTTGATTGTCCTGACGTGAATTTTGACAGGCGTGTTCAGATCAGCCCCGTCGTGATCCATATAGCCTTCCGCCTCGGCCTCACCATCCGGCCAGGACGCAATCTCGGCCCTTAGCCGGTCACGCGTGCGGTCGATCAGGCTTTGCATCGCCTCGACCAGCGTATCCACACCATACTCGTCAGACAGAGCGATCAGCCGCTCCGCCCCAAGCCGGGTAGACCCGACCTGCCCGCGCAGATCGCCAACGACCACGTCGGGCACGCGGCTGTTGGTCCGGATGATATTTTCGATCTCCGGCACCACACCGTCTTCGGTCCAGTACCGCACCGGCGGCAGGCGCAGACCGTCATGAAAGATTTCCCGTGACGCCGCGCCGGACGAACCCGGTACCAAGCCGCCGAGATCTGCCTTGTGGGCAACAGACACCCCGAAGGCTATCCGGCGATCGTGATAAAACACAGGCGTCAGCACCACCATGTCGGGGACGTGACTGTTCCCTGCCTGATAGGGATCATTGCAGATGAAGCTGTCGCCCGCCCGCATTGTATCGGCCGGATAGGCGGCAAGGAGGCTCTCGACGGCCTTCGTATAGAGCATCGAATGGTACTGGATCCCACCACCGACCATAATGACCTGACCGCCGGCATCGGTCAGCCCCGCGGTCCCGTCCTGGCTTTCCCGCAGGATTGGCGAATAGCCGGAATGAAACAGCGCATGCGCCATTGCTTCGGTGGTTTCCCGAACCCTGCTGAGCACAACTTCGGTCGTAATCGGATCAAGGCTCATCCGGCTTCTCCCGTCTCTATGATCAGGTTGCCCCATAGGTCCACATGGCAGGACATTCCCGCAAGGATCACCGTCGTTGAATCAAATTGCTGGACGACCGCGGGACCGTCCAGCCTGTCACCGGCCCTCAGCTTCGCCCGGTCATAAATAGCGGCATCCATAAAGCCTGCCGTTTCCAGGTCGTAGAGCGGGCGGGTGGCAATCTGTGCGCCGGATGCATCGCCGCCCGGTTCAAGCGCCCTCAGGGCAAGCCGGGGTACCGCTATCTCCGCAATCACGCGGAAAGTGACGACTTCCGCATCTTCGTCCGGGGCGCTCGCACCATAGACCCGTTGATGGGCGTCATCGAAGCCAGATTTCAGCCCCGGCTTGTCGGTTTCGACAAGGTCGCCTGCCGGACACGCTACCGGCAGCTGATACCCCTGATGCTGATAGCGCATGTCGACCTGGCGCGTGACCGTGACCTGGTCGGGCGTAAACCCTTCCTCAGCCACGTCTTCCTTCGCCCGCGCTTCAAGCCCGGCAAATATATCATTCATGCGCGCCGGCGCGATTTGGGACAGCCGGGCGACCGAAGACTGCAGATAGACATGACGCACCGATGTCTGCAGCAACCCCATCGCACTGTTCAGCCCCGGATAGAGCGGTGCGAGAACTTTGGGAATTTTCAGATCGCGGGCCAGCAGGGTCGAATGCAATGGCCCTGCCCCACCAAACGCGGCCAGCATGTATTTTCGGGGATCTTCGCCGAGCGACTGGAATGCCAAGCGAAGGTCAACGGCCATATTGGTGTTCACGATCCTGAGAATCCCCGCGGCGGCAGCCTCTACCGTAAGGCCGAGCGGATCGGCGACATGTGTTTTGATCGCCGTCTCCGCCGCTGCCCGGTCGAGCGTCATCCGACCGCCGAGCACGTTATCCGATGCCAGTGCGCCCAGTACCAGATTGGCATCCGTCACGGTCGGCATTTCCCCGCCCCGTCCGTAGCAGGCAGGCCCCGGCAGGGCGCCCGCGCTCTCGGGCCCTACTTTAAGGAGACCGTCCGGGCCGATCCGGGCAATCGTGCCCCCACCTGCTCCCAGGGTGCGGACCTGCAACATCGGCGTGCCGATATCCTGACCGGCAATTTTGCCTTCATTGGTTTCATTCGCGCGGCCACCGGTAATCATCGCGATATCGGTCGACGTACCGCCCATATCCAGCGTCACGATCTCCTGCTGGCCGGTGATACGGGCGAGTTCCTCACCGGCGACAACGCCGCCCGCCGGGCCGGACAGAAGCGTCTGGTTCGGAAAGCGCGCGCCGATAGTGATCCGCATCAACCCGCCATTGGACTGCATCAGGAAAACCTGCGGTGTCACAACGCCCCGCTCGACCAACCGGTCCGACAGGCGTTCCAGGTAGCGCTGCATGATCGGACCGACATAGGCGTCGATTACCGTCGTCGACTGGCGCGGATATTCGCGGATGGTCGGCAGCACAACAGATGACAACGACACCCGCCAGTCATCCGATTCCGCCGCCAGGATTTCCGCCGTCCGCTGTTCGTGTGCCGGATTCTGGAAACTGAACAAATAGCTGACCGCGACAGATTCAACGCCGTCAGCCTTCAGCGCCCTTGCCGCCGCGCGCACGGCGTCTTCGTCGAGCGGCTCGAGTTCCGCCCCCTGATAATCAATGCGCCCGGGAATGCCGTGGGTCAGTGATTGAGGGGCCAGCAATGGCGGCTTGCGGTAGAACGGATCAATCAGCTCGGTCGCTTCGGGTCGCGCCCAGCCGCGGGCCTCGTAGACGGCGCGAAAGCCATCGGTGATCAGCAGCCCGGTTTTGACGCCCTTGCCTTCGAGAATGGCGTTGGTGGCAACCGTCGTCCCGTGCACCAGCGACGCGACGTCACCGGGCAGGACCCCCATTCCGAACAGCTCTTCGAGGGCATCCATGACAGCGTTCGAGGGGTCCGTCGGATCCGACGACACTTTCGCCACCCGCAATTCACCACTGTCGATTTCGAACGCGATCAGATCGGTAAAGGTGCCGCCCGTGTCGATCCCGACCATCCACGAAGGCATGGCTGTGGCTCCCTGTTTAAGTGGTGGACGCGGCGTCTATATGAACGTGTACGGCTTCCGGGCCGTCGATGACCTCACGTCCGAGCACTTTCACGGCCATATCCGCCTGATCGACAGGATAATGATGGGTGCACAGCTTCTTCAGTGTGTCTCCCTTGCGGCGGATAATATCGATGGATTTCTCGACCGACGACCAGCTTGACGAAAGCACCCCGAGCATCGCGATTTCCTTGGTAATCAGCTTGTCGGAGATAAAACCGGGTATCGGCGCGAAGCTTTTAAGCCCGGCGACGACAACCTTGCCGCCCGGCCGGACCATTTCGATCGCATCGGTGATCGGCTTGGTCGCAAAAGCCGAGACATCAACGACGATGTCGGCAAGTTTTCCATCTGTCAGTTCGATCACCTGCTCAACGGGATCATGATCGTCGATAACGACCGTCGCATCCGCGCCGAGTTCACGGGCCAATGACAACCGCAGCGTATCGCTCTTCGTGCCGGTAACGATGATCTGACCGGCACCTGCTTCACGGGCGGCAACAACCGCCAGAAGACCGCGCTGTCCGGGGCCTTCGATCACGATGGTATCGCCGATACCCGTCTCGGGACGCTCGACCGCCCACCGGACCGCATTCGACATCGGGTTGAACAGACTCATGATATCGGTCGGCACGTCGGAGGGCGCCTTGTGCAGCGTGGCACCGGGATGCAGGTACATATGGGTCGCATAGCCACCCCACAGATGCGGCGCGTTGTTGAACCCCATCCGCAGACCATAGCCCATGCCGTTTTTGCACAGCACCGGGCGACCGACCTGGCACTGGAAACACTGGCCGCAGGGAATCGAGGCTTCGACCGTGACCCGGTCGCCCTCCTTCACGTCCCAGCGCTTGGCGGCTTCTGGTCCGACCTTGTCGATCCAGCCAAGGATTTCGTGGCCTGGAATAATCGGACGGACAGCCCAGGGCGTGTTGTCGAGATGGCCGAGATACTGTTCCCAGTCTGTCCCGCACAGGCCCGCCGCCTCTACCCGCAGGATACCTTCATCGGGGCCGATCTCTGGAATTGCGACTTCTCGGTAATCGAACGTGCGCGGTTCCGTCAGCACCGCGACCCTGGCCATCTCCACCATGTCTTATCCTCCCGCTGCGGCTGTACGCCGCTTTTTCCTTAGATTGCTAACGATCCTGCCACCGGTACGATCATCATGCAACGGGATGCGGGTATTCAGCTTCGGGGCTTTCGATACGGCACTCTGTTCCCCTATAGTTGGTCCAATAATCAGACAGGGAAACGTTCGATGACAAAACCATGCGCCGGGCCAGTGCCGGCCCTACCCCCGAAGCTGAAAGCCCCGCCGGGCGCCTGCGACACTCATGCGCATATCATTGGTCCCTTCGACCGGTTCCCACTCTCGGAGGAACGTGGATACACGCCCCCCGTCTCCGACCTCGCCGCCTTCGAGGCCTTCCAGAAAACCCTCGGAATCGACCGCGCCGTCATCGTCCACCCGAGCTGCTATGGCACAATGATGGATATCACCGTCGATGCGGTGACCCGGATGGGTGACCGCGCCCGCGGTATCGCGGTGGTCGAGCCGACGATCACCGATGCTGAACTAGACCGACTGAACGAAGCAGGCTTTCGCGGCCTGCGTTTCACGACGCTGCTTAAAGGCGGCGCCGATGTCGGCGGAATAACGGCAATGGCGGAACGCATCAAACGGCTCGGCTGGCACATCCAGATGTTTATAGATGCAGAAAACCAGCTGCTGGACCTGTTACCCGCATTGAAAGCGCTACCGGTTGATCTGGTCCTTGATCATATGGGCCATTTTCAGCCGACTGCCGGTGTCGATCACCCGGCGTTCCGAGCAATGCTGGACCTCGTGAAGGACGGAAGATGCTGGGTCAAACTGTCCGGTGCCTATCGCGCATCACATGCTGCCCCGGGCTGGGACGACATGACTGATTATGCGACTGCGTTGATCGAGACACGCCCCGACAGGATGGTATGGGCAACGGACTGGCCCCACGTCATGCTCTGGGACAAGCCGATGCCCGAAGGCGCCGACCTGCTCGACTGGGCATTGTCCTGGAAGATCGACGACACCACGATGAAGCAGATATTGGTCGACAACCCGGCGGAGCTATACGGCTTCTAGATAACGATCAGGCTGTTTTCGCCAAAGGCACGATACATTCAGCATCGTCATTGCGCACGTTATTGACCCGCGTCGAGACCCGGTAAAAAGCCATATCATCGGCCGGAAACGCCCGGATCACGTTCGCCGCCTCTGCCGGGGTCCCGGTGAGCCAGCGATCGAAATCTGCCGGGTCGACGATGACCGGCATCCGGTGATGGATCGGGGCGATTTTCGTATTCGCGTCCGTCGTGACGATTGTATAGGTCTCTATTGTCTCGCCCGCATTATCGGCCCCATCGGGGGCCGTCCACGTTTCCCATAATCCAGCAAACACAAAAGGTTTGCCGCCCTGGAAACCGATTCGGAAGGGCTGCTTGATATAGCCCTCCTTTCGCCATTCATAAAAGCCGTCAACGGGTATGAGACAACGGCGTTCCTGATAAGCGTTGCGGAAAGACGGCTTCTGCGCCACGGTTTCGCCCCGCGCGTTGATAAGCCTGGATGCGCCCGCCATGTCCTTTGACCATGACGGGATCAGCCCCCAGCGCAGCATATCGATTTTACGCCCCCCCTCACCGTCGGCCCGGACGACCGGCGCCATCTGGGTCGGCGCGATGTTGAAACGCGGCTCCAGATTCGGTGTGACGCTGAAATTGATCAATGTCCGCAGCATCTCGGGCGTAATGGTGAGGGTATATCTTCCGCACATAACATCATTTTAGCCGATCAATAGCATCCGCGCCCGTATTGTCGCTTTCTCCGCGCGGCACTATGATGCAGCCCAGTATATGGGAGTTTCCTTGGCTTTTTCAGACAATGAGCGTTTCGCGCTGATGACAGCTGCGACCGAGATCGCAGATCGTGCAGGGGAAGTGATTCTCGAAGTCTATGAGACCGACTTCGACGTTCGCCACAAAGGCGACAATTCACCCGTCACCGAAGCAGATGAGCGCGCGGAGGCGCTTATCCTTCCTGCCCTGCGCGAGCTCCTGCCGGGCATCCCCGCAATCGGCGAAGAGGCCGTCTCCCAGGGCAATGCCGAGGTTGTTGCCGGCGATGTATTCTGGCTCGTCGACCCGGTCGATGGCACGAAGGAATTCCTCCGCCGAAGCGGTGAGTTCACCGTCAATATCGCGCTGGTCGAAGACGGCGTTCCGATACTTGGCGTGGTGACGGCACCGGCCCTGAATCGCGGGTTCCGGGCCTGCGGCAAAGGCACCGCAGAATGCCGCGAAGGGGATGGCAACTGGCAATCGATTGCGGTCAGATCCATTCCTGCCGACGGCGCGACCGTTGCATCCAGCCGGTCCCATGGAGACCGCGACAAAATCGAAGAGCTGCTTTCGGGCATGAATATCCGGGAACATGTTACGGCAGGCAGCTCCCTCAAATTCTGTCTCCTGGCGGAAGGGACTGCGGATGTTTATCCGCGCTACGGGCCGACATCAGAATGGGATACGGCAGCCGGTCATGCAGTCCTTAGCGGTGCGGGCGGCAGCGTCCGCTTGTTCGATGAAACCGAGCTGCCCTACGGAAAATCCGGCTGGCGCAACCCGGAATTTATCGCCCGCGGCGCCCAGTGACTGGAAGTCCAGTGACCGGAATCCCAGTGACCGGAATCCCAGTGATCAAACCGGCGACGCCGGAAACAATTACCCGCGCTGCATCCCTGCTGCAGTCGGGTGCGCTTGTCGCCTTCCCAACCGAAACCGTATACGGGCTGGGGGCCGACGCGACATCCGATGATGCCGTCGCTCGCATTTTTGACGCCAAGCAGCGGCCCACGTTCAATCCGCTGATTGTTCATGTCATCGACACCGAGGCTGCCTCCGCAATAGTGGACTTTACCGAGCCTGCCCGTCGTCTTGCGGAAGCCTTCTGGCCGGGGGCGCTCTCGCTCGTGTTACCGCGCACAGACACGTCCACCATATCGCTACTGGCCAGTGCAGGTCTCGACACGTTAGCCGTGCGGGTGCCGGACCAGCCAACGGCGCAGGCAATTCTGGCCGCCAGCGGCATACCGGTCGCCGCGCCAAGCGCAAATGCATCAGGTAAAATCAGTCCGACCCGGGCATCACATGTGGCGGACTCGCTGGGTGATGCAGTTTCGCTGATCGTGGATGACGGTCCTTGTCCGATCGGCGTTGAATCCACCGTGGTCGATTGTAGCGGTATCACGCCGGTCCTGCTGCGCCCGGGAGGTATAACTGCGGAACAGATCGAGGCCGTTATCGGGCCAGTCACCATCGCGACGGATAATAACGAGGCTCCGTCCTCGCCGGGGATGCTTGAAAGCCATTATGCGCCGGAGGCCCGGCTTCGCCTGAATGCGACCTCCCTGCAGAACGACGAGGCGCTCCTGTCATTCGGAAACCATCACCTGACGGGATTTACGACCGAGCGCAATCTCAGCCCTGCAGGCGACCTGCGTGAAGCCGCGGCGAACCTGTTTGCGATGATGCGGGCGTTGGACTCCTCGGAGGACGCGATCGCGGTGATGCCGATCCCGGACCAGGGAATCGGCCGCGCCGTTAACGACCGGTTGCGGCGTGCAGCCGCGCCCCGAAATACCGTATAATCCGCCCACCGGTTAGCGCTTGACCTCTTTGCCGGAAAACCGCACATGATTTATGTGTGATCCAGGAATTCAGGATACCAACCCCATGACCGCTACCGCCCTTCGCCAGATCGACCAGTCCATCCTCGACCGGATCCATGCCGTTGTCGGGGATGCCGGTGTGATCACCGATGAGAACGACAAATCGCCGTTTTTGAACGACGAGCGCGGCTACTACACGGGCCGCTCGCCAATGATCGTCCGACCGGCATCGACCGAGGAGGTGTCAGAGGTTGTGCGCATCTGCCATGAAACCCGTACACCGATTGTGCCCCAGGGCGGCAATACCGGCCTGTGCGGCGGGGCGACGCCCTACGAGCATGGCGGCGAGATTGTCATGTCACTGACCCGCATGAACAAGGTGCGCGAACTCGACGTCCTGAATTACGCAATCACGGTAGAGGCCGGCGTGATCCTCGCCGATGTTCAGAAAATTGCCGAGGAAGCCGACCGCTATTTCCCGCTCAGCCTCGGCGGAGAAGGCACGGCGCGGATCGGCGGCAACCTGTCCACCAACGCCGGCGGCACAGGTGTATTGCGATATGGCCCGGCGCGGGATTTATGCCTTGGGCTCGAAGCGGTCCTTCCGGACGGCCGTATCTGGAGCGGTCTGACGGGGCTCCGCAAGGACAATACGGGGTACGATCTGAAACACCTGTTTATCGGCGCCGAAGGCACCCTTGGCATAATCACCGCCGCCTGCCTCAAACTGTTCCCGCGCCCCGCAGATATCCAGACATCATTCGTCGCCGTAAGAGATCAGCACGCCGCGGTCGAACTCCTTGCGCGAGCGCGCCGCATTACGGACGACCGGGTGATAACGTTCGAATACATGCCGCGCGAGGCTATCGAATTTTCCCTGAACCATATCGCCGACACGCGTGATCCGATGCAGACCGTATACCGCCACTACGTGATGATGGAACTCGCAGCCGGTGAAGGATCAGCGGCGGGGTTGCGCGAGATGGTTGAAACAGTGCTGGGCGAAAGCATGGAAGACGGAGTCGTCCTGGACGCGGCTATCGCCGAAAGTGGTAAACAGGCCGCCGATTTCTGGCGCATCCGCGAAACGATCCCCGAGGCACAGAAGTTCGAAGGCGCCAGCTCCAAGCATGATATTTCGGTACCGGTATCGAAGGTCGCCGATTTCCTCGTCGAGGGTATCGCCGAACTCGAAGAACTGGTCCCCGGCATCCGCCCCTGTGCATTCGGTCATGTCGGTGACGGTAATGTACATTTCAATATGTCCCGCCCCCTCGACATGACGGATGACGCCTTCCGCGCGCTCGAGCCCGAAATCCACAAAGCGGTCTATGATCGTACTGTTGCCATGGGCGGATCGATCAGCGCCGAGCATGGTATTGGCCGGCTGCGGCGCGGCGAGCTCGAAACATACAAATCCCCGGTCGCCATGGATGTCATGCGGGCGATCAAGGCAACGCTGGACCCGAACGGGATCATGAATCCCGGCAAAGTACTTTAGGAGATTCAAGATGGCTGAATACACCGCACCGCTCCGCGACATGCAATTTGTCATCGAAGAACTGGTCGGACTCGAACATATTACCGCCCTGCCCGGTTACGAGCATGCAACGCCGGATGTGGTTCACGCCATTCTCGAAGAGGCCAACAAGATGGCACGCGATGTGCTGTCACCGATCAACCGGACCGGCGACATCGAAGGATGCCGCCTTGAAAACGGTGTTGTCGTCACACCGACAGGATTCAAGGAAGCCTATCAGGCTTATGTTCAAGGCGGCTGGAACGGCCTCCAATTCGATGAAGAAATTGGCGGCCAGGGCCTGCCGATGCTTGTCGCTACGCCTGTCTTCGAAATGTGGGATTCCGCGAACCTTGCCTTCATGCTCGCCCCGGTCCTCACGATTGCCGCGGTTGAATGCCTGGAAAAGTTCGGCAACAAGCAGCAAAAGGAAACATGGATGCCCAACCTGGTGACTGGTGAATGGACCGGCACCATGGGCCTCACAGAACCCAATGCCGGATCCGATGTCGGGGCGCTGCGAACCCGCGCCATACCCGAAGACGGACACTACCGGATCAGCGGACAGAAGATTTTCACGACATGGGGCGAGCATGACTGCGCCGACAACATCGTCCATATGGTTTTGGCGCGCACCCCCGATGCACCGCCCGGCACCCGAGGGATATCCCTGTTCATCGTGCCGAAATTTCTCGTCAATGACGATGGATCGCTCGGTCAGCGCAATGATCTTCGGGCGGTATCGCTTGAACACAAGCTCGGCATCCACGGCAGCCCCACATGCGTGATGCAGTTCGGCGAAAATGACGGCGCCATCGGCTACCTCGTCGGCGAGGAATGCCGCGGGATGGAATACATGTTCGCAATGATGAATTCTGCCCGGCTCGCCGTCGGGCGCGAAGGCGTCGGTATTGGTGAACGTGCTTATCAGCAGGCCGCTGATTATGCGCGTGACCGCGTTCAGGGCAAGGACATGGCGAACCCCGTGCTCAGCGAGGTGCCGATTATTCATCACCCCGACGTGCGCCGGAACCTGCTGACTATGCGTGCACTGACAGAAGCAACGCGCGCACTCGGCTACTACGTCGCCGCCAAGCAGGATGTTGTGCGGAAACATCCTGATGCCGAAACCAGGGCAGCCGCACGGGCACGCGTCGACCTTCTTGTCCCCATCGTCAAAGCCTGGTCAACCGATAGCGGTGTCGAGACCGCGTCGCTGGGGGTCCAAATTCATGGCGGCGCCGGATTTATCGAAGAAACGGGTGCCGCCCAGTATTATCGAGACGTCCGGATTACCCCGATTTACGAAGGAACGAACGGTATTCAGGCGCTCGATCTCGTCGGTCGAAAGATCCTGCGCGACCGGGGTGAAGCGCTTCAACATTTTATCGACGAGATCCGCGACACAGAAATTCAGGACCCGTTGATTGCCGATGCGATGTGGTCGGCACTCGACGCACTGAAGGTCACGACCGACTGGATGATGGCAGACCCAGGCGACGACCCCCGCATCGTTATGGCGGGTGCAACACCTTATCTCAGCGCTCTCGGCCTTATCACCGGTGGATGGTTAATGGCCAAGGCGGCCAATATCGCCGCATCTGCCGAAGGTGAAGATGATTTCTACAAGGCTAAACGCGTCACCGCCCGGTTTTATGCCGCAAATCTGCTGCCCCAGGTATCCGGCTTTGCTCAGGCTGCCAGAGCCGGTTCCGACGATATTATGGCGCTTTCCGCAGAAGCGTTCTGACCCCTCCGAATCCGCTTGCAAGTGCAGTCTAAAGGCGCGATAAGGCGCGACTTTTTGATGAACCTATACCGGGTGCCCATGCACCTGCGAGGAGGCCCGATGGATGGAAAAGTCCGCACTGTTTACTAACCCGGTTTCGGCGGCAGCTGCCGGTGGCGAACCCCTTATCGAGCGGGCTACCAGCGCCCAGGCACACATGCACCCGCAACCCGCCAACGATGTGCGGGACTTTCTTATCCATAAAGACGGGCAGACCTATGCAGGCGCCCATCTCCTTGTCGATTTCTGGGGCGGCTCCAGGCTGAACGATGCCGACCTCATGGCAATGGTGCTGCGCGAAGCAGCTGAAGCCTCCGACGCGACAGTCCTTCACGTCCATGTTCATGAATTCGGCGGCGAAGGCGGGGTTTCCGGCGTCGCTGTCCTGGCAGAGAGCCATATAAGCGTTCACACGTGGCCCGAGCTCGACTATGCGGCTTTCGACGTATTCATGTGCGGTCAGTGCCGTCCTGAAAAGGCAGTCGCGGTACTCGAGAAGTATTTTTCCCCGAACCGCGCTGAAATCAGCGAACAAAAACGGGGTCTGGTGGAGTGATCGACGTAACGGAGACCTGGTTCTCCGAAACGCTTCACCCCGGTTTCCAGCAGCGCTTCGAAATTTCAAAGATCCTGTTTCGGTCGCAGACGGAACTGCAGGACCTGGTTATCTTCGAAAACCCCTATTTCGGCCGGATTCTCGCACTCGATGGCGTCATCCAGACGACCGAGCGTGACGAGCCCTGCTACCATGAAATGCTCTCCCACGTGCCGATACTGGCCCATGGTGCCGCGCGCGAAGTACTTATCATCGGCGGCGGCGACGGCGGGGCGCTGCGCGACGTGCTCAAGCACAAATCTGTCGACCGTGCGACCATGGTCGAAATAGACCGCAGCGTCGTCGATATGTGCGCCGAATTCATGCCCAGCCTGAGCGACGGCGCCTTCAACGACGACCGGGCGGACATCGTGATCGCAGACGGGGTGAAGTTCGCAAAGGAAACAGATCGCCGGTTCGATGTGATCATTATCGATTCGACCGACCCGATCGGCCCTGCGATCCCGCTGTTTTCGGATGAATTCTATGCGGATTGCCGAAACATCCTGACCGATGACGGTATTATCGTTTGCCAGTCCGGTGTCGGTTTCGTCCAGCCGGACGAAGCCCGGGAAACCTATCAGCGCCTCAATCGCCTGTTCGCCGACGCGGCGCTCTATCTGACGCAGGTCCCGACCTATGCGTTCGGATACATGACGCTGGGATGGGGGGCCAGATCAGACCGTGCACGCAAGACCGATATCGCGACGATACAGTCGCGCTTCGACGCGGCGCAGATCGAAACCCGGTATTACACCCCCGGTATTCATGCCGGCTGCTTCAGCCTGCCGGCTTATATGGAAATATAACGGGCCGCTGACGCGCCACGTTGTTGCCGGTACTCAGCGAGAGCGAGCGCCGAAAACGACAACCCAGTAGTGGCTGTATCGGGGCCGTTTTCCGCCTTCAGGCGGCACGGCGTATCCGATCCCCGCCTCCAGATAGTCCCGGCTAAGCATGTTATCCCGGTGGCCGGGGCTGGTCATCCAGGACTGCACCGTACTTTCGGGAGACGACATCCCTGCTGCAAGGTTTTCAGCAATCACGCGCCACGGATAGCCCACACTTGCGACCCGGTCCTGTAACGCCCGTCCGTCGGGCGATTGATGATCTACAAAATCGCGGCGTGCCATATCTTCGGCATGTTTCTGCGCCGCATCGCTTAACCGCGCATTCATCGCAAGGGGCGCCGCACCATTCATGGCGCGCTGCTGGTTCACATGCTTCAGGACACGTTCGACAATACGGTCATGGTTTTGATCGGCGACTGCAGGAGGCGCTGCCGCAAAAAACAATGCGGCAAGAACCACCAGAACATAGCGGTCAGGCCGCACCCTCATCCTCGCGGGCAATTTCAACAGCCTGGGCTTCCAGCGCCCGGCGGTCGATCTTGTTGGTGCCGCTCAAAGGTAATGCATCGACAAAGAAAATACGCCGCGGGTGTGCGTAGACCGGACCGTTTTTAAGCGCATATTGCTTGATCGCTTCCTCGTCGACATCCGCGCCGTCGCGTTTCACGATCCAGGCAAAGGGCACATGAGCCTTCAGCGTATTGGGTGCCGGCACCACGACCGCCTGCATCACGTCCTCATGACGTTCCAACATTGTTTCGACATTGCCGGGATAAATATTTTCGCCGGCACAGACAAACATGTCATCGGCGCGGTCGACGAAGTAATACCAGCCGATGTCGTCCCGGCGCAGAATATCTCCGGTATCCATCCAGCCATCGTCGGACAGGGCCTTTTTCGTCGCATCGGGCAGATTGTGATAGCCCTTCATGACGCCCGGGCTTTTGACGTGGAGCACGCCCTGGTTTTCGTCATCGCCGCCAACGAGCTTGATCTCTACCCCGTCTATCGGAAAGCCTACCGATGTCCGCGGGCGTGGGAGACCGTCCGGATGCGTCCAGGCGAACAGGATCGGCCCGCCTTCGGTGATCCCGTAATTCAGGTTCAACCTTGCATCCGGGAACATGGCCGCAAGGTTGTCCAACAGATTGTCAGAGGCCGGCGCAGAACCCATCGAGCAGTTCCGGACCGATGACAGATCCGTTTCAGCCAGCAGCGCTTCTTCCTGCAGGATCAGGGCATACATTGTCGGCACGCCCGTCAGCATCGTCAGTTTGTAACGTTCGATGGCCTTGATATATTCCTGTGCGTCGAAGCGCGAGAAAAGCACGATCCGTCCGCCCGCAGAAAGAGCAGATTTCACAGCCAGGAGCGCATTTTTGTGATAGAGCGGTGCCGATATGACAGAACAGTCATCGGCGCGAATATCCCTGCTTTCGACGATTTTACCGATCATCCAGACCTGCCCATGATGATCCAGCAATACGCCCTTGGGCTTACCCGTAGAGCCTGACGTGTAGGGCTGTTCGGCGATATCGTCACCACCGGCAAAGAATGACGGGAATGGCGCATCCGAGTGGATAACGAAATCCCGGTATGCGTCACTGCTGCCGTGTGATGCCGCCTTGCCGGAGAGTTCCCCAGCGCTTGGGAAAGTGAGCGTACGCACACCGTCGGGCACACGTTCGGCCTGGTTCGGGTCGGCAAAGACCGCCTTCATCTCGGCGTCCTGCACGATATATTCGACGGTCTCATCGGGCAGCTTGACGTTGATCATGACCGGCACGCACCCGGCACGCATTGCCCCGAACAGGACTTCGAGAAACTCTACCCTGTTCAGCGCAAGGATGCCGACCCGGTCGCCGGGTTCAACCCCGGCAACCAGCAGGCCGTTCGCAACCGCATCGCAGGCGGCGTTGAAATCGCGATAGGAAAATTCCCTCGGATTGGCCGTGTCGTAAAGATCTACGACAGCGACCTGGTCCGAATTGGCGTGAGCGATAAAAACATCACCGAGGTTTCCAGACTCCGAAGGGTTCATTTTCGTAGTCCTGCTATGGCGTGATGACGATCTTGCCGATAACTTCGCGATCGCGAAGTTGTCGGACGCCCTCAGCCGTCTGTTCGAGCGGCAGAACCGTATCGATCACCGGCTTCAGCTTGCCATCGGCAATATGCTGCATCAGGATTTCGAGATCTTCAATCGCCCAGGAATTCGATCCCAGGATCTTGAGCTCGAAGGTCCAGACATACCGCAGATCTTCGGTCGGATCGAAACCAGCAGTCGCGCCACAGGTCAGAATTTTGCCGCCGCGCTTGGTCGCCTTCAGCGAGGGCACCCACGTGTCGCCGCCGGTGAAGTTGATCACCACGTCGACGCCGCCTTCGTATTTGCGACGATGAGGCTTACCGTAAATGCCATAGATCTGTTTTTCGAAATCGGTGTAGTCGATAACGTGATCCGCACCCCATGCTCTGAGCGCTTCAAGCTTGTCAGGGCTGGAACCGGCCGCGACAACCTCGCAGCCCATCATCTTGGCCAGCAGCACACAGCACGAGCCGACACCGCCGGACGCACCGAGGATCAGCACTTTTTCGCCGCCCTTCATGCCGCCATTGGTAATCATCATTCGGTGCGCCGTGCCGTAGGCAACAGGAAGCGCAGCCGCCTGCTCGAAGGAGCAACCGTCGGGAATTTTGATCAGCCGCGTGGCATCAACCGCACAGAGCTCAGCCGTGCCGCCATCGAGCATTTCGCCCATCAGGCCTTTTTCAGGTGTGACGGGATCCAGCGGATTGACCAGAACCCGGTCACCGATCGACCAGCCTTCGACGCCGGCGCCGATTTCCTTGATCTCGCCCGAAATATCCAGCCCGATCACGATCGGCAGAGGCACTTTGATGCCCGGCATACCTTTGGTCGTGAAGACATCGTGATAATTCAGCGATGTCGCGCCGACGCGAATAATGACCTGGCCTTCACCGCATTGCGGATCGGCATAATCTTCATGATATTTGAGATTATCAATATCACCGTGTTCGTGCAGAACAACTGCGCGCACTTTAATTCTCCCTTTTTTAAGCAATACGTACCCCGCCGCCGGCAGGAAATTCCATTGCGGCGGAGTAACGCGTTTAACTGGCTGCCGTCAAGCGATGGCGGCAGCGGTTTCCTGATAGACTTTGACCACGTTGGGCCCGAGTTTGACGGAATTTCCGCCATAAACATGCACAGAGACCGCAGCCTTGTCGGTTGGGTTATGCATGCAATGTATATCTCCACCGCCGACAGGCAAGTGGGCAACGTCGCCCGGCAGATGCTCGATCATTTCAACAGGAACGGCATCCGTGCAGGACGGGTCGTCAGAAACCGCCCGGTACAGGGTTTCCTGAATAACCCCCTCGAAGACTCCAAATGTGCACCACGTCTTGTGATCATGGATCGGCGAGACGATCCCTGCCGGCCAGACCGCAGCGATGATCGAAAAATCGTCATTCGGGCACAGGAAAACGTCATGGCGGCCATAGCCTTCGGGCGGCAGCGCCTTGTGTTCTGCGGACAGAAGATCCCGGTCTCCCAGAATTTCCGGGAGATAGTCCGCGATCAATGCCGGCACGTTCTGAACCGGATTATCCGCGACCAGACGCCCGACCGTCTTGCAAAACTGATTGAGATCCATATTTCGGCAACCTTTTTCTGAGGGATTATTTAACCCTGAAACTTCTGCCAAACAGTTTACGGATTGCGCACGACAAGTGTTTTTAAAATTTCCACGTGATTCGGCATATTGAGCATGGTATTCTAAAAATCGGAGTGATTTAGAGAAAATTTCATCATGGATGCCATCGACAAGAAAATTCTGGATATTTTGCAGGATGATACCACCCTCGCGGTCGCAGATATCGCGAAGAAGGTAGGCCTGTCGACGACGCCCTGCTGGCGGCGCATCCAGAAGCTGGAAACCGCAGGTGTTATCCGCTCGCGGGTCGCCCTGCTGGATGCCGACAAGCTCAACGCGGGCGTCACGGTATTTGTCTCGATCCGGACCGACAAACACGATGCAGCCTGGTATCAGAACTTTTCCAAGACCGTGAATGCCTTCCCCGAGGTTGTTGAGTTCTACCGGATGTCAGGAGATATTGACTATCTTCTGCGCGTCGTCGTACCGGATATCGGCGCATATGACCGATTTTACCAACGGCTGATCGCCCAGGTCGAACTCTATGACGTCAGCTCTTCATTCTCGATGGAGCAAATCAAATACACCACGGCGCTGCCACTCGATTACGCCTGATCGTCTCTGCCGGCCCGGGCGACATGCCGTGCAAGATCGAAAACATGAGGATCGTCCGCTCCCATTTCCGATAGCGCACGCGCCAGCTCTGTAACGTATTCAGTGTTCAACCCCGATGGGCCCTCGCTTGCCCTGACCTGCGCCGCGATCTCGGGCATTGGCGCATCACCCAGCCAATTCGGATTTCCGGGTGTCGCAATATAGATAAGTCCGTCCGCACACTCCTGCGGTCCCCCGAGGAACGTCATTTCCGTCTGATGGAGCGAATACCCACCTTTTTCGCGGTAATCGAGATGATCTATCACCTCTTCACGGCTTTCGGCGGAGATCAGATAGGCTTTCCCCCAGCAGACCGATTGCGGATCTTTGATCAGTGTGACGACTCTGCCCGGTGCACCGGGCACACCGCGGTGATCGGTCGACCCCTGCCAGAACCGTCTGCCCCATCCGGCAACCGTGGCGACACGGGCTTCCTCGAACGGGAAATCAGGTCTCCAGATAAGGGAGCCGTATCCGAATACCCAGACATCGCTCATCTCACGACGTCGCTCATCTCTGGAGTCTCAAATGCCGGGTTTCACGACGTGGCTCTCACGACGCGGCTCTCACGACAGGGAAAACGGGTCGTGCCCGTCCGCATGGAGCGCAAAACACGCCCCCATCCCAGCCTCCGGCGAGACGAGAAGGCAACCAGCGGTATCGGACAGCAATGGTGTGTCCGCTGCCGCCAGGAACGACCGGGTCGCGTCGATGTCCCCGCTCCGGATCGACACCGCTGCAATGAACGGCATGCTCGGGATATTGATCCCTGGCAACAGCCGCCTGCACTCTTCCGGAGCGCAGATCGTCAGCGCCCCACGATCAAGGTCGATACGATACCCGCGTCCCAGCGCCTGCCTCGGTTTCCCCGTGAATCTCTCATACCGGACAGCCGCTTCCTCCGGGTCATCGGCACAAATCAATAGACCCGAGAGCATATCCAGGCCGTTTTCATCAGCGGTAACCGACGGCTGCCAGACAACATCGGGCGTATCCTGGCTGAGCACCTGCACACGCCCCTCGGCCATGGCATCGGAAGGCAGCCTGATGACGGAAAACGCCGCCGTTCCCTCCCCGCCTGCGTCGAGCGGCATGGGACGGCGCAGAGCAATCGGCGGCTCCGGCGCAAAACCGGCATCTCGCAACTGCTGCGTCACAGCCTCGGTATCGCCGACCGTAAAAGCTATGAGATGCAACCCTGTGTATCGGGCCAGCCCCGCATCCATCTGCTCCGTGATCTTGGACTCGACCTCGGGCACGCGGGTAAGGACTTCGAGATACCCCCGGCGGATCATCGCGCACCTGTTCGCGGTACCGGATGGAACACTGCTGCCGTCAGGCTGCTCGTTCATATGAACAGTGAACGGCGTCAGGGGAAACCCGAGGCTGTTGAATGCAACGGAGGCTACGTCCATGTCGGGGACAAACCAGCCGACATGGTCGAGAAATATTTGGCCGGGCCCGGGAGTCTGCGGCTGCTTGGAATGTTGTTTCATATCGGCACCGAGAATAACGCCAGAACGTCCGAATGTCCCGCCTGAGAACAAACCTGGGCACGAATCTGTGCTGAATGACGGCCATAGACACGATTCAAGGGCGCGGATAGACTTTCTGCACAAAAAAGCGGCAACAAAGCCGTACGTTCGAATGTCCTGCTACGGGGACGCCTGACCGGTTTGTTCAGACTCGATGGCGGTAGCAGACAACGAGAAATCCCGGGGCGACCGAAGAAGAAAATATCCATCGCCCGGCAGACCTGCCGGGCGCAATCAAAAGGGAAGAAACGGGGGAATATCATGGCTGATGCCAATCAATTAAAAGACCCGAACTACACACCGCCTCTCGGCGAGGCGATACCACTCGGGATACAGCACGTCCTGGCGATGTTTGCCGGAAACATAACCGTACCACTCATCGTCGCTCTTGCCGCCGGACCGCAATACATCACGGTTCTGGTCCAGATAGCGCTGCTTGCTGCCGGCGTTGCGACGCTGATACAGACTGTCGGAATCGGCCCCTTCGGCTCCCGGCTCCCAATCGTACAGGGAACCAGCTTTGCCTATATCGGCATTCTGACCGGTGCCCTCAAGGGCGGTGCGACACTCGCTGCCGTGTTCGGTGCTTCGCTTGTCGGTGGACTGTTCCAGGTCGTACTGGGATATTTCATCCCGCAGATCAGAAAATGGATTCCGGCCCTGGTGTCGGGCGTGGTGGTCATGACCATCGGCTTCACCCTGCTCCCCGTCGGCATCAAGTATTCCGCCGGTTGCGGTGCCTACCCTGCACCGTTCTGTAAAGCAGGCGGGTTCGGCGACATATCGCACTGGCTGCTGGCCCTGTTCGTCATCCTGATCACGCTGCTGATCCGGCGCTACGGCAAGGGAATATGGTCCACGGCCTCGATCTTCCTGGGTCTCGTGGTCGGGTATGTCGTGGCAATCCCGTTCGATATGATAAACAGCAAGAAGGTGGATGCCATCAGCAACGCGAGCTGGTTCGGCCTGCCCGAGACGCATTTCGGGCTCGAATTCACCACACCCGCTGCCATCGGTCTCATCGGTCTGATGTGCATCATGGCCTTCATCACGACAATCGAGACGGTCGGGGATATCTCCGGTGTCACGATGGGTGGCGCAGACCGTGAGCCGACGGACAAGGAACTGAAGGGCGGGGTCATGGCGGACGGCCTTGGTTCAGCAATCGTCGCACTATTCGGCGGACTGCCCAATACGTCCTACAGCCAGAACGTCGGGCTGGTGTCCTTCACCAAGATGATGAGCCGGCACGTGGTCACGATCGGGGCATTTTTCCTGATCCTGTGTGGACTGATGCCGAAACTGGCAGCTGTAATCGCAGCAATGCCGGAACCGGTACTCGGCGGCGCAGCAATCGTGATGTTCGGTATGATCGTCGCCGCCGGCATGAAGCTGGTGGGTCAGTCGGGCTATACCACGCGCAACATGCTGATCGTCGCCATCTCTCTGGGCCTTGGCCTCGGCTTGTGGCAGGTCAATCAGCTCGCAACGATGGCAAAGTTCGGCCCGCTGCCCGTGGAATTCCTCCCGGCCTGGTCTGTACCGCTCTTTGTCTCGGGCATCGTCGTATCGGGGCTGTGTGCCGCGATCATGAACGCGGTGATGCCGCATGAAGAAGACGCAGCCTAGCTACAGAGCTGCCACAAAAAGACCCCGGACCGCAGTCGCGGCCCGGGGTTTTTGTTTGCCTGAATTTGGCATACCAGCGCCGGGTCAGACGACCCACACGCCCGTATCAACATCGTTCGCCGTGACGTTCTGCAAAGTGACGAGCGTCTGCGGGGAACTTGCCCCTCCGGCACCGTCATTGTCGATCTGGACAAGTGTGTCAGCACCCGACTGGGTCAACTGGACGAGTCCGTCACCGAACACGTCCCCCCCTGCATAACCAAGGTTCGCTATCAGCTGACTGAGGTCCAGCGCATCCAGCTGCCCGCTCGTCGCAAAGTCGGTGATGGTATCGCCCCGTTCACTCACGTCCGCATAGACGAAGGTGTCGGAGCCCGCGCCACCGGCCATTGTGTCCTCACCGGCGCCACCATAAAGAGTATCCGCACCGTCATGACCGAACATCCTGTCGCGACCGGCACCGCCATTGATGATGTCCTCACCATCGCCGCCGAGCATCCAGTCATTGCCGCCTTCACCATTGAGCGTGTCGTTACCGCCATCGCCCTGGACATGATCGCCGCCATCGCCGGCGTTTATAACGTCGTTACCGGCTCCACCGTATAGCGCATCAAACTCACTGCCGCCGTTCAGCGTATCTGCGCCGCCTTCGCCGCGCAGCGTATCCAGACCGCCGTTCCCGGTTAGCACATTGTCGCCGGAATTGCCGAAGATGGTCTCGCCAAGGGTCGTCCCGGTACCATCAATATTAGCCGTACCGGTGAGATCCAACGTCTCGATATTCGCACCGAGCGTCCAGGAGACCGAGGATTCAATGGTATCAAGACCTTCACCGGCATTTTCGATAATCGTGTCTGACAACCCGTCGACAACATAGGTGTCGTCGCCAAGACCGCCCGAGAGTGTATCGATACCGGCACCGCCATCCATGCGGTCATTGCCGTCGCCGCCGTTCAGGACATCTTCGCCGAGACCGCCAAGTAACAGGTCGTCACCGGCACCGCCGTTGAGCGTGTCGTTCCCTTCCAGGCCGGACAGCGTATTCGCTCCGTCATTACCGCTGATAACGTTCGCGGCGTCATTACCCGTGCCATCGATATCTTCCGCGCCGGTAAGCACGAGGTTTTCGGTATTTGCCCCCAGCGTCTGGTCAATTGAGGACTGGACCGTATCAATACCCTCTCCCGCGTTCTCAACGACCGAATCCGCGACATGATCGACAACGTAAACATCGTCTCCCTCGCCGCCGGTCATCGTATCCCGACCGGCGCCCCCATCGAGGGTATCGTCACCGGCATGACCGAACATGCGATCGACACCGTCACCGCCATAGAGCACATCGTCTCCCTCGCCGGCAACCATCCAGTCGTTCCCCGCATTGCCGTAAAGCGTATCGTTGCCGGCATCACCCTGGACGTGATCTCCACCGTCGCCACCAGCGACGATATCATCTCCATCGCCACCGAACAGCGTGTCGTTGCCGCCGCCGCCACTGATCGTGTCATTCCCGCCGCCGCCATTCAGGGTATCGTTCCCGTCGAGCCCTTCGATAAACTCGCCGACGACGGTCCCTTCGAGCACGTCATCACCATCTCCGGCCGCTACAGTCACACCGACAAAATCGGTCTCCGTCAGCGCAGTCTTGGCAACACCAAGGAGCGTGATCGTTCCCTCCGGGAGCGTGATCACCGACCGGTCGCCAATATCCGTCGTCGCCGCCATGAGGTCTTCAAAGCTACCGCCCCAGGCGCCTGACAAATCGATAATGTCAGTGCCCGGCATAAAGTCAGTCAGCGTATCGTCACCAAAGTTGAGACCGACTGCGAACGTATCACCCGCCGCGCCGCCGGTGAGCGTATCGTTACCGGTACCGCCGTCGAGTTTGTTCGCTCCGTCATTGCCTGAAATCGTATTGTTCTCACCATTGCCGATCCCGGTAAGGTCACCCGCACCGGTCAGTTCCAGGTTTTCGACATTGTCGCCGAGCGTCCAGTCCAACGAAGACTGAACCGTATCGATGCCGTCTTCGGCGGATTCAATGACCTTGTCCTGTGCGACATCGACAACATAGGTATCATTGCCGGCACCGCCGATCATCGTGTCGTTATCGGCACCCCCATCGAGGATATCGTCTCCGGCGTTACCCTGCAGGGTATCCCTGTTCGCGCCTCCATTAAGCGTGTCATTGCCCTTGCCGCCGAGCATCCAGTCATTACCGGCGCCGCCGTTCAGAATATCATTGCCGGAATCACCCTGAAGATGATCGCCACCGGCCCCGCCGTTCAGCGTATCCGCATCGGCGCCGCCATACAGCATGTCGAACTGGTCTCCGCCGGTCAGCGTGTCGTCACCAGCACCACCAAAGATCACATCGCTACCGCCATTGCCGGTCAGGACGTTTGCGCCGGTATTGCCGGTTATCTCATTACTGCCTGCATTGCCCGCACCATCGATATCGGCGTCGCCGCTGAGAACAAGGTTTTCAACATTGGCATCAAGCGTGGCAGAAACAGATGCCTGGACCGTGTCGTCACCTTCGCCCGCAAGCTCGGTGACGCTATCACCGGCATCGTCGACAATATAGGTATCGTCACCGGTGCCACCGTTCATCTGGTCCGCGCCTTCACCACCGTCGAGTCGATCGTCCCCGGCACCACCGTTCAGGGTGTCGTCGCCTTCACCGCCAACCAGGGTATTGTCGCCGTCATCGCCATTGACCTCGACCGCTGCAGGTTTTTCGGGAATGCCCGGGAAATTGGCGATCGACAGATCGGCTTTTGCAACGCCGTTCAACGTGATCGTGCCGCCATCGACAGAAATAACGGTACTACCGCCGGATTCAGTGGCCGCATCCATCAGTTCACCAAAAGTGCCCTGCCATATTCCGGACACATCGATTTTGTCATCCGCGACGGCAAAATCGGTAACCGTGTCGTCACCAAAACCTGAGTTGAAGACAAAGGTATCGTTGCCACGGCCTCCGGTGAGAACGTTATCACCTGTATTGCCGGTCAGGACGTTGTCCTGGGACGTACCCTTGCCGTCGATATCGGCGTTACCGGTCAGGGTAAGGTTTTCAATATTATTCTGGAGAGACCAGTCGACAGACGATTCCACCGTATCTGTACCTTCGCCCTTACGCTCGGAAACCCGGTCACGCACGTTGTCGACTATAAACGTATCGTCCCCGGCACCACCGTACATGCGATCCCGGCCTTCTCCACCATCGAGCATGTCGTCGCCACGGCCACCACTAAGGTTATCATTCCCGGAGCCACCCTCGAGAGTGTCGTTTCCAGCATCACCGGTTAGCCGGTCGTTGCCTGCGCCACCCTGAAGAATGTCGTTATCGTCGCCGCCATACAGTTTGTCGTTGCCGCTACCGCCATTGAGAGTGTCGGCGCCGTCGCCACCATATAGCTTGTCATGGCCGGTACCGCCGATCAGCGTGTCTTTGCCATCGCCACCACTCAGATGGTCGTTACCAGCCCCACCATCGAGCTTGTCGTCACCGGCATCGCCATACATTTTATCGTGGCCGCTGCCGCCAGCCATCGTATCGGCGCCATTGCCGCCATACATGCGGTCATTACCGGAACCGCCATCCATATTGTCTTCGCCGTCGCGGCCATACATCCGGTCATGGCCCGCACCGCCCGACATCTGGTTATCGGCCTCGTCGCCATTCAGCTTGTCGTTCCCACGACTTCCATTGATCTCATTGGGAGAAGCCGCCTGTTCCGGCTGCCCGCCATCATTTCGGGCTTTGATCGTCTCAATGAGATTGCGGACATAGCTGTTGAAGCTGCTGAAGAAACTGCCGAAGTTGAAATTCCAGAACATAGCTACCTGCCTTGCTTTACTCGTTACTCAGTAAACGCGATCTATCGGAACATCCTGAACCGCAAAGAACGCAAAAACTCCACCTAACAGAATAAATTTATTCTCTGGAACTAAAAATTTCAAGTATTAAATCGAAAATAGGCGAACTATCGCATCCAATACTATTCAAAATTGGATAAATTTTTATTATTTACATTAAATAAAGTTATTATATAAATTTTTATCTAATTTTTATCAGATTTATACTAACACGCAATACCCGGTATTTTCCGGCAGATTTCTTCGTCGCCATCGCTCTCGCGAAACCCTGCAGCCTTCGGACAAACCATACCGGATGGATTTCGGGCAACCTGCACTCGATTGGTAAATTTTCCGGAAAGCATGTTCATCAATGCAATCTTGACCAACATAGATTGGCAGACATTGCCGAAAACACGGCCTTTGTGGCGCTCCCATAGATGAACACCGGGTGATAGTCAGGGAAGATCGAGCCGAACGATAATAGCCGCCGTCGCTATCACCGCCCTGTCATCCCCGGTTTCGGTCGGCACATCCTGTCCGCCACTTACCGCATTGGCCGTTACCTGACCGTAGGGCAGCGTTTTAGCAACCGCCTCGATATCGACCGCCGCCGGGTCCTGAACCCCTACCGTTACCTCCACATGCATATCGTCCGGCGCTATTTCCAGGGATTTTAGCATCGTAAGTGAGCTGTGATGAATGGCATCCTGGACCGCACGAATAGCGGCTTTCGTATAATCGCCGCCATGCAGATCATTCCCCATGCCTATTTCCAGTACCATGCGTTTAAGCGCCATCGTCTATTTCCTCTTTGTTTACCGGCCCGCAGACTGCCCCTATCGGCAACAAAGCGCAAAATCGGGTTGCCCACCGCCGAAACCCGGCTAGACTCCGCCCACAAGACGAAAGAGAAAACATGACCGATTATTGGCTGAGCAAACTGTTCTTTGATATCCAGGCCCCCGCGAATCTTTCGAAATGGAAAGCAGACCCGGAGAGCGTTCTTCAGGACTACCCGCTCAGCGACGATATGCGCGCGGCGGTGCTGTCCGACAATCTTGAAGCGATCGCACCCCACGTGAATGCCTATCTGTTGCGCTTCTATTTCAGCATTTCGGGCATGAAAGACGATGAAATGCTTGCCCGGCTGCATGCGATGAAACCGGATGCCGCCCGCCCCAACCAGGAAAACACTCAACATGGCTGAATTCGTCGGCGCCTTTGCCACCTCTCACGGCCCACTGATCGCCCGCGAATGGGACGTTCTTCCCGAAGGGCCGAAGGCCAAGCTCACGGCAGCTTTTGATGAAACCGGCCGGCGCCTGAAAGCGCTGGAACCGGACGTTCTCGTGATACTGTCACCGGATCACTGGGTAAACTTCTTTATCGACAACCTGCCGAGCTTTTGTATCGGTATCGGGGAAGAACATGACGGCCCGCCGGAACCGTTCATGAAACCCGTCTATCCGCATAAAACACTGCCCGGTCACCCGGCATTCGGCCGCCACCTGCTGGACACCGCGCTGCGCAGCGATTTCGACCCGGCGATCTCCCACCGCCTGACGCTGGATCACGGCTTTTGCGTGCCTCTCTGGCGCATGGGTATCGACCCGGCACTCCCGATTGTGCCTATCACCGTGAACCAGCTCGAAGAGCCCCTGCCGACGCTGCGACGCTGCATCGCCTGGGGCCGGATGCTGCGCAAGGCCATTGAGAGTTTTCCGGGGGATCTGCGCGTTGCAGTCCTCGGCACCGGCGGGCTCAGCCATTCGATCGGTGAACCGACCATGGGTGAAATCGACGAGCCGTTCGACCGGGTCTGCATCGATCTGTTCACCAACGCCGATGACGACGCGCTGGCTGACGGGCTGGAACGCGCGCTGGCGTCGACGGGCAATGGCGCAGAGGAAGTCCGCGACTGGGTGATCGCCCATGCGGTTGCCGGCAGCCAGGGCTTCGACCTGATAGATTACACGCCTATTCCCGAAGTCTATATCGGCTGCGGCATGGCAGAGTGGCGACCTGCGGCTTAATGATGGGCGGGTTTATCGACCTTGAATCCCCTGACGGGCATACGTTCAAAGCTTATCTTTCCGTCCCGCACGACAAGCCGAAAGGTAATATCGTCGTCGGAATGGAAATGTACGGCGTAAACGGTTACCTGCAGGGCGTTTGCGACGCGTATTCTCGGGATGGCTACATCGCCCTGGCGCCAGCGCTGTTCGACCGGTTTGAACCCGGCCTCACCTCGCCGTATGACGACGCCGGCAGCGCGCTCGGCAAGGAGCTTTCCGCCCGCACTGATCACGCTCATACGATGATGGATGTCGGAACCTCGGCCGCATACCTGCGCGGAAAGTCTCCGGGCGTGGCGACTGTCATAACCGGGTACTGTTTCGGCGGGACCGTCTCCTGGCTCGCGGCGTGCCGCGGCGGGTTTGATGGAGCCGTTATCTATTACGGCTCCGACATGTGTGACTACCCGGCAGAGGTGCCTAACTGCCCTGTCATATGCCATGTCGGCGATATGGATACGGCTGTGCCGCCCACCGATGTGGCAGCTTTCCGCGAAAAACGCCCAGAACCGCGCTGGTACGTTTATCCCGGTGCCCAGCATGGCTTTGACAACGCCACCCGCCCGGTTCGCTATCACGCCGAGGCCGCCGCGCTAGCACGGGAACGGACGCTGGTGTTTCTGGCCGAGGTTTCAGGCGGCTAGATAATCCCGCTCGCGGAGGCGGCTATCCGAAGGTTTCGTAGATGTTGCCCCCGACAAACAAAAAACCCGGCGCAAAGCGCCGGGTTTTCTACCTGTGGGACTAGCACAGGAATCAGGCGCTATGCCCAAATATCTTCCCAGGAGCCCTGGGTCGCTGCCTTCGAATATTCCGTCGAGCGGTTTTCGAAGAAATTGGTGTGTTCCATGCCGTTCAGCATTTCATCCATCCACGGCAGCGGGTTTTTCTCCAGCCGGTAGATCGGCTGCAGACCAAGCTGGGTAAGACGGCGGTCGGCAATATAGCGGATATACTGCTTCACTTCCGAACCCGCAAGGCCTTCAACACCACCAAGCTCGAACGCCAGGTCAATAAACGCATCCTCGTGCTCGACCATTTCCGAGCAGGTCACATAAAGCGACCGCTGGAACTCTTCGGTCCAGATTTCGGGATTTTCCGAAATAAAGGTGCGGAACAGCTTGATGATCGATTCCGTATGCAGGCTTTCATCGCGCACCGACCACGAAATGATCTGCCCCATGCCCTTCATCTTGTTGAAGCGCGGGAAGTTCATCAGGATCGCAAAGCTGGCAAAGAGCTGCAGGCCTTCAGTAAAGGCACCAAACACTGCCAGTGTCTGCGCGACGTTCTCTTTGGTCGACACGTCGAACTTGTGCAGATAATCGACCTTGTCCTTCATTTCCTTGTAGTGAAGAAACGCCTGGTATTCGGTTTCCGGCATGCCGATCGTATCAAGCAGATGCGAATAGGCAGCAATATGAACCGTTTCCATGTTCGAAAACGCCGAAAGCATCATCTGCACTTCGGTCGGCTCGAAGACGCGCGAATACTGCTTCATATAGCAGTTGGCCACTTCGATATCGGACTGGGTAAAGAACCGGAAAATCTGGGTGAGCAGATTGCGTTCCTCTGCCGTCATCTTGTTGTGCCAGTCCTTGACGTCATCGGCCAGCGGCACCTCTTCCGGCAACCAGTGGACACGCTGCTGCATAAGCCAGGCATCATATGCCCAAGGATAACGGAACGGTTTGTAGACCGGATTGGCTTCAAGTAACGACATTCTTCACTTCACTCCCTCGCCTTCTCCCCCATAGGAGAAGGGTATTTTCCCGAATGGCCGTCAGGCTACTGACAACTCAGGCATTCTTCATAATCGTTATCGTTTTCATCCGACGCGGCCAGCGGCAGCGGCTGAATGGCGCCATCAACGGGCAGTCCCAGCCCGCCCGTTGTCGGGGCCGCTGTGGCACCCGTAACCGACAGGCTCGCATGGCTTTCCGCCCGCGCAACCGACCGTGACCGGCAGTAATAAAGCGATTTCACGCCCTTTTGCCATGCACGCCAGTGAACATCGTGGAGCGTCTTTTTCTCCACGTCAGCCGGCAGGAAGACATTCAGCGACTGGGACTGGCAGATATATTCCGCCCGGTCGCCCGCATGATCGATCAACCACCGCTGATCGATCTCGAACGCGGTCTTGAAGGTGTCTTTTTCATCATCGGACAGGAAATCCAGATGCTGGACAGACCCTTCGCGGACCGTGATCGACGACCATGTGTCGTCGTCATCCATGCCTTTTTCCGCCAGAAGCGCTTTGAGGAACTTGTTACGGACGCTGAACGAACCGGAAAGGGTCTTATGCGTGTAGGCATTCGCCGCGTTAGGCTCGATCCCCGGGGAAGAGCCACCGCAGATGATCGAGATCGACGCCGTCGGCGCAATCGCCATCTTGTTCGAGAACCGCTCCATAATGCCGTATTCAGCGGCATCGGGGCACGGCCCACGTTCTTCGGCGAGCGTCACCGACGCGGCATCTGCGCCTTCCTTGACCTGCTTGAAAATACGCTTGTTCCAGACCTTCGCCATGACCGATTCCATCGGAATGTTCTGGCTCTGCAGGAAGGAGTGATATCCCATCACCCCAAGCCCGACGGAGCGTTCGCGCATCGCGGAATACTTGGCGCGCTCCATTGAATCGGGGGCACGGTCAATAAAGTCCTGAATGACGTTATCAAGGAAGCGCATGATGTCTTCGATGATCGTCGGATGATCTTTCCATTCCATATAGGTTTCGAGGTTCAGCGACGACAGACAGCACACAGCCGTCCGTTGTTCGCCGTGCTTGTCTATCCCCGTCGGCAGCGTGATCTCACTGCACAGGTTGGACATTTTGACCTCGAGCCCGGCAAGCTTGTGATGCTCCGGGATCGCCTTGTTAACGTGATCGATATAGAGGAAATAGGGCTCGCCGGTTTCGATCCGCGTCGACAGCATGCGAATCCAGAGGCTACGGGCGGAAACCTTGCGGATAACCGCCTGATCTTTCGGGCTTTTCAGCCCCCATTCCTCGTCATTTTCAACGGCGCGCATGAACTCGTCGGGGATGATGATCCCGTGATGCAGGTTCAGCGCTTTACGGTTCGGATCACCACCGGACGGGCGGCGCAGTTCGATAAATTCTTCAATTTCGGGATGATCGACGCGGATATAGATCGCCGCGGAGCCACGCCGGAGCGAACCCTGCGAAATCGCCAGGGTCAGCGAGTCCATAACGCGGATGAAGGGAATGATGCCGGACGTCTTGCCGTTCGCGCCGACTTTTTCACCAATCGACCGCAAGTTGCCCCAATAAGAACCGATGCCGCCGCCGAGTGAGGCAAGCCAGACATTCTCGTTCCACAGGTTGACGATGCCATCCAGGCTGTCAGTGGCTTCGTTCAGGAAGCAGGAAATCGGCAGACCGCGTTCCGTGCCGCCATTGGACAGAACAGGTGTCGACGGCATGAACCACAGGTTCGACATGTAGTCGTAAATACGCTGGGCATGCGCGGAATCATCCGCAAAGTGGCATGACACGCGTGCAAACAGGTCCTGATACTCTTCGTCGGGCATCAAATAGCGGTCTGTCAGCACAGCCTTGCCGAAATCTGTCAGATTTGCGTCTCGATCACGCTCAATCTTTACTGAGATACCTCTTTTCGACTGGAAAAGATCATGTTCCGTCTGCACCAGATCTAGCACTGCCAACCTCCTTCTAAATACGACTCGTCAGGGGGCAGTTAGCTTGTCCTGCGCGAACGTACCCCCTCGGATATCCGCGCCGGCTGGCAGGTTTAGGTTGCTGTCTGGTAACGGCAAAAAATGGCCGTTTTCCGGTATTTGCACCCCGCCCCGCGGCCCGAAAAGTATCCACATGCCTCTGTGGATAACTCTAACCGGTGGCCGCGACGTCGGAGTGTGCATCAACATCTAGGGCACCGTCAATCAAAAAGGGCTAAATGATGATATATCCACAACATGTTGTGGATATCCTGTGAGAACGGCAGAATTCAGCAGGTTCTAAAAACGGGGATACCTGTGCATTAAATTTCCCGGCCCCGCTATGCCCATTCAAGACCCATTTCAGTCCTGTTTTCGATTCGTTAGACAAATGAAGGATTCGTTCAGCGCGCTTTAAGGCAACGCTCGAAAGCCGCCAGAGTTTCTTCCGACACGTGATGCTCCAGGCCCTCTGCATCGGCACGGGCGATTTCCTCGCTGACGCCGATCGCCGTCAGGAATTCGACAACGATCTGATGACGCCGCCGGGATGCTTCTGCAACCCGCCTGCCGTCCTCGGTGAGGAAAATCGCGCGATAGGGCTGGGTTTTGATCCAGCCGGTCTCTTTCAGCCGGCCGATCATGCGCGCCACGGTCGGCGTGGTCACGCCAAGCCGCTTGGCGATATCGACAGAACGTGCCTCGCCTGTCGAATCAATCAGGTCGGCAATCAACTCGACATAATCCTCCATCACCTCGCTCTGGCGCGCTGCGCGCACCTGACGGTGATGATCTGCCTGCTTGTGAGGCTCCGGCAGGACCGGGGCTACCGGCGGCCGTTTGTCTGAAGGATCTATTTTCAGTTTACCTGACATGTTGCCACTATGCCGCAACCGGGTGTCCGTGCCAACGGACCGAAGCAACACCATATTCTCTATCCGGCTTGATCATGGGGGCCTCAAGGTCCTAGTTATCTTATGTGAAGAGGATCACACGCCATGTCAAAGCGCAGGCCCGGAAAATCAATCGCTTCTGAACAACCATTGGATCGCCGCAGTTTCCTGTCATCGGCTGCCGCGTCAGGGATTGCGCTTTCGCTCTGCATGGCCCCGGCCCGCGCCGGCAAACATCCCGGCGTGGAACCACCTATTCTGCGCTTCATTCCCGGAACGGCGGAGCGTATCCCGGCCATCGGAATGGGCACCTGGATTACGTTCAACGTCGGCAACAGCCGGCGCCTGAGAGACGCCCGGGCAGAAGTGCTGAGGACATTTTTCGACCGCGGCGGGACGGTTGTCGATTCATCTCCAATGTACGGATCGTCCGAAGATGTCGTCGGATACTGCCTCGACAGGATCGGCAGGCGGCAGTCTCTTTTCAGCGCCACCAAGGTCTGGACACCGCTGATCGGCGACGGCGAAGAGCAGATGAGCGCGTCCCGGCAACTCTGGGGTATCGAAAAGTTCGACCTGATGCAGGTCCACAACCTGGTCAACTGGGAAGGTCACCTGGAAACACTCGACGAAGACAAAAGGGCCGGCCGCATCCGTCATATCGGCATCACGACGTCACATGGCAGCAGGCACAGCCAGATGGCCCGCGTTATGACCGACCCTCGCGTAGATGCCGTCCAGTTCACCTATAACGTCGTTGACCGGGCAGCCGAACAGCGTCTGCTGCCGCAGGCCGCTGAGAGAGGCCTTGCGGTCGTGATCAACCGGCCATTCCAGCGTGGCGCCCTTTTTCGCCGTTTTGGCAGACACCCGCTGCCCGAATGGGCCGATCAGATCGGGTGCACGAACTGGGCGCAGTTCTTCCTGAAATTCGTCATCTCTCACCCGGCAGTTACCTGTGCTATCCCGGCGACATCCAGCGTCGCTCATATGAACGAGAACATGGGCGCGCTATACGGAGCGCTGCCGGATACCGCCATGCGGGATCGCATGATCCGCTATATCGAGAGTATCTGAGCAGATGCTCCCCTATACAGCCGAGGTCCTGTTCGCGTTATTCGACGAATACAATCAGGCAATCAGGCCGCTGCAGGGTGTTGCGCTGTTCCTCACAGCCGGCGTTCTCATGCTGGCACTGCGATCACGTGAAAACAGAAGCCGCATCATCGTCGCCATCCTCGCCGCCGGATGGTTCTGGACCGGCGTGGTATTCCATCTGGTCTATTTCACCGAACTCAACTTTGCCGCACCGGCCTATGGGATTGTTTTTATCCTGCAGGGATTCCTGCTTTTCTGGACCGGCGTATACCGGAACCGGATTTCCATCCGTTTCCAGCGCAAACCTGCAAGTTACGCAGGTGCTGCCATTTTCATCCTGTCGGCGCTCATTCTGCCGGTGATCGACTGGCATCACGGTCTGTCATGGACGGAAGCACGCTTTGCGCTTCTCGCACCGGGCGCAACCGCGGGACTGACGCTCGGCCTCCTGATGATGGTCGACCGCCGCCCTCCCCTCTGGGTGGGGGCAATACCGGTGCTCTGGACGACTGTTGCAGGCGCTCATGCGGCGGTCCTCGGTGTCTATCAGGACATCGCATTGACCGCCGCCGGGCTTGTGGCGCTATGCTGGCTCGTCGCCCGTGCACGCGTTTTGCTGGAGCGAGGCGACGATATCAATCAGTTGTAGCGTTCTTCGAACTCTGTGATTTCGTTGAAGCCCATTAGGTCGTTGAACTCGTCAAACGAGAACAGGTCCACACCGCCCTTTTCCGCGTCACCCTGCTCCCTGAGCGCGCCGTAGACAGAATTCAGCGCGTTGCATGTCGCGAGGAAGCCCGAGGACGGGAAGATCGCAATTCGGTACCCGAGTGCCTTCAGTTCTTCCGGTTTCATCACCGGCGTCACGCCGCCATTGACCATGTTTGACAGCAGCGGCACGTCGCCTCCGAAGTGCTTCCCGATTTCGCGCATTTCCTCGACATCGGCAGGTGCTTCATAAAACAGGATATCCGCGCCCGCTTCGATATACATCTCGGAACGCATCATCGCCTCGTCGCGACCGATGGCCTTGCGTGCATCGGTCCGGGCAATGATCAGCGTATCATCGGAAAGCCGGCTATCGAGCGCGACCTTGATCTTGGCGACCATTTCTTCTGCCGGGACCAGCTTATGCCCGCTCAGATGACCGCATTTCTTGGGAACATCCTGATCTTCGATCTGGATCGCCGATACGCCCGCCATCTCGTAACCGCGCACGGTTTCGCGCACATTGACCAGACCGCCATAGCCCGTATCCGCATCGGCAATCAAAGGCGTCTGTGTGCCGCCGGCAACCCGGCCCGCGCGAGAGACCATATCGGTATAAGTGGCGATCCCCGCGTCAGGCAGCCCCAGGTGGGATGCGACGGTGCCCGACCCCGTCATGTACAAAGCATGAAAGCCCATCCTGTCCGCCATTTTGGCAGAGATCATGTCGTAAACGCCGGGGGCGACAATAAATTCGTCACCGTCACGGAGTTTCGCGGCGAGGGTGGCTGATTTCGATTGCATTGATGGAGCTCCTGTTTGCTGCGCGGAATATAGTGCGCTGCGGCAAACAGGCAAGGCCGCTGTCGGGTCTTCAGCGCGCCCGGTAGGGCGGTATCCCCTGGTCGGGTAACCATATATCGTCCGGCGGTGCGCCGGATTGCCAGAACACATCGATGGGGATACCGCCACGCGGAAACCAGTATCCGCCGATGCGTATCCAGCGCGGCTCGACGAGGTCTGCGATACGCCGCGCAATCTTCACCGTGCAATCCTCATGGAAAGCGCCGTGATTCCGGAATGACGACAGAAAAAGTTTGAGCGATTTGGATTCGAGCAGCCAGTCGCCGGGTACGTAGTCAATCACCAGATGCCCGAAATCGGGTTGCCCGGTCACCGGACAGATCGACGTGAATTCCGGGCACGAAAACCGGGCGACAAAGCTGGTATCGTTCTGGCCGTTGGGAACACGTTCCAGAACCGCCTCATCCGGCGATGCGGGAATACCTGTGGTGCCGCCAAGCTGGCTCAGGCTTTCATAAGTATCGCTCATTGTATGGCCTCTGCGAGCGTCCGGTAGATAGGTATTGTCCGCGCGATCAATGCCGCATCTTCGCCAACGCCCGCTGCGAGTTGAACGCCGATCGGCATATTATTCACCCCCCGTGAGACCGGCAGGGTGATCGTCGGGCCATGCATCAGGGTCCACATCCGGTTGAAGGATGACATCGTCGGGCTGACCAGATCAGCAGGTGCCTCGCCCGCGGTCGATGGTGTCAGCAATACGGGAACGTCCCGATAAACGCGGGCAAGTGCCGCCCGCGCCGCATTCGCGGCGGCAACAGCTGCCGCGTATTCTTCGTCGGTCCACGCCGATTCACCTGTTTCGCGCATCCACGGGTTCATCTGTTCCATATGGTCGCGGAAATCATCGGCAAGCGCCGCTTTGCCTTCGTAATTGGAAATGACCCGAAACGGGTCCTCGATCGACTGAAGCTCCGGCGGCAAATCGACATCGATAACGTCATAGCCTGCCTTTAACAGTGCCGAGGCCGAATCCTCAATCGCCGCCTGGGCATGCTCTTCCGCTTCCGCCCACATCGGCGTGCGGCAGACACCGATCTTTGGGCGATCGATATGCGCGGGAACGTCGTTGCCCGTCACAGCGCCGTAAACCAGCGCTATATCCTCGACCGAGCGGGCAAAATACCCGAGCGTATCGAGGCTTTTTTTCAGTGCCTGGATCCCCGTCCGGTCCAGCCCGTCGAGGCTCGCTTTGTAGCCAACGACGCCGCAGAAAGCGGCGGGCAGGATCACGGACCCGCCGGTCTGGGTGCCGTTCGCAAGCGGGACCATGAAATCTGCAACTGCTGCGGCAGAACCGCTGGACGACACGCCCGGCGTGCGCTCGGTATCGTGCGGATTACGAACACCGACGGGCAAAGGGCTCGCGAACTGGGTCGTCGTCGTCTTTCCAAGGATCACCGCACCTGCCGCCCGCAGCGCCGCAACGCAGCGGGAGTCTGCCTCCGGGCGGTGCCCCTTATAAATTCCGGACCCGTATTCCGTCGGCATGTCATGGGTATCAAGGACATCCTTTACCCCTACCGGCACACCGTGCAGCGGGCCGATGGCGGTATCTGCGGCATCGCAGGCCCGCGCCTGGGAAAGGGCGTAGTCGCGGTCAAGACAGGCCCAGGCACCAATCGTGCCGTCATGCGCATCAATGCGGGAAAGACAATCGGAAACCAGCGCCTCCGACGTGATTTCCCCGGCAGCAAGCCGCCGCGCAGCATCACTTGCGGTCAGCGCATCCAGACCATTCGGCGCCTGCCCGGCCAGATTACTCATACCGTTTCTGCTTCCTGGCGATATTTCGGATTCGTATAACGCTCCCCTGCCTCCAGGACGTGGGCCAGGACCCGCGCATCGCGATCTTCAGTCGGTGTCGGGTCCGCATCCCAATTGCCCCAATCGTCAACACCGCGCACGAGATCTGCCGGACGCCGGCCGAGCGTTGATTTCACGTGGGCCGGGAAATAGAAAATACCGAGACCGACCCGCATGTCCGCTGTGTCATTCGCGGCCGAACCATGCACGATACGTTCATGATGACAGGAAAACTGACCTGCTCGAAGCGTCAGGTCGACCGCATCTGAATCGTCGATCTCGTCTATCGACTGACCACGCGCCAGAAGGTTTTTCTCATCATAGGTTTCGACGTGCGAATAGGATTTCCCCTTATGTGAGCCGGGGATCACCCGAACACAGCCATTCTCCGGCTTGCTGTCAGTCAGCGCCAGCCAGACGGTCACCAGCTCATGCGGATCGAGACCGAAATAGGCAGAATCCTGATGCCACGAAACGAATGAGCCATCCCTCCCCGGCTTCATCCAGAAACGCGACGACAGCGCCATGATATTTGGGCCGATCAGGTCTTCGACAACATCCAGAATTTTAGGATGCCGGGAAAATTCGAACGACCGGCGAAAACACAAATGCCCTTTGACCACGATGGCAGATGCCCGCATGCCCTCATCACGTTCAAACGCGTCAAGATCATCGCACATGGCAGCGGTCTCCGCCGAGTCCACCCCGTCAAGCGGCGCGAGATAGCCGTTATCATGGTAAAATGCGATCTGCTCTTCGGTAAGCACTTTGGGCATTGGGGCTGCACTCCTTGGAAAACTTTGTCCGCTGAGTTTAACCATCCGCCCGCAGCTTGAAACGCTGAATCTTGCCGGTCGCGGTTTTGGGCAATTCCTCAACAAAATTGAACCAGCGCGGATACTTGTATCTTGCGAGACCGTCCTTGCAGTGTTCAAGCAATTCTGCCGCCAGGCCGTCATTCCCGTCGCCTGCCTCTTTCAGAATGATATGGGCTTCCGGCTTAACCAGTCCGTCATCGTCCTCACGCCCGACGACGCCGGCCTCCAAGACTGCGGGATGTTCGATCAGGCGCGATTCAATTTCTATCGGAGAACACCAGATGCCACCGACCTTGATCATATCGTCGGACCGGCCGTTATAGACGTAGTAGCCTTCTTCATCCTGAGTATAGGTGTCGCCGGTATTTACCCAGTCGTCGCCCAGCATTGTCTGCGCTGTCCGTTCCGGCTGGTTCCAGTAATAGGCCGCCATCGACGGGCCCCGCACCAGCAACCGGCCAACTTCTCCCGGCGGCACGTCCTGGCCGTCGTCACCCACGATCCTCGCCTCGTATCCGGGAAGCACCTTGCCGCTGGTGCCCGGTTTCGCATCCTCAAGCCGGTTCGTGATGAAAATGTGGACGGCCTCGGTCGAACCGATCCCGTCAAGCGGCGGAATACCGACCGCGTCTTTCCAGCGGTTGAATATGGGTGCGGGCAGTGGCTCGCCGGCCGACACGCAGACGCGGAGGCTGGACAGGTCCGGTTTCTCCGTTTCCAGCGCGCGGCACTGGGCAGCATATAGCGTCGGCACGCCGTAATAGATGGTGGGACGGTGTTTCTCGATGATCCGGAAAGTCATCTCCGGCGTGGGACGTTCATCCGACAGAACCGTGCTGGCACCGTACATCAGCGGGAAATTCATCGAATTGGCGAGCCCATAGGCAAAGAAGAGTTTCGCGGCCGAAAACATGATGTCATCTTCGGTAATCTGCAGGACGGGTTGGGCATACAGCACGGCATTGACCAACAGGTCCCGCTGCCGATGAACCGTCCCCTTCGGACGACCAGTCGAGCCGGAAGAATACAACCAGAAACAATCTGACATCGCATCGGAAGGATGGGGAGCCAGCGCATCAGACGCCGCAGCGATCATATTCTCCAGACCGCCATCGCCTTCGGTGAGGGCAACAAACGGCGGCGTACGCGACGCCGCTGACAACGCCGGACCGACCTCACCCTCCAATTCGGGCGAATAAATCAGGGCTGAACATTCGGAATCGTCGATCATGTATTCATAGTCCGCAGCGCGCAGCAGGGTATTGATCGGGACTGGAATAATCCCGGCCTTGATCGCGCCGTAATACAAGTAGACGAATTCGGGACAGTCCTTGACGATCATCAGCATTCGGCCGCCCGGCGGGATACCTGCGTCGAGCAACGCGCTCCCGCACCGGTTAACCCGCTCTGCGAGCTGGCCATAGCTGACCGTTTCACGCTCGGTGATATAGGCCGTCTTGTCAGCGCGCCCTTCATGGATATGACGGTCGATCATATGAACAGCGACATTGAACGAGCTGGCAAAGGTAAAGACCGGTACATCGCCCGATCGATCGATCCGAACCGTATTTGGTTCCATTATTATCCTCCGTTATCGCCCGACTTGCCCGACGGTTACGATTATTTTTATGCTCTATTCTAGTCCGCTGTCCGACGACAAGGAAAGGAATGTGCAGAGGCCCTTCAGATACTCGGCAGACCTCGATATATGCATATCCCCATTCGCTGAAATTCATTTACCGGAAGAGTGGAACAGGTATCTTGCATCAACCTGAAAAAGACTGGCCGAAACCGGAATTCGGACGCGTAACTATGGGACACGGAAACAAGTGACGACATCAGACGCCACCCGCTTCGCGGGGGAAACAAATACCAAACTGCCGCGCTCAACCGACTGGCAAAACTGGACCGACCCCGAAATACCGGAAATGTTCAATCCGACGGAGCGCCTGCTGGATAGGCACATCGGCAGTCCGACCGAGGCCAAGACCGCGTTGATGGTCGACGATACCGAATACAGCTATGGACAATTGCTGGACCGCACATGCCGGGCAGCAAGTGCCCTGACAGCCATCGGGCTCGAAGCAGATACGCGCATTCTGATGTTCGGCACCGACAGCGCTGACTACATCGCGATCTGGCTGGGGGCGGTTCGTGCCGGCATCGTGCCCGCTGTCGTCTCGGACTTGTACAAGGCCGAGAACCTGCTCTATTTCATCCGCGATACTGCAGCAAAAGCGCTCTATATCGATGGTGCCCAGATCGACAAGCTGCTGGCCATCCGCAACGACCTGCCGGAAACGCTGAAATACGTCATCGTCCACGACGGAACTGCCGCGGATACCGGCATCCCGGAAACGGTGACTGTTTTCGAGAGCAAATCGATCATCGCGAACGCCTCACCCGCCTTTACCCCCCTGCACCGTCACCGCAACGATGTCTGCTACATGTTCTATTCGGGCGGAACGACGGGAACAGCAAAAGGTATCACGCATCTCGCCCATGATTTTATTCTCGTGCCGGAACGCCAGGGCGCGTTCTGGGAATACACTCCGCAGGATATCGTTCATGCAACATCCAAGAAGTACTTTACGCATGGCCTTTGGCCCGGCGTCCTGATCCCGCTCTACTGGGGTGCCACGAGCGTCGTCAGCGCATTACCGCCAAGCCCGGAGAACGTCCTCGATATCCTGTCACGGCACAATATTACCAAGCTGATCACGGTGCCGACGATTGTCAAAAACGTGATGCTGCATATCGATCAGACCGGGCAAAAACCCGACACGCCGTCATTGAAGCTCGCGATCACGGCATCCGAAAAGATGGCGCCGGAGATATTCGAAAAATTCCACGACCTGTTCGGGATCGAACTTCTGGATTCTATCGGCTCGTCCGAAATTACCTATGAATGGATCGCCAACCGGCAGAAGGAATTCCGGCGCGGCAGTCTCGGGAAACCAGTCTTCGGCTTCGACGTCCGACTGGTGGATATCGACGGCAACGATGTGACCACCCCCGGTACCGATGGCGAGGCCTGGATCAACAGCGTCACCGGCTGTTTTTTCTACTGGCGGAAGTTCGACAAATCCCGAGAAACCTTCATCGGCCCCTGGGTCCGCACCGGCGATACACTTTACTACGACGAGGATGGTTTTTTCTGGTTCTCCGGCCGGTCCGACGACGTGTTCAAAGTGAAGGGCCTGTGGGTCTCGCCGATAGAGGTTGAAGCTGCGATTACGGAGAACGAAAGCATACTCGAAGCCGCTGTGATCTCATACGAGGACACGGACGGCCTGACCAAACCGAAAGCCTTTATCGTCGTCAAACCGGGCATCGCCCCGTCGGATGCGCTTGCCGATGAAATACGCTCGAATGTCCGGGCTATCGGTGGCTACAAGGTACCGGAGGAAATCGACTTCGTGGACGTAATCCCCCGCACCACGTTAATGAAAATCGACCGGCGCACGTTGCGCCTCGAAGAAGCTGCCAGACGCGGCTGAAGCGCAGAACGGACGAAAATAAAAAGGCGGATGCTTTGATCATCCGCCTTTTCCCGCCTGTTGTGATCAGCGGATCACCCGTCAGTTGAACCGGACATAGTCAAAATCGAACGGGTGACCATGAATTCCGCGGGTCGGCGGCGCAATCCAGCCAGCGATCTTGCCATGCTCGTAGCAGGGTTTCATCAGCGTCGTAACAAAAGCGCGATCTGCCTCCGTCGGGAGCCATTTATCGACGTTCTTGGTCCATTCCGCCTCACTGATCACCTTGCCGTCGGGTGAAACCTTGACCTCTGAGAAATTACCGATCGCCCGGTGAAAGCCGCGATGGGGCAACGAGAAACGCACGTCATACCCGTGTTTTTCAATAACCTTGTTCCACCGATTGAGGCCCCGCTGGCAGTCATCGATATAATCCTGGCGCAGTTTTTCATTGATAGAGGTCAGCGCCGGTTGGTCACGCTCGATGATTTTCTCACCTTCGAGCATGAACACATTATAGGTATCGTTCACCAGCAGGTGATCATCGTTGATCTTCGCTTCGTGGTACCGCCCCTTCAGACCCTGCGTGTAGTAATTGGCCGCATTCGTGGACAGCTCCTGACCGAACAGGTCGACCGAAACCGAGTAATGGAAATTGATCCAGCGCTGCAGGGTTTCAAGATCGATCGCCCCGGCCTGTCGCACTCTTTCGGGATCATCGGTGCCCAGCTCGTCCATCACTTCGCAGGTCCGTTTGACGATCCTCATCACACCGGATTCACCCACGAACATGTGGTGTGCTTCTTCCGTAAGCATGAACTGACAGGTACGCGCCAACGGGTCGAAGGCGCTTTCCGCCAGGGAGGCGAGCTGGAACTTGCCGTCCCGGTCGGTAAAGAAGGCGAACATGAACATCGACAGCCATTCGGGTGTCGGCTCGTTGAAGGCGCCGAGAATACGGGGTTTGTCGGCATCGCCGGAATGACGCTCAAGCATCGCTTCAGCTTCTTCTCGACCATCACGGCCAAAATGCGCGTGCAGGAGATAGACCATCGCCCACAGGTGACGGCCTTCTTCAACATTGATCTGGAACAGGTTTCGCAGGTCATAAAGCGAAGGAGCGGTCAGACCAAGCAGACGCTGTTGTTCGACCGACGCGGGCTCTGTATCGCCCTGGGTCACAATCAGACGACGCAGCGTGGACCGGTATTCACCCGGTACTTCCTGCCAGACATCCTCACCTTTGTGATCACCGAATGCGATCTTGCGACCCGGCACGGGTTCGTTCAGGAAAATGCCCCAGCGGTATTCAGGCATTTTTACATAATCGAAATGCGCCCAGCCATCGGAACTGACATCCACTGCGGTCCGTAACAAAACATCGTAGCCCTGCGTGCCTTCGGGACCGAGTTCATCCCACCAGCTGAGATAATTGGGCAGCCAGGATTCAAGCGCCCTCTGCAGACGACGGTTCTCACCAAGATCGACATTGTTCGGAATACGTTCGTTGTAATTGATGGACGACATTGTCATCTACCCTTCGGCTGAGATTAAAAGTAATGGTCAAATCCGTTAAAATCGGCGGCTTCGCGCCTTTCCCGGATCAGATGTTCTCTAGTTAGATACGTTGCTTGTTGTAGGACGCTTTCTGTCCCGACCCGTACACCTTCAATGCGCCGTCATCGCCAGCAGCATTCGGTCGCTGGAAGATCCAGTTCTGCCAAGCAGACAAACGCCCGAAGATCTTGGTCTCGAGCGTTTCCGGCCCGGCGAAACGCAGGCTCGCCTCCATCCCGGTCAGAGCATCGGGTGAGAAACTGGCCCGCTCCTCGATTGCGATCCGGACTTCATCTTCCCAGTCGATGTCGTCGGGAATAAACGTGACGAGACCAAGCTCGTCAGCTTCCACCGCTTCGATCGGCTTGCCAATTTCCGCTTTTGCGTTTTCGACCATGGACGGGTCGTTCAGGAAACGATGTTCAAGTCGTGTCAGGCCGTTCGGCATAACCAGCGGGCCGAAATTCATACCGGTAAGAACGACCGTCGCATCGGGAAGGTTCGACCCTTCGAAACCGCCATCCAGCATGAAGGACCGGTCAGCGGCAACCACGAGCTCAAGCAGTGTTCCAGTGAAACAGCTTCCCGGTTCGACCTGGGCGATGAGCGACCGCGACGAGACATCGATGCGCTTGAAAGTCCGTTTAAGATAGAGCGTAATTTCACGCACCAGCCAGTGATCGGCGTTGTCGAGCAGTGCTTTGTCTGCGGCTTCGACGTTTGCGGAATTGCCTTCGGTTTTGAAGACCCAGGTTCCGATCTCCTTTTCATTGACCCGAAGCTCCATGATCGCATCATCAAGCTCGCGCGCCAGCGCGAACGGCCAGAAATCCACGCCCTGGGCTTCAATACCCGGCATATCGGTGGGCGGTGCTTCGGCAGGCGCCTTGATCGTGATCGTCGCCATCGCCAGCTCGCGATCGAGGTCAATCTTCACGTTGTCATACGCGATCTGCGTATCCCCGACGGCGCGATTTATGGGTGTCAGCACAACACCCTTTGCATCTGCCGGTCGGTCGCTTTCAGCGGCAAAGTCGGCCGCACGGGTGGCGACCACTTCATCGAATTTGGACCGTGGAACAATCTCATCGACCAGGCCCCAATCGGTCGCCCGCTTCCCTCGAATTCCTTCCGACGTGGTGCAGAAATAATCTGCACGGTCGTGGCGCACCTTTCGCTTATCGACAAGGCGCGTCAATCCACCGGTTCCGGGCAGCACCGCGAGTAACGGCAATTCCGGCAAAGACACCGTCGACGAACCGTCATCGATCAGCATGATATGGTCGCATGCAAGCGCCAGTTCATAACCGCCGCCGGCGCAGGCGCCGTTGACGGCCGCAACAAACCTCAAGCCGGAATTGTCTGTGGCATCTTCGATACCGTTACGGGTCTCATTGGTGAATTTACAAAAATTGACCTTATGCGCGTGGGTCGACTGGGACAGCATCCGGATATTCGCACCGGCGCAGAACACCCGCGGCTTGTCGGACGTGACAACCACAGTGCCGACCTCGGGGTGCTCGAACCGCAAACGCTGAACGGCGTCATAAAGCTCAATATCGACCCCGAGATCGTAGGAATTAAGTTTTAGCTCGTATCCCGGAAACAGGGTCGCGTTCTCATCTACATCAAGCGCAAGACGGGCGACACGACCGTCAATGGACAGTTTCCAGTGATGATAGCTTTCAGGACTCGTCCGGAAGTCGATCCGCGGTTCGCCCGCTGCTGTTTTATCTAGGGAATCGGTCGACATGAGGCCTCCACAATATCCCCGGGTCTCGGGGAAAAACGCTGATTTCCGGTGGTTTCCGGCTATTTTGCGCGGTTTAAATAATACTGACTATTTGGATAGTATGTTAAAATACCGATTATTTCAAGCTTCAAATGAATTTTTTCAACCCGCCATCCATTGATGCGCAGAAACCCTGTTGGCCGCACCAGCCATGCTTCATGCATCAATCCGACCAGGCCGATCAATTCGGAGACCCGCCCGGCGGCCTGGTATCTGGTTTCTGGCGGGAACAGCGTCCCCGCAATGCTATCGTATGGTCAGGACCGAGAACGGGACTGTCCCCGCTCGTTCCTGCAACGCCGCTGTCAGCGAAATATCCTGCAGTCCGACAATCACCAGGGTCGGCGACATTTCAGAGAGTTTACCGACCAGTTCCCGGACTCTCCGGCCCTCGGGATTCAGACGTCCGACTGGGGCGGCATTCCCCGTTGCGTTCCGACGGACCAGACGCGCAGCGACCGCCAGCGCCCGCTGACCAACCGCACTCCCGTCACATACAACAACAAGGTTCCGGGTAGAAACGGGAAGTTGCGAGACCAGCAGAACCGACCCCGCAGACAGAGATGCCACTTCCAGCGCTTCCCTGTCGATCGTCCTGCCACCGCCGAATTTTGCGTGAAATGATGCCAGAACAAAGAGCTCTGCCGTGCTCCTGCCGGCCACTTCGGCCAGCGCCAGTCCCGGTAATTCCCTGACGGAACAAACAAGCCGATGGCGCTTTGACAAATCCCTTAAAACAGCCCGGCTTCGCGCGAGAGGTCCGGCCCGGCGGGACCGGATCGCCGCATCGTCAAATGCGACGCTCTTGCCGGATAGCGGCTCGAACATCCTGCCAAATGGCAACCGCGACAGCCGTTCCATATCCTGATCATCGATAAGAAGAGCTTCGAGATCCGCGCCGAGCGAGACGGCCAGTTCCGTTGCGGCATCTAGCAATGCCGTTGACGTACATGCCGGGTCGAACGCGACGGCAACTTTACGTATCTCGCGACTTTCTGCACTCCCCCCATTCATAAGGCTGCCACCTTGCCGCCATTTTCGCCGTTACCACGCGGGACACCGTCTGGTGTGGGAAGCACCAGGCGCCGCATTGATGCCGCGAACGATTCAAGCCGGAAAGCAACCAGTCGATAGACACTTCCGGACGGAAAATCACCATCCGGCCCCGGGACACCAGCCGGTGCCCCCATCATCAGCGCGACCCCGTCTTCGATCCGGTCGATCGGATAAATTCTGAAGCTGTCTTTGCGGATCGCTGCAACCACATCGGCACGCAACATCAGATGCTGGACATTCGCCCTGGGGATCACGACCCCGGGCTTGCCACGCAGGCCGCGTTTTCTGCATATATCGAAGAAACCCTCGATCTTTTCGTTCACGCCGCCAATCGCCTGTATCTGCCCCTTCTGGTTGACCGACCCGGTAATCGCCAGCCCCTGCCTGACCGGGCGTCGAGACAACGCAGACAACAGCACAAGCAACTCGGCCGCCGATGCGCTATCTCCGTCCACCCCGCCATAAGACTGCTCAAAGACAAGGCTAGCACTCAACGCGAGCGGGTTTTTCTGCCCGAACACTTCGCCGAGAAACGCCGACAGGATCATCACGCCCTTGGAATGCAGTGGACCACCAAGGTCGACCTGGCGTTCGATATCGATCACCTCACCCCGGCCAAGCCTGACATTCGCCGTAATCCGGCTGGGTTTGCCGAATGACAGGTCACCAAGCGACATAACGGCAAGCGCGTTGATCTGCCCGACGACCGACCCCTTTGTCTCAATCAACTGGATTTCGCGCATGATGTTGTCGATGCTGCGACCATGCACCCGGTCAAGGCGGCGGCGGCGGCCATCGATGGCCCGGTCAACCTCCGCCCGCGAAATTATTTTCTTTCGCGCAATTTCCGCCACCTGGTCTGATTCAAGAACGAGATCCTGTATGAGCCCAACGTCGAGCGACAAACGGGCGGAATCTTCGATAAGACGCGATGCATGCTCAACCAGCCGCGCGACTCCCGACGCGTCCATCGGCTTCACATGGTTCTTCGCAACAAGCCCGGCGATAAACCGTGCAAATAGTTTCTCCGTCTTCGGTTCCCGCACCACCGATTCATCGAAATCGACAGCAACCTTGAAAAGCCGGGCGATATCAGGATCAAGCGCTGCCATCATGTAGTACAGCATCCGGTCGCCGATCAGCACGACCTTCACATTCAGCGGTATTGCCTCGGGCTCAAGTGTCGTCAGCCCGGAATAGCCCATCGCCTCGCCCACACTTTCGATCTCCAACCGGCCTGTCTTCAGCGACCTTTTCAGCTTTTCCCAAGCCATCGGCTGCATTAGCAAATCGCGGACATCGATGATCAGAAACCCGCCATTCGCATCATGAAGGGAGCCGCCTCGGATCATCCGGTAGTCAGTCACAAGGTTTCCGAAACTCGACTTGTGCTCTATCCGACCGAACAGCCGCGAGAAAGTCGGATGATCCACCGTTACGACGGGCGCACAGTAATGTCCCTCGTGATCGGTCACGACGTTTACCTGGTATCGTTCATACGGAGAGTCGACAAACGCCATGGGCAATTGGGGCGTTTCCGTTTCAGTCGCTGCACGCCAGAACTGTTCAGCGTTGTCCACGATGTCGGATCGCACACGCTCCAGCCAGTCGACTATTTCGGGTAACAGGCGATATTGCAGCTTCAGCGAGTCGATCAGGTGGGTTGCCGCGTAGGCTGTTACCTCCCGGTTCAGATCATGAATTTTTTCCGCCAGTTCTTTCCGCCATCCTGGAATTTTCCGGACAATCTCTTCGAGCTGCTTCTCCAGATCGACAACATTGTTGCGAATGGTTTCCTGTTGCGGTTCCGGAAGTGCCTGAAAAACGCTCGGTTCGATCACCTTGCCATTTGCAACGGGGGCAATTGCGAAACCCATCGGCGTGCGAACCAAAGCGGCGCCGGATTTGGCAGCACGTTCGTGCAGTTCCTGAAATTCCGCTTCCTGTCGCTCGTTCGTCTCGGCCTCTATCGACTGACGCCTTTCCCGGTAATCCTCGCTATCGAAAGCCGCGGGAATTGCGATGCCGAGATCCTCGACGAATTTCTCCATATCGATGGAGAAAGTGCGTGCCGAACCGGGCGGCAGGCTTATCGCCTCGGGCTTCTGTGCATCCAGGAAGTTATTGACGAAACACCAGTCATCGGGTGCCGGGAGGTCCTTCGCCCGTTTGGAGAGAGATGCCTCTATCAGGGTATGCCTGCCTACCCCGGGATCGCCGAAAGCGAACAGGTTATACCCCTCGTGCGCCATGCCGGTGCCGAAGGCAATCGCCTCCTCCGCCCTTAGCTGCCCCTGGCTCTCGTGAAGCGGCTTGACCTCATCGGTCGTCGTGAAGCCCAGCCCTACTTCATCGACGCTGCGATACGCATCGTCGGCGGAAAGTTTTTCTATTCCCGGTTTCATCCCGTCTCCCGTTTGCACAAAAAACAATGCCTGCAGGGCACCGTCGGCAACGAGAGAGAATAAGGAATGTCGGCGGATGTACTTTAACCTGAAACAAGGTCAGAAAACCGCCCTGACCGCCGCCTCCGTTCAGACGCCGGCGCCGAGGAAAGCCGTTGCCTCTATTTCAACAAGTGCACCCGGTTGAGCCAGGGCCGTGATCGCGACCAGCGTGGAACACGGCATACGCCTGGAGAAATATTTACCCCGCGCCTTGCCGAAGGCAGGACGGTTTTCCATGTCGGTCAGATAAATATTCAGCTTGGCGACATCTTCCATCCGCCCACCAGCCGCCTCGACCAGCTCCTTGATCTTGTAGAAGCAGTTCATCGACTGCTCATAGGCGTCGCCACTCGTATCGTCTGCGATCATGCCGGACAGAATAAGCTGCGGCCCGACTTTCAGACAGTTGCTGTAAATATTTCCCTGAGGCTCGGGCACCGTCGTGACCGAAACTTTCGTGATCTTGTCCATCTTGTTCTCCCTCTTTCAACGTTTATGTAGCGTCTATTCTGCCGCGACGGCGCTTTTGCGCAATGCTTCCGCCTGTCGTTCTGCCTCATCCGCCATAAGCTTGCGTACACGGGCAACCCCGACATCATGACCATACAGATATTCTCGGCGGTCGGCATCCTGCACCATGCGCTCGGCAACAAGACGATCCTGCTCCAGAACGTGCCAATGCCTCCCCTCGAGGCGGTTCTTATAGAGAAACCGCCATGTGTCGCGTTCCCAACCGGAGACCTTCCGATGGCGCCAGAAAAAACAGGCTGACGTCGTCTCATCTATTGGCGTGATATGAAAGACGATGCCGAAACTGCCGCCGGGACCGCCGGATTTGGGGTACGGAATTTCGAGGCAGACAGCCTGAAAATCAACGTCGTACCATTCGGACCAGTCGAAATTCACATTCTTCTGGCCCTTTTTCTCAAATATGAAACCGGTTTCCGTCTTCCGGGTGGTGAATTCCGCCTCACTCGCGCCCTCAGCCATCGAATGAGATACCCTGTGCAGGAAAGCGCCATGCATCGGATCCATGTTGTTGTCGATCATGTAGCGATAGGGTGTGCGCCATTCGGCATAAGCCAGAAAAGCGTCATAAGAATCGCTGGTGAGCCGTTCAGGCAGCGCCAGCGGCGCCACCTCTGTGCCAAGGCCATCCCCCAGCCACGCGAAAATCACGCCGCGATGAACTTCAACCGGGTACGTCTCCACCGCACATTGGCCGACCAGATCGCAACCGGGCTCTCCGGGCAGGCTCGCGACCGTGCCGTCTCCGAGAATTTCAGCACCGTGATACACACAGGTCAAACGGTCACCATCATGCCGGGCGAGCGATAACGGCGCTCCCCGATGCGGGCACCGATCGTCCTGCAGATAGACATTTCCTTCGGTATCGCGCCACAAGACCAGGTCGCGGTTCCAGCGCCTGATCGCCAGTGGCGCATCCAGGACACGGTCGGCCGAACAGATGCCGTACCATTTGTTACGCAGACCGGTATCGAGAATATTCCGCGCTTCATCGCTCACGCGGTATCTTGGTGGTTGCTGTGCCATATCCTTATTCCCTGTTCGTTATCGGCCGAGTTTTTCCATGACCCCGGCATAGCCGGCTTCGGTCCACGCCTGCCCGTCCGGGGTCATGACCCCCATTCGGTTGAGCCCCTTGACGATACCCGGCAGGTCGTAGATGCCAGCATCAAAGATCTGTTCCAGGGCATTGCCCAGAGCTGCCTCATAAGGAGTGGCATCTCCATTACCGGCCTGCCATTGCTCCATGTACAGGCCGTTATGCGGCAGCCGCGGGTGATCGCCCCCGCCTGCACCGCTATTGATCTCGGCGGGGTTGGCGCCTGCGGGAAGCACCGCTTCACCTGTCTCCTGACGTGCCTTCGATTCCCGGGCGAGTCGTTCGCGAACAGCTTTAAAATCGTACGTCGCGTAAACTTCGGTCCGGAAGACGCCCCACGCAAACTTCTCGAGCGCCACATTGACGGCCTGAATCTTCGAGGGCGGCATTTTGAGGGTCGCAATCTGACCGACGCCCATAACGACATTCCACGACACAATCTCCACACCTTCCGGCGGGAAATTTTCCCACCACCCGCGATCATCAAGTTTAGTCTGAAATTCTTCGAGCGGCTGGCTTTGGTCATGCTTCAGGAAAACCGTCAGCATGATCTCGTCGCCCTTGATGTCGTCCATTTTAGCTCCCCTGTACTCATCAATATCCTTGGCACTGCATTCAATACTATATAGTATTGAATGGCGAGTCCGAATTCGCTGACCGCAAACCGGCAAAGTCAATGGACACATTACTGGCAGAGGTCGCAAAACGGTGCAGCCAGACTGCTACATCAGATGCTCCGAAATACCGGCGCCTGATGGCAGCAATCCACGACACGATCAAATCAGGAATCGTTTCGCCGGGAGACCGCATCCCAACCGAAAAAGACATGGCCTCGGCCCTGCCCTTCGCGCTGGGCACCGTTCAAAAAGCGCTTAACGGCCTGGTCGCGCAGGGTCTCCTGCGGCGCAACCGGCGCAGCGGGACGTTCGTGTCGGATGCTGCTCGTCCACTCGACGACATGTCACAATTTGTGTTCGAACGTGCCGACGGCACCGTCATAGACTCCGTGCTCACGGAAATCACCGGTATCGAGATCACACACGATACGGGGGCATGGTCTACGGCACTCGGGGATTCCGCCGCGGGCTATATCCGCATAATGCGCACCGATCATATCGACACGGATTTCCGCTGCTATGTCGAAATACACCTGCGCGCCGACCGATACCCGGACCTCGTCACCGAAAAACCAGACAATCTGTCAGGCCGCAATATTCGCACTCTGATTGAAACACGATACGGCGATTCAGTTTCCAATATAGAGATCACGGTCGCCGCCGCACCCGCAAACCTGCGGATCGCGAATAGCGCAAAATGCCAGGAAAATGAGGTCGTTCTGCACATCAACGTCACTGGATATGACAGCGGTGCCCGCGCTCTCTTTACACAAGCTGCATACGCCCCCCCGGGGCGTTACCAGGTAAAGTTCAGAACCGACACAGGCTGATTAGACAACTTGCAATCCGCGCCAACTGGTAACTTAAGTGGCATATGGACCGTGGAATCGCTACCTTACCAGGATCGGGCACGTTGAGCTTTCATTCTTCGCGGGTACGTATTGGTCATGAAAATCCTGATTGTCGAAGATTCTGAATCAGAAGCTTTTCTGATTGAAACACTCTTTCGCAGCAATGACGGTTTTGCCGGAGAACTACTGCACGTCGCCGACATTGATGACGCGCGCTGCCACCTCGAAAATGGCGGGTTCGACATCGCTTTCATCGATCATTTTCTCGGCGCCGAAACCGGCACGTCTTTGATCCGCAGTGCGGGCGGCAGGCGCTGCCTGACACCAATGGTACTTATGTCAGGGAACGTCTCTCCGGAGGTTGAAGCCGAAGCGCTCGCCGCGGGCGCCATGGATTACATCGACAAGGACTTGCTCTCCAGCGCGTTGCTGGACCGCACGGTAAAATTCGTCCTGAAAAACCATGAACTCACTCTCCAGGCGCGATCAAACGAGCTCTACCAGCGAGAAATGGCGCTTGAAGCACGGGCATCGAATGACGACAGATCTCATTTCCTCTCCGAAATGAGCCACGAAATTCGCGCGCCGCTGGACGCCATCATCGGATTTACCGAGGCAATCCAATCGCAGAGTTTTGGCGAAATCCACGGCCCCGGCGCAAGACGCTATAATGAGTATATCGACGATATACAGCGCAGTAGCCAGCACCTGCTAAAGGTGATCGATGGCTTAATGGATATGACCCGGACCGAAGCCGGCCGATTTAAAATCGAACTGAGAGAAACGTCACTCAATGAGATCATCGACGACGTTGTGCTGATGACCCTGATGCAGGCATCGGAAAAGACTATCGGCCTGGAATTCGACATTCCCGATAGCCTTCCGGTCTTCAGTGCCGACCCGCGCCTGCTGGCACAGGTTCTCGTCAATCTCGTCGCAAACGCTATTAAATTTACGCCGCAGGGTGGCCGTATCGACGTCACCGCATTCACCGAAGAACGAAATCTGGTTTTGATCGTCAAAGATACCGGCAGCGGAATATCCGACGAAGATATTGCAAGACTGGGCGAGCCCTATTTCCAGTCGGTTTCTCAAGCCGGCGATCGAAAGATCGGCACCGGTCTGGGCCTGTATGTCAGCAAATCGATCATGGAAACGCATCTCGGCGGCTTGTTGATCGGCAGCAACCCGGAGGGCGGCGCCACAGCCAAAATCTGGCTACCAATGAACCTGGATGCGCTGAATATACGCCCGATATAGAGACCCCCAGGGTCTAACGGCTATTTCCAGCAGCCTATCCGGGCGACAAACGCATAAGCGAGATCGAACAATACCTTGTCTTCGAGTACCGGGCGAACATCACCACCGGTATAAGCGATACTGAAACGCTCCAGAAACCGCAGGGCCCGATCCTGGCGGATAATGATGCCGATGTCGCGATGAACCTCTCCTGTGCGCTTGAACACCACGGGTGTATTAATCTTCGCCGACACCACGCCCACGACATAACCCCTGTCATCGATTACCGGTCCGCCTGAATTGCCACGCCGAATATCCGCATCGATCGCGAAACGCCCCATACGCTGGAGTCTGTCTTTCTGAAAATCCCTGACTTTACCGGTCACAAAAATCGGCTTGATTGCCACAAGCCCATGCAGCGGATGGCCAATAACGGCAATCCTGTCACCAACCTGCAGATCAAGAGGCTTTCGGAATTTCGCCACGGCCTTTGTCTGGCCGGAGTATTCCAGAACAGCCAGGTCGTCAATTTGATCAGCCCCGATCACTGTTGCCGCCAGGTGGCCGCGGGCCGCAGACGGCTTCACTGAAACCCGTGTACAGCCATCTATAACATGATGATTGGTGAGCAGATGACCATCCCGCGACACGAAAAACCCGGATCCGCTGCCCCGCATCCGCAAACCGGGAAACAGTGCTTTGGCCGGCTGAAGTTTTCCCCTCGCACGACGGATACGGCTTTCCTTGATTTCCTGCGCCCGGCTATCGGACACTGTATCGCCCTTGCATTTCCAGAGCGCGGTTCTGCGCACGATATTCCGCTCGACATCATGGCAATTGATGATTTTAAGACGGTCGGATTTTTCCTGTGCCATTGCCTGAAACGGAACCGTGAATAAACCGACAGCAAGAAGCAGCGCGAATTTCATCCGGCAGCCACAGAGTTGTTTTCAGCCGCAATCCGGTCCCCCAGTATCCGGCGAAACTGCATGGGCGCATTGTCGATATTGATATCAACCACGGGACGGTCTCCCACCGTACCAAGCGCCTCCTGCTGGCGTTCCAGCACGACGACGTCCTCCATAAACGTCTGGAGCCCGCCTTTCGCCAGAACCTCCGAAACCTCTACATCGTCCAGTTTGTAGTTCCGCGCAAATGCCCAATGATAATGGGTCGTGGTTTCTGTCTCAGGCGTGATGATGTGGTTGGACCACATGGATATGCCCTGCGACCGGTCGCCCGACGGCGCGCCCGTATCCGCATCGGCGCAACCGATATCAAGGGTTACAGTAGATGGCGCCTGCCATTTTATCAGCTGCCAACGGTCGACCTTGCCGTCGAATTTACGCGCCAGATCATACATGGGCGGCGCCGTAAACCCGAGCATCCAGCGTTCGACGCGGATGGCATCGCCGTCTCGCGCTGTACTCACCGGCACAAGGGCCTCCTGCGGATCTCCGGCAATGGTATTTTTGTGTATATAGGTGACATGTGTGAGATCGAGCAGGTTATCGATCAGCAGGCGGTAATCGGCCTTCATATGTATATGACCGCCGGTAGACACCCACCCGGGACTGTCGAGCCAGGGCAGTTCCGGTATCGCACCTTCATCGGCGCGGGATGCTTCTCCGGGCCAAATCCAGACCATGCTGTATTTTTCGATCACGGGGTATGAACGGACTTGCGCCCCCGGCGGTACCTTGCCCTGTCCCGGCACTTTCACGCAATCACCGTCCGCGCCGAACTCCAGGCCGTGGTATCCGCATTGGATTGTATCCTCGGTCACACGGCCGAGCGATAAGGGCAGGTGCCGATGGCAACAGCGATCTTCCAGTGCGACCGGGTCACCGGCGCTATCCCGCCAGAGCACGACCGGATCGCACAGGATTGTTTTCGCCAGGGTTTCGCCCGGTAAAAGGTCTGTCGCCCAGCAGGCGGCATACCATGCGTTTCTCAGAAAAGTCATATTTCCCGGTCTTTTTCCTAGTGCATTATCATGCCGCCATCGACGACGATGGCCTGTCCGGTGACGAAATCGGATTCGGGAGAGGCCAGAAATATCAGGGCTCCCAGCAGGTCGTCAGGCATCTGTTCACGTTTGACGGCGCGGCTGTTCAGGCTGAGATTAACATAGAATTCCAGATTATCCCGTTGCGCTTCGATCTGATCGCTCATCGTAAAGCCGGGCGCAATCGTGTTCACCGTAATGCCATCACCACCGAGTTCACGTGCCAGTGCCTTTGTCATCGCATCCACTGCGCCTTTTGACGCAACGTAGTGAAGCATCAGCGGCACACCGGAATAGATGGTGCTGGACGAGATATTGATAATCTTGCCGTAGCCCTTCTTTTTCATCTCGGGGGCAGCGGCTTTAACGCAGTTGAATACACCCCGCGTGTTGATAGACATGACCTTGTCCCACTCATCGCCATCGATTTCCAGAAAACTACGACGTTTGAGAGCAGCAAAAAGAGCGGCGTTCGTGACCATGATATCTGCGGCGCCAAATGCGGAAACTGTCTCCGCAACCATCGCTTCACAGGCATCCATGTCGGTAACATCCGTCTCCATGCCAATTACGTCACCACCAGCTTCGCGAATTGCGTCAACCGCGGGCGCTGTATCCAAAATGTCGGACAGGCATACTTTTGCACCTTCCTGCGCAAGCGCTTTTGCGTACACGGCCCCAATTCCCTGGGCTGCGCCGGTAACGATTGCGGTCTTTCCGGTCAGTCTCGCCATCGCATCATGATCCTTCTCTGGCTTGTTCGCCCGAACGATGCATTCAAACAAGCACAAGTGCAATATCCGGCGCGACCGCCTGACGCAGTTGGCTTGCCGATGACGGAGTGACAGAATACACCCGAGATCAATATCACCCCGGTGAAACCGATATGTCCGACCTGTTTCCAAAAGACAGTTGGTATGCGTTAGGCGGATCGGCAGCGCTTGACGCTGGCGCGGTCTCTCCGGCCTGCCTGTTTGGCGAAGAACGGGTCGTCTGGCGCGGAGAAGACGGTGCCAGTCACGTCTGGCACAATCAATGCATCCATCGCGGCATGCGCCTGCAATACGGCTTTGTGGATCAGAACAGGCTGAGCTGCCGCTATCACGGGTGGCGCTTCGGCGGAGACGGCAAATGCGCCTATATCCCGGCACATCCCGATATGATTCCTCCGGACGACTTCTGTGTTCCGGCATTTCCATCGGTCGAAAGCGACGGGTTGATATGGACGACGGCCGGGGAACCCGGTGATTCACCTCCGGACCTGTCCGATTTCGACAACCTGGCTTTCTGCCGATCCCTGATCATCGATGCCGATCCTGCCGGCGTCGCCAGGGCGGTATCCGGGCTGGAATCAGCCCGGCCTGTTTCCAACGGCGTCACCGCAGCCGCGTTATCAACGGACGAGACGCTTGTACTCGCGGTCCAGCCGCTCAATGATCGAAAGTGCCAACTTCATATTCTCGTTTCCTCCACATCCGCCGATACGCCGGCGACCAGACACAAGTGTTCTGCATGGGCGCGGAAATTTCGCTGGCAGGTGGAGAATAACGATATCCCGCAACCTGCACCTCAAGCTGCAGGCGGACAGGAGACGACAAGATGACGAAGACCACGGATTCTGTTGCGCTGAACGACTGGCAGGTCATCGGGAATATTGACGAGATTTCGACCGGAAAACGCCGGAACACCCGCTTGCTCGGCCAGGACATCATTGTCGAGATGGACGATGACCGACCCCGCATGTTCGAAGCGAATGCAGATGGCGGCATGGGCAAAGAACACCCGGCTCAAATTCTGTACGGCCATATCTGGACAACGCTCGGCACGCCTGCGAAACCGCCGCTGGACATGCCGGAATTTCTCGAAGATGGCCGCCGGCTTGTCTCCTGCGGTGCGGTCACAGTGCGCGCATCGCCCCTGCGGATCGTCGAAAATTTTCTCGACATGTCCCACTTTCCCTATGTCCACACGGGGGTGCTGGGCGAAGAGCCTATTACCGAGGTCACCGACTACAAGTCCGAGATCCGCCAGCCTGACGATGAGCTATGGGCAACGGACTGCAATTTCTTTCAGCCGCAGGCGGCGATGTCCGCAGATGACGGACAGGACAGCGAATACATGTACCGCATCACCTCGCCCTTTGTGACGGTATTGTACAAAACCTGCCCGGCCGTGGACGGTGCATGGGACCTGGTCGGTATCTTCGTGCAGCCGCGTGAAGAAGACGTTTGCGACGTCCACACCTTCATGCTGGTGATCGATGACGTGTCGACCTATGTCGATCTGGTTCACTTCCAGCACAAAATTTTCCTGCAGGATCGCAGCATACTGGAAAATCAGCTGCCTAAAGGACTGCCCCTTTCCCCAAAGCATGAAACCGCGATCCGGGCCGATGGATCGTCAATGCTGTATCGCCGCTGGCTTCGCCAGAAAGGCCTGACTTACGGAACCTATCGCGGCGAAACTGAAACGCGGGCAGCATGATGCAGCTATACGACTATGTCCTGTCGGGCAGCTGCTACAAGGTTCGCCTGTTCCTGTCGATGATCGGCAAGGACTTCGAGACGATCCCCGTGGACTATTACCCCGGCGGTGAGCACAAGACCCCCGAATTCCTGGAGATAAACCCGCTGGGGCAGATCCCGGTCCTGCGCGACGGTGATCTGACCCTGCGCGATGCCCAGGCCATACTGGTCTATCTGGCAGGCAGGTACGACACCGGGCGGACCTGGTATCCGGAAGACGCCGAAACCCAGGGGCAGATCGCCATGTGGCTGTCATTCGCCGGTGGCGAAATCATGAATTCCTCCGCGGCCCGGCTGCACGACATGCTGTTTTACGATTTCGACATCGACAAGGTGCGCGCCGCCGCGCGGGCTGCTTTCCGGGTTCTCGACGACCATCTCACAGAGCGGGAAATTGACGGCGCCGACTGGATTGTCGGTGACGCACCGACCATCGCCGACATCGCCTGTTTCCCATACGTCGCCCTGAGCGGCGACGGCGGCATCCCGCTTGATGATTACAACGCGATCCGGCGCTGGATCGCGCGCTTCAAGACAATTCCGGGCTTCACCATCATGCCGGGCATCCACGCCAACTAATCGGCGCATACGCAGCCAATAGACGGACAAATCTAAAGCGTATGGTCGGCGAGAATCCTGAACGCGATCGCTATCAGTATCAGGCCGCCCGCGATTTCTGCCCGCCTGCCGGCAGCCGCACCCAATTTTCGGCCGAGCCGCAATCCGATAAAGGCTGCCCCGAATGTCGTTGCACCGATAGTCGAGGAAGCTAAGAAAAGACTGATATCGAGCGCAGGTAACGTAACCCCGAAGACGGAACTATCGACGCTGGTTGCAAGGGCAGAAACGAACACAACCGACACCCTCAGTCCGGCGGCCACAGGTCGCGTCTCCCCGCCCTGCAGGGCATCGCGAATCATTTTCGCGCCGACTGCGGTCAGAAGAACAAACGCAATCCAATGATCAAGGACCGAAATGGTGTCAAGGAACGCTGCTCCGAGAATCCAACCAAGCGCGGGTGCTGCCGCGGCAAAAAACCCGAAAACAAGCGATATCCGAAAAGAGGCACCGATCCCGATCGAGGAAAGGGCGGCACCTCGGCTTACCGAAGCTCCGAACGCATCCATAGACAAGCCCAGGGCAACCAACAACAACGCTTGGAAGGTCAAATGTTTGTCCTCATCGCCCGCCAGTTTTATTCAGGCGCTGCAGGCATATACAAGTCACGCCCGTCCCCGCAGGCGCGTGTGGGTCCCAACACCGGTAACAGATATGCGAAAACATGACATCCGGGAACCTATTCGCTGTGCAGCCATGTTTGCGATCCTCCAAATTGGCTTTATCGTAGTGGCCCCAGCCTAAGTATTCGGGTCACGCTCTTCAGACAGCAGGCTCACATCTTGCGCACAACAGGCCCGACGACAGGAGTACACCATGGCAAACCCAGCCCCCGGTTATCAGAAGAATCCGGACCATCATATTCGCCTCGAAGCTTCACCGCGCCGGGTACGTGTAAAATTTGGCGGTGAATGGATCGCGGATTCGACCGATATGGTACTGATGTACGAAGTAAATCACCTGCCGGTCTATTACTTTCCGGTGAAGGATGTCCGGCTGGACCTTTTGCATCCGACCGATCACACAAGTCACTGCCCTTACAAGGGCGATGCGTCTTACTGGTCGATCGAAGCAGGTGGGACAACTGCCGAAAACGCTGTCTGGGCCTATCAGACGCCGTTCGACGAAATGACGGCGATCAACCTGCAGGATTACTGCGCATTCTACTGGAACCGTGTCGATCACTGGTTCGAGGAGGACGAAGAAGTCTTCGTACATCCACGCGATCCATACAAGCGCATCGATACAATACCGTCGTCGCGCCCGGTAAAGGTGATGCTTGGCGGAGAAGTCATTGCGGAAACAACCCGCGCCCACTTCCTGTTCGAAACCGGATTGCCAACGCGCTATTACATTCCGGCAGAGGACGTCAGGATGGACCTGCTTTCGCCGACAGACAGTGAAACCCAGTGCCCGTATAAAGGCACTTCATCCTACTGGAGCGCCACGATTGGCGACCAGACTTTCGAGGATATCGTCTGGTCCTACCCGAACCCGGTCCCGGAATGCCCGAAGATCAAGAGCCTTCTTTGTTTCTATAACGAGCAAGTGGATGCAATTTTCGTCGACGGTATCGAAGTCGAAAAACCGGTAACGAAGTGGTCAAAAGAGTACCGCTAGAAAACTGCCGGCCACTGCCCCGATCCGGACAGAAACCTATCAACCGAAAAGCGTTCAGCCTGTCTTTTCAAGATGATCGGCTATCGCGAGCACCCGCAGCATCGACCGGACCACCGGGCGTTCGATCAGTTCGCCGTCAACGACGACAAGCCCCGTCGTATCTTTTTCGAATTCGGCAAGAATTCGCCGTGCGCGGTCGACAAGCTCGGCCGACGGCGAAAACACATCGTTGATCACAGATATCTGTTTTGGATGGATCGCTGCCTTACCGGTAAAACCAAGCGCATCCGACATCTCTGCCTCGACCTTCAATCCGTCCTGATCGTCGAGATTGAGCCACGGAACGTCCAGCAGGTCGAGATCATACCTTGCGGCGGCATGCACCACGCGTGACCGCGCATAGAGCAATGTTTCCCAGGTTTTCGCAGACCGCAGATCCGCCGACATGTCGACGGCGCCAAACAAAAGGGAATCGATCCGGTTGGAAGCGTTTGCAATCTCCATCACGTTCGCAAGACCATCGGTTGATTCGATGATGACATGAAACCTGATATGCGCGCAGCTACCCTGCAGCAATTCGTCATAGAGCCGGATTTCCTCGGCGGAGCCGGGCTTGGCGAGCATCAGCGCCTTGGGCGGTGCGGCGCAATCGCGAAGGGCCAGAATGTCTTTGAGCCCGTCCGGTGTCGATAACGGGTTAACCCTGACCATCGTCTCTACATGAGGGTGGGTTTCATCGGCAAATACCGGAAATGTCAATTCACGCGCTTCCTGCTTGCGCGGCAGAGGGACGGCATCCTCGATATCGACACAGACAATATCGGCGCCGCTATCCAGCGCTTTCGCAAAACGGTCGGGACGTAGACCGGGAACGAAAAGCAGGCTGCGGCGAGGTCGGATTTGTGTCTCGGTCATAATCTTCTCCTGACGCTTTCGCTATACCAATACGAAGCGACTATCCAGAAAGCGGTGAACAATTGATTTCGGTACTTCGGCAGCACCTATGCGCCGAACACGGGTTCGGGAAGTCCCTTCACGTCCGTCTCCACGGCAAACAGTGATCCCGCATCGGGCTCACGCTCGAAATCTTCCGGCTCAAATTTCGACGATGCCGTCGTCACATACAACGTGCTCAGATCCGGGCCACCAAAGGCCGGGCAGGATGTCATCGAAACAGGGAA